>ERZ772766.20-NODE-20-length-121156-cov-12.546090_pt1 | contig 121156 bp, 110 predicted proteins | sample MGYA00511379_ERZ772766 | MGnify/ENA primary metagenome ERZ772766 (study PRJEB29015, sample SAMEA2737895) | human oral metagenome | biome: human oral; feature: human-associated habitat; material: dental | place: China | collected 2116 ... | reverse complement strand
CCCGGCTCAACCAGCTTGGAAGTAGTGAAGCCGGTTGAGCCGACCTGCGACGAAGGAGCTGGTCGTGTCGAAACCTCTTGTGGGTGTCCGGGGTGCTGGGGTCGGGTCTGCTTGTCGGCTGCCGGGTGGCGTCGACTCGGGGTGTTCGTTCCTCACGACCCGGCTCAACCAGCTTGGAAGTAGTGAAGCCGGTTGAGCCGACCTGCGACGAAGGAGCTGGTCGTGTCGAAACCATGGTGAGGGTGTCCAAGGTGCTGGGGTCGGGTCTGCTTGTCGACTGCCAGGTGGTGTCGACTCGGGGTGTTCGTTCCTCATGGCCCGGCTCAACCAGCTTCGGAAAAGGGGGAATGACATCCTGCGTCATTAGCATCAAGGGATGTTGGGTGCTGAGAGGATCAGGGGGATCGTCGCCGGACTGGAAATGAAGTATGCGCGCACGCGGCGGAGATCCGACAACCTGAGGGGCGACCACGACCGCTCGGTCCACGAACCACCGCGCAGCCCGGTGCTCGAACCGGGCCGCCTGGAGCCCGTCCCGGGCACCGAGCGGGGTCCGCTGCAGCTGATCGACGCCCGCACGGGAATCGTGCCCTTCGCCGATCGCGACGAGCTGACGGCCCTCATCGACTGGGCGTGTGCACCCCAGGCAGGAAACGGTCGGGACTTGGCGCTGGCCGTCGTGACTGGTGCAGGTGGGTCGGGCAGGACCAGGCTCGCGGTCGAGCTGTGCTCGGCGCTGGGGAGGAACGGCTGGGGGACCGGTTTCGTGCCGGACCCCGCCGACCTGGGGGATGCGGAGCTGACCTGGCTGGCAGAGATGGAATCGCATCTCCTGGTCGTGCTGGACCACGCGGAGGAGCGCCGCACGGGAAACCTCTCCCGGCTGCTCGTGCACCTGCGTGACCGGGCCGCACCGACCCGGGTGGTGCTCGTCGCACGCAACGCGGGGCAGTGGCTCACGGATCTGCTGGAAGGTCTCGAACACAGGGGCGAGGCGCTGGGTGACCCGCTCGGAATTGCGCTGCCCCACGAACCGGGCGACGCGGCCGGGATCGTCGCCAGGGCCGCGGGGGCATTCGCGCGTCACATGCGCAGGCCGGAGCCCGGCGACGTGCAGATTCCCCGCGATCAGCCGTGGACGACCCTGGACCTCGTGCTCCTGGGCTGGCTGCTCGCTGCTCGGGACAACGCCGCCGACCTGCCCGGGTCACGCGACGAGCTGTACGACGAGATCCTGCGACGTGAGATCTCCGCCTGGCAGGCAGAGGCCATCAGGCGCGGACTGGGGGAACTTCCCGAGGCGACGTGGAGAACCGCGGCGGCGACGCTGAGCCTGCTTCGCCCCGTCACGCCGGAGGAGGTCCGCGATGTGCTGTCCCGCCTGCCGGAGGCCAGCGCCGTGCCGGACACCGAGGGATACGCCCGGCTGCTGTTCGAGATGCTGTCGCGGCCCGCGGTAGGATGCGCTCTGCGCCCGGAGCCGATCGCGGAGCACCTGATCATCGCAACCTTCGTGGACGGTGAAGGCTGCGAGGACCTCGAGAAGCTGCTGGGCCAGGTACTGCCGGAGCCCCCCGGCACCCCAGGGCCGGGCGACACCGGGTGCTCCACGCCGGGAACCGGGCAAACCGATGCTCGTGATGCCCGGGACGAGCGGGTGTGCGACGCGATCACACGGTGCACGTCCCGGGAGGTCGCGGCCGCGGTGCGCCTCGCGCGCTCCGTTCTGCATCACCGGCCACACCTGTGGGTGGCCGCCCTTGACGTCGCGCAGCGTCAGGGAGGACCGTTCGTCACGGCGCTGGAGGATGCGCTGAAAAGCGGGGCGGATCTGCCCGCCATCACGATTCTCGCCGCAATCTGGCCGGGGGATCCGGTCTTGCGTGGCGTCGCGGTCGCGGCACTCGCTCGTGTCCTGGAAACAAGCCGGGAGCCGATGAACCTGCTTGGTCTTTCCACGCACCTGGCCGATGCGGGAGATCGCGTGGGCGCCCTGGAGATGGCCCGGAAAGCCGTGCGAATTCACCGCGAATCCGCAGATGAGGATTCAACGGACCAAGGCCTGATTCTTCCCCTGGCCAATCTCGCATCCCGCCTGTGGGATGTGGGAGATCACGCGGGCGCGCTGAATGTGGAACGAGAAGTCGTACGGATTCATCGTCGGCTCACCGGAGAATTCCGCGTGTTTTTCGGCTCCCGCCTGGTTGTGTCGCTGGCCGGTTGTTCCGCCCGGCTGCGGGAGTCGGGGAATTCTGCGCAAGCCGTGGAGGTGCTGCGGGAGGCCGTAGGGATTCACCGGGAAACCATCGAGGTGTATCGGGAGCTTTCCGCAGAACTCCGCAGGGCCTTCGGGCCGTTCCTGGCCATGCCGTTGTCCGCTCTAGCCACCCAGCTGGCGGGGCTGGGGGATTTCCCAGAGGCCCTGGTCGCCGCTCGGGAGGTCGTCGATCTGCAGCGCGAGGTCGTCGAGGAAACCGCCGCGCGAGGGGACGACGTGCCGGCCTGTGCCACCGACACCCCACCCCGCGCGGAAGCCGATCGAGGCTCCCGGGACGTCCTCCCCGACAAGGAGTCCGGGCACATCGAGCACGGGGAGTTCATATACATCGAGGTCCTGCTGGCTCTGGCCGCCGTGTCCTCAGCCGAGCAGGCCCATGACGTCGCAGGGAGTCCTGGGAAGGCCCACGAGGCGGTCCGGGGGTTCATCGGCGAGACCAACGTCTCCGCGATCCTTTGTGCCCTGCGTCTCCGCCCGGAGCTCGCCGATCACGTCCCCTGCGGCAGGTTCGCCGCGGCACTCCACGCCTGCCTCACCGACGCCCCCGGGGAAGCGGAGCGCCACCTTTCCGGGATCGGCGACCACGTGGCCCCGGACGACCTGGACATCTTCCGACGATGCGCCCACACCCTTGGCCGCGAACCCGACTACACGGACGCACTCGCCCCCGTCACCGAGTGGCTTCGGACCGGGTGATTCCCCATGCCGGCAAGAGCTGACGGGATCACACGCTTCCAGAGGCTCCGCATGGCGACGGCGTCCCGGGTTTTCTCAGTAGATGGTTTCGACTCGGGTCGCTCGTTCCTCACGACCCGGCTCAACCAGCTTTGGGGGAGGGACTCGTGCCCCGGCTCAACCAGTTTTGGGGGAGGGGCTCGCGACCCGGCTCAACCGGCTTCGGCAAGATCTGCGCTTCTTCCCAGCTCCGGGCCCCTCTCTGCCTTTCTTGTGCGTGAAACGCGGGTGGGGAACGGTTCAACGTTGTGTGGTGACGTTGAACCGTCGAGTTTCCGCGATTCATGTACGGGAAGGGTGCGGGTAGCACAGTCGTGAACACCAACCCCGCCGCTTCCGCGATTCGTGTACGGGAAGGGCGGGGTGAGGGTGGTCGAGCGCTGGGGTCGGGTGGTTTCGACTCGGGTCGCTCCTTCGTCGCGCCCCGGCTCAACCAGCTTTGGGAAAGAGGATGTCGCGGCCCGGCTCAACTGGCTTCGGGGAGGGGTTTGCGACCCGGCTCAGCCGACTTCGGGGAGGGACGGTTCCTCCCTCACCACCACCTCCGTCGACTGGCCGATGGCGGCGTCGGTGAGGGCGACGAACGTGGCCCTGGCCTCCTCGATGGTGGCGGTCGGGGCCTTGACCTTCTGGAAGCGGCCGCGGGCCATGAAGATCAGCAGCACCGCGATCCCGATCGACAGCAGCGCCGCCACCAGGAACCCCAGCGTCAGGCAACCGACGGTGTTGAGGCCGGTGAGACTCATCAGCCAGCTCAGGGCCAGCGCCAGCACGATCACCAGCATCCACATCGAATGCAGCAGGAAGGTGACGGCGGCCGCGACGAAGGCCGAACCGATGCCGGCATGTTTCGCGGCGGGGACGAGCTCGGCCTTGGCCAGCTCCGTCTCGCGGGCGACGAAATCCATCAAGCCGTCGCGGAGCAACTGGAATGGTGTGGGACGGGCCATCGTATTCCTTTCGCGTCCGACCGGTTGCGGCGCAGCCGGTACCCCTAGCCTACGGCTACCGCAGGGGCGTCGCGACCTGCATGTCGATCTCGATGCCACTTTCCGGCATGGACACCGGCTCGGTCAGTTCGTCGTGATTCACCCAGGCCCGCCACGCCAGCAACTGGAATGGCAGACGCAGGTTCTCCCCGGGCCTGACGGACTGCTCGAAAAGCGTCTTGATCTCGTCGGCCAGGCGTTTGCGCTGCACCTCCGAAAGCCTCCGCGACAACGGCTGATTTGCGACGAGCTGCTGGAGGTCGTCGAGGCTGACGGTCTGCCAGATGCGGAAGGCTCGGTGCTCCACCTCCGGGAAATACTTCGAATCGTCCACGGCGGCCAGGGATGCGTGGCCGTAGTCGCCGCGCATCGCCATCGGGTCGTAGTGGCGCAGCAGCGCGGTGAGGCGCCGCACCCACGGCACCGAGTCGTCGCGAATGATGTACGAGGCCGAGAAACAACCACCGGGACGCAGCACCCGGGCGATCTCCGAGAGCGCCTGACCGGGATCGAAGAGATGGAAGGACTGGTGGGAGAAAACCACGTCGAACTGGCAGGGATCGATCGGGATGGCCTCGGGGCGCGCCCAGAAGGGAGTGATGCCCTGGAGGGCGAGCAGGCGACGCATGTCGCGGTCGGTGTCGGCCATGGCGAAGACGGTGTGGCCCGCCTCCTCGAGGCGCTGGGGCAGCAGGCTGCCCCCAAAGGTCAACCCCCGCACCCCCGGCCAGACGGCAAGCCAGGTCAGTGCTTCAGGAGGCAGGGGATCGGTGGTGGTCATCTCTTCCTGGGTTGTTCTTCAGCTACTCAAAACAGGTTATCCACATCTTCGGGCAGAAATGGAGATTCGGCTCGGCCGGTTCCCAAAGTGAAAATGTGAACACATCGGAGATTACCGGTCCATTGCTTGCCACGCGGGAAGCCGCGCTCGCGGATTCCGTGCTCGCCACCACGCTTGCCCTCGGGATCGACCTGGATGTCGTCCCGGACCGGGAGGAACTCAGGCGACGATGGCGCACCGCATCACTGCGTCTGGTGGGCACGGACATGGCGTCACGGGCCGCGACGCTGGGTGCCGTGCCCGGGGTGTGGGTGGTCGGTTTCGACTCCGAGGAGCTGCTGCAGGCCTCGGCGGAACTGGGCGCGCCCGCGCTGCTGCTTCCCGGCGAGTCGCAGCGCCTGGCGGAGGTGCTCTCAAGCGAGCTACCGGGCCAGGACGCGGCGCAGATACTGGCTTTGATAGGGGCCTCCGGCGGGTTGGGGGTCAGCTGCCTGACGGTGGCGCTGTCCACGCGGGCCGCGGATACGGGATTGCGGTCGGCGGCGGTGGAGCTGGCGGGCTGCGGCGGCGGCCTGGACCTGCTGTTCGGGGCGGAAACCCAGGTGGGCATGACCTGGGAGGAGCTGCGGCACGCCGTCGGTGAGATCGGGGACCTCACCCCGCACCTGGTATCGGCGGAGCGGGTCTCGGTGCTGGCGCTGGGCAGACCCCACGGCGACTCCCCGGACGAGGCGGCGTTGTCGGCGGTGCTCAGGTCGCTGGAACGCAGCCACGACATGGTGGTGGTGGACCTGGGCGACGGCGCCAGGCTGGCGGAGCTGGGGCGTCGCGCCGTTCCGCTGCTGATGGTGGGCGCGGACGTGAGGTCGGTGGCGGCGGCCCGGATGCGGGCCCGCCGGATAGACCTGACCGGGGCGCTGCTGGTGGTGCGGGTCGGGAAAGGTCGTGGACTGCCGCCCGAAGCGGTTTCCGACGCGCTGGGGCTGCCACTGGCCGGGGTGGTGCGCGACGACCCGAGGGTGCCTCGGCTCGCGGCCCAGGGGGCCAGCGTCGGGTCGCGGCCCGCGGCCCGGCTGCGCCGGGACTCGACGCGGCTGCTGAAGGAGGTGCGTCTGTGATGCTGGACGAGCTGCAGGCCAGGCTGGGCAGGCTCGGCCGCCCCCACACGGCCGCGGACGTCGCCACCGCGATGCGCGGCATGGGGCTGGTGGTCACCGACACGGCCCTCAGACAGGCCATGGACCAGCTGCGCCGCAACTCCGTCGGGGCCGGGCCGTTGGAAGAGCTGCTGCACGAACCGGGGGTCTCGGACGTGCTCGTCAACGGCCCGGACGCGGTGTTCGTGGATCGCGGCGCCGGACTGGAGGCGACGGACGTGCGGTTCGTCCACGACGAGGCGGTCCGCAGGCTCGCCATCCGCCTCGCAGCCACCGCGGGCAGACGCCTGGACGACGCCCAGCCGTTCGTCGACGGTCGGCTGCCGGGCGGGGTGCGGCTGCACGCGGTGCTGGCGCCGCTGGCCAGTCCGGGGACGTGCATCTCGCTGCGGGTCCCGGCGTCGCGAACCCTGACCCTGGAGGAGCTGCACACCGCGGGGTCGCTCACCGACGAGGCCCTGGAGCTGTGCCGGAGGGTGATCGCCCGCAAGGTGCCGTTCCTGATCTCCGGCGGCACCGGGACGGGCAAGACCACGCTGCTGGCGGCGCTGCTGGCCGAGGTGCCGGCGACGGAACGGATCGTCGTGGTGGAGGACGCCCGGGAACTGACCCCCAGGCACCCGCACTGCGTGCGCATGGAGGGCAGACCCCCCAACAACGAGGGCAAAGGAGCGATCACGCTCACCACCCTGGTGCGGCAGGCCCTCAGGATGCGGCCCGACCGGGTGGTGCTGGGCGAGGTGCGCGGCGCGGAACTCACCGACCTGCTCTCGGCGCTCAACACCGGGCACGAGGGTGGCTGCGGCACCGTCCACGCCAACTCCGTCGCCGACGTTCCCGCCCGGCTGGAGGCCCTCGCGGCGCTCGGCGGGCTGGGTCGCGAGGCCTGTCACGCGCAGCTCGCCGCGGCCCTGCGGCTGGTGCTGCACCTGCGTCGCGGCCCCGACGGGAAACGCTGGCTGGCGGAGGTGGGGGCGTTCAGGCGGGGCGCGGATGGGCTGGTCGGGATCGTGCCCGCCATGACCTTCACCGGTGGGGCCACCACATGGGGTCCGGGAGCGGGCCTCGTGCGCGACTGGCTGGAGTGGTCGCGATGCTGATCTGCGTGGTGTTTTTCGCCTTCGCGGCTGCGTTGATCGCCGGGAAGGAGCAGAATTTGGAACGGCTGGGATTACCAGCCAGCCGCAGGCCGGGACGTGGCAGCGCAGCTGTCGTGAGGAAGACGTCCCGGCCTGTGCCGTCAAGTTTCCCCTTGCGGCGCCGAGGAATGGTCCCTGGAGACGCAGGCATTCCCGTTCCGCGGCCCGGGGACGGGGAATCTGGCGTTGTCGATGGCGCCCGGGTGGGGGCGTTGGAAAAACTGGAGGAGTCGCAGGCGCGGGGCGGCAGGAGCGGCCACGGAAAAGCGGTCGCCTCCCACCGGGCGCGGATGCGGCGCAACAACCTGCTGCTGATGGGTGGGGCCGGCCTGGTTGCGGTGGCCGTGGTGTTCGGCCTCAGGGCGGCCGGCTGGACTCTCGTCGTCGTCATTGCCGCCGCAACCGCCGCGTGGGTGCTGCGGCGTGCTGCTGCGGAACGCGCCCGGCGCAACCGGGCCGACGAAACCACCCGGGTCACGGTGGGGCTGGCCATGCTGCTGCGCTCCGGGCAGATTCCGACGGCGGCGCTCGCCGAGACCGCCACGGACTGCGACGCCCTGGCGCCCGTCGCGGCCGTCGCCAGATTGGGCGGGGACGTCCCCGCGGCGCTGCAGGAGGTGGCGCAGACCCCGGGACGCGAAGGCCTGGCGCGGGTCGCGGGGGCGTGGCGGGTGGCGGAACGCACCGGCGCGCCCGTCGCCTCCGTGCTGCTGCAGGTCGCGGAAGGGCTGCGGGCCGAACGGGAACTCGCGGGAGTGGTCGAGGCCGAACTGGCGATGGCGCGCGGCAGCGCCCGGATCATGGCCTTCCTGCCGCTCGGGGCGTTGCTGCTCGGCTCTTGCGTCGGGGCCGACCCCCTCGGTTTCCTGCTGGAGAACCCGCTCGGGCTGGTGCTGGCGCTGGCCGGCGTGGGATTGGCGGCCGCCGGGGTGGTCTGGACCGAGAAACTGGCGGTCCGGCAATGAGCACCGCGGTCCTGATTGGTTTCCTCGTCGCCGCTGCCGTCCTGGCGTGGTGGGCCCCACCGCCCCTGAGCAGACTGGAACCCCGGTCGTCGCCGCTGCCCGGCTGGGTGGGGAAGGTGTGGGGTTGGGCGGCGAAACGGTGGAGCGGTCGCAGGAAGGTGAACCGGGCCGTGGTGCGGGAACTTCCCGAAACCTTGGATCTGCTGGCCGTCTGCCTGGAGGCCGGAGCCCCGATGACCAACGCCATCGCCACGGTGGCCGCGGTCAGCCAACCCGCCACGGCCGCGATCCTGCACGGGATCGATGCGCAACTGCAGGTCGGCAGGGACCCTCAGGACGCCTGGGGCAGCCTCGCTGACCACCCCGATTGGGGGCCACCGGCCCGCGACGCAGCCCGCTCGGCCCGCTCCGGAACCAGCCTGGTGGAGTGTCTCCGTGTTCACGCCGACGAGGCGCGCCGCCGCCGTCGTGAACAGGAGACCAAACGGGCCAGGTCGGTGGGGGTGAAATCGGTGCAGCCGCTCGCGCTGTGTTTCCTGCCCGCCTTCGTGCTCATCGGGGTGGTGCCGCTGGTGGCGTCGCTGCTCGGCACCTTCACGGGCCGCTGAACGGGAAAGCCCGGAACCAGCTGGGGTCCCTTCCCCCGGAATTGGTTGAGCCGGCCTGCGAGTGTGATGTCTCAGGACAAGGGTGAAGGTCGGGACTTCTTGCGGCCGCGCGACACTTGGACGGACGTCGTTGCCAGCGCCAGCCCTCAGGCCAGTCATCACGAAAAATTACAGGCTAATCAGACCAACCATCCGAGACGTAACGCAGTAGCATGTCCTCCGTGACACCCTCATGAACCATGACGGCCTTGCCGCCGTATCCCCATTGATGCTCACCACTTCAGTGATCCGCGAGGCAGAACGTTCTTCCCAAAGTAGTGCGCTCAAACCATGAATGGAGATGCCTGGATGATCAGCATCGCGACGATCACCATCAAGACAACCAAGCCACGAGCAGTCGCCGCGTTCTGGAGGGACTTGCTGGGTTACGAAGTGGCCCCCAACCTGACCGACTCCGTGCTCCTCGAAGGAAACGGACCGTCATTGCTGATCCAACCGGCCACACGGCAGGCAGCCCCGGGGGCCATCCACCTCGACCTCAGGCCTGATGACCAAGGTGACGCGGTGGCGGCCGCGTTGGCGCTTGGCGCCTCACATGCCGACATTGGGCAGACCGGGCAGGAAGGATGGGTGGTCCTGGCGGATCCCGCCGGGAATCTTTTCTGCGTGCTCGAGGGGCGTGCTGCACACGCGGCTCGAATGACCGGCAGGACTCCGACGCCAACGCCGGTGTGTGGACATGATGAGGGCTGAGGGCGCACCACGCACGCGGATGGGCGCTCCCCGACGATCGCCGGTGAACGGTTCCCGCCTCATCCCCACCAGCAACTGAAGTTGCGTCTCCGACCCGGGCTCCAGGAGTGAGCTCACCGTTCCCGAGCGCTGTGACGCCGGAACCGAGCCAGCGTCCTGGCGGGGTGCCCGCCTCGGCGTAGTAGCGGGTTGGCGGAGTCGAGAGCGAACGGTCACCATCACCAGCCGCCACAGTCCGCAGCAGGTACTTGTGGAATCGACGGCGAACTCTTGCGTTGCGGTTGCCCCGGTAGCGTGGAGATGGATGGATGCCGTAGCAACTCGTGAGGCCGAGGATCCCACAACGGTCGACGCACCGACGCTCTCGGGCGGCACGTCCTCGTGGCTCCAGCTGCATCCGCGACTGGTTGATCTGATGCTCGTTCTGGTGATCTTCGCCTACAACTTGCCGATTCAGTTCGGTGCGGTGCCCGGGCACCTGTGGCTGGGGACCGGGCTGCTGGTCTCGGTCGGTCTGTGTGCGCCGGGGCTGTGGCGTCGTCAGTGGCCAGCGGCCACATATCTGGTGATCCAACTCGTCGCGGTCACGCAGATCCTGCTGGGGATCTCGCTGGTGGTTGCCGATGCGATGCTGCTGTTGGCCGTCTATACGCTCGCCTCTCGTAGCCGCTGGCAGCTCTCCGGCATGGCAGCGCTGATCACCGCCACGTGGACTGTGCCGAGTTGCCTGCCGATACTCGACCGCGGCGAGATGAGTATCGGGGATATCGGTGTGATCGTCGCGCTGATCCTGTGGTCATGGACCTGGGGACGTCTGGTGCGAACCCGCCGGCGCTACATCGCCTCACTGCATGAGCGCGCGGCACAGCTCGCGCGGGAGAAGGCGGTCGAGGCAGAACTGGCGGCGTCGTCCGAGCGGACGCGCATCGCTCGGGAGATCCACGATGTCGTCTCACATTCCCTGAGCGTTGTCGCGGTGTTGTCCGACGGCGCGGCCTCCACCGTCGACACGGATCCTGAGCGGGCACGTACGGCCATGCTGACCGTGCGCGACACGGGGCGCACAGCGTTGGCGGACATGCGCCGGTTGCTCGGGGTCCTGCGCGATGACGAGCCCGGATCGCACGCACCGCAGCCGGGGATTGCGCAGTTGCCACGTCTGCTCGAGGAGTCGTGCGCGGCGGGTGTGCCGGTGCAGTTCATTGAAACGGGTGGCCCTCAGGCGGTGCCGCAGAGCATCGATCTGACCGTGTACCGCATCGTCCAGGAGGCGTTGACCAATGTGCGCAAACATGCTGGCCCCGGGGTCTCGGAGGTGCGGGTCACGCTGGCCCATACCCCCGAGTCCATCACGGTCACAGTGACCGATGACGGTGCCGGGTCCGCCGCTGGTGCCGATCCGCATATCGGGCACGGCCTGATCGGCATGCGCGAGCGTGTCGCCGCCCACCACGGGCAGCTGCGTGCCGTGTAGCGGCCCGAAGGCGGTTTCGAGGTCGTCGCCACGATCCCGACAGGAGATGAATCATGAGTATCCGCGTGCTGCTGGTCGACGACCAGGAGATGATCCGCATGGGTTTCCGCATGGTGCTGGGCACCGCCGAGGGCATCGAAGTCGTGGGCGAGGCCTCCGACGGCGACGAGGTCCTGGACGTGTTGGCTGAGCATCCTGCCGATGTTGTGCTGATGGACGTGCGCATGCCCAGGATTGACGGCATCGAGGCCACGCGGCGCGTCATGGCGCTGGAGGATCCGCCGCATGTGTTGGTGCTGACGACCTTCGACCTGGACGAGTACGCCTACGAGGCCTTGCGTGCCGGGGCGTCGGGTTTCCTGCTCAAGGACGCGCCGCTGGAGGAGGTGGCCGCAGCCATCCGCCACGTTCACGACGGTGATGCCGTGGTCGCGCCGTCGACCACGCGTCGCCTGCTGAGTCACTTCGCCGCGCCCGAGGCGTCATCGCTGGCTGCGCCGATGAACACCGCACCGCTTGAGCTGCTGACGCCGCGCGAGCGCGAGGTGTTGAGCCTGGTCGCGCGCGGACTGTCCAACCGCGAGATCGCCGATGAGCTCGTCCTCAGCGAGGGAACGGTCAAGGTCCACGTTGGGCACGTGCTGACCAAGCTCGACTTGCGCGACCGTGTCCAGGCCGTCGTGCTGGCCTACGAGACGGGTCTGATCGCGCCGGGAAACGCCTGATCCAGCACATCATCCATGCCTGAAGTCGTAGGGGGAAGATATGCCTTGGGCCAGATGGAATCATCTCTGGCCTGCGACAGCGTGGAGACATGTCCTACGCAGTCACCACAGAAAACCTGACGAAGCGCTACGGCGATCGCATCGTCGTCGACGATCTGTTTCTGCGCATCCCTGAAGGGTGTGTGTACGGGTTCCTCGGACCCAACGGGGCCGGAAAGTCCACGACGATGAAGATGCTGCTGTCGCTGATCGAACCCAGCGACGGCGAGGTGCAGATCCTCGGCCAGTCGATGACGCGCGCCACGCGGCGTTCCCTGCTGGGGCGGATCGGCTCGCTGATCGAGGCCCCACCGGGGTATGCGCACCTGACCGGCGCGGAGAACATGCGGCTCATTCAGCGCCTGTTGCATTTGGATGACGCACAGATCGAACACGCAGTGCAGGTCGTGCATCTGACCGAGCAGATGAACAAGAAGGTTCGTGAATATTCCCTGGGCATGAAGCAACGCCTGGGGATCGCGATGGCCCTGGCCCGCCAACCGCAGCTGCTGATCCTCGACGAGCCCACCAACGGCCTCGATCCCGCGGGCATCGAGGAGATGCGTGGACTGCTGCGCCACCTCGCGGTCAACGGGGTGACCGTGATGGTCTCCTCGCACCTGCTGGGTGAGATCGACAAGATCGCCACCCAGCTGGGCATTCTCGCCCAGGGCCGGATGATCTTCCAGGGCACCCGCGCCGAGCTGATGAAGGCATCCTCGCCCGACGTGCTGATCACATGCTCGGAGCCCCGCCGGGCGCAAAACCTGTTTGCGCCCTACAACCCGCGGCTCAAGTCGTCGGGCGACCTGGCACTGGCGGGAACCGATGACAAACGGACGGCTGGATTCGTCGCATCGCTGGTCCACGAAGGGATCGACATCTACGGAGTCCGTCGTGACGAGCAGAGCCTCGAGGACGTCTTCATGCGCCTGACCGAAGGAGGTGGGCTGTGATGACCGTCGTCATGAACGAACTGGCCAAGATCCGCCATCTTCGCATCGGGGTGATCGCGATCACGTATCTGGTGGCCGTCGTGGGGCTCACAGCTTTTCAGTCGCTGGTCGCGGGCATCGACGAGCATCTCGCGGATCCCGGCGGGGCGCCGTGGAAGATCCTGCTCACCGGACTCTCACGGGCGTTTGCGATGATCTCGCCTGTCCTCTTGGCTGTGCTGGCCAGTCGTCAGGTCGAGATGGAACACACGGGCAACGGCTGGCTGCTGTCCGCCACGAGCGGAGTGAGCCCCGGCCACCTGTGCCGTGCCAAGTTCATCGTGCTCGGGCTGATCGTCGCCCCGGTCACCATGATGCAGTCCGCGTTGCTCTTCGGTTTCGCGAAACTCATCGGCGTCACCTCACCCTTCCCAGCCTCGCACTGGATCGGGTACACAGCCTCGATCATGGTCATCAACCTCGCCGTGCTGGCGTTCCAGATCCTGCTGTCGGTCATGGTGGAGAACCAGCTCGTCGCGTTGGGCGTCGGCATCGTCGGTATCTTCCTCGCGCTCTTCGGGGTGATCCTGCCGAGATTCCTCACGCACCTGACGCCCTGGGGCTACTACGCGCTGGCCGCTCCGGCCGACTACGTCGGTGTCGACCTCGTCTACTACAACCTGCCCTACCTCAGCATCGCCGGACTGGCCGTCGTGGGTGGCTCGCTCTTCATGCTTGTCACTACTCGTTTCAACACCCGGGAGGCATGACCATGAACTCCATCTACTCCGAGTTCCTGAAACTCAAACGCTCCATGAGCTGGGCTGTGGTCCTCGTGGTCCCGATCATCATGGTCCTGGCTGGCTCGATGAGCACCATGCTCGCACAGGACACCTTCGAAGACGGGTGGCACACCCTGTGGATCAGGTCCGTCGGGTTCTACGGGATGGCCATCCTGCCGGTCGCCGTCGCGATCCTCGCGTCCCTGGTCTGGCGCGTCGAGCACAAGAACAGCAACTGGAACGCTCTCATGAGCCGGCCCGTACCGACATCCGAGGTCGTGCTGGGCAAGGTCGCGGCCATCGCCGCGCTCGCGGCCTCGATGCAACTCGTCTTACTGGTCACCGTCATCGGACTGGGCAAGCTGGTGTTCGGACTCGAGGGCATGCTTCCAGCCAAGTACCTCCTGGGCAGTCTGTTGATCATGCTGGCCTGCGTGCCGCTGGCGGCGCTGCAATCGGCGTTGTCGGCATTCCTGCGCTCCTTCGCCACTCCGGTGACCATCGCGCTGGTGATGACCAGCGCCTCGACACTGCTTCTGCAGCTGAAGCTGACAGCAGCACTGGCGCTTCCCTACGGCCTGGTCACCCACACCACGCAGCTCGGGACATCTCTCGTCTCGGGCCAGAGGACGAGCTTCGCCGTCCCGGAACTCAGCCTGGCGAGCGCGGGCATCGTCACGGGCGCAGCTGTGGTGCTCACCGCCCTCATCGTCGCCATCACCTCCATGGCACTCAATCGCACTGACACCCGCGCATAGAACGTTTCTTCACCTCAGACCCGGTGTCCGGGAAACCGGGTCGGGCTCCCTCCGCACCGATGAACGCCCGACCACCTCATCACATCCAAAGCGGTCGTCGTCACCACGGCTGAACCGGCTTCAGAGCAGGGTGGTTCAACCGGCTTAATGAAATGGGTCCGCCCCAATCAGCGGGCGAGGGATGGCAGAGTTGGGCGGGTGAACTGGGAGTGGGTGACCGGGGCTGAGGAGGCGGTGGTGGTGCGCCGCCGGCCTGTTTCCCCGGGGGCGTGGGCCGACTGGCCCGGCTGGCTCGATGCGGAACTCGTCGACGGGTTCCGGGCCGCGGGCATCGACCGGCCCTGGCGGCACCAGGTGGAGTTCGCGGAGCTGGCCCGCGCGGGTAGGCACGCCGCGATCTGCACCCCCACCGGTTCCGGGAAGTCGCTGGCCTACCTGATGCCGGTGCTCGCCGCGCTGCGGGAACCCAGGGCGGGCCGCGGCAGGGGGTTTGCGCTGCGCCGCCCCGCCGCGCTGTACCTGGCGCCCACCAAGGCTCTGGCCCACGACCAAGCCCGGGCGGCCGGGGTCCTGGCCCCGGGATCGGTGCGGATCGGTGCCCTCGACGGCGACTCCGACGAGACCGAGCGGCGATTCGCCCGCGAACACGCCAACCTGGTGCTCACCAACCCCGACATGCTGCACTTCTCCGTGCTGCCGAACCATCGCCGCTGGTCGGCGCTGCTGGGTGGGCTGCGGTACGTCGTCATCGACGAGGCCCACCGCTACCAGGGGGTTTTCGGGGCGCACGTCGCGCAGGTGCTGCGGCGGCTGCGACGCCTCGCCGCCGCCCACGGCGCCGAACCGACCATCCTGCTCAGCTCCGCCACCGCACCGAACGCCGCCGACTTCGGGGGCGCCCTGATCGGTGAGGACCGGGTGGAGGTGGTCGCCGACTCGGCCGCCCCGGTCGCCGCCCGCACCGTCGTGCTTTGGCAGCCCTCGGTCAGCCTCAACCGCGACACCTCCCGGCTGCTGGCGGGCCTGGTGGACGACGCCACCCAGACCCTCGCCTTCGTCGCATCCCGTGCCGGGGCGGAACTGACCAGCCTGGAGGCCGCGGAACTGGCCGCCGAACCGGGGCGGATCGCGTCCTATCGTGGCGGCTACCTGGCTATGGAACGCCGCGACCTGGAGGCCGCACTGCAAACCGGGGAGATCCTCGGACTGGCCACCACGAACGCGCTGGAACTCGGCATCGACGTCTCCGGCATCGACGCGGTGCTCGTTTCCGGGTTCCCCGGGAAACTCTCGGCGTTCTGGCAGCAGGCCGGAAGGGCGGGCCGGGCGGGCAGGGAGGCGCTGGTGGTGCTGCTGGCCCGCGAGAACCCCCTCGACGCCTACCTGCTGCAACATCCCGAACTGATCTTCGACGCCCCCGTCGAGGCCGCGATCTGCCACCCGCAGAACCCGCACGTCCTCGGCCCACACCTGGCCGCCGCCGCGCAGGAACAACCGTTGACGGCCGCCGACGAACGCTGGTTCGGACCCACCGCCCTGCCGCTGGTAGCTCACCTTGCTGCCGGGAAGGTGCTGCGGGACCGCGGCGGCACCTGGTATTGGACCCGTCCCGACCGCGCCGTCGACCACATCAACCTGCGATCCACCACCCCCCGGCCCGTGGAGATCATCGAACGCTCCACCGGGCAGGTGATCGGGGTGGTGGACCCGGCAGCCGCCGACCGCACCGTCCACCGGGGCGCCGTTTACCTCCACCAAGGACGCTCGTTCGTGGTGACCGAACTGGACGTCGAGGAACGCTGCGCCATGGTGGTGGCGGCCCACAACCCCTGGTACACCCAGGCCGAATCCGCCCAGGACATCGCGGTGCTGCGGGAACAGCGGTCGCGACCACTCGGCTCGACAACCCTGCACTTCGGTGACGTGCGGCTCAGCTGGCAGGTCACCGGATACCTGCGCCGCGACGAAACCACCCACGAGGTGCTCGACTCCACCCCGCTCGACTGCCCGGAACACACCCTCACCACGCAGGCGGTGTGGTGGAGCGTCCCGGAGACCCTGGAACGGGAACTGGGCTGGGGTTCGTTGCGGCTCGGGGCTGCCGCGCATGCCGCCGAACACACCTCCATCGGGTTGCTGCCGGCCTTCGCGCCCTGCGACCGCTGGGACATCGGCGGGGTCTCCACGGCCCGCCACCCGGACACCGGTCTGGCGACGGTGTTCGTCCACGACGGCCTGCCCGGTGGAGCAGGTTTCGCCGCCCGCGCCCACGAAGTGGCCGAGCAGTGGTTGGCGGCGACCTTGGAACGGCTGCGCACCTGCCGTTGCGAATCGGGCTGCCCGGCCTGCGTCGTGTCCCCGAAATGCGGCAACGCCAACCAGGTTCTCGACAAGACGGCGGCCACCGAACTGCTGCGCCGGATCCTCTGAGAATCCGGCGGGCGGGGCGAATCGACCGGCTCCGGGGACGGGACCCGTCCGCGGAGCCCCGGATGGTTTTCACACCGTCTCCTTTCACACCGTTCCCGCCGTGGCGCTTCGTTCCACGTCGGCGGGATTGAAACCGCGGCCCTCCAACAGCGGCAGGGTCACCGTCACCTCGACCACGAACCGGGGACGCTGCCCCCGAACCTCGCAGCCGGTGAGGCGCCCACCGTTTTCGGAAGCCACCTTCGAGGCCTCGGCGCAGGCGTCGCCGCCATCCGCTTCGACCGCTGCGGCGGCCAGGGCCGTCAGGTCGGCCGCGTCCTGGGCCTTTTCCGCGCGGGCCAGCCAACCGGTGATCAACGCGGCGGTGGCGGCGACCAACACCAGCCCCAGGCAGATTCCCGCGACCAGCACCGTCCCCACTCCCCGCTCGTCGCGGACCCGGGAACGTCCCGGACCTCCCGTGACGCTCATGGCCCGACCCCCGGTTCCCAGTGGGCCCAGGCGGTGGCTTCGAGCGGAATGGCACCGAGGCCGAGGATGGGGACCTCCATGCGGGTCGTCACCCGCACTCCCGCCTCGGCGTGTTCGATCTCGATGCGCGCCCGCTCGGGCGCCTTCTCCTTGGTTTTCTCCGCCAGCGCGTCGTCGCCCCGGGACAGGTACTTGGCCAGTTCCGAACTGACGGTCTGGATGCCCGACTGGGCCACCCCCAGCAGCACGAGACCGACCAGGGCCGACACCAGCGTCACCAAGGTGACCAGCCCGATGGCGAACTCCACCGTCACCATGCCCCGCTGCCCACGGCGGGCCCTGCGACGTCCGAACCAACCGACTCGACCGGCCATCCTGCGGCGGGGCGCCGGAGAAACCGGGTGGCCGGCGACGGCCGTCGATGCTTCCTCACCCCGCGCCCCCGGCCCCTCCACCAGGAGGCGTGGGGCGGACACATCCGCCCCACGCATGCCGGTCAGCTGTCGTACTGGGCGACGTTCGTGAAAAGGTCAGTGACCCATTTCATGATCGTGTCGAAAAGCGAATTGTCGTGGAAGACGCGGATCAGCAACATTGCTGCCGCCGCGGCGCCCAACAGGCCGATGGCGTACTCGACGGTGGTGAGTCCCCGTTCGGCGAAACGACGCGAGAGCGGCTTCTTCTTCTCGACGCGGACGATGCTCTTGGTGGACTCGGACATGGCTTCCCCTTTCAAGTGCCCACCGGACGCCTTTCATCCGGTGACACTTTCACCATGGGAAGCAGGACCCGCAGGGATTTCCTTTTCCACATCCCCCCGGTTGGGCGGCAACACCGTCGCCCAACCGGACAACACCTCAGGTTCCTGCGACAACACCTCACCCGGGTGGGGTGCCCTCGCGTGCGGCTGGGGTCAGTCCTGCAGGACCTGCAGCAGTTCGTCGCGGACCCGCACCGAGCGACGCGGGTTGCGGTCGCCGATCACCGCTACCGTCAGACCACCGGCGGAGGCGGTCGTCGGAGTCGTCGCGGTGCCGCCCAGCGCGTCGTCGGCCCGGCAGCAGAACGTGTGGCGGCGCTCCGCCTCGGCCGCGATCATCGCGTTGATGTTCGGGTCGTTGCTGGCGGCCAGGACGTACCAGGCCTCGCCGACGTCCTCCGCCCTGGCGGTGCGCTGCTCGACGGCGATCGCTCCGCTCGCCGCGAGCCGGCCGACGGCGATCCCGAGGTTCGGCGCGACGACCCGCACCTTCGCCCCCGCGTCGAGCAGCCGGGGGATGCGCCGCGCCGCAACGGCCCCGCCGCCGACGACCAGAACGTCGCGGTCCTTCAAGATGAGGTTCGACATGAACCCGGGGGCGCCTTCGCCGAAACCCTCGGCGTCGAGTTCCGCGAGATAGCGGTCGACGACCAGCTGGGCCAGCTCGTCGCAGTCACCGATGACCTCGGCGACCCGCACCTCGACGTCCGGGTTGTTCTCGCGCCAGGCGGCGACCTGCTCCAGGTTCCAGGTCCGCAGTTTGCCCGGGAACAGGAAGTGCGGGGCGACGACGATCTGTTTCACGCCGGTGGCCTTCGCGTGGTTCAACGCCTCCGGCACCGACGGCCGCGACACCTGGATGAACGCGGGATGGATGCTGCGGAGCTCCGTCTCCTCCATGAGGGTCCGGGCCATGCGGTAGCGCTCCGCGTTCGATTCGGTGACGGGGGAGCCGCGACCCACCAGGACACACGCCGTGTCCTGGGGACGCCACTCGCCGAGCGCCTCGACGACGCGGTTGCGCACCGCCGAATCCAGCAGCGGACTGCCCAGCAGCGCCGCCGAGTACGCGACCCTGGCCTCGCCGCGTCCCTCGTCAATGGCCTCCGGGATGTCGATCCGCACGTGCCCGCCGGTCGCGAGCATCAGCGGCACGACGACGGCATCCGTTTCGCCCTTCGGTTCGAGGCCATCCAGGGCCTCGGCCACGGCCTCGGGGATGCTCGGTTCCGTCAATTCGACAAAACCCATCGTCAGTTTCGTGTCCGGCAGTTTCGCCCGGACGCGTTCCGCGAGCGCACGGCACACGGCCACGCCCTCCGGGTCACGGGTGCCGTGCGCGGCGATGACGAGCGGCACGTTGGTCAGCTCCTTGAGCATCAGCAGTTTCCTCCTTGAATCTTGCCCATCCACTGGTAGTCACGCGGCGTGACGATGGCTGTTTCACCGACTCCCGTCGCCACCGGTTTGGTGGTCGACGAACCGACGATGACGATGGTGTGCATGTCAACCCATTCGGGGTTGAACTCACTGATCGGCGCCCACCTGATGCGCTGCTTCGGCCGGAACGCCTCGTAGACGGCCATCACCGGCACGTCAGCGGGGCGGTGCGCCCCCAGGATCTCCAGTGCCCGGGGCAGGTGGGCGACGCGTTTGCGGGAACGGGGGTTGTACAGCACCGTCACGAAGTCACCCTCCGCGGCGGCCTGGAGCCGGCGCTCGATGTCCTCCCACGACGTGTGGAGATCGGACAGGGAGATCGTGACGTGGTCGTGGCCGAGCGGCGCCCCGAGCAGCGCGGAAGCGGCCAGCTCCGCCGTGACGCCCGGGATGATCCTGACGTCGATACCCTCGGTGCCGATTTCCAGGGTGGGGGATGCCATCGCGTAGATCGCGGGGTCGCCGGAGCACACGAACGCCACGGGGTGGCCCTCGCGGGCCTTCTGGATCGCGAACGCCGTCCGCTGCTCCTCGGTGCCCATCTTCGTGGCGTGGGTCTCGGCGTGGGGGTTGACCAGGTCGCGGATCTGCCGCACGTACGGGATGTAGCCGACCACGTAGCGGGCGGTCTCGATCGCCTGCTTCGCCATCGGGGTCAGCAGGTCGCGGTGACCGGGGCCGAGACCGACCACCCGCAGCTCGCCGCGCGCCGGAACCCGGCCGATCGCGCACGTCGCGTCGGGGCATTTCGTCTTCGGCACGATCAGTTCGGCGCCGCGGCGGATGACGGAGGCCTCGGAGACGCTCGGCGTTCCCACCTCGGAGGCGACGACCTCCGAGGGGGTCGGCACCTCGATGCCCGCCAGCTCGGCGGCCTCGTAGCACACGAACGGTACACCCAGGTGCTTGGCGAGGCGGATCAGGCCACCCTCACGCGCCTTGGCGTCGACGCTGGTGAGTGCTGCGACCGAGTGGATCGTCAGGCCCGCGGACGCGAGGGTCGCCTCCAGGTGGGCGCGCAGGATCTTCTCCGAGGTGCCGCGGTTGCATCCCATGCCCACCACCAGCGAGCGGGGATGCAGGACGACCCGCGGCAGCTCGGCGGCCGGCAACTGTGAGGCGTCGCGGTCGGTGACGAGAATCTCCGCGACCGGTGAGGCCGCGTCCTCGGTGACATTGGCCGGCAGCGGTGGCATCGGCCACGGCTGATCCCGCACCAGCCGCACGGAACGGCCGTCGAGCATCGCGCCGGTCACGCCCGCGACATCGCCGCTGTGGGCCCAGCCGAGGGTGTCGAGAGCGGGGATGCCGAGGGAGTCGGTGGCGGTCGTGAGCACCGCGGTGGCGCCGAGGGCCTCCGACAGCTTCTCGGCCAGCTCGTTCGCACCGCCGACGTGCCCGCCCAGCAGGGGCACGACGAAATGCCCGCCCTGGTCGATGACGACGACACCCGGGTCGGTTTTCTTCGAATCCAGCAGCGGCGCGAGGATGCGGGTGGTGGCTCCGATCGCCAGGTGCGAGACGACCAGGTCGCATTCGTCGAAGGCCTGGCGCAGCCCCTCGGTGGCGGGCCCGTCGTAGATGCGGGTTCCGCCGAGCAGCTCGTCGATCTGGGCGGCGCGGGCACGGGCGGCCTCGGAGGAGAAAACCTGCCCGACCGTAAGCTCGGCCAGTGCATTCGCGGTCAGCCGCTCCACCGCGACCTCAGGGACGGCGACGCGGCGGGGCGCGGTGGTGTCGACGGCCGTCTCGTCCCATTCGGCGTCGGGGTGGCGCTCCAGGACGAGCACGACGTTCGGGTTCCGGACGTCCTCGACCGCGGCCAGTTGTTCACCGGTCATGATCCGGACGCGTTCGTCGTCCTCGCCGAGACGCTCGGCCAGGACGAAGGTCCGGTCGAGGCCGGCCAGGGGGTCGGTCAGCTGCGAGAGGGGTTCGCGCGGATCGGTCATGACCGCGACCTTCGCGTAGCGGCGCGCCGCTGTGATGGCGGCGTCGATGGGGCGGCCGTGCGCGGAAACCGTGATGGCGTCGTCCCAGGGCAGTCCGATGCGGGCGAACGCCTCGGCAACCGACGAGGCGCGTGTGACGACCTTCGGACGCAGCCCGATCGACCGCAGCTTGCGGACGACGCCGAACCACAGCGGGTCACCGGAGGCGAGGATCACGACGTCGGTGTCCTCGGGCAGCTGCCGGATCTTCTCGACGGCGGGGGTGAGGCCACCCAGGACGATTCGCTTGTCCTCGGGGACGGCCAGCTCGTCGAGGTGACGGCGCCCGCCGACCACCACGGACGCGGCGGCGACGGCGCGGCGCAGCTCCTCGCTGGGGGCGCCGAGATGCCCGTGGACCGTGATCATGTGTTGTCTCCGTTCTCCAGGTTGTAGGTGGTGGCGCCGTGCTCCCTCAGGTCGGCTGCGGCGGCCTTGTCGGCGTCGCGGTACTCGTGCCGGAAACCGGGGTGGTACAGGTGGGAGCGTTTGGCGGCGCGGTCGGTGGCCAGGGCCGGGCCGACGAGCACGATCGTGTGCTTCCAGAGCTTGTGTTCCTTCATCGTCGCCGACAGGTCCTTCAGCTGGACCCGCCAGATGGCCTCGTCGGGCCAGGTCACGCGGTAGCCGATGATGCAGGGCGTCTCCGGGGGGTAGCCGCCCTCGAGGAGGGCCGCCTCCAGTTGCTTGTTGCGGGCCGCCGACAGGTAGATCGACATCGTCGTGCCGTGGGCGGCGAACGAGCGGATGTTCTCCTTCTCGGGCATGGGGGTGCGGCCGCCCTCGAGGCGGGTGAGGATCATCGACTGAGCGACCTCCGGCAGCGTCAGCTCGGAGTCGACCCGGGCCGCGGTGGCGGAGAACGCCGAGATGCCGGGGATCGTCTCGGTGGGGATGCCGATCTGGGCGCACAGGTCGCGCTGCTCCGCCGTCGCCCCGTAGATGTCCGGGTCGCCGGTGTGGACGCGGGCGACGAGGAGTTTTTCGTCGCGGGCCCGCGTGTAAAGCGGCACCAGGTCCTCCAGGGGAATCGACGCGGAATCGATGACCTCGGCGCCGGGTTTGTGGTCGGCGACGATCCCGGGGTGCACGAGCGACGAGGCCCAGATGATGATGTCGGCCTCGGCGATGACGCGGGCGCCCCGCACGGTGATCAGGTCGTCGGCCCCGGGGCCTGCCCCGACGAAGACCACCAGGCCTTTCGGGTCGAGTCTCAGTCCGCTCATATTCTCCCTCCGGTGGTGGAACGTTTCGGTGCGGCAAGGACGGTGCTGAAGTAGGGTGCGCGGTCGGTCACCTCGGACAGGGGCACGAGGTGTTCGGAGGGCAACCCGAGATCGGTGCCGAGGATGGCCTCGCCGAGGCGGCCCTGCGCATCCAGCACGGCGCGGAGCTCGGTCATTTCGCGGCCGCCCTTGTAGATGACGACGGTGTCGGAGACCTCGCAGACGCGGGCCAGGGTTTCGGGCCCGACGGTCCACGGCACGAGGGACAGGATCTCCTGGCCCTCGACGAGCGGGGTGCGGCTGGCGGCGGCGATGGCCTGCATGGCGGTGATCCCGGGAATGACCTCGACCTTGACCTCGACGCGCCGCGACACCAGGTCACACAGGTACGAGAACGTCGAGAACACCGACGCGTCGCCGACGGTGGCGAACGCCACCCGCTTCGCGCCGGCCTCGAACGCCTCGACGGCGGCCGTGGCGGAGGCCTCCCACGCGTCGGCCCGGCGCTGCCCGATGCCGCGGCGCTCGGCCATGGAGAACGGGATGCGGCGGACCGCGCCGGCCTTGGCGGGCAGGTGGGCACACACGATTTCCTCGGCACGGCCGATGCCTCCGGCGCGGGCCTCGGTGCTCGGCACCAGAATGACGTCGGCGGCCTCCAGGGTCCGCAACGCCTTCACGGTCACGTGGTCCGGGTCGCCGGGACCCACCCCCACTCCGGACAGGGTGCGGTCAACGCTCATGTGGCCCTCCTCGGGTGCTACGCCCGTTCGGTCTTGGCTGGCCCGAAGTATCTGGCTCCCACCCGGGTGGTCACAGTGGCGGCACCGCTCCGGATTCGCACCGGATTCCTTCGTTGTCGGCAAGCTGAATGGTCAGTCGTCGCGGGACAGCCTAGCCAGTTCCGGCTCGCAGGTCCTAGCCGAAAGGTCGAGGCGTGTCCCGGTCGGGGCGTACCTCCCGCCCGGCTGGCCGGCGGCCGGCGGTGACTGCCATAGTCTTGGAGGTGTGACCAATGACTACATCAAGACCGGTAGCCCGATCTATGCCCGCTCGTTCGAGATCATCCGGGAGGAATCGAACCTGGGGCGTTTCCCCGAGGACGTCGAGCCCGTGGTGGTGCGGATGATCCACGCCGCTGCCGATCCGGCGATCGCCGACCTGATCGCCTTCACGCCGGGTGTCGCCGCCGCCGCCCTCAAGGCCCTCGAGGCCGGGGCGCCGATCCTGTGTGACTCGTCGATGGTCGCTACCGGCATCATCCGCAGCCGCCTGCCCGAACACACCCGGATCGTCTGCCACATCAAGGACCCCCGCCTGCCCGCGATCGCGGAGGCGAAGGGCTGCACCAAAACCGCCGCCGCCGTCGACCTGTGGCAGGAGGACGGCCTGCTCGACGGCGCGGTCGTCGCCATCGGCAACGCCCCGACCGCGTTGTTCAGGGTGCTCGAGGTGATGCGGGAGACCGGCGCCAGGCCCGCGGCGATTGTCGGCATCCCCGTCGGTTTCGTCGGTGCCGCGGAGTCGAAGGACGCGCTGGTCGCCGACGACAGCGGCGTCGAGTACATCACGGTCCTCGGTCGCCGCGGCGGCTCCGCCATGGCGGTCGCCGCGGTGAACGCGATGGCCAGCCGAGCCGAGACCACGAATGACCGCTGACGGCGATCCCGCCCTGGCCGCGGAGGGCCGGGAGGCTCTGCGTCCCCGCGGCCGGAAGGCGCAACTGGAGTCGTCGCAGCTGAGACCCGGCTGGACGACGGGGGCGTGCGCCTGCGCGGCCGCCACCAGCGCCTTCGTCGCCCTGGAAACGGGCGAGTTCCCCGACCCGGTCGGGATCGCGCTGCCCGGTGGGCGTGAGGCCGCGTTCGCCCTGACCCAGTGGCGGCTACGGCCCGGGCTGGCGATGGCGGCGGTCACGAAGGACGCCGGCGACGACCCCGACGTCACCCACGGCGCGGTCGTGCGGGTGATGGTCGAACCCGGCGAGCCCGGCGGCGGCGTGAGGTTCGCGGGCGGCGAGGGCGTCGGCACCGTCACCCTGCCGGGGCTGCCGCTGCCGGTGGGGGAGCCGGCCATCAACCCGAAACCCCGCGAATACATCACCGCCAACATCACCGCCGCCGCCGAGCGCCTCGGGGTCGCGCCCGACGTGTGCGTGACCGTCTCGATCGACGACGGCGCACGCATCGCCGAGAAGACCTGGAACTCGCGCATCGGTGTGCTCGGAGGTTTGAGTGTCCTGGGCACCACCGGTGTCGTCGTGCCCTACTCGTGTTCGGCCTGGATCGCGTCGATCCACCGCGGCATCGACGTCGCCATCGCCACCGGTGCGACGCACGCAGCCGCCTGCACCGGATCGACGTCGGAGCGGGTCGCCGAGGAGCTGTACCCGGGCATCGAACTGCTCGACATGGGCGATTTCGCCGGCGCCGTCCTGAAATACCTGCGCAAACACCCGCTGCCCAGGCTCGCGATCGTCGGGGGGGTTGCGAAACTCTCCAAACTGGCAGCCGGTTACCTCGACCTGCACTCCCACCGCACCCGCATCCAGCCCGGCCACCTGCGCCAACTGGTGGAGGGGGCCGGTGCCTCACCGGAGCTGGCCGACGCGATCGGAGAGGTCGCCACCGTCGCCCACGCCGTCACCCTCGCCGGTGAGGTCGGCATCGACCTGCCGCAGCTGATCGCGGACTCGGCGCGCGACGAGGCACTGGCGGTCCTCGGCGGGGCACCGGTGGAAGTGGAGATCGTAGTGATCGACCGCGCCGGCAAGATCCTCGCGAGGGCCCACTGACCCGCACGACCCCAGATCTGGGGTCGTGAAACACGGTAATGCAGCACTCAACGCGGGAAACGCCTCGTTTCGCGCCCGAAACCGGGTTGAGTGCTGCGCAACCGGGGAAACCCCGGTCTATTTCCTGCGTACCGTGAAGGTCTGCTCGAACTCGTCGGTTTCAGGGACCTGAACCGGGAACTCTTCCTTCTGGTAGATCTGGTGCTTGTCGCAGTTGATGATGATTTGCTGCGAGCCGCGTTGGATTCCGACGGAGAACGTCCCCGAGGTGTCCGTGACGATGGCCAGTTCCCTCGTGTCCCCCTTGATCTCGATGTTGCAGTCCTCGATCGGCTCGCCGTTCTCGTCGAGGACCGTGCCCTTCAGCTCGGCGCCGGGTTTTTCCCCGCTGGGCTGGGGATCTGTGTTGCTGATGGGGCTGGGTTGTGCGGGTCCGCTGGAGGGGTTCGCGGGGACGGTGGTGGAGCAGCCGAGCAGGCAGAACGCCGGCAGCAGCCCCGTGATGATTTGCCTGGTTTTCATGTTCTCGCCTCGTTCCGGTTCTCGGGTCGATGGGAGATGTTCCGGTGGTCCCGGTCCGCTGGGTCGTGTGCAGCGGGACGCCGTGTTCTCGACGCTAAGCGCCGATGAGGACGAAGTCAAGGAACTCCGGGGCGGGTCTGCAAGGGGCCGGGAGGACTTGGTTCGTGAATGCCACGAACGCCCGCGCGGGGGTTCTATGGTGTCGGCATGGACATTTCCCGGCTGCGTGACCGGCTGATCGAGATCGACTACACCACCGACTCCGTGCTGGAACGCATCGGGGACGCAGGGCAGGCCGGGTTGCACCGCAACTGCACCCTGCCCGCCGACGTCACCCTGGCCGGGGCGGGCGACCCCCTCGCGACGCTGATCCGGATGTTCCTGCTGAGGCAGCAGATGCCCTCCGGGGTCGCGGAACGCGCCTTCGGCGGGTGTTTCTTGGACGTGGTGGCTCAAGGGATCATTGCCGTGGATGGAGGATCCGCGCGGGCCGTGGTCGAGCTGCGGCCCTACGCCTCACCCGACGACGGCGCCTCCGGGTGGCTGGTCAGCGACCTCACCCCCGGGCTCGACGGGATCGTGGAACCGACCCGGCCCGACTACGTGCTGGGGGCCTCACCCGCATCCCTGACCCTCGCGGAGATCACCATGCGAGGCCACGTCGGGCGGGCCCTCGACCTTGGCACGGGATGCGGGGTGCAGAGCTACCACCTGTCCCGCCACGCCGACCGGGTGGTCGCCACCGACCTCAACCCGCGCGCCCTGCGGCTCGCACGCCTCGGGGCGGCGCTGAGCGGCATGGATGTCGACTTCCGGGAGGGGTCGCTGTACGAACCGGTGGCGGGGGAGCGGTTCGACCTGATCGTCTCCAACCCGCCCTACGTGATGAGCCCACCCGGTGGTCAACGCCTCACCTACCGCGAATCCACCTTCACCGCCGACGGCCTGGTGGAGGCCGTCGTCCGTGACGCCCCCGCCCACCTGACGCCGGGAGGCAGCCTCCAGCTGCTGACGAACTGGGCCGTCACCCAGGAGCCGTGGGAGGAGCGGCTCGCCTCGTGGGTGGACGGTTCCGGCTGCGACCTGTTCGCCATCGAACGCGAACGCCTCGACCGGTTCGCCTACATCGAGATGTGGCTGACCGACGCGGGCCTGACGGGCCGTCCCGAATGGGAACCCACCTACCGCGGATGGCTGGCCTACTTCGACCGCCTCGGCATCGACGGGGTCGGAATGGGTTGGATCCTGCTTACGAACTCGGGCCGCGAGACCCCCGAGATCCGGTGCGAGTCGTGGCCGCATGCCGTCGCCCAGCCGGTCGGGGATGTGTTCGCCGCCCACGCCCGTGCCGTCGACGCCGCCCGCCTCGATACCGCCGACCTGCTGGTACTAGCACCGCGCCTGACCGGAGTGGTCGCGGAGACCACCGGCCAGCCCGGGGCCGCCGACCCCGAGCACCTGGTGCTGCGGCAGCGCACCGGGTTGCTGCGCGGGATGCGTCTGAGCACCGTCACGGGAGCTGTGCTGGGGGCCCTCGACGGCGACCTCACCGTCGGGCAGACCATGGCCGCCGTCGCCCAGCTGCTGGAGGTCCCGGCGGAGGAGGTCGCAGCCGAGGCGATCCCCGCCGTCCGGCGGGCTCTGGCGGAGCAGTATCTCATCGCCCGCTGACCGGCATCCGGGTCGGTTCACCGAGCCGAGGTGCCCCGGCCGTCACGCCCCGTCCCGGATTGCACGAAACGCGGAATGCCGTGGGCAAAACAATCCCCGGGCCGGTTTTCACGGCGATTAGTGAGCAAAGGAGAGGACGAAGAAGGGAAGAGGTCTCGCCGCGCCATGAGCAGGGGCGCGTTGCCATCGGAACGCGATACCCACCACCCTAGTTGATCGCTGGATGACCAGACCATGGAATCCATGGCATGCTTTCCCGGTCCAGTAGGAAAGGCAAACCTCAAATGTCTCGTCTGTTCTTCCGCCGAGGGGTCGCGATGGCCCTCGTCGTCGGCCTGGGAATCGCCTTCCAGGCCCCGGGCGCCCACGCCGACACCGTCGACCTCGAGGTGGACGCGGTGACCTATCGCGTCGACCCGGACGCGCCCGGACAGGGGGCGACGCTGGTCGGGTTCAACCGGGCCAAGATAGCCCGCAACCTCACCATCCCCGCCACCGTCACCCACAACGGCACCGCTTATCCGGTCAAACGCATCGGTGAGGAGGGGCTGCGTTCGGCCCGCCTGCAGGCCGTCACGCTGCCCGACGGGCTGGAGGAGATCGGGAAGGCCGCCTTCTACGGCAACTCCATCGACGACCTGGTGATCCCGGACTCGGTGGTCGGCATCGGCGAGCAGGCGTTCATGAACAACCACATGAAAACCGTCGTGCTGCCGAAGAAACTCGCCGAGATCAAGGCGTCCACGTTCGTCAACAACAACCTCACCTCGATCGACCTTCCGGCCGGGCTCACGACCATCGGACCGGCGGCCTTCGCGTCGTGCCGCCTGACCTCGCTGGTGCTGCCCGAATCGGTAACCTCCGTCGGCACCTCCGCGTTCGAGGCGAACGCCCTGACCAGCGTCACCATCCCCAAGGGGTTGACGTCGCTGGCCGCGGGGATGTTCTCCAACAACAAACTCACATTCGTGGAGATCCCGGAGACCGTGACATCGCTGGGTAGTGAGGTGTTCGCGGGCAACAAACTCACCTCGCTGAAGCTGCCGAAATCCATCACCACCATCCCGGAGCGGGCCTTCCACAGCAACGCCCTGACGTCGGTGACCCTGCCGGAGGGACTCACCGAGATCCAGGAGGCCGCTTTTGAGTACAACAACCTCACCTCGCTGACCATTCCGGCCAAGGTCACCACCATCGCCAAACGCGCCTTCGGTAGCAATGCCCTTACCTCGGTGAGGATGGAGGGCCCCGCACCCAGCATCCACGCGCCCGGCCGCTGGAACCCCAACGTCGGTTCCTTCGGTGACCCGCGCGACCTGAAGGTCAGCTACTACTGCCACCTCTCCGACGGCTACACCAAACCCACGTGGAGCGGCTACACCCTCGCCGGCGAGTGCATCGTCGTCACGGCCAAGGGTAGCGGCGCTACCGAACCCGCCAAGCCGTCCTTCGACCCGAACGCCGACGACGACGGCGACGGTTTCACCAACGGCGAGGAGGTGGAGGCGGGAACCGACCCGTTCGATCCGGCCAGTCACCCGGCCCGGCCTGCCCCGTCCCCGTCGTCGACCGCTTCGCCGGCCCCCACCCCGACCGGCGCCACCAGCTGGGCCGTGAAGCCGGTCCGCCCGGGTCTGCCGAGGACCGGAGTCACCAATTCCTGAACCGGGGCGACTCGGACGAGGGCTTCCAAACGCAACCCGCCTGCCTCGTGACCGGTGGTATACGCGAGACTGTCTCAGTTCCGGATTAGCAGAAAGCAGGACATGGACAGGAAGCAAGAAATCCCTCCGGGGGAGCGGGATGAGGGCGTCAGGGATTTCCTGTTCCTGCACCACGACGTCGAAGGACCGTGCCGGGACCCCTGGGAAGACACGAGGAGCGAATCATGAGCGCCCTGGAACGTTTTCAGGACTGGTACCTGGCGCAGTGCGATGGGAAGTGGGAAGGTGACCGTGGAATCACGGTCGGCACCCTCGATGGCCCGGGCTGGCGGGTCTCGGTTGATCTGACGGGCACCTATCTGGAGAACGCCGGGTTTGAGGAGTTCGTCGTGGAACGTCTTGAGGACGACTGGGCCCACGCCCGCGTCGTGGAATCCACCGAGCCGGCCTGCCATCGCCGCTTCGAGGCGTTCTGCGGGCCCAGGAGCCTCACCGAGGCCCTGGAAATCTTCCTCGATTGGGCGGAATCCCCGGAGGGATGATGAGCAGGCTGCTTAGTCACCGTGATGCCCGGGGACTGGTGTGGATCCTGGTCGGCTGCGCCGCGGCGTGGCAGCTGTGGCGCTGGGCTCCTCTGATTCCCGAACTCGTTCCGTGGTGGGGTGCTGGACCGGGGGAACCCGCGGGCCGGAACGCCACGGGCGGATGGGATCCCCGGGTGTTGTTCACCCCGCAGGCGCTGCTGCCGCTGGTCTGCTACGCGCTCGGGCTGACGGTCACGCTGCTGCTGGTGCGACGTCTTCAGCGTCTCCCGGGGTTCCGGTGGGCGACGGTGGGGTCGCTGCAGGTGCTGGCGCTGCTGGCGGGGTTCGCGACCAGCGGATGGCAGATGGTGCTGGGGCTCGTGAACGTCACGGAAGACGGCTGGTTCGGCAACCCGGGCGAGTTCGGCCTGGACTGGGTGACGGCCCCGCTGCTGAGCTGCCTGCTGACCGGCGGCTACGGCCGGCGGCTCCTCACCTCCCCGCGAAGGCGCAGGAGAGGGCTCACCGATCTGCAGATCTGGGCGGTGGTGCTGGTGCCGGCGGGACTGGTGGTCGTGGCCGTGCTCTGTGCGGTGCCCTTCCTCGGTGGCATGACCCTGGTGCAGGTGATCCCCATGCTCGGGCTCTACTGCGTCGGCATGTGGATCTTCCTGCATTTCATTCGCGGCCTGCCGGGGTTGCGCACCGGGAAACTGATGCTGATCAACTGCCTGATGCCGGCCCTGGCGGTGGTGCAACCCGCCCTCGCCCTGCTGCTGGGGGGCGTTCCCGGCCTCGGCTGGCTTGCCAGGTTGCCCCTCTCGGCCTTCGGTGACTCCGCCCACCTGCTGTCCGGGGCCGGAATCGGACTGAACCTGGGACACTACGGGCTGCTTCCCATCGCGGAGTCGCTGGTGGTGCTCCTGATCTACCTGAACCGGTTGAGGGGTTCCGCTGCCGTCAGGCGGTGACCGCAGATCAGCGATTCGCCGACCAAATCCGCCACAGATCCGCGTACCAGCCCCCGAGCGCCAACAGCTCCTCGTGTGATCCCTCTTCGACGATGCTGCCGCGGTCCAGGACGATGATGTGATCGCATTCCGCGGCCTGGGTGATGCTTCTTCCCCTGGTGACGTCGGTAGCGTGGGAAGACGCCGACCTGGAGGAGATCACGGCCCGGTTGAAGGGTTTCTACGAAACTTCCAGGCCCCGGTAGCCCATCACCGCCGCGTCGTTCAGACGTCTTCCCCGGGCTCGAACTCCTCCCCGCTGACGAGCCCCTTGATGAAGGTGGCGAAGTCCGGGGCCAGGACCGTGACCCGGTATCCCACCTCCTGGTCGACGTGCACCACGCGCGGCTCACCGGTGGGTCCGCATTCCGAATGGTCCAGCATCACCAGGTCGTGTCCACCGCTGGGGCAGTCGGCCAGCACCGGGCCCAGTTCGGGATATCCCGCCTCCTCGATCACGGCCCGGTGCCCCCAGCTGCCGAGCAGCGAGGCGGCTGCCGTCCTGCCGATGGGGCGGATGCTGGTGATGGCGATGTGGTCCTCGGCCCAGGTGGTCGGCTGGCTCGTCGGGAAACAGTTGCGCTCCACGTCGCCTCCGTTGTGCATCCGGGCGAACTCCGCCCAGGCGTCGGGGAGCCGGAACCCCAGGGCGGTCTCCACCTCCGCGATGGTTTCGTCGCTGGGTGCGGGTTCGTTCCAGTCCTCGTCACAGAAGTCGCTCCAGAACCCCGTCATGTCGAAGCCGTCGAAGAATCCCGTGTGACGTGGCGTGATACCTCCGGTCATCATGCGCCGAGGATAACCCCGCAAACTCTAAGCTCAAGCATGGCCGTCACACACTGGTTCGATCCTCCCGGCGGGGTGCCGTCGCCCGCCACCAGCCACCCGGTCTTCGCCGCCGCGGTGCCCGCCTGGTACCACGACATCACCGATCCGCGTTCGCCGTTCGGGAGTCCGGAGGGCATCGGGATGTTGCGGCGCGTGGAGGTCTGGTACACCGATGGCGGTGGTGACGACCTCTCCGGGCTCCGGGACGAAGCCGGCGCTGCATCCGGTGTTCCCCGGGAGGTGTGGCTGGGTTCCGACGGGAACATCCAGGCCTGGCTGAATGCCGACGAGACCGGGCAGGCCGGGTTGCGGGAGCTGGCGACCCGGATGATGGCCATGGCGATGGCGCAGTTCAAGATCACCGGGGCGGTGCATCCGGGGATGGAACGAGCCGGCGGCCGGGCGGCCTGGGTCAAGGTGGTGCTCCGGGACTGGGACGACCATCGTCACGGCGAGGAGGTCGCGGACGAAATCCCGGAGGACATCGCGTCGTACCTGCGCATCCTCCGGCACGCACCCGAACCGGGGTCGACGTTGGGGCACAGGCCCTCGCTGCTGCCCGACGACTGGGTTGGGCTGTGCCGCAGCAGGAGCGCAGAGGAGCTGAAGCGGATTCTCCGGGTACGCAACGTCGACGCAACCCTGTGGGGTTCCCGGACCGAGGCCCACATGTTTCCCGAAACCCCGCTGGAGGTTCTCCGGTGGCTGGTGGAGACCCGGGGCGCCGACCTCGACAGGTGTCACGAACAACCAACCAGCGCATTCCACGAGGCGATCGTGGTCGGTGCCACCACACGCCTTCGCGAACTGGTGGAGCTGGGGGCCGACATCAACAGGGAAGGGGAGGCCAATCCGCTCGCCATTGCCTGCCGGGAGCGGCGTCCCGAGGTGGTGGCGACGCTGCTGGATCTCGGTGCCGATCCCGACCCGAGCGGTGTTTCCCCGTCGCCCCTGGTGGAGTGCCTCGCCGGAGCGACGAGAGACCTTCCCGCCACCCTCGCGATCACCCGGATGCTGCTCGACGCGGGGGTGCCCGTCACCCGGGAGGCTCGCGCCGCCCTGGCCCGGTCGGGAGGGGCTTTCGAGTTCCATCGCGGCCTGCTGCGTCCCGGGCTTCTTGCCGCCTGCCTGCCCCGGCTGGAGGTGGCCGAGGATGCGCTGGGGCAACTGAACCGGCTCCTCGGCGTCGCCCCGGATCCCACGTGGGAAGAACGAATCTGGGAGAATCGCGAGGAAACCCTCGGCGGCCCCGACTGCGACCAGCTCGACCACCTCGCCGAGTTGCTGTGCAGCGGACGCCCGGGGGATCCGAACCCGCTGGAGGATTTGCTGTCCCACGTCTCGGACCTGTGCCTGATCGTGCGGCATGGCGGCGACTGGGTGCGCCAGCAGTGGCTGTGGGTCAAACGAATCCTCGCGATCCTCGGCTCCGGAACACCCCTCGGCCCGGATCAGCTGACCGAGGCCCGCGCCGTCGCGTGGGAGCTGGTGGAGCGTCCCGAGGGGATGGAGCGGCTGGTGTCGCTGACGCTGGAGTGGGTGCTGCGGAATCCGGTCACCGTGTGCCGCTGATATTCCCGGGAAACCCGGTTGTGCAGCGCTCAACATGGAAAATGCTCTGTTTCACCCCCGAAATCGGGTTGAGTGCCGCATAACCGGGGAACCCGCGGATGCAGGCTGACGCCTTCCGGCTGGGGATCGGTGAGGCAAAGTGGAACTGTAAAGTGCAAGTTCTACACCCAGAGTTACACTTTAAGTGTGACTTGGGACGATGCGACTCTGGAAGCGGTGGTCCGGGAACTACGGGAACGCAGGGGGGACTCCACCGGAATCGAGGTGAAATCGGCTGCGGGTGGGGTGCCGTCGCTGGGGGACACCCTCTGCGCGTTCTCGAACCTGCCCGACGGCGGCACGATCATTCTCGGCCTGGACGAGGCGAGGGGTTTCATTCCGGTGGGGCTGGGGGACATCGCTGGACTGGAAGGGGCGGTGGCCTCCATGGCCCGTACCTCCGTCACCCCGCCGGCCAGATGCGAGTTCCAGACCCTCACCTTCGAGGGCGCCCTCGTGCTGGTGGCACACGTCGAGGGCCTGCCCCTGGCGCAGCGTCCCGCACGGCACGGTGGGATCGCTTACCTGAGGCAATCCGATGGCGACTACGCGATGAGTGAGCAGGAGATAGCCCAGATCGAGTTGCTGAAAACCCAGGCTCTCCACCCCACGAACCCGGACCGGACCCCGATCCCTGAAAGTTCTGCGACGGAACTCGACCCGGACCTGCTGACGAGGTTCCTCTCCGCGGTTCGGGCCGGGTCGCGCCGCTACGCCACTCTCCCGGACGAGAAGATCCTCCACTACGTCGGCGTCACCACGCGCTCCGGGAAGCTGACCCTGGCCGGGCTTTATGCGCTGGGAAACGTTCCGCAGTCCTGGTCGCCGAGCCTGGGAGTCACCGCCGCCGTGCAGCTCGCGGACTGGGGCGGCGGGCCACGGACCCGGGACCTGGTTCACTTCGTCGGTCCGATTCCCGATCTGCTTTCCGACACCATGGAATGGGTGGAACGAAACACCCGCTCCACCATGGGATACGACGAACGAGGTCACGGCGTCGACCAGCCCGAACTGCCGATGCGCGCGGTCAGGGAGATAATCGCCAATGCCCTGGTTCATCGGAACCTTGACCCCATAACGGGTTCAAAGCGCGTCGAGATCCGTTTGATGACTGACCGGCTCGTGGTGACAAACCCGGGAGGTCTGTGGGGAGTCTCCGAAGGCCAACTTGGTCGGCCGGGCGCCAAGAGCGCGGTCAATCCGACTCTCTACGAGGTGTGCAAGAACACCCGGCTGTATGACGGCAGCAGGGTGATCGAGGGTGAGGGCGGAGGAATCCGGGAGGCCATCGAGGTACTCGCCGAGGCCGGGTTGCCTGCCCCGCGTTTCATCGACAGAGGCATAGCCTTCACCGTTGTCATTCACCGTGACCTGCCCCGGCGACCGGGCCCCGGTCCGGCGATGGCAACCGCGGAGGACGGGAAAAAGGGAGTCACCCGTCACGGTTCAGCAGTGCTCGCGGCCCTCACGCAGCCCAGGACGATGACCGAGTTGAAGCGGGAAACCGGTTTGACCGAAGGGCAGCTCCGGTTCGCGCTGCGTCGTCTGCAAGGATCGGGCAAAGTCGAGATGAGAGGAGCGCGGGGAATCCAGACAACCCGCTACGAGCGCACGACGAACTGAAGAACTACACCGTGCGCCCGCGACCTGCACCCAGGATCGGATGAGGTGGTTGTTCCTGCGCAGTCGAGGCCGGGGGAATGAGACGGCGAGCACACCAAGCGGCCCGCCCCTTTCCGGGGCGAGCCGCTTGGTCACGGGGTCACTTGTCGCCGTGGAGGCGCTTGTGCAGGACCTCGAGGAGGTCGATCGCGGCCTCCGGGATGTTGGTGCCCGGCGGGTAGATCGCGTCCGCGCCTTTCTCGCGGAGCTCCTGGAAGTCCTGGCTCGGGATCACGCCGCCGACCACGACCATGATGTCCTGCCGGCCCAGCTTGTCCAGCTCCTTGCGCAGCTCGGGAACCAGGGTGAGGTGACCGGCCGCCAGGGAGGAGGCGCCCACGACGTGCACGTCGGACTCGACGGCCTGCCGCGCGGCCTCCTCGGGGGTCTGGAACAGGGGGCCGACATCGACGTCCATGCCGAGATCGGCGTAGGCCGTGGCGATGACCTTCTGGCCGCGGTCGTGACCGTCCTGGCCCATCTTCGCGATCAGGATACGGGGACGACGTCCCTCCTCCTGCTCGAACTCCTCGACGAGCCTGCGGGCTTTCGCGACCGCAGCGGACGAACCGGATTCCTTGTTGTACACACCGGAAATGGTACGGATCTGCGCGGTGTAGCGCCCGTAGACCTTCTCCAGCGCGTCGGAGATCTCGCCGACGGAGGCCTTCGCGCGGGCCGCGTCGATCGCCACCTTCAGCAGGTTGCGGTCCGGGTCCGTCGGATCCGGGTTCCCCGCCGCCCAGGTGACGCGCTCCAGCATCTGCTGGGTGACCTCCTCGTCACGTTCGGCGCGCAGCCGCTCCAACTTCGCGATCTGCTGCTCACGGACCGCACGGTTGTCGACCTTCAGCACCTCCAGCTCGTCCTCGTGGTCGAGGGTGAACTTGTTGACGCCGATCACGGGCTGGCGGCCCGAGTCGATGCGGGCCTGGGTGCGGGCCGCGGCTTCCTCGATGCGCATCTTCGGGATGCCCTGCTCGATGGCCTTGGCCATGCCGCCGGCCTGCTCGACCTCCTGGATGCGTTCCCAGCCCTTGCGGGCCAGCTGCTCGGTGAGCTTTTCCACGTACGCCGAACCGGCCCACGGATCCACCGTCTGGCAGGTCTTCGACTCCTGCTGGATGAACAGCTGGGTGTTGCGGGCGATGCGGGCGGAGAAGTCCGTCGGCAACGCGATGGCCTCGTCGAGGGCGTTGGTGTGCAGCGACTGCGTGTGTCCCTGCGTGGCGCCCATGGCCTCGATGCAGGTGCGCACCACGTTGTTGTAGACGTCCTGGGCGGTCAACGACCACCCGGAGGTCTGCGAGTGCGTGCGCAGGCTCATCGACTTCGGGTTCTTCGGGTTGAAGCCGCGCACCAGACGCGCCCACAGCATGCGGGCGGCGCGCATCTTCGCGACCTCCATGAAGAAGTTCATGCCGATCGCCCAGAAGAACGACAGCCGCGGCGCGAAGGCGTCGACCGTCAGGCCCACCGACTCACCGGCGCGGATGTACTCCACGCCGTCGGCCAGGGTGTAGGCCATCTCGATGTCGGCGGTCGCGCCGGCCTCCTGCATGTGGTAGCCGGAGATGGAGATGGAGTTGAATCGCGGCATGTTCGCGCTGGTGAAGGCGAAGATGTCGGCGATGATCTTCATCGACGGCTGCGGCGGGTAGATGTAGGTGTTGCGGACCATGAACTCCTTCAGAATGTCGTTCTGAATGGTTCCGGCCAGCTGCTCGGGCTTGACGCCCTGCTCCTCGGCGGCGATGACGTAGAGCGCCAGCACCGGGAGCACCGCGCCGTTCATGGTCATCGAAACCGACATCTGGTCCAGCGGGATGCCGTCGAACAGCTGCCGCATGTCCAGGATGGAGTCGACGGCCACGCCGGCCATGCCGACGTCACCGGCCACGCGCGGGTGGTCGGAGTCGTAGCCGCGGTGGGTGGCCAGGTCGAAGGCGATCGACAGGCCCTTCTGGCCGGCCGCGAGGTTGCGGCGGTAGAAGGCGTTCGACTCCTCGGCGGTGGAGAACCCGGCGTACTGGCGGATCGTCCACGGCTGGTTCACGTACATCGTCGCGTAGGGGCCGCGCAGGTAGGGCGCGATGCCGGGGCGGGTGGTGAGGAAGTCCAGGCCCTCCAGGTCGCCGCTGCCGAACAGCGGCGGCACCAGGATGTGCTCCGGGGTCTGCCAGCCGGCGGAGTGACCGACCTGGTGGAAGTGGTCGTCGAACTGTTTCTTGGCGTCGGCAGGGATGCCGTCGCCGTTCAGGTCGACCGAGCCGAAACGGGGAATCGTGGTCATTGCTCAGGCCTCCAGCTTGTCCAGGGTGGAGGTCAGCAACTCCACCACATTCATTCCGTCGAAGACGTTGCCGTCGATCACGGCGTTCACCTCGGCCTCGTCGCCGCCGAGTTCCTTCAGCTGCCCGGCGAGCCGCACCTCCTGGGCGCCCGCCTCCTTCAGGGCCTTCGCGACGGCGAGACCGTGGGCGGCGTAGACCTTCGCGCTGGAGCACAGGACCGCGATGTCGGTGCCCGCCTCCTGCATGGCCTTGACGAACACCTCCGGGTTGGTGCCCTCCGCGATCACGGTGTTGATGCCACCCACGTGGTACAGGTTCGAGGTGAAGCCCTCGCGACCACCGAAGTCGCGCCGGGTGCCGAGGCAGGCCAGCAGCACGGTCGGGGTCTTCTTGGCGGCCTTGGAACGGTCCCGGAGGTCCTCGAAGACCTGGCTGTCGCGCACGAACGGGATGCCGCCGAGCTTCGGGGCCGCGGGGCGCGGGGCGCGTTCGAGGGCCTTCTCGAGGTGGTTCGGGAACATCGAGACGCCCGTCAGCGGCAGCTTGCGGGTGGCGAGCAGCTTGGCGCGGGCCTCGTTGATTTCCTTGAGCTGGGCGGCCACGGTGCCATCGGCGATGGCGGCAGCCATACCCTTCTCGTCGAGCTGACCGAACAGCTCCCAGGCCTTCTCGCAGAGCTGCTTGGTCATGGACTCGACGAACCATGCGCCGCCGGCCGGGTCGTTGACGCGGCCGATGTTCGACTCCTCGGCCAGCACCACCTGGGTGTTGCGGGCGATACGGCGGGTCAGGACGTCGGGAAGACCGATCACGGTGTCGAGCGGCAACACGGTGATGAACTCGGCCTGGCCGACGGCCGCGGCGAAGGCCGAGATGGTGCCGCGCAGCACGTTGACGTAGGCGTCGTCGCGGGTGATCTCGCGCAGCGACGTGACGGCGTGCTGCACCGCGCCGCGTTTCTCCGGGCTCACCCCGAGCACCTCGCCGACCCGGTTCCACAGGGTGCGCAGCGCGCGCAGCCGGGAGATGGTGATGAACTGGTTGGTGTTCGCGGAGACCCGGAACAGGATGCTGTCGAAGGCCTCGTCGGCGCTCAGACCGAGATCGGTGAGGGCACGCACGTACTCGATGCCCGTGGCCAGCGCGTAGGCCAGCTGGGCGACGTCACCGGCGCCCATGGAATCGTAACGGGAGGCGTCCACGACGATGGGACGCACGCCCGGGAACGGCTTTGCAAGCTCCACGGCCCTCGCGATCACCGAGAGGTCGGGGATGGTTCCGTTGAGGGCGGCGAAACCGATCGGGTCGATGCCGAGGCTGCCGCGGATGTTCTCCTTACCGGAGGCGGCGAAAGCCGCGGCCAGGGCCTCGGCGGCCGCCAACTCATCGGTGTTGGAGGAAACATGTGTGGGGGCAAGGTCGAACAGGACATCGCTCAGGACCTCAGCCAGCTTGTCTGCGGGGACCGCATCGGGATCCACGCGCACCCAGACCGCGGAGGTGCCGCGCTCCAGGTCGGTGTCCACGGCCTTGCGGGCCTCGGCCGGGTCGGGTTCCTCAATGAGCTGAGCACTGAACCAGCCCTCATCCATCTCTCCTGCACGGACCGTGGTGCCGCGCGTGAATGGGGCCACTCCGGGGAAACCAAGCTCCTTGACGCCATCGTCAATGGTGTACAGCGGCTTGATCACAAGCCCATCGACGGTGTGGCTCGTCAGGCGCTTGTATGCCTGCTCAATGTTGAGTTCCTTGCCCTCGGGACGCCTCCGGTTCAGTACCTTCAGCACCTCTTTCTCCCAGTCTGCAAGGCTGGGAGTGGCGAAGTCAGCGGCGAGACTGATCTCGGCCGCGCTCGTTGATTCTGCGCTCATCGCTCTCCGTCCAAATCCTTCTGACAAACCATTGCGGGGGTATGGCTGCCTGGTTTCGGGACTGCTAGTCCTCGACATCCCAACACTAGCCCAGCCCGGGCGAAAGACCGACCTCGGGGGCGGGTTGGTTCCGGGGAAAAGGCGCCTGCCGGGCGGGGGACGGACGTAATGGTCCTACCAACGACGGGCCCCGGGCCCGGTGCCGCCGGGTGCTTTCCATCGATGCGCCGGCCTCGTCCGGAGCCGCGGCGGAGACTCACTTGGAGGATGGGTGAGGATGGGTTCATGAGCGTTTCCGAGACACACGTCTTTCCCCGTACCTCGACCGCGCGGGTGGCCACGGACCGCCCCGCCCGCTACGGCAAACAGCTGGCAAGCCACATGGGCCGCAAAATCACCACCACATGGGACGAGGACAGCGGGACCGGCTCCCTGGAGTTCAACCGCGAGGGCCCCACCACCGGCGTCGTCGAACTCTCCTGCGACGGCGAGGTCCTGGTGCTGCGGCTGTCCGCGACCGACGAGCACCTCGAACGACTGGAGGAGGTCGTGGGCATCCACCTGGCCCGGTTCGGCGCGAAACAGGGCATGGTGGTCCGCTGGGAACGCGGGGACGGGACTCCGGGCACCACCCAGGGACCCGTTAAACCCGAGGACCGCTGACCCGCCCGGTGCTGCATCGGGTTGACCCCCGCAGGGCCTCGGGTTCAGGCCACGGCCTCGCCCCAGCGTTCGATGCTCCAGCCGTCCCGGCAGGAACCGTTGATCACTATCCACTGGGTGTTGCTCAGCGGCGGCGCCTTCTTCAGGCCGAAACCAGGGTCCTGCGCCAGGGTCCACACCCGTAGCGCCGCCCCGTGGCTGACGACCGCCGCGCAGCCGTGGCCGGCCGACTCCACCCTGGAGATGGCCGAGGTGAAACGGGACATGAACTGCCGGGCCGTCTCGCCGCCCTCCAGGCAGGAATCCATGTTCTCGGAGGACCAGGTGTGCAACTCCGCCACGTAGGCCCGCCAGTCGTGGTTGAGTTCCTCCACGCCCGCCGAGATCTCCTGCACCCCGTCCAGGACCTGCACCTCCAGCCCAAGCGACTCGGCGAGGGGGGTGGCCGTCTGCTGCGCGCGCGTCAACGGGGATGCGTAGACCGCCTCTATCGGTTCGTCGGCCAATTTTCCCGGCAGCGAGGCGGCCTGAGTCAGGCCGTGATTGGTCAGCCGGTAGCCCGGGTAGGCGGTGTCCAACCTGTGATCGACGTTCGCCTGGGTTTCGCCGTGACGGATCAGGAGGAGTCGCATGGCTTGATCGTAGGCGGGAAAAGTGGCACCGCCCGGCGTGTCGCACCCAAGTTGTCGACTCACCGGCCAAGAAGACGGCAGCCGGGAGCGGAGGCTCTAGGGTGACGAGAGTGGATGCAGCCGATGTGATCTCCGACCTGTCCGAAGTTCTTTACACCAGCGACCAGATCGCGGCACGCGTCGCCGAACTCGCCGTCCGGATCGACGCCGACTACGCCGGGCGCGACATCCTGCTCGTGGGGGTGCTCAACGGGGCGATCATGGTGGTTTCCGACCTGCAACGCGCCATGAAGAGCCACGTGGAGATGGACTGGATGGCCATCTCCTCCTACGGCTCCGGCACCCAGTCCAGTGGCGTGGTGCGCATCCTGAAGGATCTCGGCGTCGACATCGAGGGCCGCCACGTCCTGGTCGTCGAGGACATCATCGACACCGGCCTGACGCTGAGCTACCTGATCTCGAACCTGACCAGCCGCAAACCCGCCAGCCTCGAGATCATGACGATGTTCCGCAAACCCGGGGCGCTCCGGATGGAGGTGCCCGTCAAATACGTCGGGTTCGACATCCCCAACAAGTTCGTCGTCGGATACGGCCTCGACTACGCGAGCCGCTACCGCAACCTCCGTGACCTGGCGGTCCTGGCCCCCCACGTCTACTCCTGAGGGCGGCCGAGGGAGGTTAGTTTCTCCGGATTCCGCACGATGTAGAAGGCCGAGATGCCGTCCCCGGCGACCATCGGCCACCCGACGTGATCGATTCGCCCATCCACCCGGGCGATCCACGCGGGAGTCGAGTTGAGGTTGGCCGGCTCGAAGCTGGTCGTCCCCGTCATCTTGCTGGCCAGGCCCAGGAAGAAACGGGCCACCTTGTCGGCTCCGACGACGGGTCGCAGAGCCACCGTGGCCCGGCCGCCACCATCGGAGAAGACGGTCACGTCCTCCGCCAAGAGGTTCTTCAGCGACTCGAGATCACCCGCCCGGCAAGCGGTCAGGAATACCTCGGTCAACCGGTGGTGCTTCTCAGTGTCCACGTCGAAACGAGAACGCCCTGCCTCGATGTGGCGGCGGGCGCGACTCGCCAGCTGCCGTACGGAGGAGGGGGAACGTCCCAAGAACTCTGCGACCTCCTCGTGGGAGAAACTGAAGACGTCGTGCAGGACGAAGGCGGTGCGTTCCAGCGGTGACATCGACTGCAACACCAGTGCCAGCGCCAGCGACACCTCCTCCGCCACCAGTAGTTCCGAATCGGTCGCATCGCCCTCCGGTACGGGTTCCGGTAGGAAACAACCGGGGTAGTCGCGTCGCCTCAAGGCATCGAGAGCCAGGTTCGTGGCGATCCGGGCCAGATAGGCCTTGGGCTGGGCTATCCCCGTCTCCTCAGTCGCGCGGTGCCAGCGCAGCCACGTTTCCTGGGCGATGTCCTCGGCCTCGGAGAGGGAACCGGTGATGTCGTAGGCGATGCGCAGCACCAGCCCACGATGTCGCAGGTACTCGTCCGTGCTCACCGTTGCCTCCCGAGCCAACGGTAACCCGCTGCCGAGCGGCGGGGCGCGTCGATCACCAGGCGGCAGATCTTCTCCTTGAAGGAAGCTCCTTCCCTTCCGGTCAGGCGCCGGCCGGTGGGGACGTCGCAACGGTCCACGAATTCGATCAGGCCGTTCCTGCGTCCGAGACTGACGCAGCGAAACGAGAAACCGAAATCGAAACCGGTGGCCGCTTCTCCCGCCAGTACCCGATGGACGTTGTCGGCGACATGGGCGCCCATCGGAAGGGCGGTCGCGCAGCCCATTCGCAGGTGGGGCAGCTGCGGCGAGACGACGGCATCGCCCAGTCCCCAGATCCCGGGGGCCGCCTGAAGGGTCTGGTCCACGACGAGCCTGCCCCGTCCATCCACGGGCATCCCGGACCGGGAGGCGAGATCCGGAGCGGACAACCCGGTGCAGTCGACCGCCAGGTCGGCCGGGCCGTCGTCCCAGACCACGCCGAGCCGGGGAAGCTGGTTCGCGAGCCACCTCCTGTCTCCCTCCGAGCCGCTGGGAAACAGCCCGGCGGGATCGGTCAGGGACACTTTCAGGTGCGGCATCGCCTCAGCGATCTCCGTAGCGGTCTCGATTCCACTCAGGCCGGCACCGTCCACCCGGATCCGCGCCCCGGCGGGGAGCGCGGAAAGGGTCGTGCGCAGGGCATCGGCCCCTGCCAGGGTTGCGGGGCCGTTGCCGGTGCTGCCGGTGGCGATCACGACATGAGACGCCTCCAGTTCCGTTCCGTCCGCCAGTCTCACCCCACCCGCCGAGACCCGGACCGCCCGTTGTGTGCTCAACCCGATCTCGGGAAACAGCATCTCGCCGAGCGGGCGCGTCACCTCGTACCCGGTGGCGGTGTGCTGGTGTAGCCGGACCCTGTTGACGAATGTGGGGCCGTCGTTGACGAGATGGACCCTGCGGCCTTTGGCGGCGAGCCTGTTCGCGGCCATGACTCCGCCGTATCCGCCGCCGATGATGACTGCATCGATTGTGTTCATGCTCACGGGACGTGCCCGGGAACCGAAATGTGACATCGTCGTTCCTCCGGTGGTCACTGGTCGCAGGCCGGCGCTCCCGTGCGTTGGTCGCAGTCGTGATCTTCGTGACATGGCCCTGGCCGGATGGCCCTCCGGTTTCCGGCCGCGATGAACGGGAGTTCGTGTCCTCCGGTCGGCTGGACGACGCCGGCTGCCGGGAAGTGACATTCTGTCCTCTTGGTGAGCGCTGGTAGCCTTCCAGTGCTTACGTACATCTTCTTCTAGGGAACCCCGCCGTTGCAGAAAATCATGAAGAACCCGATGAGTTGGGTCACCTGGGTCGTCATCATCATTCTCCTCGGGACGCTGGTCATGCAGCTCATCTCCGGGCTGGTCGGCTTCCGGGAAGTCCCGATGAACCAGATCATGAGCGTCCTGCAAAGTGGTGAGAAGCTCAAGGAGGTCGTCGTCATCGACGGCGACCAGGTGATCCAGATCACCACGGAGGCCGGGCAGCGCATCCAGTCCAACTGGGTGGGACGCCAGGTCGACGGTTTCGTGGAGATCCTCCAGCAGCGTTCCGCCGCCGGGACACTCGACCAGTGGGTGACCCGCCACCCCACCCCGAACCTGCTCACCTCCCTGATCTACACGGGCCTGCCCTTCCTGCTGCTCGCCATCGGTTTCTTCGTGGTGATGCGGATGGTCAGCGGCGGCGGTTCGGGCAGCCCGCTCAGCTTCGGCAAGTCGAAGGCGAAACTCGCCAGCAAGGACATGCCCAAGACCACCTTCGCCGACGTCGCAGGTGTCGACGAGGCCGTCGAGGAGCTGCAGGAGATCAAGGAGTTCCTCGCCGAGCCCGCGAAGTTCCAGAAACTCGGCGCCAAGATCCCCAAGGGCGTGCTGCTCTACGGCCCGCCCGGGACCGGCAAGACCCTCCTGGCGCGCGCCGTCGCGGGGGAGGCCGGGGTGCCGTTCTTCTCCATCTCCGGCTCCGATTTCGTCGAGATGTTCGTCGGTGTCGGCGCCAGCCGGGTTCGTGACCTGTTCGAACAGGCCAAGGAGGCCGCGCCCGCCATCGTGTTCATCGACGAGATCGACGCCGTCGGCCGCCACCGCGGCGCCGGCATGGGCGGCGGCCACGACGAACGCGAGCAGACCCTCAACCAGCTGCTGGTCGAGATGGACGGGTTCGACGTGCGCGGCGGGGTGATCCTGATCGCCGCGACGAACCGCCCCGACGTGCTCGACCCGGCGCTGCTGCGCCCGGGCCGTTTCGACCGGCAGATCTCCGTGGAGGCCCCCGACCTGATCGGCCGCTCCCACATCCTCCAGGTGCACGCCGTCGGCAAACCCCTGGCCAAGGACATCGACCTCGATTCCGTGGCCCGCCGCACCCCCGGTTTCTCCGGCGCCGACCTGGCCAACGTCCTGAACGAGGCCGCCCTCCTGGCCGCGCGCCTGAACCTGAACGAGATCGGGCAGGCGCAGCTCGACGAGGCCATCGACCGGGTGATCGCGGGACCGCAGAAACGCACCCGCCTGATGAACGACCGCGAACGCCTCATCACCGCCTACCACGAGGGCGGGCACGCCCTCGTGGCGGCCGCGATGCCCGGCAACGATCCCGTCCAGAAGGTCACGATCCTGCCGCGCGGCCGCGCGCTCGGCTACACGATGGTGATGCCCGACGACGACAAGTACTCGCACACCCGCGGCGAACTGCTGGACCAGATGGCCTACATGATGGGCGGCCGGGCCGCGGAGGAGATGATCTTCCACGACCCCACCACCGGCGCCCAGAACGACATCGAGAAGGCCACGAAGGTGGCGCGGGCCATGGTCACCCAGTACGGCATGAGCGAACGAGTAGGCGCCGTCCAGCTCGGCGGCGGCGATTCCGAACCGTTCATGGGGATGCGCGGGGCGCAGCCGTCGAAGGACTTCTCGGAGGCCTCCGCGGCGATCATCGACGAGGAGGTGGCCAAGCTCATCAACGCCGCCCACCAGGAGGCCTACGACGTGCTGGTGGAGAACCGCGAGGTGCTCGACGAGTTGGTCCGGCAGCTGTTCGCGAAGGAAACCCTCAACAAGGCTGAGGTCGCGGAGGTGTTCAAGAACCTCAAACGCCGCGACAAACGGCCCGCCTGGACCGGATCCGAGCTGCGCGTGCCCTCCACCATCCCGCCCGTCGAGGTGCCGGTGTCCCCCGGCCCGTCCAGCCAGGAAACCCCACCCAGGCAGATCACGCACCGCCCGCTCCCGGACGGTCCCCCCGACCGTTGGGCACCGCCCGCTCCCGAGGATCGGCGGTGAGCCACGTCGACCAGCCCCGGATCGAGGAGGCGGTCCGTGAGATTCTCCTCGCGGTCGGCGAGGACCCGGATCGCGACGGGTTGTCCGAAACCCCGGGGCGCGTGGCCCGCGCCTACCGGGAGTTGTTCTCCGGGCTGGCGCAGGACCCCGCCGAGCTGCTGTCGACCACCTTCGACATCGACCACGAGGAGCTCGTGCTCGTCCGTGACATCGAGCTGACGAGCTGCTGCGAGCACCACCTGCTGCCCTTCTTCGGGGTGGCGCACGTCGGCTACATCCCCGGCGGTGGACGGGTGACGGGACTGTCGAAACTGGCCCGGCTGGTCGACATCTACGCCCGCCGCCCGCAGGTGCAGGAACGCCTCACCACGCAGGTCGCCGACGCGCTCGTCACCCACCTGGGCGCGCAGGGCGTGATCGTCGTGATCGAGGCCGAACACACGTGCATGACGATGCGGGGGGTGCGCAAACCGGGCAGCAGGACCATCACCAGTGCCGTGCGAGGGCAGCTGCGCAACGCCGCCACCCGCGCCGAGGCCATGAGCCTGATCATGGCGAGGTGATCTCATGACCATAGTGATGGGTGTGCTCAACGTCACCCCCGACTCGTTCTCCGACGGTGGACGGCACGACGACGCCGAGACCGCCGTCGCCCACGGCAGGCTCCTGGCATCCCAGGGGGCGGGGATCGTCGACGTCGGGGGCGAATCCACCCGTCCCGGGGCCGCGCGGGTCCCCGAGGCGGAGGAAATGGCGCGCGTGATCCCGGTGATCGCTGCCCTGGCGGCCCACGGGATCACCTGCTCCGTGGACACCATGCGCGCCTCCGTCGCCCGGGCCGCGGTCGCGGCGGGGGCCCGGATCGTCAACGACGTCTCCGGCGGGCTCGCCGACCCCGGCATGCTGGGCGCGGTCGCGGACCTCGGCGTCGACTACGTCGCCATGCACTGGCGCGGCCACTCCGAGGTCATGCAGCAGCACACCGACTACACCGACGTCGTCGCCGACGTGGCCGCGGAACTTGCAGCCCGCCGCGACGCCGCCCTGGCCGCGGGCATCGCGGCCGAACGCATCATCCTCGACCCGGGGATCGGGTTCGCCAAGACCTCCGAACAGAACTGGCAGCTGCTGCGCGGCCTGGACGTCCTCCAGGCCATGGGACACCGGCTGCTGGTCGGGGTCAGCCGCAAACGTTTCCTGGGTGAGCTGCTGGACGGCAGGCCCGCCACGGACCGCGACGCCGCAACCGCCGCCGTCACCACGTGGTGCTCCCTGCACGGGATCTGGGCGGTGCGCACCCACGAGGTGCCCGCGCAGCGCGACGCCGCGCGGGTGGGGTGGCGTCTCGGAGCCCGGGCGGCGGGCTGAGCGGCTCCTGCCGGGGCGGCGTTTCAGGGACCCGGTATTCTCGGCTCAATGCGACCCGTGAGGAGGTGAGGGCATGGATGCCATCAGCATCACAGGCCTGACCGCGACAGGTTTCCACGGGGTGTTTCCCGAGGAACGACTCAACGGTCAGCGATTTGTTGTCGACGTCGAACTCGGGCTGCACGTGGAGACCCGTTCCGATGAACTGTCGGACACGGTCGACTACGCCGGGATCGCCGACCTGATCCGCGCCGAGATCGAGGGCGAGCCCTGCCGGCTCATCGAGACCCTGGCGGGGAGGATCGCCGACCGGTGCCTGTCCAATTCGCTGGTCCAGCAGGTTCGTGTGACGGTGCACAAACCGCAGGCCCCCGTACCTCACGAATTGTCAGATCTGTCAGTCACCATCACCAGGAGCAGCCATGAGCAACGGTCCCTTTGACATCGACGTTGACACCTTGGGAAACATGCGTCCCATCTCCAAGGTGGTCTTCTCCTTCGGATCCAACCAGGGGGATTCACCCGCCATCCTCACGCGGGCCGTCGAAGTGCTGGCGGAAACCCCTGACCTGATCGTCGTGGACGTCTCTCCCGTCTACCAGACTCCCTTTCAGGGGGACGGGCCGGAGCAGGACGACTATCTGAACCTCGTGGTGCTCGCGGAATCCACCCTCGAACCGATGACCCTGCTGGACCGGGCCTTCGCCATCGAGGAGAGTTTCGGCCGGGAACGCACGGTCCCCAACGGGCCACGCACCTTGGACATCGACATCATCATGGTCGGCAAACGCACCAGCGAGGAGGACATAGAACTGCCCCATCCGCGGGCCCACGAAAGGGCTTTCGTGCTGGTTCCGTGGCTCGACATCGACCCGACGGGAGAGATCGCGGGGGCCGGTCCCATAGCGGAACTCGTCAAACACGTCGACAGGACCGGTGTCATCAGGCGCGACGACATCGTCATAGCGAATCCCGGCCGGCGTTGACCCGAAAACCGGAACTGACCCCCACCACGGGGCGCCAGGTCGTGGTCGCCACCCTGGCGGGGGCCGTCGTCGGGTGGATGATCCTGAGCATCTTCGACCTCCTCAACGCCTTCCCGCCCGTGGCGCCGTGGAGTCTGTCGGTGCTCCTGGTGTTGCTGGGGGTCGCGGCCATCGTCTACGCCCGCGCTCTCCCGAAGCGGCTGGAGCAGCGCCGCGTCCCCGCCCTGGAGGCGGTGCGGGCGATGGTGATGGCGAAATCGCTGATCGCCACCGGGGCCCTGCTCGCCGGGGGGCACGCGGTCTACGTGGGTCGCTGGGTGGCCTTGATGGCCGCCGAGCTGCCCGCCACCCGGGTCTGGCACGGTTTGGCGACCATCGTCGCCGCCGCGTTCTGCGCGTGGGGCGGTTGGGTGCTGGAGCGCGCCTGCATGATCGACGGTGACGGCAGTGACGCCGAATCCGGGGAGGATCAGGAGGCCTCCGAAGCCGCCTGAGGAAACCGAGGGACCCGTCGCATGACCAATGTCCAAAACTTGGTTTTTCGGCGTTTCACTTCAAAAAGGCCCGTTCAGCTGGTTTAATCTGTCGACATGTCAGGTCGTCACGTTGCGAAGTCCTCCTCCGAGCGTTCCATCGCCATCGGCATCCTCTCCGTGGGGTCGCTGGTGGTCCTCGGATCGCTGTTTGGCGGCATCTGGGTTGTTCGCGCCGGTGCCGTCGTAGCCCTGCTGATGGCGGTGGCCGCCGTCTCCGTGGCTTGGATGGAGTTGAAGCGCGAACGAGCGGAGCATCGCGAGGAAATCAAGCGCCAAGTGGCCATCCGCGTGGAGCAGGCCGAGCGGCATCACGCGGAATCCGTGGCGATGATCGACCGTTTCAACGAGCGCGCGCAGAACCTCAAGTCGATGATCGCCAAGCTGCGCCGCCAGCTGGGCGCCGCGAACTCGGAGCTCAGCACCATGCGCGGCAACTCCGCGTGGTTGCGCGGTGAGGTCGCCGAGCGGCAGTCCCGCATCGACGCCCTGGAGGCGAAGATTGCCGAGTTGGAGGAACGTCTCGTCGCGGAGGAAGAGGCCCGCCAGGAGATCGAGGAGTCCAGCAATATCGTGGAGCTGCCCCGCTACGCCAAGGGCGAGGAGGCCATCGAGCTGTGGATCAGCGACGACGAGCACCCCACCATGGTGGATCTCGCCAAGCTCAACATGGCGCACTACGACGAACCCCTCCTGCCCGTCCGCAAGGAGGCCTGACCGCCCGAAGAGGGCAGGGACCCGACAACTTTCACGCACAGATCCCCGACCGCGTGGCCCGGAAGGCCACCAGGTCGGGGATCTGTTTTTGTGGTCCATGGGCTTCCCACGCCCTGAAGAAGACATCCGGAGTGAATGGCTTTGTCATCCGAACGGCCAATATTTCTGGTTGGCCGAAAGGTCAGCAAGCCCGTCCGGGAAGGACGTTCAGGCCCTAATGATCAAGGTTTCATGCACGGTAAGTGGTATTCACGAGGGGTGCGCCGCATTGATCACGGTTCATAATCGGCTTCAAGACACTTGAAAGTGATGTATTGTTGCCACTGTCCCGAGCAAGCAAAGAGCTTGTGCAAGTTTTAGATGAACAGGAGTTCCCATGGCTCGTGAGGTCCAGATCTTCCTCAAGGATGATATCGACGGTTCTGTCGCGGACCGCAATGTCACTTTCGCTCTCGATGGCGTCGAGTACGAAATCGACCTGAGCGAGGCCAACATCACCAAGCTGGTTCAGGCTCTCGAACCCTGGACCGGTTCCGCCCGCCGCGTGCGCAAGAGTTCCAAGCGCAATACCCAGCGTCGTTCCAACGACGGGCCCTCCACCAATGATGTTCGCAACTGGGCCCGTGCGCAGGGCCACGAGGTCAGCGACCGTGGCCGTATCCCCACCGCCATCATGGCGGCCTACGAGGCGGCCCACTGAAGCTGAACAGTCGACTCTGCTCGGGGGGAATGAGTCGAGAGGACAACTGTCGCATCAGTTGAAACGAACCCTGTAAGGGGCGGGAGCATCGGCTCCCGCCCCCTTGGTGTTGTTTTGGGCCTTCCAACGGCTCGGTTCGGGTAAGCCCAGGATGTAACAGAGTCCATTGCCTTTGGGGCGACGGAATTCCTGTAAGGAGCAGTGGCCGTGGGATCGGGTTTGGAGTTTCGAAGGGCGCGGGTGTATATGACGGGTGTTTCCCCGGGTCGGCGGGAGGTTGGCCGTTCCGCCGGGGATTTGATGGTTCCTGTGATCCGGTCCGAGGAATTGGCGCCGCCCACGGACTGGAGGCCCACGCCTTCCGGGAGATCGGTGAACCCGTTCAGGCTCACTTCCTCCTTCCCCGGCCGGGCGATGGCGTTGTCGCCGAATACCGAATCGAGTTCGCGCCTGTCCACCCCGTCTATCCCGCTAAGGTGCCGGTGCTGCTGATGGCCCTTGTCGGCGGTGCGCGGCAGATCGGTCAAGCCGGAATCAGTGAAGCGGGTGAGTTTCTCGTTCTCTCCATTGCGCTTCCAATGCGCGGTGGCGCAACGTTTCCCGGGTTTGGACGCGCGCACCCGGACCCGCGGCCCTTGGCGCCCCTGACGAACGGTTCCCGGCCGGTGACGGGGCGGCCGGTTGCGTCGCGCCGTGGCGATCGGTGGCGCGTACAGGAGCTCGCCAGCCGCGCCCCGGAGGTTCCCGGCGGCCGCGCCGTTGGGCGGGTGTCTGCGGATCCTTGCGCGAGCCTCTAAGCTGGTATGAGCGGAGTCGGCGCAACGTCGTCGCACACCGCAGGAGGAGATAGAGAATGTTCGAACGCTTCACTGATCGCGCCCGCCGTGTCATCGTGCTGGCGCAGGATGAGGCCAAGCTGTTAAACCACAACTACATCGGTACGGAACACCTGCTTCTCGGTCTGATTCACGAGGGCGAGGGCGTGGCCGCCAAGGCGCTGGAACAAATGGGAATCTCCCTGCAGGCGGCCCGTGAGCAGGTGGTCGAGATCATGGGCCAGGGGCAGCAGGTGCCGTCCGGGCACATCCCCTTCTCGCCCCGCGCCAAGCGCGTGCTGGAGCTCTCGCTGCGCGAGGCCCTGCAGATGAACCACAACTACATCGGCACCGAGCACATCCTGCTCGGGTTGGTGCGGGAGGGCGAGGGAGTGGCCGCCCAGGTGCTCCTGAAGCTCGGGGCCGACCTCGGCCGGGTGCGTTCCACCGTCATCCAGCTGCTGGCCGGATACCAGGGTAAGGAGGCGTCCATGGCGGGCGCCCCGGAGGCCGGGCCGGAGAAATCCAGCTCGCAGGTGCTCGACCAGTTCGGCCGTAACCTCACCCAGGCGGCGCGCGAGAACCGGCTCGACCCGGTGATCGGCCGTGTCAGCGAGATCGAGCGCGTCATGACGGTGCTCAGCCGCCGCACCAAGAACAACCCGGTGCTGATCGGTGAACCGGGCGTCGGCAAGACCGCCGTCGTCGAGGGCCTCAGCCAGGCCATCGTCCGCGGCGACGTGCCCGAGACCCTGCGTGACAAGCAGATCTACACCCTCGACCTGGGCGCTCTGGTGGCCGGTTCCCGCTACCGCGGCGATTTCGAGGAACGCCTGAAGAAGGTGCTCAAGGAGATCAAGACCCGCGGCGACATCATGCTGTTCATCGACGAGATCCACACCCTCGTCGGTGCCGGTGCCGCTGAGGGGGCCATCGACGCCGCCAGCATCCTCAAACCCATGCTGGCCCGCGGCGAGCTCCAGACCATCGGTGCGACCACCCTCGACGAGTACCGCAAGCACATTGAGAAGGACGCCGCCCTGGAGCGCCGGTTCCAGCCGATCCAGGTGGCCGAGCCGTCCGTCGCGCTGACCATCGACATCCTGAAGGGCCTGCGGGACCGCTACGAGGCCCACCACCGCATCACCATCACCGACGAGGCCCTCACGGCCGCGGCGACGATGGCGGACCGCTACATCCAGGACCGGTTCCTGCCGGACAAGGCCATCGACCTGATCGACGAGGCCGGTGCGCGGCTGCGCATCCAGCGGATGACCGCCCCGCCGGACCTGCGCGAGTTCGACGAGCAGATCGCGAAACTGAAGATGGAGAAGGACGCCGCCATCGACGCGCAGGACTTCGAGACCGCGGCCCGGCTGCGTGACGACGTCACCCGCATCCAGGCGCAGCGCGCGGAGAAGGAGGAGGCCTGGAAGCAGGGCGACTCCGACATTCCCGCAGTGGTGGGCGAGGAGGAGATCGCGGTCGTGCTGTCCAGCAGCACCGGTATCCCGGTGTTCAAGCTGACGGAGGAGGAGTCGGCGCGCCTGCTGCGCATGGAGCAGGAGCTGGGGAAGCGCTACATCGGGCAGGAGGACGCCGTCAAGGCCCTCGCCCGTTCGATCCGCCGCACCCGCGCCGGCCTGAAGGACCCGAAGCGTCCCTCCGGTTCCTTCATCTTCGCCGGACCCTCGGGCGTCGGGAAGACGGAGCTCACCAAGGCGCTCACCGAGTTCCTGTTCGGCGACGAGGACGCGCTCATCACCCTCGACATGAGCGAGTACTCCGAGAAGCACACCGCGTCCAGGATGTTCGGGTCCCCGCCCGGCTACGTCGGCTACGAGGAGGGCGGCCAGCTCACCGAGAAGGTGAGGCGCAAGCCGTTCTCGGTGGTGCTGTTCGACGAGATCGAGAAGGCCCACCCCGACATCTTCAACTCGCTGCTGCAGATCCTCGACGAGGGGCGTCTCACCGACGCCCAGGGTCGCGTGGTGGACTTCAAGAACACCGTCATCGTGATGACCACCAACCTCGGTTCCCGCGACATCAGCAAGGGAGTCAACCTCGGCTTCTCGCGGGCCGGGGATGAGGCCTCCAGCTACGAGAAGATGAAGGCGAAGGTCTCCGACGAGCTGAAGCAGCACTTCCGTCCCGAGTTCCTGAACCGCGTCGACGAGATCGTCGTGTTCCACCAGCTCACGCAGTCCGACATCGAACGGATCGTGGACCTGATGGTGGCGCAGATCGAATCCCGCCTGGCGGACCGGGACATGGGCATCGAGCTGACCCCGGCCGCGAAGACTCTCGTCGCCAAGCGCGGCTTCGACCCGGTGCTCGGGGCGCGTCCCCTGCGCCGCGCCCTGCAGCGCGACATCGAGGACGTGCTCGCCGAGAAGATCCTGTTCGGGGAACTGGTCGCCGGGCAGATCGTCCAGGTGGACGTCGCCGAGGAGGGTGCGGAACTGCCGTTCAAGTTCACGGGGATCTCCAAGACCCCGCCGGCTCTCCCCGCAGAGGCCGGTCCCGTCGAATGAACCGCTGAACCAAGAGGGCCCCGACCACATGGTCGGGGCCCTCTTTTTCGTGCCGAGCTGGTTGAGCCGGTCGTGTCGAAACCATCCCTTCCCGAAGCTGGTTGAGCCGGGCTGCGACGAGGGAGCGGTCCGTGTCGAAACCATTCCTTTCCGAAGTTGGTTGAGCTGGGCTGCGAGCGAAGCGAGTGGTCCGTGTCGAAACCATTCCTTTCCGAAGTTGGTTGAGCTGGGCTGCGAGCGAAGCGAGTGGTCCGTGTCGAAACCATTCCTTTCCGAAGTTGGTTGAGCTGGGCTGCGACGAAGGAGTGGCCCGTGTCGAAACCATGGTGACCGGTGCGCCCGGGGTGACTGTCCGGCGGGATCTCTCAGACGGGGGTCTGGGGGCGGGCGTAGGCGGCCTCGGTGATGCGCAGCAGGGCGTCGCGGATCAGACGGGCTCGCGCCGACCCGATCCCCTCGAGCTGCTGAAGTTCCGAGACGGAGACGCTGAACAGCTCCTGCAGCGAGAACCGGTTGATGAGTTTCGTCGTCATGCCCTCCGACAGGCGACCCACCGAGATCAGCAGGCGCGCGCCGCGGGTGTGGATCGGGGTCTCCAGGTAGGGGGATTCGCCGAAGCCGATGCGCTCCGCGACCAGCTGGGAGCTCAGCAGTTCCTCCGCGGAGAAGTTGTGCAGCGGTTCCAGGGTGAAGAGGGACGGATCGGCGAGGTTGTGGGCGTAGTCGGTCCTCAACTGCTCGTCGAGACCGGTGAACTCGCCCACCAACTCCGCGTGCTGCAGTGCTATGAGGCGGCCCTCGACGCCCAGGGTGTCGATGTGGAACTGGGCCTCCGCGGACAGGCGCCGGGTCATCTCGAAGCGCTGGGCGACGAGCACCAGGTCGCGGATGGTGACCTGTTCGCCGACCTCGAGGGCGTTGAACTGGTGGAGGATGCTGCCCAGGCGGTCGACGAAGCGGGAGAGGGTGGCCAAGGTCTGGTTGGCGCGGCTGATCATCTGCCCGGAGGTCTCCACCACGTGCCGGTCCCCGTCCATGAACAGCGAGATCGTGGACATCGAAGCCGACACCGTCACCACGGGAACCCCGGAGGCCTGCGCGGTGCGGTCGGCGGAGCGGTGGCGGGTGCCGGTCTCAGCGGTCGGCAGGTCACCCGCGGGGACGAGGTGAACGCCGGCGGCAATGATGCGGCTGAGGTCGTTGGACAGGATGATGGCGCCGTCGAGTTTTGCCAGTTCCCGCAGGGCCTGGGGGGTGAACTCGACGTCGAGCCGGAAACCACCGGTGGAGACCTGCTGCACCTTCGGGTTGTTCCCCAGCACGACCAGAGCACCCGTGCGGCCGTGCAGGATGCGGTCCAGCCCGGCGCGCAGCGGGGTGCCGGGCGCGAGGCGTCGCTGGTACTGGCGTAGCCGATCCCGCTTCATTTTCCTCCAGAGCCGTCGATCCCCGAGCAAGTTTACAAACCCGGTGAAATCCGGTCTTCCGAAGGCGTGACCGAGCAGGTATGGTTGAACACATGGAAACCAACTCGCCGGATCGCGAGTCGGCGGCTCATCTCCTCGAGCTCGCCGACGACGCCCGTGCGGCGACCATGCATGCCGCAGCCCTGCCGTGGTGGCTGTTCGCGCTGGAGGGGGTATGCGCCGGGATCTGCTGCGGCGCCCTCGTCGCCCAGGCCTGGGTGGTCGCGGCGCTCGGGATCGGCGGGATGCTGGTGGGTGTCCTGCTGCTCCACTGGCGGACGCGCGCCCGCGGCCAGCACCTCGGGTCGTTCTGGGTGGCCTCCACCGTCATCCTGATGTCGGGTTTCGTGCCGGGCTTGTTGCGCGAGGCGGCGGTTTCCCAGCCCTGGATCTCGGTTGGCTACGGCGTGTTCAGCTCCGTGGTGTTCTACGTCGTGCTCCTGCTCGACGAGCGCCGGCGCAACCGGCGTTTCGCCGAGGGGCGGTTCGAGGAGTATGACATCTGGTGAGCAACTTCGACGAGACCATTCACTCCCCGAACCGGCTGCGGATCTGCGCGGCCCTCTCGGCGGCCCGGCAGGTGGAGTTCGCCACCCTGGAGCAGGGACTCGGGGTGTCGAAGTCGCTGCTGAGCAAGCAACTCAAGGTGCTGATCGACGCGGGCTACGTCACCTTGGAGCGCAAACCCCAGCCCTTCGGCCGGCCACGCACCTGGGTGGGACTCACCCCCGCGGGTCGCAAGGCCTACCGGAACCACGTTGCCGCCCTGCGAAAAATCATCGAGGAGAACTGAAGCCGAAGCCGGTTGAGCCGGCCTGCGAGCAGCCCGTGTCGAAACCTTCCTGCACCAGCTGGTTGAGCCGGGCTGCGATGAAGGAGCAGCCCGTGTCGAAGCCATCGTGCGGGTGTTCGGGGACCTGGGGTCGGGTTCTGGCTACCGGGTGCCAGCGGTGGTTTCGACTCAGCCGTTCGCTTCGCTCACGTGCTGGCTCAACCGGCTTCGGCAGGATCTGCGCTCCTTCCCAACCCCGGACCTCTTCCCTCCCTGCGCACGAAGTGCAGGAGAAGAACGGTTCAACGTCGTGTGGCGACGTTGAACCGTCGAACCTCCGCGATTCATGCACAGCAGGGAGGGATGTGGGCGATGTTGCTGGGGCTTGCCTCCTGTTGTTCGACCGTCTGAGCGGTGTCACGCAGGGAACCGGTTTTGTCGGTGGTCGTTCGTAGACTCCCCGGCATGGCGAAACAGGATTCCTTCCAGTGCACCGAGTGCGGCTGGACCACGGCCCGCTGGGTGGGGCGCTGCGGCGAGTGCCAGGCGTGGGGCAGCGTCGTGGAGCGGGGTGCCCCGAAGCTGGCGAAGGTCGCCGCGGCGGCCCCGTCGCGGTCGGCGCAACGCATCTCGCAGGTCCCCACCGACGATGCCCGCCGCAAACGCACCGGCATCGAGGAGCTGGACCGGGTGCTGGGCGACGGCCTGGTGCCGGGCGCGGTCGTGTTGCTGGCGGGCGAACCGGGGGTGGGCAAATCCACCCTCCTGATCGACGTGGCCGCCAAGTGGGCGGGCACGGGGGAAACCACCCTCTACATCTCCGGTGAGGAGTCGGCCTCGCAGGTGAAGCTGCGCGCCGCCCGTACCGGGGCCGTCCACGACGATCTCTTCCTGGCCAGCGAGAACGACCTCGCCACCGTGCTGGGGCACGTCGAGGAGGTTTCGCCGTCGCTGCTGATCGTGGACTCGGTGCAGACCATCTCCGCCACCGGGGCCGACGGCACCCCGGGCGGTCCCGCGCAGGTGCGGGAAGTGACGGCCGCTCTGGCGCGGGTGGCGAAGAACCGCAACATGGCGGTGCTGATCGTCGGCCACGTCACCAAGGACGGTTCCATCGCCGGGCCGCGCACCATGGAACACCTCGTGGATGTGGTGCTCAGCTTCGAGGGGGACCGCCACTCCGGGTTCCGCATGGTGCGGGCCACCAAGAACCGGTTCGGCCCTGCGGACGAGGTGGGTTGTTTCGAGATGAGTGAGACCGGCATAGTCGAGGTGCCGGACCCGTCGGGTCTGTTCACCACCGTCCGCTCCGCCCCCGTGCCGGGCACCTGCGTGACGGTGACCCTCCAGGGACGCCGACCGCTGCTGGCGGAGGTGCAGGCGCTGGTGGCCCCCACCCCGGGAAACTCCCCGAAACGCGCCACCCATGGCCTCGACTCGTCCCGCATCGCCATGGTCCTGGCCGTGCTGGAACGCAAGGCCCGGTTGCCGCTCAGCCAGTCGGACGTCTACACCTCCACGGTGGGCGGGGCGAAGGTGACGGACCCGTCGGTGGATCTGGCGGTGGCGGTGGCGGTGGCCTCGGCCGCCCTGGACCGGCAGCACCCGCAGCGTCTCCTGGCGCTGGGGGAGGTGGGGCTGGCGGGCGATCTGCGTCGCGTTCCCGGTACCGAACGCCGCCTGGCGGAGGCCGCCCGGCTCGGTTTCGAGCTGGCGCTGGTTCCCCGCGGGTCGCGGGACGTCACCGTGAAGGTGCCCCGCCTGGCGGGATTGAAGGTGGTGGAGGTGGATACCCTCGCCGACGCTCTGGGCATCCTGGACCTGCGCCGTCCCGCCAGCGTTCCCCCTCGCGACGAAGAAACAACCTGATCCGAAGTCTCTTCGAAGCTGGTTGAGAAGCAGACCCGGCCACAACTCCTCGGACATGCTCACCTTGGTTTCGACACGACCGGCTTTCCTTTTTTCAAGCTGGTTGAGCCAGCATGTGAGCGAAGCGAACGGCTGAGTCGAAACCACTGCTGGCGCCTGGTAGTCAGAGCCCGACCCCCAAGTCTCCGACTACTCGCAGGATGGTTTCGATGCGGGCTGCTCCTTCGTCGCAGGTCGGCTCAACCGGTTTTCCTTTTTTCAAGCTGGTTGAGCCGGGTCGTGAGGAACGAGCGACCCGTGTCGAAACCATCCTGCAGTCGGGAAGCAGACCCGGACACGCGCACCATGGTTTCGACACGACCAACTGGCGTCCCGCAGGCCGGTTCGAACGATCGCTGTCAGATGACGACGATGCCCTTCGTCGGCGACTCGAAGGTCACCTGGGTGATTCCCGGGTGCCCGTTGGGTGCGATCAGGTCCAGGTGAATCCCATCGAGCGAGTCGTTGACGGGGACCCCCAGCCACTCGGAGAGACGGTTGGCGGAGCCGGAGATCTGGATCCCGCTCAGACGCAGGTCGGAGGTCAGGAAGGATGGGCGCAGCTGCTTGTTCGAAACCCACTGCAGGAAGAACGGCAGCTGGGGATCGGCCATCAAACCCTTGATCCCGAGCTGGCGCCATTCGAGGTGACGTCCGTCGGGGAACTGGCGGGAACCAGGCACCGCGGAACGTTCCAGGCGTTCCTCGAAGGGTGCGATGTCGTCGACGCTGACGGCCCAGCCCAGCCAGCCGCCGCCCATCTCGGAACGGGCCCGCACGGCCTGCCCGAAGGGGGCCTTCGCCGCGGCGGGATGGTCTAGGACCTCCACCACCTCCAGGTAGCGGGAATCCGCTAGGGGGATGATGTAATTCCGGGTTCCGAACCGGGGATGGAAACCACCTTCCTTGAAATCGGCCCCCAGTCGCCCGGCCAGATGCGCGACATCAGCTTTGATGCCTCGCGGCCCGCTGGCGAAGATTACGTGATCGACGTGCATGCTCTCATTCTGCCTTTTGCGATGTGTCATGTCCCAACCGGGTGAGGTGATTCGCTCCAGTGCCGGGGTGCAGTGGGTGAAAGCCCGGAGCAACTTCCGGATCCTCCCGGAAGGCCGCGGCGTGGTCGGTGAACGGCGCTAGGGTTGAGGCCGTGTCCGACCCGGCGATATTGCTCTCAACCACCTCGGTCTACCCCGACTCCACGGCCAGCGCGTTCGATTTCGCCGCCGAGGTTGGTTTCGACGGGGTGGAGTTGATGGTCGGGGTGGACCAGGTCAGCCTGGACGAGGAAGCCATCTCGGAGCTCAGCGACCGGTACCGGGTGCCGGTGCGGTCCTTGCACGCACCGACTCTGCTGATCACCCAACGGGCCTGGGGCAGCGACCCGTGGGGGAAGCTGCGGCGTTCCGCCGAGGCGGCCAGGCGGCTCGGCGCCGACATCGTCGTGGTGCATCCCCCGTTCCGTTGGCAACGCGACTACGGCGAGGGGTTCGCCCAGGGCATCCGGGAACTGAACCGCGCATCGGGGGTGACCTTCGCCGTCGAGAACATGTATCCGTGGCGTACCCCCGCGGGTTCGTTCGCGGCCTACCTGCCCGGCTGGGATCCTACGGACCTCGACTACGACCACCTCACCCTCGACCTCAGCCACGCCTCCACCGCCCAGCAGCGTTCCCTCGACCTGGTGGAGCGTTGGGGCGACCGGCTGGCCCACGTCCACCTGACCGACGGGAAGGGCTCATTCAAGGACGACCACCTGCTTCCCGGGGAGGGCGACCAGGACGCCTGGGCGGTGGTGCGTGAGCTGGGGCGTCGCGGTTTCGAGGGGCACATCGTGCTGGAGGCCTCCACCCGGCGGGCCAGGACAGGGGGGGAGCGGGCCGAGCTGCTGCGCTCGGCGCTGGAGAACACCCGGGAGAACCTGAGGCTGGGGGCGGGCAAAGCGGTTAGGAGAGACTGATGCGACGTTCGGGAGACTGGGTGCGCTGGCTCGTTCTCGGGTCGTGGGTTGCGCGCCGCGCGGCCCGGGATCCGGGGGTCCGGGAACTTGCCAGCAACTACGTGGCCGGGCAGGAGGTCGGTGACGCCATCAAGGTGGCGTCGCGGCTGCGCAGGCAGGGATTGAGGCTGGGCTTCTCCTACCTGTCGGCGGACCACGACCCCGAAGACACCCGGATGGTGATGGACGAACTACTGGAACGCCTGCAGGGCGCCTCGGACGGCTCCGAGGTGGCGGTGAAACCGTCCTCGCTCGGGTTGAAAGAATCGGCCGGGCGGGCCGGCGAGGTTCTGGGGGAGTTGTGCGCGACGGCCGAGCGGCGCGGCGCGCACGTGACCCTGGAGATGCAGTGGCCCGCCGACTACGACGACGTGATGGACCTCTACCGGAGGGTCCGGGAGGATCACCCGATGCTCGGGATCACCCTGCCCGCGAACCTCCTGCGGGTGGAGACGGAGTGCAGACGGCTCGGGGCCGAGGGGGCCCGGGTGCGGTTGTGCGTCGGCTCCTATCCGGCGGGACGGGCCGTCTCCCACGTCACCGAACACGACAAGGCACTGGCCTTGGTGCGCTGCCTGCGGATCCTGATGGAGTCGCGGGCCTACCCGATGCTCGCCACCCACGACCCGCGCATCATCGAACTGGCCCAGGAACTGGCGCTGCGCAACGGGCGCGGACCTGAGAGTTTCGAGTACCAGATGTTCCACGGGGTGCGGCCCCTGGAGCAGCGGCGGCTGGCCGACATCGGGCTGCGGTGCCGCACCTACATCCCGTTCGGCCCCGGCTGGTACGGCTACCTCGCCACCCGCATGGCCGCCCGTCCTCGCATCCTGTTCAGTTACGCCCGCGCCCTTCTCGACAAACGCTGATCCCCGGCCAAGAGATACTGATTCGATGACCTCCTCTCCTGCCCCTCGGGACATGCCGGAATTCGAGCCACCGGCGCAGACACCGGCGCCACTTCGCAGCCGGGAGTCGCCAGTGCGCATGGGTTCTGGAAACGCAGGGGGCGGCGGAGGCGGTGTTGATGGCCGGCCCCGGTTCTCCTGGCCGTTCTTCCTCGCGGCACTCGGGGTTGGGGCCGTCCTCGTCGGAATGGTGCTGGCGCTATCCCAACCGCCGGGAACGGGTGGGAAACCTGAATCATCGACTGCCAGCGGTTGCTCCGCCACCCCCGACGTCGTGGCCCCCTCGGGCGGCTCGGCCCAGTGGCAGCAGGAGTGGAGCTTCGAGGCGGGTGAGGGAAAGTGGGGAGGTGAACCGGGCCAGGACAGGGCCAATTTCTGGAACGCCTATGCACATGGCGATTGCTTGATTGTGATCTCTGGCTGGAAGCCAGGGGAGAAGACGCGCCTGACCGGCTACCGGATCGCCGAGGACGGCCCCAAGCGCCTCTGGTCCATTGAGGAAGAACAGATTTTCGCCCCCGATGCGAATGTTTGGTGGGGCGGGAAACTGGTGTTGGGGAACCGGCTCCTCGATCCCACGACCGGCGCATTGGGCGACGGTCCTTGGAGTGGAGTCCCCGCTGCTCTCTCCAATGATTTCGCGCTGGTCTGCAAGCTCTCACTGCGCACCGTCTGTTCGGGCTGGGACTGGAATGGTGGCGCACCCACAAAACGCTGGACGCAGGAGTACGACGGGAGGCTCTCAGTACTGACCCACAAGGGACTCGCAGGGAACACGGACAAGGGAGCGGCGCTGGCGGAGCTGAGCACCGACCCATCCGCCAAGAAAGCCCCGATCGTGGCCGTGTCCCTGGCGGATGGGTCGCTGCTGGCGGAGTGGCCCGCGGTGGCAAATAACCAGAAGGACCAGTACATCCCGGCGGATGACGGGTGGATTCATGTCGCGCCGGAGAGTGCCGAGGCCTCCGCCGTCTCCCTGACCGGTGAACGGACCTCCTTCCCGCTGACCGGTTCCAACGCCGCATTGTTGGTTGCCGAGAAGGGAAAACCGACCATTGAGCAGTTCCGGGCGGCCTACGAGACCGGTGACGTCAGCTGGGCGCGGGTCGTGATCGACTGTCCGAGCAGCAGGCAGTGCTCCCTCAACGGCAATCCGTTTCTGCTGCCCAAACACATGGCGTATCGGGGAGTCCCGGGCAGGGCGGGTTACCAGCTGGCGTGGTCGATGAGTTCCGATGGCCGGAACCTGTTCATGCGACCCCACGGGCTGGACATCAGGAGGGCAGTGTGTCTGGTCGACATCCCGGGCGGAAAGGACATACCGCTCACCGAAGGCAGTGTGACGAACCGAGGTACTGTCGCACCGCTCATGCGAGACGACCTCGTCATTGCCATCGAGGGTTCCTCACTGGTGGGGTACCGGCCCCGATAGCGTGGTTCCGCCCCATCCCGCTGATCGCCGGATGAACCCCGTGTGATTCGATCCGCTTCGTCGTCGCGGCCCGGCCCGCCCGGTTCACCTCTAGACTGATCCGGTGATGAATCCGGGGCCGGAGGTGCGGCGGCGGCTGCACCTCGAGATGCTGGTGGTGCTGGGGATCTCGCTGGGCCAGTCGGCGGTCTACGCGCTGCTGTCGCTGATCAACAAACTCACCCAGGAGGTTGCGCTCAACCGGCAGACCACATCCATCAACGCATCGAAGACCCCGGACCGGCCGTGGCTGGACCTGGCCTACCAGGTGGCGAACCTGGTGTTCCCGCTGGTTCCGGTGGCCCTGGTGCTGTACCTGCTGTGGGTGTACCAGCGACCCCACGGCGGTCCACTGCGCTCCATGGGTTTCGACCTGCGGCGGCCCGGTTTCGACCTGGGCGTCGGATCGGCGGTGTTCGTCGGCATCGGGGCCGGTGGTCTGGTGCTGTACTACGCCTTCCGTGAGCTGGGGTACAACACCTCCGTCTCGCCCGCGAACCTGGCGGCCGCCTGGTGGACCGTGCCGATGCTGCTGCTGCTCGCCGTCAAGAACGCCGTCCTGGAGGAGGTGGTGATGGTGGGCTACCTGTTCACCCGCTGGCGCCAGTCCGGCGGCGGGATCCTCGCGGTGCTCGCCGGCAGCGCCCTGATCCGCGGCGCATACCACCTTTATCAGGGTTTCGGGGGGTTCGTCGGAAACGTCGTCATGGGTCTGCTGTTCGGCTGGCTCTACCTCAGGACCAGGCGGGTGATGCCGCTGGTGGTGGTGCACTCCCTCCTCGACATCTTCGCCTTCGTCGGCTACGCCCTCCTCAAACCCCACATTCCCTGGCTGTGAGGGGCCCCGTCCGGTTGCGGTCGTTCCACACGACCGGGACGGACGTTGCATCGGCGCGACTGTCTGGGATTCCTTCTAGGATTGGGCCCATGCGAGTTGGAGTTTTTGGAGCCACCGGTCAGGTCGGCGGCGTGATGCGCAAGTTGCTGGCGGAGCGGAACTACCCCGTCGATGAGATCCGCTACTTCGCCTCCGAGCGTTCCGCGGGCAAGGTCCTGCCCTGGGGGGATCGCGAGGTCGTGGTTGAGGACATCGCCAAGGCGGATTTCCACGGCATCGACGTGGCCCTGTTCTCCGCCGGTGGCGGCACATCGAAGCAGTGGGCACCGGAGGTCGCCCGGGCCGGCGCCACCGTCATCGACAACTCCTCGGCCTGGCGCATGGATCCGCGCGTGCCGTTGATCGTCTCCCAGGTCAACCCGGAGGACGTCGACAAGGCTGAGCTGGGCATCATCGCCAATCCCAACTGCACCACCATGGCCGCCATGCCCGTGATGAAACCCCTCCACGACGCGGCCGGCCTCGAAGCCATGCAGATCACCACCTTCCAGGCCGTCTCGGGTTCCGGGATCTCCGGGGTGCGCACCCTTGCGGAACAGATCCGGCAGATCGACGACCCGCAAGTGCTGGCCCACGACGGCTCCGTCCTCGCGCCCTCCGATCTCGGCCCCTACGTCAAACCCATCGCCTTCAACGCCCTGCCCCAGGCGGGTTCCTTCGTCGACGACGGTGAGGGCGAGACCGATGAGGAGAAGAAACTGCGCAACGAGTCACGCAAGATCCTCCACATCCCCGGGCTGCTGGTGGCGGGCACCTGCGTGCGCGTGCCCGTCTTCACGGGACACTCCCTCAGTATCCACGCCCGGTTCTCCCGCCCCATCACCCCCGACGAGGCCCGCTCCCTGCTGACCGGCGCCCCCGGCGTCGAGCTGTCCGAGATCCCCACCCCCCTGGAGGCCGCGGGCAAGGATCCCAGTTACGTGGGCCGCATCCGGCGGGATCAGAGCGTCGAGGACGGGACCGGTCTGGTGCTGTTCGTCAGCAACGACAACCTCCGCAAGGGAGCCGCGCTCAACGCCATCCAGGTCGCGGAGCTGTTGGTCCGATGATCTCCGTCATCGGGGCAGGGGCCATGGGAGAGGCGCTGATGGCGGGCTGGATCGCCGCGGGCACCTCACCCGACGAGATCGTCGCCGTCGACCAGGACACCGACCGCCTGGCGAGGCTGCGGGAACGCCGCGGGGTGCGTTCCGTCGAGGTGTCCGGGGTGAGCGTGGCCGAGGTGGTCGTGGTGGCCGTCAAACCCCACCACGTCGCCACCGCCCTCACTGACATCGCACCCCATCTGGGACCGGAAGCCGTGGTCGTCTCCGTGGCCGCCGGCGTGACCCTGGCGCGGCTGACCGAGGTGCTGCCCGAGGGGCAGCCGGTGATCCGGGTCATGCCCAACACGCCCGCGCTGGTCGGCCGGGGGGTCGCGGGCCTCGCGGCTGGACCCACCGTCACCCCGGAACAGATCGCCAGGGTGGTGGCGATGATGGAGGCCGTCGGGATCTGCGTGGAGTTGCCGGAGAGCCAGTTCGATGCGCTCACCGCGATCTCCGGTTCCGGGCCGGCCTACCTGTTCCTGATCGCGGAGGCGATGATCGAGGCCGGGGTCCACCAGGGCCTCGGACGGGATGTCGCGACGAGGCTGGTGAACGGCACTTTCGCCGGGGCCGCGGCCATGCTGGAGGGGGTGGACGCCTCGGCCACCGAGCTGCGGGAACGGGTCACATCCCCGGCAGGCACCACGGCCGCCGCCCTCCGGGTCCTCGACGAGAGGGCTGTGCGGGCCGCCTTCCTGGCTGCTGTCGAGGCCTGCGCCCGTCGCAGCTCGGAACTTTGAGCGAGCAATGACCAGTCCCGGCCGGCGATCCGCGGCACCAGAGGGAAGCGTCAAGGCCGGGAACCCGAACCGTTTCGATGCTTGGAACAAGCACCGCCATGGCCGCAGGACCGCCGGGGAGATCGACGCGGGTCGAGCAACCCGGTGATTCCTCGTCCGCGTTTCACGTCTCGCAGGGTGTGAACAACGGTTGGCGTCCCGGTGGCGTCGCACGTTACGATAGGGAACCTGCCGGGATCGTCCCGGCATTTCCCTGTACCCCGCTTCCGGGGCGGTTACTGAAAGGCGAACAGTGGGCTCTGTCATCAAGAAGCGCCGCAAGCGCATGGCCAAGAAGAAGCACCGCAAGCTGCTGAAGCGCACGCGCATTCAGCGCCGCCGCGCCGGCAAGTGAGCTGATCCCCGCCCGCCCGCGGCGGTGCGGGCCAACCCTGCAGGAGTCTGTGCGTGATCCACACCGAGGAACCGGAACCGACCGGGACGCCCATGGGGGCGGTCACGTTTGTCGGTTTCGGCCCTGGGGACCCCGGGCTCATCACATGGGCGGGCAGCCGCGAGGTAACAGGGGCTGATCTTCTCGTGGTCGACTCCCCGACCATGGTGGAAGAACTCGCCTCGGTCGGTATCGAACCCTTGGGCGAGGTCGTCCAGGTCGAGGCCGACGAGGTGGCCCAGTTGGTCGCTGCCGTGAGCGACGGGCGTTCCGTCGTGAGGCTCGTCGAGGGGGATTTCTTCACCGAGGCCGGGCACGTGGACGTTCTGCGGCGGCTCTTGGAGGGCAAGCGCATCCGCACCCACCTGATTCCCGGGATCACGACCTGGAATGCGGCCCTGACCTACGGGGCTGTCGCCCCCACCTCTGTGATGGGTTTCTGCGACGCCTCCGTCGAGTTGCCCGGCAAGGATGGCTGGCCCAAGCGCGGCACCGTGGTGATCCGTGCCACCGACGAGTCGATTTCCCGGGTGGTCGCCGAGGCCCGAGCCGTCTACGGGGAGACCGCCGAGGTGCTGGAGTTGACCGGGCTCGGCGGCACCTCCCAGAAAACCCGCCTGACCACGTGGGGTGATCTCGGATCCGAACCCTGCGGTGGGCCGCGGTTCCTGCTGTTCGGCCCCGGCACCGGTGATGTCGCACGCGCCCGCGTCGACTGGTTCGAGTCCAAACCGCTGTTCGACTGGAGCGTTCTTGTGCCGCGCACCAAGGACGAGGTCACGGAGCTGACCGATCACCTGGCCCGTTTCGGGGCATCCACCGAGGTGGTGGCGACGATGTCCATCGAACCGCCTCGCACGGAACAGGCCATGGAGAAGGCGGTTCGCGGCATCGTCGACGGGCGTTTCCTGTGGGTGGTTTTCACCTCCCAGCACGCGGTGCGGGCCATCGTCGACAGGCTCGCGGAGTACGGTCTGGATTCGCGTGCCCTCTCCGGTATCCAACTGGCGGCGGTCGGCCGCGGCACGGTGGAGGCTCTCGGCCGGGTCGGCCTCACCCCCGACCTGACACCGTCGGAGGGCGACACCGCCCACGATCTGGCGTTGGAGTTTCCCGCCTACGACGACCTGATCGACCCCATGGCGCGGGTGCTCGTGCCGACCGCCGACGTGTCGGTGGCGGATCTGGTGCAGGGTCTGACGAACCTCGGCTGGGAGGTCGAGGAGGTCACCGCCTACCGCACGGTGCGGGCCGCCCCGCCGCCCGCCGAGATCAGGGACCGCATCAAGACCGGGTTGTTCGACGCGGTGGTGTTCACCTCGTCGTCGGCGGTGCGCAACATGATCGGCATCGCGGGCAAACCCCACACGACCTCCATCATCGCGGCCATCGGGCAGGCAACCGCCTCGACCTGCGAGATGCACGGCCTCAGGGTGGATGTGGTGGCGGACTCCCCGAACTTCGAGTCGGTGGCCGTCGGCTTGGCGCGTTTCGCGGACGAACGCCGCGCCGACCGGCTGGCGCAAGGGCTGCCGGACACGAAACCCTCCCAGCGGCGGCGCCGGCGCCGCAGGGACCCCAACCGGGGGGCTTGATGCAGCAGCGGCCGACGGTGGTTCACCTGATGCGGCACGGGCAGGTCCACAACCCCGAAGGGGTGCTCTACGGGAGGCTGCCCGGTTTCGGGCTCTCGGAACTCGGCCACGAGATGGCCGCCCGGCTCGCCGAGTACTGGGACGGCATCCCGCTGACGCACCTGCGCTGCTCGCCGCTGCAGCGGGCCAGGGAAACCCTCGCACCCACCGCCGAACTGTTCCCGCAACTCGACGTGGTCATCGACGAGCGCGTCACCGAGGCCGCCAACGCCTTCGAGGGCAAGGTTTTCGGCGCCGACAACAAGGCCCTGCGTGACGTGCGCATGATCCGGCACGTGTTGAATCCGCTGCGCCCCAGCTGGGGTGAGCCCTACCGGGAGATCGTGGCGCGGATGCGGGCCGCGATGGGCGACGCCGCCGCCGCGGCCGGCCCGGGCGGGCAGGCGCTGGTGGTCAGCCATCAGCTGCCCATCGAAATGGCCCGCCGTGACGCCGAGGGCAGGCCGCTGGCCCACGATCCGCGCCGCCGCCGCTGCACCCTGGTTTCCGTTACCTCCTTCACCTTCCGTGACGGTTTCATCACCGCCGTCGACTACGCAGAGCCCGCACGAGACCTGCTGCCCGCCAAACGGGGGCGCCGGTTCCGGGTCGGGACCTGAGCATGCGAACCGCGCCTGGGGCCTCTTCCCAGTTTCAGACAGCGGGAGGCACAATGGTGGCTTGTTTCCCCAATACCCGGAAGGAGCCGACGTGAGGGAATCCCACGCCACGTGCTCCACCGGGCACGGGGGGAAGTGACCTGCGTTGTCCGACACCTCCACGTGGCTGATCGACCTGTTCGAGGAGCAGGGACCGACGATGCACCGGCTGGCCGTGATGCTCGGCGCCGAATCCGAGTCGGGGCACATTCTGCGCACCTCGCTGCTGGGGCTGGCCAAACGCTCCAACCGGATCGTGGACCCGTCGGCCCGGGTGGAGTACCTGGCGGAACACGTGGTGCACCAGGCCCGTTCCGTGCGGGGCCCGGGCGGGTCGTTGACACTGCTGGAGGTCGCCGACCCGCGGCAGGAGGAGATCCGCCTCGCCGTCCTCGCCCTGCCCATCCGGCTGGCCGAGATTCTGCTGGTCTCCCACTACCTGTCCGTTTTCGGACCGGAACTGGCCGGGATCATGCGGATGACGGTGCGGGGCTGCAACCAACGGCTGGAGGAAGCCCTCGACGCGCTGCGCCGGGCCGTCGGTGAACCGGGACCGGTCAGCCTGCCCGGGGTGATCGAGTCGCTGTCGCAGGAGCTGACGGCGGCGCTGCGTTCCTCCGCGCGGCTGGTCCAAGCACCGGGAACCGAAACCTTGGAGGCGGAGCTGCGTTCCCTCAAGGGGGCGCGGGCCCCCGGTGTCCCACTGCTGCTCGCGGTGCTTGCGGTGCTGCTGGTGCTGCTGGTGGTGATCTCCGCGACCTGGTTGTTCGGGCGTGCCCACCAGGCCTCGACCGTGCCGACGCTGGCCGAGTCGCCGCATTCCATTCCGCCGCAGTCGCGGGCCCTGCCCGCGCAGGTGCAGTCGGTTCCGGTGTACTACGTCGGCCGCCAGGACGGGAAACTGCACCGGGAGTTCCGCAACCTGGCGGCGTCGGGGGACATGGTTTCGACGGTCGTGAACGCGATCCTGACGTTGGCGCCCCTCGACCCCGACTACAGCTCGGCCTGGAACCCGGGCAAGGTGATCGGGGTCAGCCGCGAGGGGTCCGTGGTGACCGTCAACCTGTCCGCCGACGCCTTCCCCGACAGCACCAGCGACGAAAAGACACAGCAGGCCATCGGCCAAGTCGTCCAGGCCGTCCACGAGGTCCTGGACGCCCCGGACCTGGAGGTCCGGTTCACCGCGAACGGAACCACCCCGCCGGCCGCATTCGCGGGCGGGCACCGGTCCCAGGGGCCGTCGTTGCTGGCGAAGCTGTGGATCAACACCCCCGGAAACGGCATGCGGATGGCTGCCGGGGTCGTGACCTTCTCCGGCGTGGTGCAGCCCGATGCGGGACAACCGCGGGTGCTCGTCACCGACTCCAACGACACCCTGCTGACCTCGCAGTACGCCCAGACCGGGACGCAAGCCGATGCGGACGGCTGGCGTGAGTGGTCGGTGTCGCTGACCCTGGAGGCCGGAAGCTACCTGGTGCGGGTGGAGACCACCTGGACCGATGATGCGGGAAACCAGCAGACGTCGCAGGAGACCCGCAGCATCACCGTCGAGTGAACGCCCCGCGGCTTCCCGGTGCTCACTTCCTCAGCGGGAGGCGACCCAACCGGCCACCTTGGATGCCCAGCGGGTGGGCATCAGACGGGTGGCCTCCGCCAGGATCGTGTTGCCCACCCCGTCGACGACGTAGGGGCGGTGACGGCGCAACGCCCGGAACGCGCTGGCCACCACCTGATCGACGCTGCGACGCTGCTGCATCACCTGGTCGTTGCCGGCGGTGGCGAAGAAACCGGTTTCGGTGGGGCCGGGGCACACGGCCAAAACCCGCACGCCGCTGTCGTGCAGCTCCGTCCACAACCCGATCGACAGACGCAGCACGTAGGCCTTCGTCGCGGCGTAGGTGGAGAACCCGGGGATGGGCTGGAAGGCGCCGGTGCTCGCGATGTTGATGACCGCTCCGCGGCCCCGCTGTTTCATGCCCGGCAGGGCGACGCGGGCCAGTTCGGTCAGGGCCACCACGTTCAGCTCCACCTCGGCGGCGATGCGTTCCGGTGGCAGGTCGGTGAAGTCGCCGATAGATCCGAAACCCGCGTTGTTGACCAGGGTGTGGATTTCGCGGGAGGCCAGGTCGGCGGCCAGCACGGCCCGGGCGCCGCGGTTGGTGAGGTCGCAGGGCCAGGTCTCCACCTGGATTTGATGCGCGGTGCGCAACTCGGCGGCGAGCGTCTCCAGTTTGTCGGCGCTGCGGGCCACCAGGATCAGGTTCGCCCCCTGCCGCGCGAGTTCCCGCGCGAAACCGGCCCCGAGCCCACCCGAGGCCCCCGTCACAACTGCCCAACCTGTCATGGGGGAAGTCTAGGCGGTCAAACACCGGGCAGGTACCCCGGCCGCGCAGCGCCACCGCCATTCGGATGGCGGAGATCGCCTGATCCGACCCGCGATGCTCTTTCCCAAAGCTACTTGAACCAGCCTGCTCGCTCCGTGAGCTGGGCGTGTCGAAACCATGGTGAGGGGGTTTGGGGTTTTGTGGTCGGGTGGTTTCGACTCGGGCCGTTCCTTCGTCGCGCCCCGGCTCAACGGGCTTCGGGGAGGGGACGCGACCCGGTTCAACCAGTTTCATTAAGGACGGGGTTCGGTGACGCGTGACAAGATGGGGCCATGCAGCATTTCGACATTGCCGTGATCGGATCCGGTTCGGGCAACTCCATCATCGACGAGCGTTTCTCCCACCTGGACGTCGCCCTGATCGAGGACGACCCGGTTTTCGGCGGCACCTGCCTGAACCGGGGCTGCATCCCCACCAAGATGTTCGTGGTGGCCTCCGAGAACGCCCGGACGCCCGGGCACGCCGCCCGGCTCGGGGTGGACCTGGAGTTCAAGGGCGCCGACTGGCCAGTCATCCGCGACCGCGTCTTCGGCCGCATCGACCCGATCTCGCGGGCCGGGCGCGAGTGGCGTCGCAAGGGGAACGGGGTAACCCTGTTCGAGGGCCACGCCAGTTTCGTCGACGCCCACACCCTCCTGGTCGGTGACGTGCAGATCAGCGCCGACCAGATCGTCATCGCCACCGGGTCGCGGCCCAGGCCGCTGCCGGTGAAGATCCCGGGGGAGTTGCGGTCGCGGTTCCACACTTCCGACGACGTGATGCGCATGGATGAGCTGCCCCGGCGGCTCGTCGTGCTCGGCGGCGGGTTCGTGGCCTGCGAGTTCGCCCAGATCTTCGCGGGTCTCGGGTCGCAGGTGACCCAGATCAACCGTTCCGAGGTGGTGTTGCGCGGCGAGGACCGGGAGATCTCCGAGGAGTTCAAACAGGAACACGCCAAGCTGGTCAACCTGATCCTCAACCAGAGCATCGCCGAGGTCGCCACCGGTCCCGAAGGCGAGGTGCTGGTCATCACCACCGACCGCAACGGCGTCGAGTACGAGTACCTGGCCGACGCGGTGCTGGTGGCCACGGGTCGCATCCGCAACTCCGACTCCCTCAATCTGGCCGCCGCCGGGGTCAAGGTGGGACCGGGTGGGCAGATCCGCGTCGACAAGCACCAGCGCACCAGCCAGCCGCACATCTGGGCGCTCGGCGACGTGTCCTCGGACCGGTTGCTCAAACACGTCGCGAACGCGGAGGCCCGCACCGTCGCCGCGAACCTCCTCATCGACGGAGGCGAACTGGCGGCCACCGATCACCGCTACATCCCCCACGCCGTGTTCACCGAACCGCAGATCGCCGCCGTCGGCGCCACCGAGGAGCAGCTGCAGGAATGGGGTACCCCCTACGTTGAGTTCAAGCAGCGCTACGCGGATGTCGCGTTCGGCTGGGCGCTGGAGGACGAAGGGCACTTCGTGAAACTGCTGGCCGACCCGCGCACCTGGCATCTTCTCGGCGCCCACATCATCGGTCCCCAGGCAGCCACCCTGATCCAGCCGATGATCCAGGCCATGAGCTTCGGCCAGACGGTGCAGGAACTGGCCCGCGGCCAGTACTGGATCCACCCTGCGCTGACCGAGGTCCTGGAGAACGCTCTCCTCGGCCTGCTGAAGGCACCCCGCCCGAAGGAACTCGACGCCTGAAGTCGGGTTCAAGGCAAGCAAAGCGCCTGGGGAGTCCCGGAATAGAGACCCCTCCGAGCACATAGGACCCGTCGACAGGATTGGAAAACAGACCTAGGAGGAAACCATGTCCGACAAACCCGCCGTCATCACCGACCCGCTCACCAATCGAGGCACGGCCTTCACTCTTGAGCAGCGTCGCGAGCTGGGGCTGATCGGCAGGCTGCCCTCGGCGGTGGAAACTCTCGACGAACAGGCCCGGCGCGCCTACACGCAGCTGCGTTCCCAGTCTACCGACATGGCCCGCTACATCTTCCTCGACCAGCTTCACAACCGCAACGAAGTGCTCTACTACCGGTTGCTGGTCGACCACCTGCAGGAACTGCTACCCGTCGTGTACGACCCGACGGTGGGGGATGCCATCAAGGAGTGGTCGCGCGACTATCGTCGCTCCAGGGCCGTTTACCTCAGCATTGACCGGCCCGAGGACATCCGGGTCTCCTTCGAATCACTGGGGTTGGGAGCGGCGGACGTGGATCTTCTGGTCTGCTCCGATGCCGAGGAGATCCTGGGTATCGGCGACTGGGGTGTCAACGGCACCGACATTTCCGTCGGAAAACTTGCCGTTTACACTGCCGCCGCCGGCATCCACCCAGCACGCGCCATCGCCATCAACCTCGACTGCGGCACCGACAATCAACAGCTCCTCGACGACCCCGCCTATCTCGGCAACCGGCACCCACGCGTCCGGGGGGAGCGCTATGACGCTTTCATTGCCGAATACCTGAGGGTCGCCTCAGAGCTGTTCCCGCAAGCGCTGCTGCACTTCGAGGACTTCGGGCCTTCGAATGCCCGCCGCATCCTGGAGCGATACCGTGGCACTTATCGAATCTTCAATGACGACATGCAGGGCACGGGGGCCATCGTCACCGCGGCCGTGATCTCGGGCATGAAGGTGACGGGCACGTCTTTCGCTGACCAGCGACTCGTGGTCTACGGCGCCGGGACCGCGGGTACCGGTATGGCCGACCAGATTCACGCAGGAATGGTTCGCGATGGACTGAGTGAGACCGAGGCGAGGTCGCGGATCTGGCTGATTGACCGCGGCGGCCTGGTCACCGACGACATGCCGGATCTGCCCGACTACCAGCAGGTTTACGCCCGCCCCGCCGCAGATGTGGCGGACTGGGAGCGTGGCGCCCGCGGAATCGGGCTGCTGGAAGTGGTGCGGAGAGTCAGGCCCACCATCCTGATCGGCACATCCACCGACCATGGTGCTTTCACCCAGGACGTTATCGAAGCACTGTGCGTGGGCGCGGATCGTCCCATCGTGTTGCCGTTGTCGAACCCGACCGAGCGCATTGAGGTCATGCCCGCCGACGTGATCGCCTGGTCCGGCGGCAGGGCCTTGGTGGCGGCCGGCATCCCAGTGGAGGACGTGGAGCACGACGGCGTCACCTACACCATCGGACAGGGCAACAATGCGCTGCTGTACCCGGGGCTCGGTCTCGGGGCGGTCGTCTCGGGAGCGAGGGAGATCACTGACGGCATGCTGCTGGCTGCCGCTGAAGCCGTCGCTTCTCAAGTGGATCCGCTGCCACGAGGAGCGGCGCTGCTGCCGCCGGTGCGCGATCTGCGGGCGTCGTCGGCGATTGTTGCGGAGGCGGTCGCGCGATGCGCGGAGACCGAAGGGGTCGCATCCCGAACCCACGATGACCTCGCCCGTGCCATCAAGGACGCAATGTGGGAACCGGTCTACGGTTCCTGGGAGTGAATTTTCCTGGTTGCACAGCCCTCAAACGGGAAGAAGGCCGCTTCGGCCTGGAGAACGAGTCGAATTCCGGCGACAACCGTGAGCCGCACTGGTATCACCCGAAGCGACCGGTGATGTAGTCCTCCGTGGCCTTCTTCTCCGGGTTGTGGAAGATGCGTTCCGTCGGGCCGATCTCCACCAGATGGCCCGGTTCGCCCTGGGCCTTCAGGTTGAAGAAGGCCGTCTCGTCGGAAACCCGCGCCGCCTGCTGCATGTTGTGGGTGACGATGACGACGGTGTAGTGCTCCTTGAGTTCGTGGATGAGGTCCTCCACCGCGAGGGTGGAGATCGGGTCGAGGGCCGAGCAGGGTTCGTCCATCAGCAGCACATCGGGCTGCACCGCGATGGCCCGGGCGATGCACAGCCGCTGCTGCTGCCCACCCGAGAGCCCCACACCGGCCTTGCCGAGCCGGTCCTTGACCTCCTTCCACAGGTTCGCTCCCCGCAGCGCCTTCTCGACGGCCTCGTCCAGCACCGCGCGGTTCTTCTCCCCGTTGAGCCGCAACCCGGAGGCGACGTTCTCGTAGATCGACATCGACGGGAACGGGTTGGGTCGCTGGAAGACCATCCCGACCACCCGCCGCACCGCCACCGGGTCGACACCGGGGCCGTACAGGTCGGTGCCGTCCAGCAGCACCTCACCGGTGCAGCGGGCGCCGGGAATGACCTCGTGCATCCGGTTTAGGGTGCGCAACACCGTCGACTTGCCGCACCCCGACGGCCCGATGAAGGCCGTCACGCTGCGCGGCTCCACCACCAGGTTCACGTCCGAGACGGCGTGGAACTTGCCGTAGTAGATGTTGAGGTCCTTCACCTCGATGCGCTTCGACATGGATCCAGTATCCCTTCGGGTCGCGTTGCGGTCACTTGAGCCTGTTGCGGCTGGCGATGCGCCGGGCGATCAGGTTCAGCACCATCACGATCAGCACCAGGGTCAGGGCGGCCGCCCACACCCGGTCGGCGCCCGGCTGCCCATCCGGCACGGAGATTCCCGAGTTGATCATGGTGGGCAGCGCCCCCATCGAGTTCCCGAACGGGTTGAGGAACAGGTTCTGGGTGTATCCGATCAGGATCAGCAGCGGCGCCGTCTCGCCCATCACCCGGGCGATGCCCAGCACCACGCCGGTCAGGATGCCGCTGTAGGAGGTCGGCACCACGATCCGCAGGATCGTCTTCCACTTCGGCACCCCCAGTGCGTAGGAGGCCTCCCGCAGCGAATCGGGGACCAGCTTCAGCATCTCCTCGGTGGATCTGAGCACCATCGGAAGCATCAGCAGCGCCAACGCCAGTACCGTCGCGAACGGCGAGGGACGCTGCCCGAGGGTGGTGATCAGCAGGGCGTAGATGAACAGGGCCGCGACGATCGAGGGCACACCCGTGAGCACGTCGACCATGAACGACACCACCCGGGCCGCTTTCGTTCCCCGCCCGTACTCGACGAGGAAGATCGCGCCCAGCATCCCGAGCGGCACCGTGATCACCGCGGTCAGCAGACCGAGCATCAGGGTGCCGTAGATGGCCTGGAGGGCCCCGCCCCTGGCGTCGGTGGCCTGCGCCGACCCGAGTGGTGTAGTCCACCACTGCAACGACGGCGTGCGGGCGTCCCCCGAACCGGTGTCGGTGATCATGACGATGTCGTAGGGTCGTCCGGGGTCGGGGGAGACGGGGGCGGTGGTCCGGGTGCGGTAGGTGTTCACCCTCTCGCCCACCGCGACGTAACGCCCACCCGGCACGTAACGCCACTCGACGGCCTCGTCGGAGGGTTTGGTGTTCACGTCGCCCCCGCACGCGTCGGCGGCGAGCCGCACCTTCTCGGAGCGGTCCATGCAGATCACGTGGTAGTCGGCGCCGACGCTGTACAGCAGCGGCGCGCCCTTGACCGCCACCGAGATCAGGATCCACAGCAGGGGGATCGTGGCGGCGGCCACGGAGAACCACACGAAACCCGTCGCCAGGTTGTTCTTCACGGCCCGCCATCCGGTGGGGCGTTGCAGGTTCAAGGAGCCGGGGCGCAGGGGAGCGGACATCAGGATTTCGCCTTTCCGCGTTCGGCGACGATGCGCGCCAGGGCGTTGACCGCGAACGTCAGTACGAACAGGACCAGCCCGGCGGAGATGTAGATCCCGGCCTTGTAGGTGGTGTCGAACTCGGCGGCGTTGCGGGCGATTACGGAGGCGAAGGTCTCGCCGCCGCTGAAAACCGAGACGTCGAAGGAACTGGCCGACAGGATCAGCATCACCGCGATCGTCTCACCCAGCGCCCGGCCCAGCCCCAGCATGGCGGCCGCGGTGGCGCCGGAACGCCCGTAGGGCAGCACCGCCATGCGGATCACCTCCCAGCGGGTGGCGCCGAGCGCCAGGGCCGCCTCGATCTGTTCCCGGGGGGTTTGTGCGAACACGTCTCGGGTGACGGCCGTGATGATCGGCAGGATCATCAGCGCCAGCACCAGCGACGCCGTGAACACCGTGCCGGGGGAGGTCACCTGGGTGCTGCCGAACAGCGGGAACCAACCCAGGTGGGCCTGAATCCAGTGCGCGACGGGCTGCAGGGCCGGGCCGAGCACCTTGATTCCCCACAACCCGAAGATCACCGACGGGACCGCCGCCAGCAGGTCGATGACGAACCCGATCCACCGGGAGACGCGTCCCCCCACGTACTGGGTCAGCAGCAGAGCGATCCCGACCGCCACCGGCACCGCGATCAGCAGCGCGATCAGCGACGACAGCACCGTGGTCCACAACAGCGCCGCGACGCCGAAGTGCGGGGGCCGGGAGGAGGCGTCGAAGGTCGTGGAGGCGAAGAAGTTCGCGGTGTTGTCCAGCAACGGCTGCCAGGCGTTGCCGAGCAGGAACGCCCCGATGATGAGCACCACCACGACGATGATCAGGCTGGAGGCCCGTGCGGAGCCGCCGAACAGCAGATCGCCGAGGTGAACGGTTCTGCGGCCCCGGCCGGCCAGGACATCGGGGGCGGTGGAGAGAACGGGTTTCCCGTTTCCGGGCGGGGTGTGTTTGTCGTTGCTCATCGGATCCCGGAGACGCTCCGGCTCACCTTCTTCCGCAACTCGCCGGGCAGGGGCGCGTAGCCGAGTTCCTCGAGGGAGACCTGCGCGGTCTCGGAGGCGAACAGCCCCAGGAAGTCGCGCAGCAACTCCGGGTTGGAACCGCCCGTCGAGCAGACGACCTCGTAGGTGGCCATGACCAGCGGGTAGGCGCCGCCGCCCGGGGTGTAGTCGATGTCCAGGCGGATGTCGTCGCCGTCGGTTTCCGCCTCGGCCGCGGCGACGGCCCGGCCGGCCGTTTCTCCCGACAACTCCACCCCGTCGATGCGGGCGAGTTTCAGGTCGCGTTCCAGGGCGGCGCCCCACTCCAGGTAGGTGATGGAGTTGCGGGTGCCGGCGACGGCGTCCGCGACACCCGCGGTCTTCTCCTTGCCCTCGCCCCGGGTGGCGGGCCATTTCTTCGAAGCGTCGTGTCCCCAGGTGTCGCCGGCGGTTTTGGCCAGGTATTTCGTGAAGTTCTCGGTGGTGCCGGATTCGTCGGCCCGATGGAACACCGCGATCCCGGCGTCGGGAAGGGAAACCCCGGGATTGGCCGCCGCTATCGCGGGATCGTTCCAGCGGGTGATGTCGCCGGTGAAGATCCGTGCGATCAGTTCGGCGGTCAGGTTCAGGTCCGGAACGCCCTCGACGTTGTGGGCGACGGCGATGGGGCCAAGAACCATCGGAAGGTTCAGGGCGGTGTTTCCCCGGCAGCGTTTCTCCGCCCTGTCGGTCTCGATCACCCCGTCGCGTTCCTTGCGGCTGAGCGGGGAGTCGGAACCAGCCAGGTCGACGGCGCCGCCGAAGAACGCCTTCACCCCGGCGCCGGAACCGGATGTGGTGTAGTCGATGACGGTTCCGGGGCAGGCCGCGGTGTAGTCCTGGATCAGTTTTTCCATCGCGGTTCGCTGCGAACTGGCCCCCTCCCCCCGGAGCGTCCCGCCCGGGCAGTCGGGTCGGTGGGAACCTGTTTCCCCCGTGGCGACGGGGTGAACGGCGACGCCTCCGCTCCAGCAGCCGGCCAGCAGCAGGGTGCTGCAACCCAGCGTCGCGGTCAAGCGCAACTTCAGGTCACGAAACCTCACGTTCGACGAAGCTAGACACGCAAGATGACGGCGCACCTACACCTGGGTTAACGCCTGGTGAACGCTGGATCGGCGCACCGTCCGATCCGGCCAGGCCCGATTCGCTGGCCTTCCGGACAACTGCCTGCGCTGTAGCGCTGGCGCTTGACGCTTGGACAGGCGGACGACGGAAGGGCCAGCGCGCGGAGATCTGGCCGGCGTCCGGGAGGAACCGGGGCATTGCTCTGCCGGCATCGCGTATCGGGGGTGATCGGTACCATGGTGGTACGCGGAAGAACGGAAGCGCCATGACCAAGGAAGAACTGGAAAAGCTCCAAGCCCTCAGCGAACCCCAACCCGTTCCCGGAAATGGTGAGGAACAGCCCCGGTGGGACGAGCAGGTGCGAACCGCGATGGACGCCCGCCGCATGGGTGCGCAGCTTCGCAGGGGTAAGCCCAAGAGTTTCCGACCTGTGGTGGGAAGGATCTGACGGCATTGCGCACCCCCACTGTTTCAGGCTGAGCATTCGGGTCGGTACAAACGGCAGGCACTCATAGGGGAGTACCAGCAGATCACCGGAGCCAATCTCATTGTCGTCATCGACCAGATCACGCCCACGAACATGACGGTTCTTGAGGAACTTCTCTTCGACTGCGATCCTCAAAAGGATCTGCACCTTCTCCTGTCTTCACCGGGAGGCGACGGGGAGACGGCGCTGCGCATGGTGCGTTCAATGCAGCTGCGGTGCAAGGAACTCACAGTGGTCGTACCTGACATGGCCAAGAGCGCGGCCACAATCCTCTGCCTTGGCGTCCATCACATCCTCATGGGTCCGGGAGGCGACCTGGGGCCGATAGACCCGCAGATGATTTTCCCCGGGGAGGACGGGAGGCGTACCGCGGCGAGCGCGAAGGAAATCGTCGCGGCAATCGGGGAGGCCGAAGAACGAATCCGGGCCAATCCTGGGTCGTTCCCGCTGTTCGCTTCGCTGCTTTCCGATGTCAACATGCTAATGGTGGAACAGGCCAAGGCCGCCCTGTCCCGTTCCGAAGCTCTGATGCGGGAGGCCTTGTCTGTGCAGGGGAGAACTCGGGAAGAGGTGGACGCTTTGGCGGCAAAGCTCAAGGAACCGCTCATAGATGCGCCCTCCAGCCATTCCGCTGTGATCTCCGTCGATCATGCGACGGGATACGGCCTTCCGGCAGAGAGTGCCGATGTGAACAGCGAGGAGTGGCGGCTCATCTGGGAGCTCTGGACGCGATATTTCTCCGAGGGGTGCTGGCCGGCTGGACAGGAGGCCATCTACGAGGGCATTCACGCTTCACACCCTGGTTGATCCGATTCGCTGGCTCTGCCGCTGGTTTGCTGGCCTTGTTCACGTTTGCCAGCGTTGTGAAGCCAGCGAACCTCAACAAGGCCAGCAAACAGGGAACAAGGCCAGCAAACCGAAGGGTGGGGTGGGTGGTGGGTGCCTCCGGCGCGGCTGGTTTTCAAGGGCTTTTCGTCCACCGGCGAATCCGGGCAGCGCGTGTGCGCTGGTCGCGGGACTACCATGTCAGCGGAGAGCCCGCGGTGTTGCGGGATGTGGTTCTCGGGAGGCCCGATGGGTGAAACGGACAGGCGGTACTGGCTCTACGCGCCCGGTGAGGGTGCCGCGAAATGGGAGGAGTTCCAGACCGCCGGGATCATGGCCATCAACTGGGCCAAGATCGGTGATCTCGCTGCTTTTTCGAGCGTCGAGGAGATCATTGACGCGCTGGAATCCCGGTACGGGGACTGGGGAGGTCACCCGACACGGGCGGCGGGAATGAACTGGGACTTCATTCACACCGTGCGCCCCGGTGACGTCGTCTACGCGCGACGCGGGCTGACTGAGCTCGTCGGCCGCGGAATTGTCTGCTCCGAGTACCGCTACGACGACAGCCGCGCCTCCTACCGCTCCGTGCGGGACGTCGAGTGGACGCACGTCGGTTCTTGGCCGCTCAACCGGCGTGTCGGCCAGGTGACCCTGCAACGAGTATCGGAGCACACCACTTACAACTCGGAGCAACTCGAATCGATCTTCAAAAACCAGGATCAGCAGTCGGCGTCGGTTTCCCCAGCTCCGGAAACAAAACCCGGTGAGGACGCACCCGAGTCGTACACGAGGGACGACTTCCTGGGCGAGGTCTACGTTGAGCCTGCGGACCTGGAGAACATGCTCGGGCTGCTGCGGCGCAAGAAGAACCTCATCCTGCAGGGGGCGCCCGGCACTGGCAAGACCTTTGCGGCCAAACGCCTGGCCTATGCCCTCATGGGCGAGAAGGACGACTCCCGGGTCGAGGTCGTACAGTTCCACCAGTCGACCGCCTACGAGGACGTCGTCGTCGGCCTGCGACCCACGTCCGACGGCGGATTCGCGCCCGAGGAGGGCGTTTTTGCCCGGTTCTGCCGGAAAGCGGCGAAGGATCCCGGACGCGACCACGTCTTCATCATCGACGAGATCAACCGAGCCAACGTCTCGAAGGTTTTCGGTGAACTCCTCATGCTCATCGAATCCGACCACCGGGGAGAAACCCTTCGTCTGCCCGTTTCCGGAAAGTTGCTGGCCGTTCCCGGACACCTTCACATCATCGGCATGATGAACACCGCCGACCGGGGACTGGCCCTCATCGACTACGCCCTGCGGCGCCGTTTCGCTTTCCTCGAGATGAAGCCCGCCCTGGACCATCCCGGTTTCCTCGCCCACCTCGACAGGGTGGGCAACCGACGGCTCCGCGACCTGGTCGACGTCGTGCGCCGTCTAAACACCCGGATCGAGGAGGACGCAGCCCTTGGTCCCGGGTTCCGGATTGGTCACAGTTACCTGTGCCTGCCTCCCGGGAGCACGGACGAGGACGTCGCCTCCGTGATCCGCCACGAACTGGAACCTCTGGTTCGCGAATACTGGTTCGACGACCGTGACGCCATGAACTCCGGTGTCGCCGAGCTCCGAAGCGTGCTGCTGTGACGAAGAGCGATGCGGGCCGGCCTCATCCGCGTGGCCCCGGCACCGTGCTGTTGAAGAACGTCTACCACATGCTCGCCTACGCCTTCACCGCTCTGGAAACCGGTGAGCACCGCCGATTGGCGGGTGAGGAGTTCAATCACATTCACGACCTCCTCGCGGCCATTCTCATCGAGGGCCTCGAATCCCAACGCCGACGTGGTTTCGAACGCGACTACGAGTCCTTCGAAGAGGACCTCACTCTCGTGCGGGGACGGATCGATCCCGCAGCAACCATGCGGCTGGGTGCCCGCCGCAGCCGCCGGGTGCGCTGCCGCTACGACGAACGCACCGAGAACACCGTTGTGAACCGCATCCTCAAAACCGCTGCGCGGCGACTGCTCCTGCACGGGGACGTGACGCGACGGCGCAGGGCACGCCTCAAGTCGGTTCTCCTTGGCATTGGAAACGTGGAGATCCTGAGCGGGGAGGAACTCAGGCACCTGCGCTGGGACACGCTGCCGATTCACCGCGGCAATCGCTCCTACCAGCTGCTGATGGGGGTGTCTCGCCTGGTCCTGGACGAGTTGCTGCTCAGTCACGTCGAAGGTGGATTGGAACTCGCGGACTTCCTCGATCCGCAGGCTCTCAGTGCCCTTTACGAACGCTTCGTCCTGGCCTATTTCCGGCGCCATCACCCGGGGCTACGCCCCGCCGCCCCCTGGGTGAGCGGAGGCATCGAGAACGCGCCCGCCTTCCTGCCCGGGATGCACACCGATGTCGTGCTGACCGGTCCGTCCCGGACTCTCATCATCGACACGAAGTGCCATGGCCGGATCCTCGGGGCCCACCACGACCACAAGATCCTGTCAGCCGGCAACCGGAACCAGATCTACGGCTACGTCATGCACGAGGCGCACGATCCCCGTCAGCGCGGCCGCGAGGTCGAGGGGATGCTCCTCTACGCGCAGACCACCGTCGACCCGCCACTGCGGGAGACATGGATCGAGACCGGACACCGTTTCCACGTGCGCACCCTGGACCTGGACCAGGACTTCACCGGGATCGCGAGTCGGCTCGACGAGATCGCGGGCCTGATCAAGGCGGCGTGAACCCCGAGAGGTCAGGGTTTCCGGGATGCCGCTGGTGATCGGGTCACGGCCGTTTCCGGGCGCGCAGTCTCCCTGCTCCCCAGAGCGCGTACGCGAGGACCAGGAATCCGACGCTCAGCATCGCCACCCACGGCCACCAGCTGGGGCGGGCAGGGTTCAAGAAGGTGTACATGGGTTTGTCGTTCACCGCGTCCCAGGCGTAGACGAGCAGGTAGGGCACCAGCGACAGCGTCCAGGTCAGCGGAACCCACCAGGACAGCAGGGACTGGTTCCTGCCGACGAGGATCCAGTCGGTCACTGCCATGACCGGCAGCACCAGATGCGGGATGAAACTCGTCGGTGCGCTCAGGTCGCCGGCGATGACGAACCCGAAGACGAGGCCCGTCAACAGTGACGCACACGCCGAGAGTCCACGCAGCCAGCCCAGGTTTCCCTCCAGCTTCCGGCGCGCCGGGAAGGTCAGGAAGAACAGCGGCCGGAGCAGGCCGGACAACGCCACCAGGAACACGAGAATGTTGGAGATCGTCGTGAAGTACAGCACTTGGTTCATCACCTGCGGGAGCGTTTTGAGCGGGGCGAACATCAGGATCAGGCCCGCGCCGGAGACCAAGGTGAGAACCAGCCGCCACACCAGGGTCAGCGCCAGTTCGGTGTTGCTCGCGGGAGGCAGGAGGTCGGCGGGCCTGGCGGGTGGGAGGGATTTTTGGGTAGGCGGGACGGGGCTCTGCGTCATGTGCGAATGATCCCAGAAGAACAGGACCACATCGCAGCAGGGGCTTTGGGCATACACACCGGTAGGGCCCGGCGCCGACCTGCCCGGCGCTTCTGGCAGGTGGCGTCACCGCCCGCCCGCGGAGCAGGATCGTTGATCGGCGCGTGACTCAGGGGAGGGAGACGATTTCGGGCCCGCCCGGTCAGGCCGTCGGTTTGAAGGTTTCCATGGTCACCAGACCGTCGGGGCCGAAATGCAGGGCACGCACCTCCGAGACCACCATCGGTTTGTCCTTGACCCCCAGGCCCGCGTACATCTCCGGCAGCACCGGGCGGTGCCCGCACACCGCCGTCGGGCGATCCAGGTTCTTCAGCAGCTCCGCCATGAGCTTGCGCACCGCCTTCGGGTTCTTCGCCGCGGACTCCTCGGTGAGCTGGTCGTAGGTGTCGATGTTGATCTTCTTGGTTTTCGCGTAGGGCTTGAGCGTTTCCTTGCAGCGCGCCGATGCGGAGCTGACGAGACGTTCGATCCCGAAGGCCGCCAGCACGTCGACGAGGCGTTCCGCCTGGCCCCGGCCCCGGCCCGAGAGGCGGCGTTTCCGGTCGTCACCGGACCAGTGCTTGCGTTGCATCGCCTTGGCGTGGCGGACGATCAGCAGCGCGTTCGTCGGCGGGGCCGCTACCGCCGCCTCGATCACGGCGCGTTCATCCGGGTAGGTGACCTTTTCCAGCGCCTTGTCGACGGGAAACCACTTCACCGCCGAAACCTCGTGGTCGGGCCGGCGGGGACGCTGCGAGAACACCGCGGAGCGCCAGTAGTGAACGGCCTTCGGGCCCTTGCCGACCTTGTAACGAACACTTGGCAGCCGCAGTCCCAGGCGGGCCGCCACCCCCGTCTCCTCCCGGATCTCCCGGACGGCGGTTTCCGGCAGCAGCTCGTCGGCCTCACCCTTGCCCTTCGGCAGCGACCAGTCGTCGTAGCGTTCCCGGTGGATCAGCAGCACCTGGAGACCGTCGGTGTGCTCGCGCAGCACCACACCCCCCGCGGAGACGATCTTCGGTTTCTTGCTCATCGGTGGCGCCTTCCCCGGGTGAGCCGGATCAGCTCCTCCTGCAGGTCGCTGAGCGGCCTGCCCTCAGGGTCGGTGGTGTGGGCGGACCAGGTGCGGTCCTGCAGCTCCCAGTGAACGGTGCGGTCGTCGAAGGCGCGTTCGAAGAGATCCCTGATGCGGGCGATGTGTCCCGGGTTGGACAATCCGACGATGGCCTCGACGCGCCGATCCAGGTTGCGGTGCATCAGGTCCGCCGACCCGATCCCGACGTTCGGTTTTCCGCCCGCCTCGAACCAGTAGATGCGGGAGTGCTCCAGGAACCGCCCCAGGATGGAACGCACCCGGATGTTCTCGCTCAGCCCCTTCACGCCGGGCCGGATGGTGCAGATGCCCCGCACCCACACGTCCACCTTCACTCCCGCCTGGGATGCGCGGTAGAGGGCGTCTATCACGGCCTCGTCGACGATGGAGTTCACCTTGATGCGGATTCCCGAAGGCAAACCGGCGGCGTGGTTGGCGATCTCGGTCTCGATGCGTTCCAGCAGACCGCTGCGGATGCCGTGCGGGGCGACGAGCAGCCGCCGGTACTCGGTCTGGTGGGTGATCCCGGACAGGTGGTTGAACAGGCGCGCCACGTCGTCGGTGATGACGGGATTGGCGGTCAACAACCCCATGTCCTCGTAGCTGCGGGCGGTCTTGGGGTGGTAGTTGCCGGTGCCGACGTGGGCGTAGCGGCGCAGCCCACCGGATTCCTCGCGCACCACCAGCGACAGCTTGCAGTGGGTTTTCAACCCGACCATGCCGTAGACGACGTGCACCCCCGCCTGCTCCAGCTGCCTGGCCCAGGAAATGTTGTTCTGCTCGTCGAAACGGGCCTTGATCTCCACCACGGCGAGCACCTGCTTTCCCGCCTGGGCGGCCTCGATGAGGGCGTCGACGATGGGGGAGTCACCGGATGTGCGGTACAGGGTCTGTTTGATGGCCAGCACCGCGGGATCGGCGGCGGCCTGCTCGATGAACCGCTGCACGCTGGTGGCGAACGAGTCGTAGGGGTGCTGCACCAGCACGTCGCGGCGTTTCAGCGCCTTGAACATGTCGGCGGGGGAGGACGACTCCACCTCCGCCAGGTCCGGGTGGGTTATCGGCAGGAAGCCCGGGTACTTGAGGTCCTCGCGGCGCGAGTCCTCCAGGGCGAACAGGCCCGTCAGGTCGAGGGGGGCGGGCAGGTGGAAGACCTCGCCGGGCGCGACGTCCAGTTCGCTGATGATGGTGGCGAGCATCGTCTCGTCGATGTCGTCCTCCACCTCCAGGCGCACGGGGGGCCGGCCCACCTTGCGTCTCAGCAGTTCCTTCTCCAGCGCGTAGAGAAGGTTCTCGGCGTCATCCTCCTCCACCTCGATGTCCTCGTTGCGGGTGACGCGGAAGGTGGCATGGTACAGCACCTCCATGCCTGCGAACAGCTGCCCGAGGTGCCGGGAGATGACCTCCTCCAGGGGCACGAACCGCCCCTCGGCGAGTTTCACGAACCGCGACAGGTTGGTGGGCACCTTCACCCGGGCGAACTGGCTGGCGCCCGTCGCGGGGTTGCGCAGCAGCACGGCGAGGTTCACCGACAGCCCGGAGATGTAGGGGAACGGGTGCGACGGATCCACCGCTAGGGGGGTCAGCACCGGGAAGATGCGTTCCCCGAACAGGGTGCGCATCCGGTCCTTCTCCGCGGCGGTCAGTTCATCCCAGGTGAGGATCTCGATGCCCTCGGCGCGCAGCTGGGGACGGATCTCCTGCTGGAACAGGCGGGACTGCTCGGCGACGAGCTCGGCGGTGCGTTCCAGGATCGAGGCGTGCAACTCACCTGGCCGGGCACCGGTGATGGTGGTCACCGCCACCCCGGCCTGGATGCGGCGTTTCAACCCTGCGACCCGCACCATGAAGAACTCGTCGAGGTTGTTGGAGAAGATCGCCAGGAACTTCACGCGCTCCAGCAGGGGGATGCGTTTCGCGTCCCGGGCCAGATCCAGCACCCGGTTGTTGAAGTCCAGCCAGGCCAGTTCCCGATCCAGGTAGCGGTGCTCCGGGAGCTGCCCGTTCTCCCGCCCGGTCACGGCGTGTCTCCCCTCCGGTAGGCGGTGTCGACGTCCAGTGTGCGGAAACCGGTGGCGGTATACAGCGCCACCACCCGTTCCTCGGAGGCCTCGACGTACAGTTCGACGTCCTCACAGCCGACGGTGTGCAGGTGGGCCAGTCCTGCGGTCAACAGGGCCCGTCCCAGTCCGGCGCCCCCGTGGCCGGGACGGACCGCCAGGACGTAGACCTCACCCAGGTTCGCGTCGTGGCGCTTCGTCCAGTGGAAACCGGCCACCTCGTCGTCGTGGTGCGCCACCAGCAGCCCGGCGGCGTTGAACCACGGCTGCCGGGTCAGCGCCTGGAAGTCGTCGATGGTGAGCCGTCCCTGCTCCGGGTGGTGGGCGAAGGCCGCCCGGTTCACTTCCACCACCCCCTCGGCGTCGGAGGGGTCGAAGGGCAGGATGCGGTATCCGGTGGGTGCGGGTACAGGGACGATGCCCGTGAGGGAGCGGCCCATCCGCAACAGTTCACGTGCCGGGCGGAGCCCCAGTTTCGCCGCGACGGCGCGGGCTGCGGGCAGGGTGCGGAAGGCCCAGACGGAATGCCCGGGACGGGCCGCGACGGCCTCGGCCACCAGGGAAGTGCCGAGGCCCTTGCCCCTGGCCCCGGGGGAGACGGCCACCAGGATGGTGTCGTCGTGGTCGTCAAGGATCGCGAAACCGTCCTGACGGGCCCACACCTCGCCCTTCCGGGCGCGGTCCAGCACCAGGCGGGCGGAGTCGTTGAGGGGGCTGAAACCGTCGTGTGCCTCGCAGGCCGCAGCTGTCACACGGGGGTCGAGTTCAGGCATCGTGATCCTCCCAACGTGCCGCGAACCGGTAACCGACGTTGCGCACGGTCCCGATGAAGTGATCGAACTGGCCGAGCTTCGCGCGCAGCCTGCGAATGTGCACGTCGACGGTGCGGGTGCCGCCGAAATAGTCGTAGCCCCACACCTTACTCAGCAGCACCTCGCGGGTCAGCACCTTGCCCTGGTGCTGCACCAGGTAGCGGAGCAGCTCGAACTCGGTGTAGGTCAGGTCCAGGGGCTCGCCGGAGATGGTGACGTGGTAGGCGTCCTCGTCGATGCGGATGGGTCCGGCCACCAGGATGTGCGGCTGGTTTCCCGAGTGCAGCAGGAGCCGCAGCCGGACGTCGACCTCCGCCGCCTCGCAGCCGTCGATCACGAAATCCGAGAAACCCCAGTCGGGGCTCAGCAACCCCAGGGCCGAGCCCGCGACCATGAGCAGCAGGGGCATGTCGGGGCGGGTCTGCCGGATGAGGGTGGTGGCGGTGCGCGCCCAGGCGAGGTCACCGCGGGCGTCGACGACGACGGCGTCGACGAGGTCCACGCGACGCAGGGCCTCCTCCGCGCTCGCGGCGGTACCGAGGTCGTGACTCAGCAGCGACAGGAAGTCGGGCGCCGGACCGGTGGGGGAGACCAGCAGAATCGAACTCACCACTCACCTCCCGGTCTCTGCGAGTCCCTATCGTATCGGGATCTCGTCCCCGGCACGGGGTCAAGTCCCCCTGTGGGCGGGGGATGCGCAACCCGATGGGTGGGGGAATCCCGGCCGGCTCTCGCCGCGCTCCAGAAGAGATGTCGCATCTTTGTGGAGAACCGGGCGGCGCCCTGTGCCGCGTCGCCCAGAACCCCGGGGAGCCGTGCCGGAGGGGTTCCGCCGGCCACGGCGTTCCCGCGCGGGCGTGCGGTCCCGAAGTTCAGATCCCGCCCGGAGGGCATCGTGCCGGGCGCTGGGGTGACGGCGTAGCATGACCGCATGTCAAAGCGCCTGCCCGATGAGTACTTCCGGCAGACCGTCTCCAAATCCTCCGACGTGCGTGCCGCGTCGCCGGAGGGCGCGTCGTCGACCCCCTCCGGTGGTCGTGGCCGCAGGCCCCGGGGGGTCTCCCTGTGGCTGGTGGTTGCCAGTTGCGTGGCAGCTGCGCTGGTCGGGGTCGTGGGGACGCGGCTGATGATGCAGCAGGGCACCGAGAACCCCTCGCCGACCCCCACCCCGCCGGCCAGCAGCGTCCTCGACCTGACGCCCTACGACGGGGCCGTGGTTCCCGTTTCGGCGTCCCATGCCGCCGGGAAGTGCTCCCAGGGCGGGGAGGACCGGGCCGACACGCTCCTGGACAACCGGGCCGACACCGTGTGGCGCTGCCCCGGCGCCGGGGTCGGGGAGATGGTGAGCTTCACCTTCCGGCCGGGCACGGAACTGGTCGGGGTGCGGATCATCAACGGCGACACCACCGGCCAGGGCTACCGGGCGGGTCGCAGGATCTTGGCGGTGCGCTGGACCTTCTCCGATGGTTCCTGGGCGGTGCAACCGCTCGACGTCAGCCACCCGGGGGACCAGGAGGTGCGGTTCCCACCCGTCGCCACCGACGACGTCCTCATGACGGTGCTGTCAACCACGGAGCCGGGAAGCCCGGAGACCACCGCCAATGCCGTCGCGGTCTCCCACGTGGAGTTCCTGGGTCGCAGCTGAGGGAGCACGTCAACGGCTCCGCTGGTCCCGCTTGTTCCCCGCCTTCCTGTTTTGCTGGGCTTGTTCACGTTTGCCTGCGCTGTGAGGCCAGCGAACACGAACAAGCCCAGCAAACCGACGATAGGGCCAGCAAACCGACGCCGGGTCGGCAGCTGGCTCACTCCCAGGCGGCGGTGTCGATGAGGATGGTGATCGGGCCGTCATTGACCGAGGCCACCTGCATGTCGGCGCCAAACCGGCCGCGTTCGACGGTGGCGCCGAGGGCCTCCAGTTCGCTGGCGAGGGCCTCGACGATCGGTTCGGAGACCGGCCCGGGGGCGGCCTTCGACCAGCCGGGACGACGGCCCTTCCGGGTGCTGGCGAACAGCGTGAACTGGCTGACCACCAGGATCGGCGCGTCGACGTCACTCGCCGAGAGCTCGTCGCGCAGGATCCGCAGTCCCCAGATCTTCGCGGCCAGGGTTTTCGCCGCCGCGGCGTCGTCGTCACGACCGACGCCGGCCAGCACCAGCAGACCGGGGCGGGGCAGCTCGCCCACCACCTCCCCGTCGACGGAAACACTGGCGGAGGACACCCGGGTGATGACAGCACGCATGGGTGCTGTCTACCACGTTCCCCGGTGCGGGACGGGTAGGGTTGCGGTTCGTGGGAATGATCACTGCGTGGGTGTTGGTGGTGGCCGCAGCCGGGATCGCGGTCACGGCGCTGGCGCTTGCCACATCCAAGCTGGTGCGAGCACTCAAGGCGAGAAGGGATTGAGCGTGGAGGGTTTCCAGAACATCGACATCGAGGTGCCGGATGGCCTCAACCCGGAGCTGGTGGCCCTCGGATGGCTCGTCGGTTCGTGGGAGGGATCCGGTAACGGCACCGACCACGAGGGCAACGACTTCACCTTCGAGCAGCGCATCGAGTTCACCCACAACGGCGGCGACTACCTGTTCTACGTCTCCCAGGTCTTCGGCATGGGAGAGGACGGGAAGTTCGACCAGCCGCTCGGCATGGAAACCGGTTTCTGGAGGCCGAAACGCGACGCCTCCGTCGAGGTGACGCTCACGAACTCCGACGGCTGGACCGAGGTGCTGGTCGGCAAGATCCAGGTCACCCAGATCAGCCTGCTGACCGACGCCGTCGTGCGCACCGAGGGCGCCGCCATCAGCCACACCTCCGGGCAGCGGCTCTACGGAAAGGTGGAGGGCGACCTGATGTACGCCCTCGACCGTTCCACCGCCGACCACGAGCTGCGGCCCCACATGTGGGCGCGCCTGGTGAAGCAGTGAACGCGATCCTCGTCGAGGACGGCGTGGATGCCGGTCTCGTCTGGCACCACGGCAACCCGGTCGCGGAGGCGCGCGCCATCGAAGCCGGGGATGCGGTGGTGGACCTGTCCAACCGCGACATCCTGGAGATCACCGGGGCGGACCGGCTCGGCTGGTTGCACTCGCTGACCTCGCAGCACCTCGAATCCCTCGGGGCGGGGGAATCGTTCGAGGCGCTGGTGCTCTCGCCCAACGGGCACGTCGAACATGTCCTGGCCGGGGTGGACGACGGGACGCGGATGCTGGCCTGGACCGAACCGGGACGCGCCGCCGCCCTGGTGGACTTCCTGACCTCGATGCGTTTCATGATGCGGGTGGAGGTGCGTCCCCGCGACGACCTGCGGCTGACGTGGGTCGGCGACGACGTGGAGGTTCCCGGCGACTGGGCGCGGCGCCCTGCGCTGGGGGGCCGCGAGGTGTTTCGTCCCGCGGACGCGGCACTGCCCGAGGGCAGGCCCGCCGGGATCTGGGCCTTCGACGCGCATCGCATCGCCTCGGGGGTGCCGAGGATCTTCGTCGACACCGACGCCCGCACCATTCCCAACGAGATCGGCCTGTTCGGCACCCATCTGGACAAGGGCTGCTACCGCGGCCAGGAGACGGTGGCGCGCGTCCACAACCTGGGCCGCCCGCCCCGCCGCCTGACGCTGCTGCACCTCGACGGCACCGCCGAGGCGCTGCCCGCCGCCGGATCCGCGCTGGAGGTGGGCGGCAGGGCGGTGGGTTTCGCCGGCTCTTCGGCCCGGCACCACGAACTGGGGCCGATCGCCCTGGCCCTCGTGAAACGGGCCGTCCCCACCGATGCCACCCTCACCGTCGACGGGATCGCAGCCGCCCAGGAGACTCTCGTCGACCCGGAGGTCGGCCTGCATTTCCGCGCCAATCTGCGCTGATCGTAACCGGTTCCCTCCCCCTGAGGATTTCCCGACTTCCCGCGAAAAGGCTTGTGAGCGGCCCTTGCGTCATTTACAGTGGCAGCCAAGTCGAAACGTGGCGTGGGAACGTCCGGGAGAGTTGAGGGCGGCGTGGAGGTCATCCTCGGGCCGTCGGAGATTGAACCAGCCGGGCGGGTTCCACCGCTTCTGCGCAAACCGAATGACCAGATGACGCGTGCCCCGTCCCGGGGTGTCGGCCCGGGTGGGTGACGGTTGGCCACTGGATCAACCCGATGAGCACCCTCGCGCGGTGCGGGCACGTCCACAGGAGTGCATCAGTGTTCATTTCCCAATCCCAGTTCCCCGGTCCGGAGGTCCGGGCGGTCGGTTTCCTTCCAGCTCCCCGCCCGGACCCTCGTGAATCCTGTCGCTGAGCGGTCAGCGGTCCCCAACCGTTGAGGGCCGGCTGTTCAGAACCCACTGAAAACCCGGGGCGCGGGGATTTCCGCGTTGCCCCGAGGTGAGTCGCACCCGAAAAGCGAAAGGAAAGAAAATGACCATCGAACGACCCGGGATTTCCCGGCGAAGCCTTCTGACCACCACTGCCGTCGGTGTGCCCGCGATGGGCCTGCTGGGGGCCGCGAACCTGTTCGGCGCAGCCACGGCGAACGCGGTTCCCCCGGTCACCGTCGACGGCTACTGGGGTCCGCAGACGACCACGGCGTTCCAGTGGCTCTTCGGAACCGTTCAGGATGGCGTGGTTTCCAGCCAGCTCGCATCCCAGTCGGCGCCCAACACCGGCCTGGCAGGAGGCTGGGAGTGGGTTGCGGACGCCAACGCGGAGGGATCGGCCGTGATCCGCGCCATCCAGGAAAACCTCAGGATCCCGGTCGACGGGCTGATCGGCCCCACCACCATCAATGCCATCCAGGCGCACGAGAGCCAACCACAAACCGGTGTTCTCAAGGCCGGTTCGCAGACCATCAAGATCGTCCAGCAGATGCTGAGCTACGGAAGGTTCTGAGAGGCCGCGAGGGGTGGTGTCCCGGCCGGGACACCACCCCTTCTTCGTGTTCCCGTGACATCCTGGGAGCACGCGAACGGCGCGGGCCACCATCCCGGGATGCGGCCCGCGCACACCCACCAGTGAGACGGGAGGCGGGACATGGACGTGGATGTGCTGGTCGTGGGGTCCGTTAACGAGGACGTCGTGGTGTCCGTGGAACGGCTCCCGGATCCCGGGGAGACGCTCCTGGCCTCCGAGCTCGCAACCTCGTGCGGCGGCAAGGGGGCCAACCAGGCCGTCGCCGCGGCCCGCGGCGGGGTCCGGGTGGCGATGGCCGGTGCCGTCGGCGACGACGAGGCGGGGCGCCGGCAGGCCGAGGCCCTCGAAGCGGCGGGCGTGGACATCCGGTGGCTGCGGCGGCTGGCCGGTGTCCCCACCGGAACGGCATTCATCCAGGTCGATGCGCGGGGGGAGAACACCATAGTCGTCGCCCAGGGGGCCAACACCCGGGTCGCGCTCCCAGCCGGCGACGTCGAGGCCCGGGTCATCGTGACACAGAACGAGATACCACCGGCCGTCCAGCGGGCGGCGGGCGAACTCGCCGTCCGCACCGGGGCGCGGCTGGTGGTCAACGCCGCCCCAGCACCCGAGGGCCCGCCATCCTGGTACGGGAACGCGGATCCCCTGGTGGTGAACGAACACGAGGCCGCGCAGCTGGCGGCATCGAACGAGGCCGGTGCCGGGCTGCTCCACCGGCTGCGGGAACGCACCGGGGCCCGGAGCCTCGTGATGACCCTCGGGGCGCGCGGGGCTCTCGTCGACGACGGGACCGGGGTGCACGCCATCCCGCCGGTGGTCGTGGAGCGGGTGGTGGACGCCACCGGAGCGGGGGACACTTTCGTCGGCGTCCTGGGTGCCCGGTTGGCGCTGGATGAAGGACTGGTGGCGGCGGCCTCCGCGGCGAACAGGTCCGCTGCGGAGGCCGTCACCTGGCCGGGGGCCCGCCCGCCGGCTGAGTGAGCAGCCGGCTGGCGGGTGTTTCCCAGAAGCTGGTTGAGCCGACCTGCGAGCGTCAGCGAGCGGGTCGTGTCGAAACCATGTGGTGGTGTCCGGAGAGCCGCGGTAGGTCTCGGACCGCCGGTGGATGGCGTCGGCTCACCCGTCCTTTCCTGCCCGCGGTGTTCTCTGAACGGGTCAGAGGGCGGCGAGGGCGGCCTCGTAGTCGGGTTCCTGTTTGATCTCGGGAACCAGCTGGCTGTGGGTCACGTTGCCCTTCTCGTCGAGAACGATGACGGCACGGGCCAGGAGCCCCTCGAGGGGACCGGTGATCATGGTCACCCCGTAGGTTTCACCGAAGGTGGTGCGGAAATCGGATGCGACCGTCACGTTCTCGATCCCCTCGGCGCCACAGAAACGGGCCTGCGCGAACGGCAGGTCACGGGAGATGCACAGCACCTTGGTGTTCTCCAGCCCGGCGGCGCGTTCGTTGAAGGTGCGCACGCTCGTGGCGCAGATGCCCGTGTCGACGGACGGGAAGATGTTGAGAATCAACCGGGAACCGGCGAAATCGGCGAGGGCGATGGGAGACAGGTCGTTGCCCACCAGGGTGAATCCCGGGGCCTTGGTGCCGACGGTGGGCAGTGAGCCATGGGTGTGGACGGGGGTGCCGTCCAGGGTGATATCAGTCATGCAATGAATCATTGCCGATCCCGGCTCCGGATCAAAGGAAGAACCGGGCAGGGACGGAACGGGTGGTGCGGCGTGACAAGCTTGGTGCATGAACCAAAACCTGCGTGAATTCATCGACATGGTGCGCAACGAGGGGTACACCGTCGGTGACGTTCACGGCGAGGACCAGTACCTCATCGACCCGCTCGGCGACGCCGTCGAGACCTGGCGGGACAAATACCCCTACGACACCCTCCTCGGACGCGACAGGTACGAGGCGGAGAAACGCCAGCTGCAGATCGAGCTGCTGAAGTTCCAGTACTCGACCCAGGACAACGGCACCAAGCACATCATCTTGTTCGAGGGACGTGACGCCGCCGGCAAGGGCGGGGCGATCAAACGCTTCACCGAACACCTCAACCCGCGCGGGGCGCGGGTCGTGGCGTTGACGAAACCCACCGAGAAGGAACGCGGGCAGTGGTACTTCCAGCGCTACATCGAACACCTACCGACCGCCGGGGAGATCGTGCTGTTCGACCGTTCCTGGTACAACCGCGCCGGTGTGGAGCGGGTGATGGGTTTCTGCACCGAGGAGGAGTACCGCATTTTCATGAAACAGGCGCCGGTCTTCGAAAGGATGCTCATCGAGTCGGGGATCACCGTGACGAAGTTGTGGTTCTCCGTCACCCAGCGGGAGCAGCGCACCCGGTTCGCGATCCGGCAGCTCGACCCGGTGCGGCGCTGGAAGCTTTCGCCCATGGACCTCGAATCCCTCGACCGCTGGGAGGACTACACCCAGGCGAAAACCGCCATGCTGAAGCAGACCGACACCGAGATCGCGCCGTGGTACCGGATCAAGTCCAACGACAAGAAACGCGCCCGGCTCAACGCGATGCGTCTGTTCCTCGACCTCCACGACTACGACGGAAAGGACCCGTCGGTGATCAAACCCACCGATCCTCTGATCGTGCAGCGGGGCCGCAAGAAATGGGCGAAGAAGAACGCCGACGGCGAGATCGTCCAACCCGACGAGAACGAGGACTGATGTGGGGAACCAGACGCCCCGCCGCCCGCGGCGGGAGGTGGAAACCGTTCCGGAGTGCAGTGAGATCGGTCCGGCCTCTACCATGATTCGCAGGAGGAGGAGATGAGCGAGAACAAGCGGCCCGACCCCGGCCAGGACACCTCTCCGCAATCACTGAGGGAGAGCAACATCGGCCTGATCGTCGTCCTCTTCCTGATCTTGGTGGTGGGCATCGGCTCCGGGGTGTGGTGGGTGCTCCGGAACGGACAGGAGCTCCTAGGCCCCGAGGCCAGCACATCTGCCCCGCTTCCTCAGCCCACCCCGACGCAGGCCACCAGCGAGCCGCAGGAACCGGCGACACCCACGCAGGCCACCAGCGGGCCCCGGGGGTCGGCCACACCCACGCCGCCGCGGGCGAGCAGCAGGCAGCCGGTTCCCATCAAGCCGAGGAAATTCGGCGACTTCGAGGTCAAGGGCACGGGAAGCGGTGACACCGTCACCTACTGGACGGCGAAAAAGGACAGGTTCTTCATAATCGGCCACCTGCCGGGCGGTTCCGTCGAGGCATACACCAAGGGCCTGAAGGGTGTGAAATCCATCGGGGGGATCACCTGCGGGACCAATGACTTCGGGGGGTACGAGTGCTTCTCCCAAGTACACGGAGGTGTCGGGAGAACCACCATGGGGCCGAGCGGGACGCTGGACGAGCTGGCGGAGATCAGCAGGACCTTCTACGAGGCCTGGAAGTGAACCCCTGAGTCGCACACGGCAGTTGCGGGGTTCCCGGGGCCGGAGCGGGGAGTCACGGAAGTTCCGTCAGGGCCTCTACGAGCGCCGCCAGGGGACGCAGCCCGTGGTCGTTGACGCGCTGGGAGTTTGCCGACGGGGTGACGCCCTCGAGTTTCGCCGCCGTGGCGTTGTCCAGCCCCGCCCGCAGGTGTACCCAGCTTCTCCGGGACCCCGGGCTGAGGGCCGCCAGCTTGGCGTCTATCACGCGCAACAGGGGATCCACGAGAGGATTCGCGACGGCGCGGGCGTCGATCAGCGCCGTGCGTGAGGTGCGGTTCCCGGGTTGCCGTGACAGGGCCTCCGCGCGTTCGATGGCCTCCCGAGCCCGCCACCAGGCCGGCCCATCCTGGATTCCACGTTTCGCGTCTATGATCCGCACGTCCCCGCCGCCCAGTCCGCAACGCACCTCCGCGATCCCCAGCAGCTCGTCGCGCAGCCGCAGCATCACCGCCACCGCCTGCCCGAGGGTGGCGTAGACGCCCTGGACCTCGTCGCCGACGGTCACGCGCAGCGGATCCAGGGGCGGTTGGGCGTCGTTGCAGGCATCGATGGCCGCCAGCAGGGCATCGTGGACGCGCGACCGGTCGGAGTTGCGGGACCGCACCACGTCACCCAGCAACGCCACGCATTCAGGAAAACCCTTCACGTGGACGATTTTAAGGGATGCTCTTCATCAAATGTTCCCGGGGGTCTCGGTAGCCGCCGCGACTTCGCCAACCCCAGGATGTGGTCGCGGAACAGTGTGGCCGAGGGCAGCATGCGGCGGCCCGCCGCCCAGCTGAGGCCGATTTCCCGGAAGGCGTCGTCCTCCGCCAGGGCCTGTAGCCGCACCCCGGCGACGCTGCGGCCGGGGGCCAGCGCCACCCCGAGGCCGGCCGCCACGTAGCCGTAGAGCGTCGGCAGGTCATCGGCCACGAGCCCCGCCTCGGTTTCGACCCCGCGGCGGGACAGCAGGGAATCCGTGACGGCCCGCAGCTGCGATGTCTGGCGCATCGCTACGAGGCGTTCCCCGCCGAGCCGGGCGATGGGGACCGGATCCTCTGTGGCGGCGAGCGGGTGTCCCTCGGGCAGCAGCAGCCGGATCGGTTCGCGCAGCAATCCCCGCCAGTGGTGGGCCCGGCCGTGGGGTCTGAGCGTGGTCAGCTCCAGGTCGACCTCGGAACCCGTGCCGGTGGCCGGGACGGTCTCGTCGTGCCTGGCGCTCAGGTCCAGCTGCACGTCGGGATGCCTTTGCAGGAACCCGGCCGCGATCCCGGGCACCAGCCACTCCCCGAGCGAGTGCGGGAAAGCGACGGTGACCAGTCCCGACTCCGGATCCATCAGCTGGGCCACCTCGGCCAGGCCGTCGTCCAGCTGGTGGAGCATCGCGTCGACGTGATGCTTGAACATCGCCCCGGCGTGGGTCAGGCGCAAGACACGTCCCTCGCGCCGCAGCAGGGGGGCGCCCACCTCGTCGGAGAGTCTGGCCAGGGCACGCGAGATCCCGGGCTGGGAGGTCCACTCCAGCTCGCTCACCTCGGTGACGGTGGCGCCGTCGGCGACGAGCTGGAACCAGCGGAGGACATTCGTATCCATACTTATAACCTAACTGCATGGATTATCTTACAAACGGGTATTGGACGCATGGGATCTCCCGGCGCAGCATTGAGTCATGAGCATCCGTAACTTCCTCAACCGCTTCCTCGATTCCGAGTTCGGTGTCTACCCCGCCACCCGTGGCGCGGTGGTTGTGATGCCGACCCTGACGGCCCGTCCCGCCATCATCCGCACCTCCGACACCTCTGAACACGCCGAGGTGAGCTGGCCCGGACGTGGCTGGGCCACCGTCCACTGACCTCTCGATTTTCCCGTGCGGGGCCGGATCGTGAATACGAGCCGGCCCCGCTTTTGTGTGTGAAGCTGGTTGAGCCGGGCCGTGAGGGGCGAGGGACCCGTGTCGAAACCATCCGGCAGCCGGACAACACACCCGACCACAGGACCCCGGACGGGCGCACGATGGTTTCGACACGACCAGCTCGCTGCCGCTCGCAGGCCGGCTCAACCAACTTGATGTGAGACGGTTTCGGCACGGGCCGTGGCCGGTCATGGTGTTCGCGACTCCTCCTAGCCACCCCAGCAGGTGCGCACGCCGTACTCGACGTTCTTCGACGTGACGCCCGGTGCGGGTGATCCGGTGACCAGCTCGGTTCCGGTGGCCAGGTAACCCGATGGTTCCCTTCCCTCCCGGACCTTCGCGACTATCGCCTCGACACCCTCGCGTGCCATGTTCTGCGGGAACTGCATGGCCGTGGCGTCGATGTCGCCGGGGCGCACCGAGTTCTTCATGGCCTCGCAGCCGCCGTCGATGGTGACCACCACGACTTTCGACAGGTTCTTGTCCGCCGACTTCAACGCCGTGACGGCGCCCTGCGCGGCGGGTTCGTTGACCGCGTAGACCACGTTGATGTCCGGGTGCTTCGTCAGGGCCTCCGTCATGGCCTGCTGCGCCAGCCCCTGGTCGCCCTCGACGTTGGTCTGGTCAACCACCCAGCCGGAATCCGCCTGGACGCCGAAACCCTCCTGGAATCCGGTGTTCCGGTTCTCGCCCGAGGTGATGCCCGGTGACAGGTTAAGCATCATGATCTGTGGGCTCAGGCCGAACTCGTCGATCTTCGCCCGGGCGTAGCGCCCTATCAACTCCCCGGCCCGCCGGTTGTCGGTGCCGAAGTAGGCGTTCGTGGTCTCCTGCGGCTCCATGGGGGTGTCGAGGGCGATCACGGCGATGCCCTTGTCGCGCGCAGCCTGGATGTCGGCGGCCAGGGCCGTCGAGTTCGTCGGGGCGATGAGGATGCCGTCGACCCCCTTGTCCACCATCTTCTTCAGGGCCGTTCGCTGCGACTCGACGTCGACGTCGCTGCTGCCCGTCGCGGCGGTGAGCGTGGCACCGGCCTTGCGGGCCGAGTCCTCCGCCACCTTGCGCAACGTCACCCAGTACCGGTTCGTCTCCTGTTTCGTGATGAGCCCGATGCTGACCGGCGGCCGGTTGTCCGAGCAGGCCCCCAGCGCGGCGGTTATGACGACGGCCAGGGCGGCGGCCAGCCACTTGAACGGGGCTTTCATGATGCTTCCTTCCCGGTGCGGAGCAGGTCGTAGGCGGCGTAGGCGGCCACGAGCGCCAGGCACACGGCCGGCACGATGAAACCGACCGCCGATCCCGCGACGTCCATCACCCGGGCCTGGACCATCGGGATCAGGGCACCGCCGAGGATGGCCATCACCAGGCCCGCGGAACCGAACTTCGCGTCGTCCCCGAGACCTTGGAGGGCCATACCGTAGATGGTGGGGAACATCAGCGACAGCGCCGCCGAGATGCACACCACCGCGATCAGGCCGACGATGTTCAGCACGAAGATCGAGGTCAGGCAGCAACCCACCCCGAAGACCGCCATGATGAGCAGCAGCAGGGCGGGACGCACGATGCCGAGCACGAAGACCATCACGAACCGGGCCACCAGGAACAACAACAGGCTGCCCTGCAGCCACCAGCCGGCGGCCTCGGGTGAGGTGCCGACCACGTCCTGGGCGTAGATGATGGTGTAGGTCCAGGTGCAGGTCTGGGCGGCCACGTTGAAGAACTGCGCGCCCACCCCGTAGCGGTACAGCTTGTTGCCCCACAGGCGTCCTAACCGCCCGTGCCCTCCCGCGGGGGCGGCTTCCTGCGGGGGCAGGGGAAGCTTGCGGAACGCGATCAGCAGCCAGATGATCACCAGGGCCGCCGCGATCCCGAGGTAGGGGCCGAGCACCAGGCCGAGGTCGGCCTCCTGCGCGGCGAGGGCCTCCTCCTCGCTCATGATGGACTTCGCGGTCTCGGGGGTCAGGTGGGGCAGGATCAGCACGGCGCCCATCAGCACGCCGAGGTTGGCGCCGATCGGGTTGAAGGCCTGCGCCAGGTTGAGCCGCCGGGTGGATGTGGACTCATCGCCCATGGCGATCACCAGGGGGTTCGCCGAGGTCTCGAGGATGGACAGCCCCGAGGCCAGGGTGAACAGGGCAATCAGGAACAGCGCATAGGTGAGGGTCTTGGCCGCCGGGATGAACAGGAAACCACCGGTCGCCGCCAGCCCGAGGCCGGTCAGCAGGCCTGCTTTGAAACCGAACCTCTGGTTGATCATCGCGGCCGGGATGGCCAACAGGAAATATGCTCCGTAATAGGCGAACTGCACCAGCGACGACTCGAGGATGGTCATGGTGAAGATGCTCCGGAACACACCAACCAGCACGTCGGTCAGGTTGGCCGACGTGCCCCAGGCCGCGAAACACAGCAGGAGCAGCAGGAACGGGATGCGCAATTCCTTTGCTACCAGCGCAGGACGTTGCTGGGTTGACGGGGCGGCCATGTGACCTCCTGTTTCCGGGCGTCTTCGTCCTCTGGGGTCTCGTCAGTCTAACCTCGGAACGGGGCGGTTTCCCACGCTCCGGAAATAACCCTGGCCCAAATGTCGGTGGCGAGTGGGAGGCTGGTGTCATGGAGACGTACTCGTGGGCCGGGGCGGTGGCGCTGGGGTTCCTGCTGGCGACGCTGGCGGGCACGCCGGTGGTGCGTGGACTGTTCCGGTTCGTGGACTGGCAGGCGCGACGCGAGGCCCTGCGGCGCGAGGCCGCCGAGGCGGGGGAGGGTGGCCCGGAGCTGATAGACCTCAGGCTGGTCAGGGCCGGGAAAGAGCTGCCCGGGGGGCGCTGGCTCGGGTTGCTCGAACGCGCCGCGACCTACGCCTGCATAGTTGCGGGTTTCCCCGCCGGGATCGCGGTGGTGATGGTGGTCAAGGGGTTCGGCCGCTACCCGGAGCTGCGCACCCCCGACACCGCCAAGGGCGAGCGGTTCATCATAGGAACCCTGGCCAGCCTGCTGTGGGCGTCGCTGTGGGCGGGACTGGTGCTGCTGCTTCGCGTTCACCTCAAGATTGGTTGAACCGGTTCGCCCCACCCAAGAGCCCGGCCCAGCTTTGAAGGTGCCCGGTGTTCCCGCGGGGTCTGGCCACGCGGGAAATGCTCCCTGGAGAATTACCCTGATGACGCGGACATTTCGATTTCGTTCCCAATGGGGTGGAAACACCCCTTTCGGTGGTACTCCCGAACAGTCGGGTGATGTACTGTTCGGGCTGTTCATCATGAGGGGGAGGAACCAATGCCGGAAATCATCGTCGGCGCCCATGCAGCAATGCCGTTCGAAAGGGAGGACCAGGAAAGTTTCTACGCGGGGCTGGCGGAGAGAAACCTTGCGACGGCTCTTGAGATTCCCGTCTCGGATTCCATCCATGAGGACCCGGCCTGGTTCGTCTCCCAGGTGCGTGGCCGGTTCCGCCGCGGCGTCGTCACGGCCCTTCCCGGCACTGTGAAACGGCTCGCGGAGGAACCCAATTTCGGGTTGGCATCCACTGACGACGAGGGGCGGCGGGCGGCGGTCGAATGGGTCACCGGGGTGCGGCGCGCCGCCGAGGAACTGAACCAGCAAACCGGGGAGGAAACCGTTTCTTTCGTTCACGTCCATTCGGCCCCGGGGGTCAAGGCATCGGCCGAGGCATTTCAGCGTTCCTTGGCAGATCTGGAGGCCGATGACGGGTTCCGGGCGGAGGTCGTTATCGAGCACTGCGACGCCTATTCGCCGATCTTTCCCGGGGACAAACGATTCCTCAGCCTCATCACCGAACTCGCCGTCGCGGACGAATACGGATTCGCCATCAACTGGGGCAGCTCCGCCCTCGAATGGCAGAACCCCAACCGCCCGCGCCAGCACGTCGAGATCCTCGCCGAGGCCGGGCGGCTTCGTGGCCTGATCTTCTCAGGGGTCGCGGCCGTCGACACCCGCTGGGGGAGGGCGTGGGCCGATCTCCAGCTGCCCCTGTCCACCGACGAGCCCGCCTCGCTGATGACGCCGCGTCGCGTGACCGAGTGCCTGGACCTCGCGGGTGACCAGGTCGCCTACCTGGGGGCGAGGGTGAAGGCCCCGGCCAACGCCGATGTCGAGGCCCGGCTCGGGCTCGTGGCCTCCGTGGTCGACCTGCTGAAACCCCGGGACTGACCACATTCCAGCCAACCGGCTTTGTCCTGTTCGAAGTTGGTTGAGTCGGCCTGCGTGCGTCGGTGAGCGGGTATCTTCCACCCCGAAGCTGGTTGAGCCGACCTGCGAGCGTCAGCGAGCGGGTCGTGTCGAAACCTCTTACGCGTGTCCAAGGACCTGTGGTCAGGTCTGGTTACCGGCTGCCGGGTGGTTTCGACTCAGCCGTTCGCTTCGCTCACGAGCTGGCTCAACCAGCTTCAAGGAGAGGGGCGCTCACGTGCTGGCTCAACCAGCTTCAAGGAGAGGGGCGCTCGCGTGCTGGCTCAACCAACTTGGGAAGGGGGTTGTTCAGCTGCGCTTCAGGCGGGCGCGGTCCTTCTGGCCCAGCACCACCTTGCGGATCCGCACCACCGCGGGGGTGACCTCCAGGCATTCGTCGGCGGCGCAGAACTCGAGTTGCTGTTCCATCGACATCAGGCGCGGCGGGATGAGACGTTCCAGCTCCTCACCCGTGGAGGAACGCACGTTGGTGAGTTTCTTCTCCTTGGTGGGGTTGACGTCCATGTCCTCGGGGCGGGGATTCTCGCCGACGATCATGCCCTCGTAGACCTCGGCCCCCGGGCCGACGAACAAGGTGCCCCGCTCCTGCAGGTTGAACAGCGCGTAGGAGGTGACCACCCCGGTGCGGTCGGCCACCAGGGAACTCGTCGGGCGGGTACGGAAATCCCCGGCCCACGGTTCGTAGCCCTCCGCGACGTGGTTCATGATCCCGGTGCCGCGGGTCTCGGTCAGGAACTCGGTGCGGAACCCGATCAGGCCGCGAGCCGGAACCAGGAACTCCATCCGCACCCAGCCGGTGCCGTGGTTGACCATCTGCTCCATGCGGCCGCGACGCAACCCCATCAGCTGGGTGGTCACGCCGACGAACTCCTCGGGGGCGTCGATCGTGAGGCGCTCGACCGGTTCGTACACTTTCCCGTCGATGATCTTCGTCACCACCTGCGGTTTGCCGACGGTCAGTTCGAAACCCTCGCGCCTCATCATCTCCACCAGCACCGCCAGCTGCAGCTCGCCACGGCCCTGCACCTCCCAGGTGTCGGGACGGTCGGTCGGTTTCACCCGGATCGAGACGTTGCCGATCAGTTCCTGCTCCAGCCGGGCCTTCACCAGCCGCGCGGTCAGGTGCTTGCCCGACTTGCCCGCCAGCGGGGAAGTGTTGATGCCGATGGTCATGGAAATCGACGGTTCGTCGACGTGGATCAGCGGCAGCGGTTTCGGGTCATCAGGATCGGAGAGGGTCTCTCCGATGGTGATCTCCGGGATGCCGGCGATGGCGACGATGTCGCCGGGGCCCGCGGACTCGGCCGGGACGCGCTCCAGGGCCTCGGTGACCAGCAGCTCGGTGAGTTTCACGTTCTGGACGCTGCCGTCGTGGCGGCACCACGCCACCTGCTGGCCGCGTTTCAGCTCACCCGCCACCACCCGGCACAGCGCCAACCTGCCCAGGTAGGGGGAGGCGTCCAGGTTCGTCACGTGCGCCTGGAGGGTGGCGTCCTCCTCGTAGGAGGGGGCGGGCACGTGCTCCAGGATCGTCTCGAACAGCGGTTCCAGGTTCGGCGAGTCCGGCATCTCGGAGTCGGCGGGCTGGTTCAGGGATGCGCGCCCCGCCTTCGCGGAGGCGTAGACGATCGGGAAGTCCAGCGCGTCGGAGGCGTCGTCGTCGAGCAGGTCCATGAACAGGTCGTAGGTCTCGTCCACCACCGCGGAGATCCGGGCGTCGGAACGGTCCACCTTGTTGACCACGACGATCAGCGGCAGCTTCTTAGCCAGGGCCTTGCGCAGCACGAACCGGGTCTGCGGCAGCGGCCCCTCGGAGGCGTCGACCAGCAGCACCACGCCGTCGACCATCTCCAGGCCCCGCTCCACCTCACCGCCGAAGTCGGCGTGACCGGGGGTGTCGATGATGTTGACGGTCACCTCCCGGCCGTCGGGCATCCGGTGCCGAACGGCGGTGTTCTTCGCCAGGATCGTGATGCCCTTCTCGCGTTCCAGATCCATGGAGTCCATGACCCGCTTGTTGACGTCGGCGCCCTCCCGGAAGGCGCCCGACTGCCACAGCATGGCGTCGACGAGCGTCGTCTTCCCGTGGTCGACGTGGGCGACGATCGCAACGTTGCGCAGGTCGTGACGGATGGGCATGCGGGCTCCTAGGAGGTTCGGTGGCAGGGCCGCGGGAAAGTGTACGCCCCGGAAACTGGTGTTTTTGACACGTGACGGCCCCGGGCGGCTCGCGCCCGGGGCCGGGGAGGGTGCGAAATCAGCCCTTGATTTTCTCGACCTGGGCCTTGAAAAGTTCTATGACGGTTTCCGAGGAGGGCTCCCCGCCCTTGAGCGTCATCGACTGGGCGACGACGGTGTTGCCGTTCACGCTGCCGATCAGCAGGTAGGCCTTGGTGTTCACCGCTTTGCCGTTGATGGTGGATTCGGAGGAGACCGTCGCGGCGACGAGGTCGTTCACGCCCTCGACGGCGGGCGCCTGCTGCTGCTCGATGTTCTGCTTGACGGGGCTTCCCGCCACGGTTCCACTGGCCGAAGAGCACTTCTGCGCGTATTCCTTGTACTTGCCGGGGGCTGCGGAATCGGAACTCAGCAGGAGCGACACGACCCCAGTCTGGGTTACCGCCGTGGCGCCCGCCTCGAGCTGCGTGATGCCCGTGTTGAGGCAGCCAGCGGGTTCGATTTGGGCATCGGCACCCTTGAGGGCGCTGTCCAGGTCCGGGAGTTCATCCAGTTTCTTGAGCGTCACTCCCGCGACCTCACCGGTCAGGAGCTTGGAGGCCAGATCGGTATCGGCCTTTTTGGTCTGCGCGGGGGAGGCAGAGCTCTGAGTTGCCTCGGAAGTGTTCGAGCCCTGCGACGCCGTCTGCTGACCGGTGGGCGTGGAGCCCGAACACGCGCTCAGGCCGATGGTGAGGGCGGCCAGCGAAGCAACTGCGATGTGAGGGAAACGACGGAACATGGTAATCCTCGTGGTTGGTTCAACGAACAATTTCAGTGTCGCATCTACCAGGGTCAATCCTTGTCGTCAGCAGCACGGGCAAGACGATCTCGTGTTCGGTTCGCCTGGGAACCCCCGGCGAGTTTCTCGGCGCCGGTCGCCTCACACACGGCCGGGCCGGGGCCGGCTCTCAGCTGTTGAGTTTCTCGACCTGGGCCTTGAAAATTTCCTTTGCCACCTTGGCGGAAGAACCCGGGTCGTCTGATGGCAGGCGCGTACGAACCACAACGTTGATGCCACCGACATTGCCGTCGACGACGATCAGCCGTGGGGTGGTTCCCGTCGTACTTGCACCGTCGTCGTGCCAGATGGTCGTCGTCGCGACAACGTCGCTGGCGCCCTCGATGTCAGGTTCCGGCAGCAGCTCCACGTTCATGGTGAAGGGCGCTGAACCGACGGTTCCGCTGGCGGAGGGGCACCTCTGCGCGTACTCCCTGTGTTTTCCGGGGGAGGACGTGTCGGAGCCCAGCATGACCGTGGCGGTTGCGACTTCGCCTTTTGCCTGGGAGGCCACCTCGGGAGATCCGAGGCCGGTCGTGAGGCACTCGGGGGGATCGACCTCGCAGTCCCCGCAGTGACCGAAGATGTTTTCTATGTCGTGTGGAAGCATGATCCGGTCGATTTCCTGGAGTTCGACACCGGAGACCGGGCCTGTCAGGAGTTTGGCGGACAGGGCGGAACCAGAAGACGGGGACGCGTCGGCGGGGCTCGGGTACGCGGTCGCTTCGGGGCTTCCGGTGGCCTGTGAGGCCTGGGAATCCTGCTGCGGGGGTGTCGTCTGCCGGTTAGTGGATGAGGCCCCCGAGCAGGACCCCAGGGCGAGGACCGTCAACAAGGCGATTGCGATGGCGGAAACGTGACGGAACATGAATCCTCCTTGCGATTGGGAAAGGTCCGGGCATAGTCGCATCCCGGTGGGTTACCGGCCCTTGGGAGAAACGGAGGACGACCTGCGGAGGGCTCGTATCCGCAGGTCGCCTCGGGGCCGGGGCCGGATCTCAGCTGTTGAGTTTCTCGACCTGGGTCTTGAAGAGCGCCACGGCGTCCGTGTAGGAGGCATCCTGGCCGCTCTCGAGCGGGAACAGGTGGACCACGACGTTGACGTCGCCGACGTTGCCGGTGATCAGGTAGGACTTGGGACCGATCTCGTCGGTGTTGGGGGTGCTGCTGCTAGCCGAGGTGGCGACGACATCGGTGACGCCGTCAATCGTTGGTGCATCCTCCAGCGTGACGGACTCGGAGATGGGCTCCCCGTTTACGGTTCCGGTGATCGTGGAGCACTTCTGCGCGTACTGCCTGTGCTTCTGGGGGGAGGAAGTGTCGGTTCCCAGTGCGACCCTGGCGTGTACGGGGCCGAGGGAGCCCTCGGTTCCTGTGGTGAGGTTGTCGATACCGGTCCGGTCGCATCCGTCGGGGTTGATCTCGTACTCCGAGGCCTCGTAGAAGGAGTTGGAAATTGCCGCCAGCGGGCTGCGGGACTCCATCGGCGCCAAGGAGAAACCGGCCACGGAACCGTTGATGAGTTTCGAGGACAGATCCTGGTCCGAGGCGCCCTGGGAGGATGCTGACGGCGTCTGGGAAGGGGATGTGGAGCCGGAGGAGTCCTTGAGCTTCTTGACCTGGGCATCGAAGATCTTCACGGCCGTGTCGAGGGACGCCTCCTTGCCCGTGGAGGCGCCCTCGCGGGGTGGGTATGTCTGGACCGTGACGTTGACGTCGCCGACGTTGCCGGTGATCAGGTAGGTGGAGAAGCCCGCGTCCCCCTCCGTGTCGACGGCGCCATGGTGGGCCATCGTCGCGACGACGTCGGTGGCGCCGTCGATGGTGGGGATCTGCTGTGTCTGGATGCTCGTCAGGGCGTCCGCGTCGCCGAGGTGGTTGGTGATCTCAGCGCATCTCCGCGTGTACTCCTCGTGTTTCCGGGGGGAGGATGTGCCGGTTCCCAGCGCGACCCGGACGTTCTCGTTCTCGGTCGCCCCCTCGGATCCCACGACGAGCTGCTCGATGCCGGTGGCCTCGCAGCCGGCGGGATCAATCGTGGCTTGGGTATCGCTGTCGTAGTAGGGGTTCTCCAGGTCCGGGAATGGGCTGTTGGCGTCCTCGTGGACCTGCACCTGGGTGAGGGTGAAACCGGCCACCTGGCCGACCAGGAGCTTGGAGGACAGGTCGGGTTTGGCTGCTGTCGCGTCCCCGGTTGACTGCGTCAGTTCCGGAGTGACGGTGTCGGCGGGTGAGGGAGTGGCGGGGGCGGTGCTCGAGCAGGCGCTCAGACCGAGGCTGAGGACGGCGAGGGATGTGATCACGATGGTGGGGATGCGATGGCTCATCGGTTTCCTTCAGTCCGGAGGATTCGCGACTGCAAATATTATGGCACGGGAGGCACTTTTTGTCAACCCGAAACGCTTCACCTCATCTCGAGAACGCGGAAAACCTCTTCCCTGGCCGCAGCGGGGCCGCTGGAAGCGAGCGCGGCCTCGGCGGCCCTGCGGCAGTCCTCGACGGTGACCCGGGCCAAGGCGCGACGCACCGGTTCCAGCGCGCGCAGGGCCATGGACAGCGACGTCACCCCGAGCCCGACCAGCACCGCCGCCAGCGCGGGATCGGCCGCGGCCTCCCCGCAGACCCCCACCGGTTTGTCCGCGTGTCTTCCCGCATCGCCAACCATGCCGAGGAGCCGCAGCACGGCGGGCTGCCACGGGTCCTGGAGCCCACCCAGCCCCGACGCCTGACGGTCGGTTGCCATCGCGTACTGGGCGAGGTCGTTGGTGCCGATGCTGACGAAATCCACCTCGGAGAGGATCTCCTCCGCCTGGAGCGCGGCCGAGGGGATCTCCACCATCACCCCGGCCGTTCCCAATCCCGCGGCGCGGGCCAGCCCCGCGAACTCCGCGGCCTCGGCGGGGGTGGAGATCATGGGCGCCATCACCCAGGTCTCGGCGCCGCTTTCCCGGGACGCCCTGGCCATGGCCTCCAGCTGCCGGGCGAGCACCCCGGGGCGGCGGGCGGCGGTGCGGTAGCCGCGCACCCCCAGCGCCGGGTTCCCCTCACCGGGGATGGTGAGGAAGGGCATCGGTTTGTCGCTGCCCGCGTCCAGGGTGCGCACCACCACGCGGCGTTCCGAGAACTGCGCCAGGGCATCGCGATAGATGATGAACTGCTGCTCTGGATCCGGTTCCACATCGGCGTTGAGGAAGCAGATCTCGGTGCGGAAAAGACCTATCCCCTCGGCCCCCGCCCTCGCCGCGGCCTGGGCCTCGGCGACGGAACCCACATTGGCCAGCAGCGGCACGGAAACACCGTCACGGGTCTTCCCGGGGGCGCTCAACGGTTCGAGGGGGCTGGGCGCGGTGCAGGCACCGGCGCGCTGAGTCTCATCGGGGGAGACGACCACCTCGCCTGAGGTCCCGTCCACCAGCACCTCGGCCCCGTCGGGAATCGTGAGCGCGTCGCGGAAACCAACCACTGCCGGGATGCCCATGCTGCGGGCCAGAACCGAGGTGTGGGAGGTGGGGCCGCCGCCCGCGGTGACGATGCCCAGGCAGCGCTTCCGTTCCAGGGCGGCGGTGTCGGAGGGCGCCAGGTCGTGGGCCACCAGCACGAAAGGTTCCCCGGAGTCCGGGAGACCCGGCATGGGGCGGCCCGTCAGGTGGCAGACGACGCGGTCGCGGATGTCGGTGATGTCGGTGGTGCGTTCCGCCAAAAGCCCGCCCGCCGCCTTCAGGCGTGCCACGACGTCGTTGGCGGCCCGCCACATCGCCGTCGCCGCCCCCACGCCGAGGGCGTCGATCAGGGCCTGTGCCGACTGGAGCAGCTCGGGGTCGCGGGCCAGGGTGGCGGTGGCCAGCATGATCTGGGCGGCCTCGTCGGTGGAGGAAGCGGCCCTCGCCTCGTAGCCGACGGCGACCTCCTCCAGTGCGGTTTTCAGGCGGGTCTTCTCACCGGGCAGCTGCGACTCCAGGGGGCGGGCCTCGGCCGGCGGGTCGACCAGCGGGGCTGCCATCAGCCGGGCGACGCCCACGACCCGGCCCGGGCTGACCCCCTGCGGGCCGGCCGGCGCCGCGACGGTTGCTTCCGGGGTCCCCGTGGACTCCCCGAAACCGTTCGAGATCAACGACTCCAGGGCCGCCACCGCGTCGGCGGCCTGTGGGCCGCGCGCCCCGATCCACACCTCGTCGCCCTTCCGGGCGTTCAGGGTGGCCAGGGCGATCGGCGAGGACGCCCCGCCCTCCACGCCATGGCAGCGAAGCCGCACCTCGGCGTCGAAACGCCCGGCCTCCGCCACCAGCAGGGCGGCGGGGCGGGCGTGCAGGCCGGAGGCGTTCGGGAGCGTGACCCGGGTCTCCGCGTCGGCCGCCCACGGCACCTCACCTGGCTTCTCCGGGGGTTCCTCGTCCGCCGGGAAATCCGGTCCCAGGGCCGCCAGTTTCGGTCCGAGCGCGGCACGGGCCTCGTCAGCGACCTCCTCACGGGTGCCGCCCGTGGCGGCGCGCACCGTGGCGGCCAGCAGACCCTCGACGAACGGGGCCGCGACCAGGATCGCGTTCGCGTCCTCGACCAGTTCCATGGCGAACTCGGCACTCAGCACCGCGGAACCCAGGTCCATCAAAACCACCACCCCGGCGCCCCGGTCGGCGGCCCGGACCGCGTCCGCCACCTGGGTGGCGTCCGTGCCGAACCCCCCCTCCGGGGTCCCGGCGGCGACCACGATCTCCGGCCGGGTTCCGTGCACCATCTGCAGCGACAACTCCACCGCGGCCTCGGCGAGAGCCCGGGAGTGGGAGACGACGACGAGCCCGACCAGAGCCACGGGTCAGCCCTCCTTGACGGCGGCCACGAGGGCTTCGAACAGGTAGGCGGTGGATGTGGCGCCCGGGTCCTGGTGCCCGGCGGAGCGCTCCCCCAGGTAGGAAGCGCGCCCCTTCTTCGCCACCAGCGGGATGGTGGCATCCCGGCCCTGTTGCGCTGCCGCCAGGGCGGCCTCGGCGGCCGCCAGCGGGCCGTCACCGACGTGCGAGTCGAAGGCCTCGACCGCGGGGGTCATGGCGTCGATCATGGTTTTCTCGCCGACGGCCGCCTTGCCGCGCGCAACCACCCCGTCCCGTCCGGCCTTCAGGGCGGCCGCGAAGGTGGTCAGGGACACGTCCTCCACGTCACCCAGCTTCGCCCCGAACTTCATGAAGAAGGTGCCGTACAGCGGCCCGGCGGACCCTCCGACGGTGCTGACCAGGGCCATGCCGACGGACTTGAACATCGACCCCAGGGGGGCGGCGGGGTCGAGTTTGCCCAGGGCCGCCGTCGCGCCGCGCGCCATGTTGGTGCCGTGATCGGCGTCGCCGATGGCCGCGTCGAGGTCGGTGAGGAAATCCGTGTTGTCGTTGATCAGGGCAGCAAAGGCGCGCAGCCAGGCCATGCACTGCTCGTGGGTGAGCATCACAGTCCCCACCGCAGCCCCGCCGTCCTGACGGGCGCGTCCCACAGGGCCAGCAACTCGTCGTCGGCCTTCAGGACGGTGACGGAGCATCCCGCCATGTCCAGGCTGGTGATGTAGTTGCCCACCAGGTTGCGAGCCACCCGGACCCCGGCGGCGTCGAGGAGGGCCTTGACCTCCCCGTACATCAGGTACAGCTCGATGAGCGGGGTGCCGCCCATGCCGTTGACCATGACGATGGTCTCCGAGCCAGCGAAGTCGTGGTCCGCGAGGATCGGCTCCACCAGCTGGCGGGCGATGTCCTTAGCGCCGGTCAGCGGCTCGCGGTGTCTGCCCGGTTCGCCGTGGATGCCGATGCCGATCTCCATCTGGTCCTCGGGCAGGTCGAAGGTGGGTTTTCCCGCGGCGGGGACGGTGCAGGAGGTCAGCGCCATGCCCATGGAACGGCCGTTCTCGTTGACTTTGTTCGCCACCGCGACCACCGCGTCCAGATCACGGCCTTCCTCGGCCGCGGCTCCGACGATCTTCTCCAGCAGCACCGTCAACCCGACCCCGCGGCGGCCCGCGGTGTAGAGCGAATCCTCCACCGCGACATCGTCGGCCACCACCACCGTCTCGACGCGCACCCCCTGCTCGACGGCCAGTTCCGCGGCCATCTCGAAGTTCATGACGTCGCCGGTGTAGTTCTTCACGACGTGCAGCACCCCCGCACCCGCGTCCGTGCCGACGGTGGCTGCCAGCATCTGGTCGGGGGTGGGGGAGGTGAACACCTGACCCGCGCAGGCCGCATCCAGCATTCCGACCCCGACGAAACCGCCGTGCAGCGGTTCGTGGCCGGAACCGCCCCCCGAGATCACCGCGACCTTTCCGGCGCGGGTGGGTTCGGCGCGGAAGATCACGCGGTTCTCGTGATCGACCCGGACGTTCTCGTCGGCGGCGTCGATGCCCCTGAGGGCCTCGGCTATCACGTCGTCGGGCGAGTTGATCAGCTTCTTCATCGGGGTGCTCCTGCTTCGTTGCGGACCGTTTTGCCTCTGATGCTCGCGCGAAACCACTCGTGGTTCAAGCAGAGAACGTGAACATTGCACGATCGTGCCGGGGAAGGAGGCTTCGATGCGACAACTCCCAGCTGGGGTTGTGGTGCCGGTGCGGGTAGGATGCGGCGGTAAGGCCCCGGCTTTGCTGGGGCTTGCTTCACGTCTTGGAGGAAATCAATGCCTGGTGTTGTCGTGGTCGGAGCCCAGTGGGGCGACGAGGGCAAGGGCAAAGCAACCGATCAACTGGGGGACCGCGTCGACCTGTGTGTGCGTTACTCGGGAGGCAACAACGCGGGTCACACCCTCGTGGTCGGGGGTGAGACCTTCGTCATGCACCTGTTGCCATCCGGGATCCTCAACCCCGGCACCACGACCGTGATCGGCAACGGCGTGGTGGTGGATCTCGACGTGTTCGCCGAGGAGCTGCAGACCCTCGTCTCCCGCGGGGTCGAGGTGCCGCACCCGCTGATCAGCGCCAATGCCCACATCATCACCGAGTACCACAAGGTGCTCGACAAGGTCACCGAACGTTTCCTGGGCAAGCGGCGCATCGGCACCACCGGACGTGGCGTCGGTCCCGCCTACTCCGACAAGGTCAACCGGATGGGGGTGCGTATCCAGGACATCTTCGACGAGTCGATCCTGCGGCAGAAGGTGGAGGCGGCCCTCGACCAGAAGAACCAGCTGCTGGTCAAGGTCTACAACCGCCGCCCCATCGAGGCCGATGCGATCGTCGAGGCGCTGCTGGCGCACGCCGAGAACATCCGGCCACACGTCATCGACTCGGGAAGGTTCATCAACGACGCCCTCGACCGCGGCGAGGTGGTGCTGTTCGAGGGAGCCCAGGCACACCATCTGGACGTCGACCACGGAACCTACCCGTACGTGACCTCGTCGAACCCGATCGCGGCGGGCGCCTGCACGGGAGCGGGCGTCGGTCCCACCCGCATCGACCGGACCATCGGCATCGCGAAGGCCTACACCACCCGTGTCGGCGAGGGGCCGTTCCCCACCGAACTGCATGACGAGGACGGCGACAGGCTGCGCCGCGACGGCGGCGAGTTCGGGGCCACTACGGGCAGGCCGCGCCGCTGCGGCTGGTTCGACGCGCTCGTGGTGGAACAGGCCGTGAAGATCAACGGCTTCACCGACGTCTTCCTCACCAAACTGGACGTTCTTTCCGGCTGGGAGAGGATCCCGGTGTGCGTGGCCTACGACGTCGACGGGACACGCCACGACGTGATGCCCGTCACCCAGTCCGACTTCCACCACGCCACACCGGTATACGAGGAGCTGCCCGGCTGGAGCGAGGACATCTCGGCCTGCCGTGACTTCGGGGAGCTGCCCGCGAACTGCCGGGCCTACGTGAAACGCCTGGAGGAGCTGATCGGTTGCCGCATCTCCGGGATCGGGGTCGGTCCGGGACGCGAACAGACCATCATCGTCAACGATCTCCTGTGAGAGACCCTGCCGTGAACACCATCCCCATCGTCCCGCCCCCGCTGGATGCGGCCCTCGACGGCGACGGGAAGCTGTTGGCCGCTTGGAAACGGCTTCCTCCCAGTCATCAACGGGAATGGATCAGGAGCATCGAGGACGCGAAACGTCCCGAGACCAAACAGCGCCGCGTGACCCAGCTGAGGGAGAAACTCCTGGGAAGCTGATCCGACCCAAGGCCGTGTCGGCTTTTGGGCCGGTTTGGGGCTGGAGGGGTTGCGATTCCCCGGATCTGCCTGAAGGTTAGGTGAGTATTGGGCATGGCCTCGGTGGGATCTCGTAGGAAACGCGCGAAACTGAACTGGTCCGGGCAGTCATCCGGCGCCGGTGAGGAGTTGGTGCGTCCCGAGGCCTTGCAGCTGACCAGGAAATACCTCAGGGAAACCGGCAACGAGACGGCCCGCGGGCTCGCGTCGTCCTCCGATGCCGAACTTCTGCAGCGCCTGGGCGCGTTCGGCGACGACGGGCTGCTCACCAACGCGGCTCGGTTGTTGTTCGCAGGAAACGGCCATTCGGTCATCGAGTACCGGTTCCGGGGAGGACACAAGGAGCTGCGGCCGGACGGGGAACTCTCGGCGCTGGAGCAGCTGACCTTGGTGCTCGACGCCGTCCGCGACAACAACCCCGAGGTTCAGATGCCCGACCGGGTGGAGGAGAGAACCGTCCCGGCTCTGAGTGAGCTGGCGGCCCGGGAAGCCGTCGTCAACGGGGTGGTGCACCGCGACTGGGTGGCCACGCACGCCACCGAGGTGGAGCAGGAACACCGCTTCGGCGCGCTGCGGGTGCGCAGCCCCGGGGGTTTCGTCAGAGGGTTCGGGGAGTACAACATCTTTTCCCGGTCGCCTTTTCCCCGGAACCCGGAGCTGATGAAACTCTTGGAACCCTTGGGGCTGGTGGAGAACCGGGGTGCGGGGGTCGGCAGGATGGTCACCGAGCTGATCGGCAACGGCCAGCCCGCCCCCACCTTCCGCGAGGTCGAGGACAGCAGCGTCGAGGTGCTCCTGGGCGGCCGCCCACCCGATCCGGCCTGGCGGTTCTGGATCACCGAGCTCGGGTGGCCCCGGGAACTGGAGGACCACCGGTTGTTGTTGCTGCTGCGGCGGGTGGCGGATCACCGCTGGATCGACGTCAGGACCGCAGCCAGGATCACCCACACCCCGGAGCTCCTGGCCGGCCCCCTGCTGAAGAGGCTGAGAACCATCGAGGTTTCCGGGGGGCCGCTGCTCGTCCCGGTCACCGGTGTTCCTCCCGAGAGCCCCGAGGTGTGGACTCTGTCCCAGCCCGTCCGGGAAGGGATGACGGAGTTGTACGACCGGCTGAAGCTCGCCATGCCGGGACGCGACCGGCAGACCGTGGCGCGCAGCTACGTGCAGTCGCGGGGCAGGTTGTCCACCACGGAGCTGGGATCGATTCTCGGGATATCAGCGGCGGGGGCGATCCCGCTGATCCAGAAACTGGAACGAACCGGGGTGGTGCAGCCCGCGTGGGCCCACCGGAAGGGCCGCGGATTCCACTACGTCTTGAAAGATCCGGTTTCCGGCGGAGGATGAAACCATGACGACCTGGCGCATCAAACGCATCTACGAGGAACCCTCCGATGCGGACGGCTACCGTGTTCTTGTCGACCGGCTCTGGCCGCGCGGGATATCGAAGAAGGCCGCGCACCTGGACGAGTGGTGCAAGGACGTGGCGCCGAGCACAGAAGCGCGGCGCGACTTCGGACACGACCCGGCCCGGTTCGGGGAGTTCAAGGCCCGCTACCGCGCCGAACTGGCGGCCTCCGGCGCGGCCGGGGCCTTGGCGGAAAGACTCGCCGGGCGACCGGTGGTGACGCTGCTGTACGCGGCCCACGACCCGAACATCAACCAGGCGGTGGTGCTGCAGGAGGTCCTGAGCGATCCCCAGGTCACCTCGTGAGGTGAGGAACGCGTCTCTTGGCCGTGCACTGTGCCTGCCACACGGGTCCCGCCACGTCAGGGCGTGGTACTGGGCGCCCCGGGCGTGGGAGCAGGGACAGAAGGAACCCCGGACGGTGTGGCCGACTCCGCCGGGGCTTCCAGCCACTCGATTGCCGGGTAGAAGATGCCCGTCGCCGCGAGACCCCATGCAGTGACCGCGACGGAGCCGCCCCAGGCCACATTCTGGAACTCTCCGATGTCCTGTTTGGTGGTCAGGGAGATGATTCGGAGTTTCCCGTTCTCGTCCTGCTCCTTGGAGCGTTCGGGAGCGGTGTAGACGACTTCGCCGAAGACGCAGGCCGCGCCCGGGATGGCCTGCTCGGAGGATTCCCAGGACAGCATGGGGGTCGCGGAGCCGGGCTGGTGCACGGAGAAGGTGGGGCGACTCCTGCTGTTGAGGAGGATGAGCTCGCGCTGGTCTGTGTTGATGGGGGCATCTATGCCGTCGTCGAAGAAGTCATGGCTGTCCTCGTGGAATGTGACGGTTTCACCCGTGCTCAGGTTGCGCGCGTGGGCGGCGTGTTTCTCGATGAAGACGACCCGTTTCTTGGGACGTTGACGGATGATGTCGTTGTAGTAGAGCCAGTCGCCTCGAACCAGTGCGGCACTCCAGTTCGTCATGGTCTCCGTGGCGCCGGTGCCCAGGTAGATGATGACGTCCTCGTCCTCATCGGCATCAGGCACCTGTTTCATGACGGTCAACGCCTCTCCACAGCGCACATGATGGTGGGTCTCGGCAAGAAGCGTGTTCGCGTCGAACTGGACGGACAGGTCCGCGGCGTTCAGGCGTAGCCCCAGGCCGCCGGTACCGATGTCCAGCGAGGTGCCGTCAGCAGCCAGGAGGAGGGCGCTGCGATCCGCGGTGAAGGACAGTGAGACGAGGCGGGAGAGGTCTGATTCCGTGGGCATGTCGACCACGTAGGAGTCACTCACCCGAGTGGATGCCGTGATCGTGCCGTCGGCCAGGGCGATCTTCACCAGATCGACGGGGCAGGTGAAACTTTTCTTGTCGCTGTCACCAGAGGGCGACGGAACGCTGACGACGAGGTAGGCGTGGGTGTCGTCGATGAGGGCGGGGCCCTTGATCACGGCGGTGCCCGGCTCGTCCGGAGTGGTCTGGGACGTGTCTTCCAGCGTGACGACCCGGGTGGTCCAGGAGCCCTGCCCGTCGGGCAGAACGGCCCAGGTGGTGGGGCCCCGTAGATCGACGACCACGGGGCAGTGCCCGCCACGGATGATGTCCTTCAGTTCCTTGACGTGCACGCTGCCGCACAGGTAATGGTTCCGGACGGCCGTGATGGAGCCGGCGATGTTGGCGTTGGGCCACAGCGGCTGGTCGGCGAAGGACGTGGGAGTTGCCGTGTCGTTCGGTGGCGACGGCAGAGGGGTGCGCGTGGGGCTCTGCAAAGGCGCTATGGACGGCGTGGGAACACCTCCCGGGCCGTTGGAACAGGCTCCCAGGGCAGCCAGTGCGCCCGTGGAAATGGTGGCGAAGAAGGTGCGACGACGCATGAAAAAGGCTCCTCGGATGCCTGGTCAGGACTTGGGGCTGGTTGGCTGGGGCGTGCTCGGGGATGGTGACCCCGCCGTGGGGGTGTGATCGATCCAGGCGGTTGCGGCATAGAAACCGAAGTAATTGGCGATTCCCCAAGGCGTGACGACGTCTCTGACGCCAGACAACAACGCGCTTCCGGGTCCCTCCGTTTCTGTGATCTTCTCCCCGGTCGCCAGTGAGGTGAGGTCGATGTGGTGATTGCTCGTGCTCTCGGAGTCGTCCGGGTCATAGCAGGTGTAGAGGACGTCACCGAGAACACTGGCGCCCTCGGGTATTTTCTGGTCTCCTGCCTTCCAGCTGAGTGTGGGTGATGCGGCACCGGGAAGACGTATGATCAGCTGGTTCGTGCGGTCTCTTTCAGCATGCTCGGTACCCGAGATGATGGCCTGTCCATCCGATGTGATTGATGGCCAGGAGACTCCGTTTCCGACTTCTTTCTCCCAAGTGCCCTGCAGCTCGACAGTCTCGTTGGAAGCCAGATCTCGGGCCCGAGTCCTTTTGTCGGGTCCCAGGTCACCGTAGCCGTAGTAGTACCAACCGTCACGCACCATAATCGGGTGATCATTCTTCTTGACGAATTCATACCTGCCGTCAGCAAGAAAAATGATCATCTCGCTCGGGGAGGTTGCATATTTGCTTCCGATCGCCTGCCCGTAGGAGGTGATGGAGGTGGTGCGTTTGCTGTTCAGGATGGAGTGGGCGTCGAACTGAATGGACAGGTCTTCCGCGTTCAGCCGCAGTGCGACGTAATCAGGATTGCTCTTCTGTGTAGCCGACGACTGACGGCCCCCGTTGTCTCCTGCCAGGAGCAGGGCGGTGCGATCGGTGGAGAAGGACAGGTGCATGCCGCTGACCTCCTTGGCGAAGAAACGATCGCTGACGGTGGCGGATGCCGCCACGGAGCCGTCGGACAGGCGGATCTTGAGCATGATCACCGGACAGGTGGTCGTGTCGTCCGCGCTGGTGGTGCTCGTGTCGTCACCCTGCTGGGCCAGCACACCGAGCACGAGATAGGCGTGGGTCTCGTCGAGCAGGGCTGGGCCGACCCAGAGCTTGGTGGGGGCCTTGATGTTGTCCTTTCCTTTGTCGTAACGGCCGGTCAGAGCCACCTCCTTGGTGGTCCAGGCTCCCGTCTCGTCGAGGGTGACCGCCCGGGTCGTGGGACCCGCCACGTCGACGATGACGGGGCAGTGGCCCGACGCGAAGACGTCCCGCAGCTCATCCACTGCCACGTCGCTGCACAGGTAGCGGTCGCGGGCGGCCTTGATGCTGACACTGATGTTGGTGCCTGGCCAGCTGGGTCGCTCTGTGAATTTGTAAGGAATTGCGTCCGGACCGGGTGGAGGCGTCGGAGCCGGATCCTTTCGGGAAGGAGACGTACAAGCCTCGAGAACAGGTGAAACAGAAACCGTTCCTGCGGTGATCAGAAGAGTGCGACGGCGCATGGGACTCCAAGTGCAGGAAGAATGTTGGTGTAATTGTTCAGAAAGGCGGGCTTGGTTTTTCCACGCCGGTCGGATTGGTCGATTGACATTCACATTGTACGAGCGGCGAGGGTCACGCTTGGTGTCAAGGGCCGGGGCAGTGGGTGTTCGTGTGTTTCTTGCGAATTGAAGTCGGCCCGGTGCCATACTCCGGGCCGGAGGCATCGGGGAGCGGGGCCGGGCATGGCTTCCGCAACAGGGCCTAGATGTCGAGTTCCCTGAACGCCGGGACCTCCTGGGCCACTGCGATCCGGTCGGCCAACTCCGGGTCCTTCTCGCGCAACTGGTCGAGCGTGTCGAAAATGTCGAGGGTCCGGTCGCTGCGCAGCCAGAAGCTGCGGGTCCAGGTGACGGGATCACGCCACAGGCGTTCTCCCTGCCCCTCCCAGTCCTCCGGGTCGGCCGTGATCTTCTCGTGGACGGCATACCGGCCCTGCTTGGTGATGTAGACGAACCGGACACGGACCCCGTTGTCCACCTTCTCCGCGAGGCGGAACAGTTTCCGGCCGGTGAAACGAACCGTGTGGCTGACGCCGTGGTCATCGATGGTCAGATCGATGGTGTCCATCCCCTCGTGGCGCAGTTTCGCCCTGGCCATGTACTCTCTCAGCGCGATCGCGATGGCGGGGGACAGACCCCCGGCCTCCTGGGTGGCTTGTTCGAAGAGTTCTTGATCGTTATCCGAGACGTAGATGGTCCTTCTAGGCATGGGGTAAGTATATGCATACGTATACTAACCAAGGTAATGCCCCGCAGGAGACTGCCGGTGCAGTCGGCCTCCCGTGAGGGTGACGACGGGACTCATACGGGCACCCGGACGACCCCCCAACCGTCGTCGAGACCGACTCTCAGGGTGCCAACCGGCCGGGCGAGGCGATTCAGGTCGCGCTGTCCTCGGCGAGCCGTACCGTCCTCCAGCCGTTGTCCAGGCCGACCAGCACCCCGTCGGGAAGAGCTGCGATGGCCCGCACCGGTCTCCTGAAACGGGTCTCGTGGAGCTGATCCCCCGTCGCGGGATCCGTCACCCGGACCGTGCCGTCGCGATGCCCCGTGGCGATGCGCAGGCGGGGGAGCGGCACCGCCAGCCCCGGTTCGAGACCCACCGGAAGCCGGTGGGATGCGACCTGCTGTTCGACATCCGGGTCCCAGAGCGTGTAACCGCCGTCCTTGTCGATCACCACCAGCAGGGTTCGTTCCGGGGCCGTGTGGGCGGTGACGCTGCTCAACCGTTTGCGGGGACCCTCCAGCCGCCCCACCTCGCGCCCGGTCTCCAGGTCCCACAGCAGGGTGACACCGTTTCCGCTGGATGCCAGCCGCAGCTGGCCGTCGGGGGTGCGCCAGGTCGCGAGATCGGTGGCCGCGCCCTCGTGGCCGATCAGCGGAACCTCGTTTCCTTCCCCGGCCTCTGGATCGAGGACGCGGATTCCGCCGTCGCCGCAGATGACCGCGACCCGCGGCCGGCCCGACGGGGTGCGCCACGTCACCAACCGGGAACCCGGGGCCGTTTCACTGACCCGCAGCTCACCGACCCGGTCTCCCGTCTCCGGATCCCAGAACTGGATGCTCCGGTTGCCCGCTAGCACCGCCAGCCGGGGAGTGCCGGTGCTCGATGCGAAGGCGGCCACGTGAACGGGGCCGTCGCTGACCGGCAACCTGCGCAACCGGCGTCCCGAACCGGCATCCCAGACGGAGACGAAACGACCGCGCCCGAGCGTGACCACCCATGGTTTCCCGTCCGGCGTGGTGAACGTCGTGATGGCCCTGACCAGACCACGCCTTCGCGCGTGCCTGAGCCGGGCCAGGGTGAGCACCCCCAGGGTGGTGGCGGCGACGATCTTCCTCGGGAACCGACGCATCGGATTCAGCCTCCCGGGCTCGCGGCGTCGCGTGTTGTTCGATGTCCCCGGGAACGGGCATGCAGGTCGATCATGGCTTGAACAGTACCCGGAGTCACCGACAGGAAATCAGGTCACCTCCGACAGGTGGTGCAGGGCTCGAGCCAGGAGACCCGGTGCGAGACCTTCGTCAGGCCGGGCGATCGGGCCGGGCGGGATGATGATCCCCTAGACCCCCGGCGGCAGCCGCAGCAAAGCCCAGCCGTCGTCGAGGCTCACGGCCAGGTCTCCGTAACGAAACGAGATGATGGTCTCGGCGTAGTCCAGGGCGTGCATGGCGTAGGTCATCCTGCCGGTCGCGATGTCCCAGAACCTGATGGAACGGTCGAGCCCCGAGGTGACCAGACGTGTGCGGCCCTCCCGGTTCGTTCCCACCAGCACGACATCGCAGAGATTCTCCTCGCCGTCGCTGAGCCGACCCAGTTGCCGTCCGTTGCCCGGGTCCCAGACGCGGACGATGCAGTCGTCCCCGGTGGTGACCAACCGGGGTTCACCGTTTGCCGCGGAGAAAGCGACCACGCAGGTCATCGGGCAGGACGGCCCCTTCAGGGGCCTGCCGATCGGCCGTCCCACGTCGGGGTCCCAGATGCGGATGGCGCCCTCGTCGCCGACGGAGGCCAACCAGGCGTCGCCGTGACGGGTGTTGAAGGTGCACAGGGCCCTGACCGGTCCGACGTGGCCCGTGAGCGACCGGCCGACCTGGGTGCCCTTGACCGGATCCCAGAGCCGGATGCTGCCGTCGCTGCTGGCGGTGGCAAGCCGGATCTCCCCGAACGGGGTGGTCCAGCCCAGGATGTCGTTGATGCGCGCAGCGTGCCCGGTGAGGGGTTCACCGACGAGCTGCCCCGAATCGAGATCCCAGATCCGCAGGGACTCCTGCTCCGCGATGGCGAGCATCTGGCCGCACTGCCGGGCGGTGAACCGGACGCTGCGGGCCTCGGTCCACAGTTGCCCGGGGTGGGCGTTCAACTCCCCGACCCACTGGCCCGTGTCGGTTTCCCAGATCTGGAGGACGTCGTCGTAGGTGTTCCGGATGGTGCCGACCCGGGGCGATCCATCGGCGGCCATGAACCAGGTGACCACCTGCATCTCGTCCAGCTGCTCGACGAATCTGGCCGCCGGACGGGACTTGGAGGCCGGGTCCCAGATCCGGATGGTGTGGTCGCGGGATGCGGAGGCCAGCAGCGGACGGCCGGCGGGACCGTAGAAGGAGGACACGGCCGTCACTTGGAAACTGTGGCCGCGCAGCGGAACCCCAACCTCCTCGCCGGTGGCGCGGTCCGTGATCTTGACGTTGTTTCCGTCGGGAACCGCCAGCAGCGTCCGGCCGTAGGCGTTGGTGAACGTGGCCTCGCGTCTGGCAGGGATGCCCGACAGCGGTGAGTCGACGGGTTCGTCGGTCTCCTCGCCGGTTCCGGGGTCCCAGCGCCGCGTGGTGGCGTCGTCGCTCTCGGAGACGAGCAGGGTGCGGCCGTCGCGGGCGTTGCACCTGGAGAGCTCGGTGACGTCCCCGGCATGTCCCACCAACGTCAGATGCGGGGTCTGGGGGCGCCGAACGGCCTGCCGGACGAACCATGTGGACTCGTCGACGGCACTCGGGGGCATGGATGTGAACCAGGCGGTGGCGAGCTGCCGGATGCCCTGCCGGTCCTGCGGGTCCGCGTCGCGCAGCAGATGGCTGGCGGCCAGCATCCCCGAGACCCGGGGCGGCAATGAGTACCGCCCGAAGGCGTCCTGCATGATCCGCTGGGTCAACTCACGCGGATTGATGCGGTCCATGGCGAGTTCGTTCTCGGCCAGTTCCTGCAGCCACGCCTGCACCCCCGACCGGGCGGGAAGCGTAACCTCCTCGTCAGGGGGGACCTCGGCGTGCATGGCGAGATGTGCAGCTGATCCCGGGTGGATGCTCATCTGGCTCCTCGTGCCTCTAGTCGCCGATGGATACAGGTTAATCGAGACTCCGGTACGGCGAAGGAGATCCACTGTCGGCCGAACGCCCGACAGGCCGGGACGGTGGGCGCCGGGAACCCGGTTGCGAAGCCTCTAAGCTCGGGGTGTGACCACTGTTCTGCTTCTCGGCTCCGGCGGGCGCGAACACGCCCTGGGCCGCGCCCTCGTCGCCGATCCCTCCGTTCAGCTGCACGCCGCACCCGGGAATCCAGGGCTGGCCGGGATCGGGACCCTGCACGCCGTCGACCCCTCCGACCCCGCGGCCGTGGTCGCGTTGGCACGTCGGGTCGGGGCCGACCTGGTGGTCGTGGGACCGGAGGCGCCCCTGGTGGCGGGGGTGGCCGACGCCGTCCGGGAGGCCGGCATCGACTGCTTCGGCCCGTCCGCGGCGGCCGCCGAACTGGAGGGTTCCAAGGCCTTCGCCAAGGACGTGATGCGCGCCGCCGGGGTGCCGACCGCGTCCGCCCGCGTGTGCGCGACGCCCGGCGAGGCCGCCGCCGCCCTCGACGCCTACGGCCCGCCGTACGTCGTCAAGAACGACGGCCTGGCGGCAGGCAAGGGGGTCGTCGTCACCCCCGACCGCGCCGCCGCCCTGGCGCACGCCGAGGCCTGCGGGAAGGTGGTGATCGAGGAGTTCCTCGACGGACCGGAGCTCTCGCTGTTCGCGATCTGCGACGGCGTCACCGCGGTGCCGCTGCTGCCCGCCCAGGACTTCAAACGCGTCGGCGACGGCGATGCCGGCCCCAACACCGGCGGCATGGGGGCCTACTGCCCGCTGCCGTGGGCGCCGGACGGGCTCGTCGAGGAGGTCATGACCCAGGTGATCGACCCGACCCTGGCGGAGATGAGGCGTCGCGGTACGCCATTTTCCGGGCTGCTGTACGCGGGACTGGCATTGACCGGTCGCGGGGTGCGGGTGGTGGAGTTCAACGTCCGGTTCGGTGACCCCGAGACCCAGGCCGTCCTGGCACTGCTGGAAACCCCCCTCGCAGGTGTGCTGCGCGCCGCGGCCCGCGGCGAACTGGCCGGCCTGCCGCCGCTGCGGTGGCGTGACGGAGCCGCCGTGGTGGTCGTCGAGGCGGCGCGGGGCTACCCCGGCACCCCGGTCGGGGGAGGAAACATCGAGCTGCCCGCCGACACCGACCGCGCATGGACGGTGCACGCCGGGACGGCAACGATCGATGGGAGGCTCGTCGCATCCGGGGGACGGGTGCTGGGGATCGTCGGGCTGGGAGAGGACCTGGAACAGGCCCGCGGTCGCGCCTACGACCACCTGTCGCGGGTGAACTTCCCCGACGGCTTCCACCGCACCGACATCGGCATCCCGCACTGAGAGGCCCGCGGGAAGAACTTTCCCCAAACTCGGTTGAGCCGATCTGCGAGCGTTAGCGAGTGGGTCGTGTCGAAACCAGAGCGACTGTGTCCGGGGTCTTGTGGTCGGGTTCTGGCTGCCGGGCGTCAGGGGTTTCGACTCGGGTCGCTCGTTCCTCGCTCCCCGGCTCAACCAGCTTGGAAGCAGTGAAGCTGGTTGAGCCGATCCTCACGAGCGTCA
>ERZ772766.19-NODE-19-length-121194-cov-9.438777_pt1 | contig 121194 bp, 104 predicted proteins | sample MGYA00511379_ERZ772766 | MGnify/ENA primary metagenome ERZ772766 (study PRJEB29015, sample SAMEA2737895) | human oral metagenome | biome: human oral; feature: human-associated habitat; material: dental | place: China | collected 2116 ... | reverse complement strand
ACAAACTGAGCGGTGATGACGGCAATGACGAACTGGCCGGTGAGAACGGCGACGATACCCTCAACGGAGGCGATGGCAATGACAGACTCTACGGCGGCACAGGCCATGACACCCTTGTTGGCGGTGCCGGCAACGACTATATGCAGGGCGGTGACTACGAGAGCGACACCTACCTCTTCGCCAAAGGCCACGGCAGGGACAGCATCTATGACTGGGCGCGTAACGACGACGAAGCCGACAAAATCGTCTTCAACGGTGCCAAAGCCCGGGATGCCGTCTTCGGTCGCGAAGGCGCCGACCTCACCATCCGTGCCTACGGCAACGAACAGGATCAGGTCACCATACAAAGTTACTACTCCCATCCCGGACAGAATTACTACGACCTGCAATTTGACGATGCCACTTATGATGCCGCCGCTCTCCGCAGCCGCGATTTGCTGAAAGACGGCCTGCCATCCGTCCCGCTGACAGAAGAAAAAACCGCCGCGCAAACGGCCGATGGCGTGAAAGCGGAAGCCGCGCCTGCATCATCCGCCGGGACGATTCAGACGGAGGGAAATGCCGCCGCGCAAACAGCGGCAGATACCGCCGCCCCTGTGCAGTCCGGTAACGTAAAAGCGGAAGCCGTTTCCGCCGGAACAAAAGCCGCAACCGATGGCGACGCCGCTCCGGTCAAGGCTTTGACGACGCAGGCGGCAAGTGCCGATTTGCCACAAGGCGCTACCGGTATGGCGGATGGCAATGCGGCGACACCGGCGGCGGGCGGCGCACAAAGCACTGCCGCCGCAACCGATGGCGACGCTGCCGCTCCGGTCAAGGCTTTGACGACGCAGGCTGCAAGTGCCGATTCGTCACAAGGCGCTACCGGTACGGCGGATGGCACGGCGATACCGGCGGCGGGCAGCGCGCAAAGCACTACCGCCGCAAGCGATGCACGCGCTGCCGCCCAGGCGCAGCACCTGATTGAAGCGATGGCGGCTTTCGACACCCGCAGCGCGGCGGCGGACAACCTCGCCGCCCCGCCGCTGCAACAACTGCCGCTTGCCGCAGCGGATACGGCGACGGTCAAACCGCTGCTGCCGTAACCGGTGCCAACCTGCGACCCCTCTCCGGCAACGGCGAGGGGTTTTTCGGCATCAGCGCAGGCGATGGGGGCGGTGTCCGCCTTCATCGTTATCGCTTTTGGCGATTTGGCTATAATCCGCCGCGTTTTTTTGGAGCCTGATTCATATGATGCCGGATTTTTCTTTGTTTTGGCTGCTGCTGCGTTATGCGGCAGCGGTACACGCCCATGATCCGTTTGCCGCGCCGCCCCCGCCGCACACGCCGCCCGCCTATATGCAGGAATGCCTGCGCAAGAGCGGCAATCCCGAGGGGGCGCTGGAAAGCTGCGCCTTTCTGGCGATGACGCAAATCGACGGCGACATCGAGCAGGTGCATTTGCGCCACGGTGCCGATGCGGACTGGCAGGACAGTTTGCAGCGTTTCAAGGCGTTTCGCGCGGCGCGCTGCCGTCTGGAAGGCGGGGTTCATGACGAGTTGTTGTGTCGGGTGCGCTTGTCGCAGCAGTATCTGGACGGTTTGCCGCGTTCGTGGTGATGATTGCGTGGTGTTTTTTGTGATTTGAGACGTTCACGCATTGACGCATGAATTTTTCGTTACGTATAGTGCGCCGTCTTTTGCCGCCCGTTGGCGGCGGGATATTTTTTGTTTAATCGTGTAGCTTTATGAAAAAAGAAACTTTTTTAGGCGTACTGGTGCTCGCGCTCGGAGGTTGCAGCAGTATGCCGCGTGATTCCGTGGCGCTTAATCACGGTATTGAGCTGGAAAGTCTGAAAGGCGATGCCCCGGCGGCAGCGTCGAAGAAACGCCTTTTCCCCACGGATATGACACGCCACCGCCTGATTGCCGACGGCAAGAAGTTGATTGGCACACCGTACCGCTACGGCGGCAACACGCCGAAAGGCTTCGACTGTTCCGGCCTGGTGCAGCACGTGTTCGCCGAGCAGGGTTTCCGCCTGCCGCGCAGCAGCAAGGCGCAATTTCATGCCTTGCTGCCGGTGCGCGAGCCGAAACCCGGCGATCTGGTCTTTTTCCACCGTGGCAACGGCAATATCAATCATGTCGGCATTTATCTCGGCGACCAGAAGATGCTGCATTCGCCGTCGCCCGGCAAGAAGGTGGAAATCGCCCGCATCGATCAGGGGTACTGGAAAAAGCGCTATGTCGGCGCGCGCACGGTCATCCACGAACGCGCCACGGTTTCCCGTTAGGCACCCGCAGAAAAAAGCCCCGCTGTTGCGGGGCTTTTTGTTTTTGTTTGTTGACGCGGCCAGTGTTTATAGTCGTTTCAAACAGGAATGCGACAAGGCGGCGAGCCGAAGGCAGTACAAATGTACGGCGCGGGTTTCCCATAAAAATCGCGCAGCGATTTTTATGGGTGCCCGGTCAGGCGAGTCAACGCCGTTTCATTTCTGTTTGAAACGACTATGCGCCGCTTGACGGGCTAGCCCATCGGGCAGGTGCAGCCTGCTTTTTGTGTTTCGGGCAAGAGGGGCCGCCAAGCGGGGAAACCACGCGTTTTTTTGATTTTGAGACTTGCAGGTAATGTCTCGGCAAAACCCGGTAACGGCGCCGCTTGGCGGCATCAGGTGCGCGGCAGGGTGACGCCGGTTTGCCCCTGGTATTTGCCGCCCCGGTCGCGGTAGGAGACGGCGCAAGGCTCGTCCGATTGTAAAAAGAGCATTTGCGCCACGCCTTCGTGTGCGTAGATTTTCGCGGGCAGCGGCGTGGTGTTGGAGAATTCGAGGGTTACGTGGCCTTCCCATTCGGGTTCGAGCGGGGTGACGTTGACGATGATGCCGCATCTGGCGTAGGTGGATTTGCCGAGGCAGATGGTGAGGATGTCGCGCGGGATGCGGAAGTATTCGACGGTGCGTGCGAGCGCAAAGCTGTTCGGCGGGATGATGCAGACGTCGCTTTGCACATCCACGAAGCTCTGCGGGTCGAAGTGTTTGGGGTCAACGATGGCGCTGTTGATGTTGGTGAATATTTTGAATTCGTCCGCGCAGCGCACATCGTAGCCGTAGCTGGATGTGCCGTAGGAGATGAGGCGCGCGCCGTCCGCGCGGCGGCTGACGAGGGCGGGTTCGAAGGGGTCGATCATGCCGTGTGTTTCGGCCATGTGCTGTATCCAGCGGTCGTTTTTGATGCTCATGGGTTTTTGTGGTTCTGTGAGGTGGATATCCGCCGCCTGTGCGGGCACGGGTCGGCGGCGGGAGGGAGGCCGGTCATGGTACTACAACGGCTTTCCCGCCCGGTGGCGCAACGCCGCGAAGCGCTGTGGCGGTGGGGAGCACGAAAATTCTTGCCGCCGTTCATCAGGCAAGGCAGAAGTCCGGGCGACGCTGGCACCGTCCGGCGGCGAACACGTCCCCGCCCTCTGCACGCACGGCGGCAGGAATCCCCGCCTTCGCCGCCCGCTACGTGCCATCGGGCCGGTCATCGGCGGTAAATTTGAGCAGGCGGTGGCTGCTGTTCATGAAAATCCCCGCCGTAGCGGGGTTTTTTATGGGTGCTTAATGGGCGTCGCGGCGCAAATCCACCTCGGTGAGCGGGATCTTGCGCGTTTTGTAGCGCAGCTTGTGATAGAAGTAGAAGGTGAAGAAAACGGGCAGCCCCATGTAGGTAATCAGCAGGCGCTGCCAGTCGAGGCGGGCGTTCAGCACCAGTTCGGTGTCCTGGCCGATGATGACGAGGATACACAGGCCGAGCGCGAGCAGCGGGCCGAAGGGGAACCATTTGGCGCGGTAGGCGAGGGCGTCCAGCGGTTTGCCCTGGGCGATGTAGGCGCGGCGGAAGCGGTAGTGGCTGATGGCGATGCCGAGCCAGGCGATGAAGCCGGTCAGTCCGGAGGCGGCGAGGATGTATTCGTACATGTGCTTGCCGACGCGGTCATCGAGTTGCAGCAGGAAGATGGCGAGGATGACGAGGGCGGTGGCGAAGACGGCGTTGTGCGGCACGCCGCTTTTGCGGCCGGTGCGGGCGAAGAGCGGCCAGGCGAGGCTGTCTTTACCCATCGCGTAGAGCATCCGCGTCGAGGCGTACATGCCGGAGTTGCCCGCCGAGAGGATGGAGCTGAGGATGACGGCGTTCATGAGGGCGGCGGCAAAGGCCAGCCCCGCCCGCTCGAAGACGAGGGTGAAGGGCGATTTGGCGATGTCGTCCACGTCCGCGCCGAGCAGTTGCGGGCTGGTGTAGGGGATGAGCAGGCCGATGACGAGGATGGCGAGGATGTAGAAGATGAGGATGCGCCAGAAGATTTGTTTGACGGCGCGCGGGATGCTTTTCTCCGGGTTTTCGGATTCGCCGGCGGTGATGCCGATGAGTTCCGTGCCCTGGAAGGAGAAGCCGGCGATGAGGAAGACGCCGAGGATGGCGAGGAATTTGCCGCTTGCGCCGTCGCCGAGGAAAGGGGCGTCGCCGATGGTGAAATTGCTGAAGCCGACGTATGCGCCGCCGAGGATGCCGAAGATGGTCAGGGTGCCGATGGCGAGGAAGACGATGACGGTGATGACTTTGATGAGGGCGAACCAGTATTCGGACTCGCCGTAAGCCTTCACCGAGAAGAGGTTGAGCGCGGTGATGAGGGCGAAGAAGACGAGGCTCCAGCCCCACGGCGGCAGGAAGCGCAGCGGCTCCCAGTAGGTGATGACGATGGCGGCGATGGCGATGTCCACCGCGACGGTGATGACCCAGTTGAACCAGTAGTTCCAGCCGAGGGCGAAGCCGAGCGAGGGATCGACGAAGCGGGAGGCGTAGGTGGCGAATGAGCCGGAGGTGGGCAGGTAGGTCGCCATTTCGCCGAGCGAGGTCATGAGGAAATAGACCATCAGGCCGATGGCGGCGTAGGCAAGCAGCGCGCCGCCGGGGCCGGCGTCGTGAATGGCGCTGCCGCTGGCCATGAAGAGGCCGGTGCCGATGCAGCCGCCGATGGCGATCATCGAGATGTGACGGGTTTTGAGGTGGCGTTTTACCTCGGTGTTGGGGGCGTTTTCTGTCATGGGGTTTGCCGGTTGGTCATGTTGGAGTCGGCATGATAGCGGATTGGGTATGTGTGGGCGACGGCGATTATTCGTGGCCGCAGAGGCGGGCGAAAGTCGGTCATGGTACGGCATCAGGCCGCCGGCCAAACAGCGTGTTATCCGCCTCTTCTGCCGCTGCGAGCGGTGCAGCGTCAGGGACAGTCAATGCAACGGTGAAGCCCGAACGCCGCAGCAACGCGCCGCGCGCATCTTTGGCATACCGCAGGCAGCACCCATGCGCTGGAAACGTCGTGCGTTATTCGTGCGGCTGTTGTTCCTGTTTGAGGTAGCGGCGCAGGAAGAAGATTTGGGCGGCGATAAAGAGGATGGCCGCGCCCATCGTACCCCCCAGTTTGAAACCGACCCAGAAGCCTTCGGAGAAGCGGTAAGCCACTACCAGGTTGAGCACCGCCATGACGATGAAAAACAGCACCCAAATCAGGTTGAGGCGGTTCCATAGGGTGGCCGGCATATCGAAAACACTGCCGAGCATTTCCCGAACGAGGTTGATTTTGCCGAGCCATTGCGCGCCCAGCAGGCCGCAGGCGAAGACGAGATAGGCAACGCTGACTTTCCATTTGATGATCATGGGATTTTTCACGACCAGCGTAACGGTGCCGAAGGTCAGGATGAGCAGCGCCGTTATCCAGTGCCGTTTTTCGATTTTGCGGTGGTGCAGGCGCATCCAGGCGAGTTGCAGGATAGTACTGATCATCGCGGCGGCGGTTGCCCAGTAAATGGCCTGACTGCCATATCCGCTTGCTTTGGCGGCGACGATGTAGGCGAGGACAAAGGCGAGGGCGGGAAAGAATTCTTGCATGGTTTTCCTTGGGTCGTAAGGTTAAGGGGAGCGGCGGTGCGCCGCTGCAATGGCGAGTGCGACGACTTCCTGCACACCGGCGGCGCGCAGGGTTTGCGCCGCTTCGTGCAGGGTCGCACCGGAGGTGATGACGTCGTCCACAAGCAGGAGGCGGGCGGGCAGGTCGCCGCATACGGCAAAGGCACCGCGCATGTTGCGGCGGCGTGCGGCGTGGGTGGGCAGCAGCGATTGCGGTTGCCGTGCCTGTTTGCAGAAGATGCCCTCGGCGACAAGCGGCACTGCCAGCAGGCGGGCGGCGGCACGGGCGGGGAAAAGGGTCTGGTTGAAGCCGCGCCGGTGCAGGCGGCTGTTGGCAATCGGCATGGCAAGCACGGCATCAACCGCTACCGGCTGGGCGCGCAGCAGGCGGCAGGCTTCGTCTGCGAGCACGCGCAGCGCCAGCCGGTCTGCCTGAAATTTGCCGCGCAGAATGGTACTGCGCACCAACTCGCGGAACTGCCAGCGCACGAGCAGGCGGCTGTACGCAGGCGGGCGGCGCAGGCAGGCGCCGCAAGTGAAGCGCGCGTCGGCGACTGTATTGGCGCAGGTCGGGCAATGGGTGCCGAGGTGCGGCAGGCGCGCCGCGCAGTCGTCGCAGAGGCCGACCACTTCTGCCGCGCCGCAGCCGATGCAGCGCGGTTGCAGGAAGCGGGTCAGCCAGCGGGTGATCATGCGGCAGCGATGCGCGCCAGCAGGATTTTGTGCAGGTAAATGTTGCCCGCAACGATCTCGCCACGGTCGAGCATCGCCTGTCCGCCGCCGAAATCGCTGACGATGGCACCTGCTTCGCGGGCAATCAGCAGCCCGGCGCAGATGTCCCACGGCTTGATGCCCATCTCGAAATAACCATCGAGACGGTTCGCGGCGACAAAACACAAATCCAGCGCCGCCGAACCGAGGCGGCGTACATCGGCGATTTCCTGCATCACCGAGGCGAGCAGCGCATATTGACGCGTCAGCAATTCGGGATAGCGGAAGGGGAAGCCGGTTGCGGCGATGGCGCGGCTGCCGTCGCGCAGACCGCTGACGCGCAGGCGGCGACCGTTTAACTGCGCGCCGTCGCCACGGGCGGCGGTGAACCATTCCTCGGTCATGGGGTTATAGACCACGCCGAGTTCCGGCTGGCCGCGTTTCAGCAGGCCGATGGACACGGCAAACTGCGGCAGGCCGTGCAGGAAATTGGTGGTGCCGTCAAGCGGGTCAATGACCCAGCAGAACTCGCTTTCCCCGGCAGCGGCGCGGGTCTCGCCCGATTCCTCGCCGAGGAAATCATGCTGCGGGAATTTGTCGAGCAGCACGTTTTTAATCACTTCCTCGGCGCGGCGATCCACCACGCTGACCAAATCACCGCGCCCCTTTTCCTCAACCTGAATCTGGTCGAGCTGCCGCTGCCCCAGTTGCAATATTTTCCCCGCTTCCTCGGCGGCACGACGGGCAATTGTCAGCATCGGGTTCATCGCCATAACACTACACCTCACTAGAAAAAAACGGTGCGCATTGTAGCAGCCCGCCCCGGTGTACACGGCAACATCCTGTCCGGGCAGGCCAAAAAAAACCCCGCAAGGTGCGGGGCAATAATCATCATGAGGCAATGTGACAGTTAGCATTAGCTGTTCCGTCGGGAATAATAGTAAATGTTCCTATTATCTTAATCAAGACATTTTCGGTACTTTTTTAAAAAAATACACAACTCACTGAAAGTAAAAATAATAAAAACCGCAAAAAATAACGTCCATCCGTACAATACCGCGCTTCTTGCCCGGAAACCGCCATGCCCACTACCCCGCCAGCGATCATTACGACCCGCACCGCCGCCGCTTTTACGCCGCCGAACCGCCCCGCCCCGTGCAGCACGGCCTTGCCGCGCTGTGGAAGATGATGATTTGCGGCCGCCATACGTATCCGCCCGCGCCGCTGCCAAGCGTACGCCCCGATTGGCCGGTCTTCCTCGCGCCCGCTGCCAAAAGCCGTTTCATCTGGTTCGGCCATTCCACCCTGCTGATGCGTATCGGCGGGCAAACCCTTATCACCGATCCCGTTTTCGGCGGCAACGTCTCGCCTGCCCCTTTCACCATGCGCCGCTTCCAGCCGCCGGCGGCGACCGTTGCCGAACTGCCGCCGCTTGATGCCGTCCTCATCTCGCACAACCACTACGACCATCTCGAACGCGCCACCCATAAACAACTGGCGCATGGCCGCGCGCATTACCTCGTCCCGCTTGGCGTCGGTGCGCGGTTGCGGCGCTGGGGCGTTCCCGCCGCGCGTATCAGCGAGCTGGACTGGTGGCAAAGCATCAACCGCAACGGCATCCGCTACACTGCACTGCCGGCGCGCCATTACAGCGGGCGCGGAATGTTCGACCACAACCGCAGCCTGTGGGCGGGTTATCTCATCGAATACGGCGACGAACGCTACTATTACCACGGCGATTCCGCCTGGGGACAACACTTCGATGCCATCGCCGCCCGCGTCGGCCGCATTGATATTGCCTTTATCGAAAACGGCCAATACAGCGAACACTGGCCGGACAACCACCTCTTTCCTGAAGAAACCGCCGCCGTCGCCGCCAAACTCGCGCCCGCCCGCTTCATGCCCATCCACTGGGGTGCCTACCCGATGGCGCTGCACCGCTGGAACGAACCTGTCCTGCGCAGCATCCCCGCTGCCCGCACTCTCGGTATCAACCCGCTTACCCCGCTTTTGGGTCAGGTTTTTGATGTAAACACGGCAACGGAGGACTGGTATCGCGATGCATTGTGAGAGAAATCGGGCATTCATCCGGAAGGCCACAACACCAACGCAATGACAATGCCATAAAAATCACGGAAAACAGAACATTAAAAGAATAATACAAAGACCGCTTGACCCGGTGAGACATCCCGCTATAATGCGCGCCCACGACGCGGGAATAGCTCAGTGGTAGAGCACAACCTTGCCAAGGTTGGGGTCGCGAGTTCGAGCCTCGTTTCCCGCTCCAATTTCCTCCGAGCCTCAATATTGAGGCTCTTTTAATTCAGGCTGGGTAGCAAAGTGGTTATGCAGCGGATTGCAAATCCGTGGACGCCGGTTCGATTCCGACCCCAGCCTCCATGCCTGCTTATCAGCCCCTGTCAGGGGCTTTCTTTTTGCCTGAAAAAACTGCCGGTTATTTAAAAATAGCCTTCGCGGTAATCAGGAAACATCCCCCAAGCGCAGATATAGTCGTTTCAAACAGAAATGATACGATGTTGGCGAGCCTGACCGTATCATTTCTGTTTGAAGCGACTATACCTATGCCACTCGGCAAAGAGGCTGCCCTGATTCCAGGCCCGGCAACGGGATAGATTCTAAGCAACCACCCTTGTGGGCAGTTTTTATTTGGGTTTGTGGGTCGGATCGATGCCGAGGCTGCGCAGTTTGCGGTAGAGGTTGGTGCGGTCCATGCCGACCCTGCCCGCGAGTTTGGCGATGTTGCCGTCGCACTGGCGGAAGTATTCGAGCAGGTACTGGCGCTCGAAGACTTCACGCGCATCGCGCAGTGTCATGTCTTTCGGGATGATTTGCGACCACAGGCTGTCGGGGCTGCTGTGTTCGTTCGGGATGAGTGCCTCTTTGGCTTCTTCGGCGTCGATTTCCGGTTCGTCGCTGTGTACGAGCAGGCGTTGCACGAGGTTGCGCAGTTCGCGGATGTTGCCCGCCGCCCAGTTGTGCTGGCGCAGCACGTTCTGTGCGGCAAGGGTAAAGTGGCGGTAGGGCAGTTGTTCGGTGTCGGCGTATTGCTGGCTGTAGTAGTCGAGCAATTCGGGGACGTCTTCGCTGTGTTGTTCGAGCGGGCTGATGGCGATGGTGGCGATGGTGATGTGGTCGTAGAGGGCGGCGCTCAGCCGTTCTTTCAGGAGGTTGAGCGGCAGGCGGGTGGCGGCGATGATGCGCGCCCGGCTGATGCGCGTGCCGCTGCTGCCGCCGGGGTAGTATTCGTGGTGTTCGAGCAGGTGTTGCAGGGTGGTCTGGATGTCTTCGCGCAGGTTGCCGATTTCGTCGAGGTAGAGGGTGCCTTCGCCCGCCTGGGCGATGAGGCCGGGGCGTTTGTGGTCGCCGAGCAGGATGAGCGGGATGTCGTTGCTGTCGATGGCGGCGAGGTTGGTGTTGATGAAGGGGGCGTCGCGGCGGATGCTGTTCTGGTGGATGTGGCGCGCGAGGTGCTGTTTGCCGGTGCCGGCGTTGCCGTGGATGAGCAGCGGCATGCTCTGGTCGGCCAGTTGTGCGGCACGCTGGCGCAGTTCCTGGGTCTGCGCGCTTTTGCCGATGATTTCGGCGGGCGGGCTGATTTTGGCCCGGAGGGCGGCATTTTGGGTTTGCAGGTCGTGGGCTTGCAGGGCGCGCTGCACGGTGAGCAGCAGTTTGGCGCTGGACAGCGGTTTTTCGAGGAAGTCGTAGGCGCCGAGTTTGGTGGCTTCCACGGCGGTTTCGATGGTGCCGTGCCCGCTCATGATGACGACGGGGCATTGCAGGGTGCCGCTTTGCTGCCATTCGCGCAGCAGGCTGATGCCGTCGGTATCGGGCATCCAGATGTCGAGGAGGATGAGTTGCGGTTTATAGCGCTGGTTCAGTTGGCGGGCTTCTTCGGCGTTGGCGGCGGTGTAGGTGGTGTAGCCTTCGTCGCCGAGGATGTCGGTGAGGGTGTCGAGGATGCCGGTTTCGTCGTCGATGATGAGGATGTCGGGAGCGGTGCTGGTCATGTCTGGGGACTCGCGGGTTGGGTGGCGGGCAGGGTGATGGTTATTCTAGCACCGCCCAGTTCGCGGCTATGGCCGGCGCTGATGGTGCCGTCGTGTTCGTGCACGATTTTTTTGACGATGGCGAGACCGAGGCCGGTGCCTTTGGGTTTGTTGGTGACGTAGGGCTCGAACGGGTCTTTGGTGAGGTCGGCGAAGCCGGGGCCGTTGTCTTCGATGTCGAGGATGATGTTGCCGCCTTCTTCGCGCGTGCGCCAGCGGATGCGCGGGTTCGCTTCGTTCTGCACGGCTTCAACCGCGTTTTTCATGAGGTTGATGAGGATTTGCCGGATGTGCACCGGGTCGGCATGCACGGGGCGCTGCGCTTCGGCGAGATCGAGTTCGGGGTGGTGCTCGCGGTAGAGTTCGGCGATTTGCCTGAGCAGCGGATTGAGGTAGAGGTTTTGCCGCCTGGTTTCCAGCGGGCGCGCTATCTGGCTGAAATCAGCGACGATTTGCTGCATGGCTTCGACCTGGTCGATGATGGTGCCGGTCGCTTTGGCAAGGATTTGCCGGTCCGCTTCGTCGGCGAGTTTGTCGGCGAGGCGGCGTTGCAGGCGTTCGCTTTGCAGGCGGATGGGGGTGAGCGGGTTTTTGATTTCGTGGGCGAGGCGTTTGGCGACTTCTTCCCAGGCGGCGTTGCGTTGCGCGTGCAGGAATTCGGTGATGTCGTCGATGACGATGACGTGGCCGTTGCGCCCGCGTTTGCCGGCATCGGGCAGGCGGCTGCCGTGGCACATGAGGATTTTCCGCGTGCCGTGGCGGTTCAGGGTGATTTCCTGCTGCCAGTTTTCCTGGTTGGTGGTGATGATGGGCAAAAGTGCCTGCATGAGTTCCTGATAGCTGTTTTCGCTGGGTTTGTCGGCTTCGGGCAGCGGGGTTTTGTGCAGGTTGACGAGGGCGAGGTCGAGGATTTTGCCGGCGTTTCTGTTCCAGCTTTGCAGGCGGCCGCCGCCGTCGAGGGTGAGCACGCCGCCGGTGATGTTGTCCATGATGGTTTCCAGGCGCGCTTTTTGTTCGACCAGCAGGCGCTGCACGCGGTCGTTGGTCTCGCGCGCGTCTTCGAGGCTCTGGCTCATGTGGTTGAACTGGCGGCCGAGGTTGCCGAGTTCGTTTTGCGGCAGATCGGTGATGCGCGCGTGGTAGTCGCCGCCGGCGATATTTTCGGCGGCGCGGCTCAGGGTGCGCAGCGGGTGGCCGAGGCGTTCGCTGAAATGGGCGGAAAGCCAGATGATGATGAGGGTGGTGAGCAGGATGGTGGTGGCGAAGACGAGGATGATGTTGGCGCGGATGCGCGGTTGCAGGGCGTTGTAGCTCTGGTGCTGGCGGTATTGTTCGCGCACGTCTTCGGCCTGGCTGTTGAAGGCTTCGGGCATGCTGTACACCGCTTGCAGGTAGAAGGTGTTTTCCGGTTTCCGGATGATAGTGAGGACGGTGATGGTGTATTCGCCGTTGTTGTCGCCGTATTCAAAGTGTTCTTCTTCGTCGGTGGCGTTAAGCATGGCGGCGGTGCTCGGCGCTTCGACGATGAGTTTGCCGGGGTCGATGCTGCTGAAAGCGACGATGGTGCCTTGCAGGTCGAAGACGGCGAGTTCGAGCGCACCGGTTTGCTGGCGCAGCGGTTCGATATTGGCGATGAGCGTCGCCTGGTTCATGTCGCCCATCGCCTGACGCAGGATGCGGGTCTGTTCCAGGGTCTGCCCGGTGCGGATGGCGATGGCGGTGCGGGAGAGTTGCAGGGCGTTGTCGAGGGCGTTGTTGATGCGGGTGTTGAAGACTTTGCCGAGGTCGTAGGTGAGGTACTGCCAGCTGAACGCGGCGATGATGGCGGCGGGGATGATGGCGGTGGTGAAGATGCGCCAGCCGTAATAGAAGCCGAGGCTGCTCTTCTTTTTGCGGCGGTGCTCGCGCGCGCTGCGGATGATCTGCCACAGGGTGATGAGGCTCAAGACGCCGAGGCCGGCGATGGTGATGTTGATGAGGGCGAGCTGGCTTTGTTGCAGCGGCTGGCCGCTCATCGCCGCCTGGCCGAAGCTGTGGATGCTGTTGAGCGTGAGCAGGATGAGGACGGTGCAGATAAGGATGATGCCGGTGCGGCGCGCTTTGCGCTGGCGGCTGATCTGGCTGGATTCCATAAGGATACGGGGCGGGTGGTCAATCGTCATCCGCCGTGGCGGGCAGGATGAGGCGCGCCAGCATCAGCATGATAACGGCGCCGAGGGCGGCATGGAGCATGACGGCGGGGACGGCGGCGCGGAAAACCGCGTCGGGGGAATAGCTGTCGGGCAGGGTGGCGAGATAGCGTTTGAGCAGGCAGAGCTGCATGATGATTTCCAGCACCGGGCAGACGGCGGCGGTGTAGAAAACATCGCGGCTGTCGTAAGTGGCGCGGCGCCAAACGGCCCAGGCCACGGCACCGAGGGCGGAGATGAAAAAGGCGGGGTGGAACAGGTATTGCCGGAAAAGCAGGGCGGGGTTTCCCATGACCAGCATCACCGCCTGCGGGGAAAAGAGGATGTCCGCCAGCGTGCGGATGATGAGATAGGCGGGCAGCAGGCGGATGAAGACGGACAGCGAAGGGTAGTAGTAGCGGGTGCAGGTGAGGGGCATGGAAGGTTCCTTTCCCGGCCGGGCTGTCGCCCGGCCGGGGCAGATGCAGGATGATTCAGTAGTAGCCGAGCGCTTTCCACCACAGCATGCCGACGGCGATCCACACGGCGAAGTTGACGATGCTGGTGATGAAGCCCGTCTTCCACCATTCGCCGAGGGTGGCGTAGTTGGAGCTGAAAATGACGGGTGCGGTACCGGTGGCGTAGTGGGTGAGGCTCATCATGATATTGCCTGCCGCCGCGAGGACGAGCCCGAAGAGCAGCGGCGGTGCGCCGAGGGCAATGCCCGCGCCGTAGAAAGCGACCAGCATGGCGGAGATGTGCGCGGTGGTGCTGGCAAAGGCGTAGTGCGCGTAGAGGTAGATAAGCGCCAGCAGGATCATCGAGTAGAACCAGGGCAGGGCGAGCGCCTCGATACCGCCCTGAATCTGCCCCGCAAAATAGGTGACGATGCCGAGTTTGTTCAGCCAGTCGGCCATCATCACCAGCGCGCCGAACCAGATGAGCGTGTCCCAGGAGCCTTTTTCCGCCGTCACATCGCCCCAGGCCAGCACACCGCTGACGAGCAGGATGCCGAGGCCGAGGAAGGCGGTCGTGGTCGGGTTGAGTTTCAGGGCGGCGATGTGGGTGAGGTGGAAAGGAATGTCCGCCCAGAAGCAGAGCAACAGGGCAAAGACGCCGAGCATCCACCATTCGTCACGCTTGATTTTGCCGAGGGCGGCGAGTTTTTTGTGGGCGAAGGCGGCGGCATCGGGGGTCTCCTTGATTTCCGGCGGATAAACCAGGTAAACCACCAGCGGCATCAGCAGGATGCAGGCCATGCCCGGCAGGAACATGGCGACCGCCCAGGTCGTCCAGCTCATGTGAAAATCGCTGCCGACCATTTTGTTGATGGCGTCCACCACCAGCGGGTTGGGCGCGGTAGCGGTAATGAACATGCCGGAAGTGATGGGGTTGGCGTTGTAATTGACCAGGGCGAGATAGCGCCCGATTTTGCCCTGCGTGCCTTTCGCCGGATCGGAATCGAAGGCGGCGGCGATGGATTTCATGATGGGGTGGATGATGCCGCCGCCGCGCGCGGTATTCGATGGCGTGATGGGGGCGAGGACGGTTTCGGACAGCGCCAGCGCATAGGCGATGCCGATGGTGCGTTTGCCGAAGAGGGCGATGAAGTAATAGCCGATGCGTTCGCCTAGGCCGGTCTTGATGACGCCCCGGGCGACCATGATGGAGATGACGATAAGCCAGATGAGCGGGTTGGAAAAAGAAGAGAGGGCGTCCTTGATGGCCTGGGTGCCGGGGTTTTTCACCTCTGCCCCGACCGTCACGCCGGTGATGGCGACTAGCGCCACGGCAATGATGGATACCGCCCCGAGCGGCAGCGCCTTGCCGATGATGGCGGCGATGGTGCCGGCGAAGAGTGCGAGCAGGTGCCAGCCGTTTTCATTGACCCCCGGCGGTACGGGCAGGACAAACCAGATGCAGAGCGCGATGGCGAGCGCGATCAGGGTGGGGATGGGCTTGATGGCCATGATGATTCTCCCGTGTTGTGGTTTGTCGTCATCATATAGCGGGAACTTCATGAAGCCAAACAGATATTGCGCAGCGTGTCAAGCCGCCGGAAAGCATGCCGCTTGTGTTACGGCGTCAGGCAGGCCAGGCTTTCCGCGATGCCGGTGCTGTCCGGCGCGAGGATGGTCAGGCGGACGCGGTAGCTTTCTCCGGCCTGCACCCGCGTCTTCTCTTCCAGCCATTTGCCGTCGCCGAGATGGCGGATGGCACCGTCGCTCATGCGCACGGTGAAGGTTGTGGGCAGGGTATCGCCGACAAACACGTCCGGCAGTTCCTCGATGTCGCCTTCCTTGCTGACGCTGACATACAGATAGGCGTTGCCGTCCACGATTTCCTGACTGGCACCGGTGGCGGCGATGGCGTAATGCTCGCTTTCCTGCGGGCTGAAGCGTTCGCAGACGATGGTGTCCTGCAAGGACTTGGGCGCGGCCGCCTGCCGCGCCTGCGGCGTCATGCGCGCGGCGAGCAGGGCGCGGTCATCGGCAGGCGGGATGGCGGGTATCCGGGCGGCCTCGCAGGATTGCCGCGCGGCGGCATCCGGAATGCGGCTGCAATCCGCCTCATCCGCGCCGACCAGGCGCCGCGTGGCGCTATCCGGCAGTGCGTCCATGCCGATGAGCCGTCCCGATTGCGCATGACCGGCGACGGCGGCCAGCAGGCCCGCGAGAGCGGGAATGAAAAATTTCACTGGATTCTCCGGTTGGTATCAATGTGTGGCTGCCGCTGCTTGCGGCGGCCGCCAATATCATTTTTCACCATGCAAACACTGTGCCGAAAACGCGCGCTTCATCCGCTTGGCACATTCCCCGCTTGGTCTTTCCCGTGTTTTGCAAAGAAAGGAATATCCGGTGTTTCAAGAAGCCGCTTTTTCGCCGCTGCCGCCCGCCGCCCTGCATTGCCGGCGGCTGGCATGGCTGCTGTTTTTTGCGGTCGCCGCCCTGCTGGTCTGTGTGCCGGCGGTGCCCGTGCCGGCAGGTGGTTTGCGCACCTTCCTGTTTTACGGCGCGGCGGGCTGCGTGCCGCTACTATCTGTTGTTTTTCTGGTTATGCGGCCTGAGTTACCGCCGCTGCTCGTTCGCGCTGACGGCGCAGGCGCTTGTCATCCGGCGCGGCATCTGCTTCCGCCGCGAGACGGTGGTGCCCCGCGCGCGGGTGCAGTATGCGGATGTGCGCCAGGGCCCGCTGGGGCGGCGTTTTGATCTCGCGACGCTGGTGGTGGTTACCGCCGGGGCGCGGCTGGCGTCGGTGCAGCTGGTGGACGTGACGCTGGCCGCAGCGCAGGCGATGCGCGCGGCGTTGACGGGAGAGGCGCACGATGCGTGCTGATTTCGCGGCAGCGCTGCATGCCACGGCAGAACGCCGCCTGCACCGCTATTCATGGTGGTTCGTCGCGCTGGGCTATTTCCGGCGGTGGATTTGGCTGTTTGTCGGCCCGCTGCTGGTCAACGTCTTCGCCAACCGGGAAACAGTGCCGTTTGAGCTGCTGATCGCGGCATCGTTAATCACCGCCCTTTTCATCTGCTGCCTCGTCTATTCGCTGCTCTTCTGCCGCTCGTACCGCTTCGTGGTGCGCGACGGCACGCTGTTCATTCGCTACGGCGTGCTGCTCTATCAGGGGCGCGTGGCCGCTGGACAAGGTGCATAACGTCACGCTCACCCGCTCGCTCACGCACCGCCTGCTCGGCGTCGCCGAGGTCACGCTGGAAACGGGCGGTTCGGGCGAGACGGCGGAAGCGCGGCTGCGCGTGCTGTCGCTGGCCGATGCCCGCCTTTTCGAGGAACTGGTGCTGCGCGAGACACCGCCGGAGGCGGCGGACGACAACCTGCTGCCGCTCGACAACCGCGCCCTGCTGCGTTACGGACTGCTGAATGATTTCGGCGTGCTTGTCGGCGGTTCGTTCGCGCTGCTGGCGATGCTCCCCGATGCAAATAGCCCGGACTGGATGACGGCATTGATGCAGTGGCTGTTCAAACGGCTGTTGCCGGATGACTGGTACCACAGCGGCGCGTCGTGGCTGCTCGTGCTGGTGCTGGCGCTGCTGCTCGGCAAATTGACCATGCTCGCCGGCGCGTTTTTCCGGTACAGCCATTTCTATCTGGGCGAACGCGACGGCCTGCTCACGCAGCGGCGCGGCCTCTTTGCCCGCGTGGAAAGCCATATGCCGCTTGCGCGCATACAAGTGTGGCGGGTGCAGCAAAGCCCGCTGTACCGCCTGTGCGGGCTGTATGCGGTCGCAATCGATACCGTGGTCGTGCCGGGCAAGCAGGGTGAACGCGGCATCCGCGAACTGCTGCCGCTGGCGGATGCGGCGACCCTCAGCCGCCTGCTTGCGCGCTGGGCGGGCTGCGACCCGCTTGCCGTGCCGCTTAACCCCATCCATCCGCAGGCGGCGCGGCGGCTCTTCCGCCGCTACGCGTTGTGGCTTGCTTTCTGGATAACGGTCGCGCTGTGCTTTGCCCGGCTGTTCGCTGCGCAAATGTGGTTGATGACGCTGCCGCTGCTGTGGCTGGCGTCCCTGCCGAGCCTGCATCTCGCCGCCACCCGCCGCTGCCGCCACGCCGCCTGGGCATTCAATAACGGCTTCCTGCATCGGCGCGACGGCTGGTTGTGGCGCACGCACTGCTTCGCGGCGGCGGACAAGGTGCAGGCGCTGCAACTGACGGAAAGCCCGTTCGACCGCCGCTACGGCATGGCGAACGTCACGGCAGACACGATGGGCACGGGGCTGTCCATGCCGCTCGCCTTGCCGTGGCTGGCGAAAGAAGACGCGATGCGGCTGCTGCATGAATTGACGGGCGCGGCGAAAGCGCGCGGTTGAATCGTCTGACGGTTTTTCCGGTAGCGCGGCGGTGCGGGGGAAAGCAGGGACGTCGCGTGGCAACCCCGCTACCTGTTCCGCGCTGCCGTAGCGCTGTCGTGCAGGCGGGGAAGCGCGGTTATCCGCTGGCGGGCCGAAGCCCGCCAAACGTTTGTTCTGCGCCGTGTTATTGCGGCGCTTTGTCTTTGATGCGTTTGATCAGATCGGCCATTTTTTCCGAGCTTTTTGCCGCATCTTCGTGCATCGGCAGGACTTTGGCAGCAAATGCGGCGGTGTCCACGTCTTCCACGAAGGTCACGCCCAGTTTGTCTTTGGCTTCCTTGATGACTTTCTCGGTGTTTTCTTTCCACAGGTCTTTTTGCAGCATCATGGATTCGCGACCGGCTTTTTTGATGGCTGCTTGCTGTTCAGGGGTGAGTTTGTCCCAGTCTTTGGTGCTCATGACGAGGACGTCCGGAATCATGGTGTGGCGGTCGTAGCTGTAATACTTGCTGACTTCGCCGTGGCGGTTGTCAACCAGTGCGGATTCGTTGTTTTCCGCGCCGTCAACCACGCCTTGTTGCAGGGCGGTGTAGAGTTCGCCGAAGGCAATCGGGGTGGGGTTGGCACCGAGGGTTTCCACCATTTTTACCGCCGTCGGGCTGGGCTGGACGCGGATTTTCATGCCTTTCAAATCGTCCGGGGTTTTAATCGGTTTACCGGCGTAGAAGGAGCGGCTGCCTGCGTCGTAGTAGGTGATGCCGATGAAGCCTTTGTCTTTGGAGGCGTTCAATACTTCGTCACCGATGTCGCTGGTGAGCACGTCGTAGTAGTGCTGTTCGTTTTTGAAGATGTAGGGCAGGTTGAAGACGCCGTAGAGCGGCTCGAAGGCTTCGAGTTCGGCGGCGTTCGATTTGGCGAGCGCAAGGCCGCCCGATTGCACGAGTTCAACGGATTCACGCTGGGTGCCGAGCTGGGCGTTCGGGTAGATGCGGATCTTGACTTCGCCATTGGTGTATTCCTTCACTTTGTCAGCGAAGTTTTCCATGGCTTTGTGCACAGGGATGTCTTTGCTCTGGTTGTGGGAGAGTTTGAGGGTGACGGCGGCCTGGCTACCGGCAGCGAGGCCAAAGGCAAGGGCGGCGGCAAGGGCTTTTTTCGTGAAGGTCATGGATTTTCTCCGTTGTGTGTGAATGCCTGTGGTTTATGTTATGTCTTCCTGTGTTTTTTTGTCAATACATTGGTTGACCACTCACAGAAAAATGGTTAATCTGCGCCCGTTTTCTATTCTCCGCGAGGTGTTTATATCTGATGTTGCTGTTTCCCCCCGTTCGCCGTTGGCGCGGCTCGCCGCCGTCGTCCGTCTGGTGAACGGTTATGTGTTGACGGTGCTGGCGTTTGCGCTGGTGGTCTGTGTGGTGTGGCAGGTGATGTCACGCTATACGCAGGTATGGGCGAACAAGATGCCCCTGGTTTTTCTGGCTGACCTGTTACGCCTAATCAAGCCCAGCACGGTCACGGATGAGCTGGCGCGCTTCATGTTTATGTGGGTCGGGCTGCTCGGCGCCGCGCAGGCATCCGCCTACAAGCAGCATCTGGCGATTGATTTGCTGGCCATGAAACTGCAAGGCGGTGCGAAACGCGCGCTGAATGTAGTTATTGAGTGCTGCATCATCGCTTTTGCCGCGTTGGTGATGATCAAGGGTGGCTGGGCGCTCGCGGCGAAGACGTTTGCCAATGACCAGGTCACGCCTGCGCTGCAATGGCCGATGGGTTATGTCTATTTGGTCGTGCCGCTTGCAGGCGCCTTGATGGTGTTTTTTGCCGTGGTGGAAATTGTGAACGCGTTGTCTGGTCGTGAAGGGGGTGCCGCATGAGCCCGGAGATGTTGAGTATTCTGGTCCTGTTCGGGCTGTTTTTCCTGCTGATGTTTTTGAGCGTGCCGGTGTCGTTTTCCATCGGCATCGCCACGGTAGCGACGATTCTGATCACCATGCCGTTTGACACGGCGCTGTTCGTCACCGCGCAGAAGATGATTACCGCGCTGGACAGTTTCGCCCTGCTCGCCCTGCCGTTTTTCATCCTCGCGGGCAACATCATGAACCGGGGCGGGATTGCCATACGCCTCATCAATCTGGCGCTGGTGCTGGCAGGCCGCCTGCCCGGTGCGCTGGCGCACTGCAACGTCATCGCCAACATGCTCTTCGGCTCGATTTCCGGCTCGGCGGTCGCCGCCGCCGCAGCCGTCGGCGGCACGATGAACGAGATGCAGCGCAAGGCAGGCTATGACCCTGGTTACGCAGCAGCGGTCAACATCGCTTCCTGCCCGACCGGCCTGCTGATTCCGCCCAGCAACACCTTCATCGTCTATTCGTTGATTTCTAACGGCACATCGGTGGCGGTTCTCTTCATTGCGGGTTATCTGCCCGGCATCCTGATGGGGCTCGGCATCATGGTGGTTGCGGGCATCATCGCCTGGCGGCGCAAGTATCCGGTGAACGAACGCGTATCACTCAACGTCGCCGTCGGTGCCTTCATCCAGGCCATCCTGCCGCTATCGCTCGTGATTGTCGTCGTTGGCGGTATTGTTGGAGGCTACTTCACCGCGACCGAAGCTGCGGCCATCGCCGTGGTCTATGCTCTCTTCCTCGCCGTCGTCGTCTATCGTGAAGTCAAACTCAAAGACCTGCCGAAAATCTTCCTCGATTCCATGGTGACGAACGCCATCGTGATGCTGCTCATCGGCTGTTCCTCCGGCATGAGCTGGGCCATGGCCAATGCCGACATCCCCTTCATCATCGAAGAAGCCATTCTCGCCATGTCCGAGAACAAAATCGTCATCCTGCTGACCATCAACCTGATATTGCTCATCGTCGGCTTCTTCATGGACATGACCCCGGCCATCCTCATCTTCACCCCGATCTTCCTGCCGATCGCACAATCACTCGGCATGGACCCCGTGCACTTCGGTGTGATGATGACCTTCAACCTCTGCATGGGCATCGTCACCCCGCCGGTCGGCAGTTGCCTCTTCGTTGGTTGCTCCGTGGGCAAAGTGCGCCTCGCGCAAGTCATCCCCTTCATGCTGCCGATGTACATCGCGCTCATCATCACCCTGCTGCTCGTAACCTTCATCCCGCAGATCTCCCTGATCCTGCCGCAACTGCTGCTCGGCTACGGAGGCTAAACCGTGAAAACCCTCAAACACTGGCAACTGCACAGCGAAAACCCGGACGGTGTGACACTTCTCTGCGACGAACGCCACCTGCTGCACATCATCGTCCTCGAAGACTACCTCTGGCGCATCTGGCTCATGCAGGACGGCGCTAGCCGCCTCGACCGCACCTGGCTCATCTCACCTGATACCGCGCCCTGCCCGATGGAAGGGCGCGAGCGGGCGAGCCGCGCGGGCTTCACCTGCCCGCCGGTCACCATCCGCCAGGATGACGACAGCCTCACCCTCACCGGCAGCACCCTGCGCCTAATCGTCCACCGCCCGCTGTGGCTCGAATGGCAAGAAAAACACGGCGACGACTGGCGCACCATCGCCAGCGACCGCCCAACCGGTGCCTACCAACTCGGCCACTCGCGCCCCGGCATCGCCCACTACATGAAACTGGGCGCAGGCGACCGCTACTACGGCCTCGGCGAAAAAGCCGGCACCGTGGACCGCTACGGCAAGCGCTACCAAATGAAAAGCCTCGACGCGATGGGCTACAACGCCGAGACCACCGACCCGCTCTACAAACACTGGCCCTACTACCAGGTCGTGAACAGCGAAGGCACGCACTACGGCCTCTACTACGACAACCTCAACACCAGCACCTTCGACATGGGTAACGAGCTGGACAACTACCACCCGCGCTACCGCAGCTACCGCGCCGAAGACGGTGACCTCGACTACTACCTCATCCACAGCACAAGCATCCTCGACAACACCCGCCGCTTCGTGACACTCACCGGCCGCCACACCTTCCCGCCCAAATGGAGCCTCGGCTACTCCGGCTCCACCATGAGCTACACCGACGCCCCGGATGCGCAAGACCGCCTGCAACACTTCATCCGCGACATCCGCGCCCACGCCATCCCCTGCGACAGCTTCCAGCTCTCCTCTGGCTACACCAGCATCGACGGCAAACGCTACGTCTTCAACTGGAACCGCGACAAATTCCCCGACCCCAAAGCCTGCTTCGCCGCCTACCACGACGCGGGCGTGCGCCTCGCCGCCAACATCAAACCCTGCCTGCTGCATGACCACCCGCGTTACCAGGAAGCCGCCGAGTACGGCCTCTTTATCCGCGCCAGCGACAGCGACGCGCCGGAAGAATCCATGTTCTGGGACGACACCGGCTCACACCTCGACTTCACCAACCCCGCCACCGGCGCGTGGTGGCAAAAAAACATCCGCGAACAACTCATTGACTACGGCATCGACGCCACCTGGAATGACAACAACGAATACGAAATCTGGGACGACAACGCCCGCTGCCACGGCTTCGGGCGGGAAATCCCCATCCACCACATCCGCCCGCTCATGCCGCTCCTGATGATGCGCAACTCCCATGAAGCACAAACCGCCGCCAGCCACGAGCGCCCCTACCTCATCTCGCGCAGCGGCTGTCCGGGGATGCAGCGCTACGTCCAGACCTGGAGCGGCGACAACCGCACCAACTGGCATACCCTCAAATGGAACATCCGCATGGGTGTCGGCATGAGCCTCTCCGGCATGTACCACATCGGGCACGACATTGGCGGCTTCGCCGGCGACAAACCCGAGCCCGAACTCTTCCTGCGCTGGATACAAAGCGCCCTGCTCCTGCCGCGCTTCACCATCCACAGCTGGAACGACGACGGCAGCGCGAACGAACCGTGGATGCACCCCAGCGTTACCAATGCCGTGCGCCAGGCCATCGAACAACGCTACCGCCTCATCCCGCACCTCTACACCCTGCTCTGGCAGACCCGCGAAAACAGCGAACCCTACCTCCGCCCCACCTTCCTCGACCACGAACACGACCCGCGCACCTACGCCGACACCGACGACCACATGATTGGCCGCGACATCCTCGTCTGCCCCGTCACCACAGAAGGCGTGCGCGAACGCGACGTGTACCTGCCGGACAACCACAGCGGCTGGTACGACTATTACAGCGGCGCGTACCACAGCGGCGGGCAAACCCTGCATGTTGCCGCCCCGCTCGAACACCTGCCGCTCTACATCCGCGCCGGCAGCCTCATCGCCGAAGGCAACCTGCTGCACGCCGACAGCCCGGACGACGACACCGAACGCACCCTGCGCCTCTACCCCGACCCCGGCACCAGCACAAACAGCGGCACAATCTACGACGACAACGGCACCGCGCGCGAAGGCGAGCCCTACTGGCGCCTCGACTGGAAACTGCATGGCGACGCGCACAACCTCTACCTGCGCCTCAACGAAAGCGGCGACTACGAACCCGCCTACCGCGACAACATCCGCGTCACCCTGCCGCCCGGCGAAAAACGCCGCCTCATCACCAGCGGCAACATGGCGGTGCAGCAGGCATAAAATGTAGGGCGGGCTTCAGCCCGCCAAAAGCCCTCGCCCTGTGGGAGAGGGACTAAAAAACCGCGCAGCGACAAAACCCGGCAACCACGCCGCTTGACGGGACACCCCAACACACAAACCAACCGGAGCCAACCATGACCTTCCTGACCGACGACTTCCTCCTCCACAACAACACCGCGCGCACCCTCTACCACGACTACGCCAAAGACCAGCCCATCTACGACTACCACTGCCACCTGCCGCCCGCCGACATCGCTGCGAACCGCCAGTTCGCCGACCTCGCCGCCATCTGGCTCGAAGGCGACCACTACAAATGGCGCGGCCTGCGTACCCTCGGCATCCCCGAACGCCTCATCACCGGCGACGCCAGCCCGCGCGAAAAATTCCAAACCTACGCCGAAGCCGTGCCGCACTTCATCGGCAACCCGCTGTATCACTGGACACACCTTGAACTCAAACGCCCCTTCGGCATCACCACCCTGCTGAACGGCGCAAGCGCTGAAGCCGTCTGGCAAGAAGCGAACGCCCGCCTCAAAGAGAGCGCCTTCCGCGCGCGCGGCATCCTTGAACAAATGAACGTGAAAATGGTCGGCACCACCGACGCCCCCTGCGACAGCCTCGAACACCACGCCGCCATCGCCGCCGACAAAACCTTTACCGTCAAAATCCGCCCCAGCTGGCGTCCGGACAAAGCCATCAAAATCGAACACGCCGACTACCCCGCCTACATCGAGCGCCTCGAAGCGGCAAGCGGCACCAGCATCCGCCGTTACCACGACCTCACCGCCGCTCTCGACAAACGCCTGGAACACTTCGCGGCTCACGGCTGCCTCGCCTCCGACCACGGCCTGGAAATCCTGCGCTACGCCGCCGTGCCGGACGAAAAAACCCTCGACACCATCCTTGCCAACCGTTTGAGCGGCAAAACACCCAGCGAGCAAGAGACCGCACAATTCCAGACCGCCCTCCTCGTCCACCTCGGGCGCGCATACGCGCGGCGCGGCTGGGTCATGCAACTGCACATCGGCCCCATCCGCAACAACAACAGCCGCATGTTCGCCCGCCTCGGCCCGGACAGCGGCTACGACTCCATCGGCGACCGCCCCATCGCGGACAACCTCGCCGCCCTGCTCGACGCCCTCGACAAAACCGGACAACTGCCGAAAACCATCCTCTACACCATCAACCCGCGCGACAACGCCCTGCTCGCCACCATGTGCGGCAACTACGCGGGCGAAGGCGTGCGCGGCAAAGTACAGTTCGGCTCCGGCTGGTGGTTCAACGACCAAAAAGACGGCATGGAAGCGCAACTCACCACCCACGCGCAAATGGGCATCCTCTCGACCTTCGTCGGCATGCTGACCGACAGCCGCAGCTTCCTCTCCTACACCCGCCACGAATACTTGCATCCTGTGCAACCTCATCGGCAGCTGGGTGGAAGCGGGCGAAGCGCCGCGCGACCACCTGCCGCTGCTCGGACAAATGGTGGCAGACATCTGCTACGGCAACGCCAAGCGCTACTTCGAGCCGCAAGTGCAGTGAACCCGTTCACAGCAAGCGGGATAAATGCCGGATGTGTGCGGGGATAGCGGAATTTCCACGGCAGCGCGGCAAATGCAGCGGCGTTGCCGCAACACCGCAAACACACCCGGCAACCATCCCGCCCGGCGGCCTCCGCCGCAAACCGGCCGCCGCCCGGATGCAAGCCGCATCCGGCGGCACCCCTTACCCCAAATAAAGGAAAACAGCCATGAAAAAGACCCTGCTTGCCGCAGCCATCGCCGCCCTCAGCCTCACCGCCTGGGGCAAAGACGACCTGCAATACAGCAAAGAAACCGCCGCCACCCTCACGGATGGCAGCAAAATCGCCTACTTCCTCGAAAGCAAAAAAGGCGCGGGCGAAAAAAACAACGCCGTCTGCGAAGACGGCCTTTTCTACAACGACCACTACCTCGCCGTCTTTGACGGGGCGACCGACAAATCCGGCAAAACCTACGACGGCAAAAAAGGTGGCCGCGTCAGCCGAGACATCATCCAGGACATCTTCCAGAACCTGCCGCCCAATACCGAAAAAGAAGAAATCCTGAAACGCATCAACGACAAATACCAGGATTTCTACACTGCGAACAAAGACATCGACTTCGCCAAAGAACCGGTCAACCGACCGACTGCCACCCTGATCTGGTACAACCTCGACAAAAACGAACTCGTCGCCATTGGGGATTCCAAAGCGCGCATCGACGGCAAAGCCTACAACGACGAAGAAAAACTGGTTGACACCCTAAACAGCGCGTTGCGCGTCAAGGTCATCGACGAACTCAAACTGAGCGACGAACAAATCCGCGAGAACGACCTCGGCCGCTACTACATCCTGCCGCTCCTGCAACGCCAGGCCGAATTCCAGAACAACCCCGAAGCGCCCGCCGCCTTCCAGTTCTGGGCCATTGACGGCTTCCCCATCCCGCACGACAAACTGCGCGTATGGCAATTCGACAAAGCGCCGGAAGTCATCGAACTCAGCTCGGACGGCTACGAAATCTACCCGCCCGAAGCGAGCGTGGACAGCTACGAAAAAACCCTGCGTGAACAACTCGCGGCTGACCCGATGCGCATCAAGCATCCATCCACCAAAGGCATCAGCAAAGACAATTACAGCTTTGATGACCGCGCCGTGCTGATTTACCGGCGGAAAAAATAAAGCGGACATGTGCTAAGCGGGATAAACACTGGATTTGCTGCGTCAATCTGCCTTATCCGCACATTATCCCTGCGAAACAAACGCCCCCGTTGCGGGGCGTTTGCCTATCTAGCGGATAGGGTAATCAGGCGGGATTTCCCATGTGGCTTTGTCCGGGTTATAGGGCAGGATGAATGTGCTTTTATCCGGTTTATCAAGCCCTTTCGGATCGAAAATGTGGATTTCCAGCGGATAATAGCCCGCATTTGGCGCGAGGTCTTTGCGCACATTAAGGGTGCTGTGGCGGCTGATTCGTCCGCTCAGGCATTGCGCACGGGTTCTGCCAAAGACATCTTCTTCCTCCTCGCAGTCACCATATGCGCCGCTGTTGTCACGCAAAGCGGGGATTTTGTCGATAAGAACGTGCTCTACTATATTGACCATGTCGTCGTTGTCATCCGGACGCAGGATGATGTAGCGGGCTTCCTCGTCCCCCGTATGTACATCGTAATCAAGCCCCACGACGCCCCAGCGCCCAAGCCCCAGTTCCAGCCAGCGCCAGTTTTTCGGCGCTTCGCCGAAATCACCAATAAGGGTGCTGCGATAGCCGCGCAGGATGTCTCTTGCGGGGTTTTGCCTGTTTTCGTCGTAGATGTAGAGCGTGGCGCGCCCCTTCATGGGATGCACGCTGATAAAAGTATTGCCGGTGAAAAGCAGCAGGTGGCGGCGACCACTGTCAGTTTTCAGGATGCGGCGGCTATGCAGCTTCATGCAATGCGGCGGGTCCTCAAGGCTGAACGGACTGTCGGCGGGGTAATCGGCATGGCAGGCCTTTTCAGGATAGTCATATGGGTAATAGCGGGTGTAAATATCCGCAACGGGATAGGTTTCGTCATCGCCGTCCTGCCCGCTCAGGGCGGCTTTCCCCTGCTGGTACAGGGTGCGCAGGTGGGACAAAAGGGCGGTGAGCGGTGGTTCTGCGCTGGCGGTATGTCCCACCGGATAGCCAGGGTGATAAGGCGGCGCGATGGTCTGGGCAGCGGATGCGGTGCCAAACAGCAGGCAGGAAAGCAGGCTTTTCATATGGGTCAAAGTGGTTTGGGAAGCGTGTTTGTACTCCCTGCTCCCCTATTTGTCTATCAGTGGGCAACCGCAGAGTGGACGCTATTTGTCCATGTGGCCTGCAATTACTGAAAAAGCCGCCAAGCGGATAACCATACGCCCGCCGCCTTCCAGTTCTGGGCCATTGACGGCTTCCCCATCCCGCACGACAAACTGCGCGTATGGCAATTCGACAAAGCGCCGGAAGTCATCGAACTCAGCTCGGACGGCTACGAAATCTACCCGCCCGAAGCGAGCGTGGACAGCTACGAAAAAACCCTGCGTGAACAACTCGCGGCTGACCCGATGCGCATCAAGCATCCATCCACCAAAGGCATCAGCAAAGACAATTACAGCTTTGATGACCGCGCCGTGCTGATTTATCAGCGGAAAAAATAAGCCCCGTTTCCCCTTCCCCCTACTGCGCCCGCATCCCCTGCGGGCGCATTCTGCTAACATAAGAGGTCAACCAAACGATGACCGCATCATGACACAGACCCACAACCCCATCGAAATCTACCAAAGTGCGGACGGACAAACCCAAGTCGAAGTCCGCTTTGACACCGACACCGTCTGGCTTTCACAGGCACAAATGGTGGCACTGTTTGGCCGTGACCAATCCGTCATTTCCCGCCATATAAACAATGCTTTGGAAGAAGGCGAGATCAATACAAAAAGCAATATGCAAAAAATGCATATTGCTTCTGCCGACCGCCCGGTCACCTACTACGACCTGGAAACCGTCATCTCGGTGGGCTACCGCATCAAGTCACCGCAAGGCGTCGCCTTCCGCCGCTGGGCGACGGCACGGCTAAAAGATTACCTGCTCAAAGGCTACGCGCTGAATCAACAACGCCTGCGACAAAACGCTGCCGAACTCGAACAGGCGCTGCGGCTCATCCAAAAAACCGCTGCTTCCCCCGAACTGACCGTGGACAGCGGGCGTGGTCTGGTGGACATCGTCAGCCGCTACACCCACACCTTCCTCTGGCTGCAGCAATATGACGCAGGCCTGCTGCAAGAACCGCCGGGTGAAAACGGCGGCGTCCTGCCCAATGTGCAAGAGGCGCGCACCGCGCTGCATACCTTCAAACAACAACTCATCGCGCGCGGCGAGGCGACCGAACTCTTCGCCCGCGAGCGGGAAGACGGTTTCGCCGCCCTGCTGGGCAACCTCGAACAAAGCATTTTTGGCGCCCCCGCCTATCCCACCATCGAAAGCAAGGCGGCGCACCTGCTCTATTTCGTGGTGAAGAATCACCCCTTTGCCGATGGCAACAAACGCAGCGGTGCCTTCCTGTTCGTGGATTTCCTGCACCGCAACCACCGCCTGCTGCGCGCTGACGGTGAGCCCGTCATCAACGACACCGGCCTCGCTGCCCTGACCCTGCTTGTCGCCGAATCCGCCCCGGCACAAAAAGACACGCTTATCCGCCTCATCATGCACATGCTGCAACCACAAGGAACGACATCATGAACACCCCCAGCATCAGCCGCCGTTACCCCGAAGTCGCCGCCGAACTGCGGCAAATGCTCAAAAACGGCAACTTCGCCGTCGGCGACAAAATGCCCGCCGAGCGCAACCTCGCCGAGCAGCTCGACGTCAGCCGCGCCCTGTTGCGCGAAGCCCTCATCATGCTGGAAATCCAGGGCCTCGTTGAAGTGCGGCAGGGTTCCGGCGTGTACATCATCCGCCTGCCGGACGGTAGCACGCCGAAAAATGACGACGACGGCGACATCGGCCCCTTCGAGCTGATGCAGGCGCGGCAGGTGCTGGAAAGCAGCATCGCCGAAGCCGCCGCGCTCACCGTGACCAAAAGCGACATCGAAGACCTGCAACGCATCCTGAACATTCAGGCACAGGAAGTGCGCGAAGGCAGCACCGATTACGGCAGCGACGAACAGTTCCACCTGCGTGTGGCCGAGGCGACGCAGAACAGCGTGCTGGCGGAAAGCGTGCGCCATCTCTGGCTGCAACGCCGCCGCAGCTCGATGTGGGAACAACTGCACCGCCACATCGCCAACACCACGTACTGGCAGCGCTGGCTGGACGACCACCGCGCCGTGCTGAATGCGCTGAAACGCAAGGACCCGGTCGCCGCCAAACACGCAATGTGGCAGCACCTGGAAAACGTGCGCGAAACGCTGCTGCTGCTCTCCGATGTGGACGCGCCGGAATTTGACGGCTACCTCTTCCGGAGCCTGCCGATTGCCACCTTGCCCAAAGTGGAGGGAAAAGCATGAAATTCACCGTTGCGCCGGAGATTTTTGCCGCCCTGCCCGGGCTTTATATCGGGGTCGTGGTCGCCGATGGTGTGGACAACGCCACTGCGCGCCCCGCCATCGAAGCCCAGTTGCATACCGCCATCACCGCCGCCGCCGCGCGCTGGCAGGGCGTAAAAATCCGGGAAGCGCCCGCCATTGCGCCCTATCGCGCCGCTTTTCAGGCGCTCGGCATCAACCCGAACAAATATTCGTGCAGTATCGAGGCGCTCCTCAGCCGCATCGGCAAAGGCAAGGGGTTGCCCGCCATCAATCCGCTGGTTGACCTCAACAATGCCATCAGCTTGGAACACACCCTGCCGATGGGCACGCACGATCTCGGCGGCGCGGATGACGACATCACCCTGCGCCCCGCCCGCGCGGGCGACGTCTTCCTGCCCTTCGGTGGCGGTGCCACGGAGACGCCGGATGTGGGTGAAGCCGTCTATGCCGTCGGGCAACAAATCCGCACCCGCCGCTGGACTTGGCGGCAAAGCGAACACGGCAAAATCACCGCCGCCACCCGCCGCGTCTTCTTCCCAATCGACGGCTTTGCCGGCAGCAACGACGAACAGGTGCGGCGCGCGGTGGCGGCGCTGGTTGCGGCATTGCGTACGCATTTCGACGTTGCGGCCCGCCACGGCATCGTGGATCGCGAACACCCGCATCTGGCAATAGATTGAACGCGGCAGTCGATATAGTTAAACATCTAGAAAATCGTAACGGCGTTGCGTCGCCTTGCCGTACTACTTGTGCTGTCTGCGGCGACGCGCCTTGTTACGCTTTTTTATCTATTCAACTATAACACCGACCCCAAGAAACAAGACGACGTTTGCAGGGCGGGCTTCGGCGCGCCATCAATATCGCTACGGCGGGCTGAAGCCCGCTTGTTTATCGGGATTGGCTTCGTACACGACAAAAAGCCCTCCCCCTATGGGGGAGGGGCTGGGGGAGAGGGCCAGACAAATCCGCGAAGCAACAAACCTGATAACCACGCCGCTTGACGAAGCATTGATATCCACTACTTCGGCGGGCGATGGATTTTTGTCGTGCACGAAGGGGATTGGTATAAGCGCCGCTACGACATCATCCCGCCACTCACAGCAGCATGAAGCTGTTGTGATTGATCTGTTCCAGCGCGCTGTTTTGCAGGGTGGCGATATGAATCGCGGCGGCGTCGCCGGTGCCGTCGGCATCGTAATAGAGTTTGCCGTCCACTTTGTCGAGCAGCAGGCGCTGTTCGGCAGTCGTTGCCGTCTTGCCGAAAGCAAAGTTTTCCTCTTTGACCCAAAAGTGCAGGCCGGTGAAAACTTCGTGCTGCAAGGCGATTTTGTCCTCGCCCGCCGTGAAATCGTAAATCGTGTCGAATGAAGCCTCTTCCAGTACGTCGAAGACAAACACATCGCGCCCGCCATCGCCGTGCAGATGATCACTGCCGGCACCACCGCTCAAGCGGTCATCGCCGCCGTCGCCGTGCAGCACATCATCGCCCGCCTTGCCGTAGATAGTGTCATTGCCCTCACCGCCGTGCAGCACATCATCGCCATTGCCGCCGTCGATTGCGTCATTGCCGCCTGCGGCAAAGAGCAGATCATCGCCGTCACCGGCAAAGAAGAAATCATCATTTTCCGTGCCGGTCAGCACATCATCCGCATCATTGCCGTTACCGCCCTGCTGCTGCAACTGCCGCAGCAGCGCGTTGCCCAGCGTCATGCGCTGCCCGGTATCGGCCGCTTGCAGCAGCAGATTGTTCCAGGGCAGGGAATGCTCGGTGTCATGCGGGAAATAACCTTTCAGATACACCGCATCGCCTTCGACGCCGTTATAAATCACCATCCCTTCCGCATAACTGCCCAGACGGAGATTGCTGAACGTATCGAGCGTCAATAACGATGCACCGAAGGGATCATCAATATAAGTTTCGCCGTCGCCCCGGGCGAAGTAGTAATAATCCGTGCCGAGCCCGCCAAAGAGATAATCGGTGCCGGTGCCGCCGTGCAGATAATCCTCGCCCTCGCTGCCTTGCAGCACATCATTGCCGCTGCCGCCGAGGAGATAATCATCACCGTCATCGCCATAGAGCTTGTCGTTGCCGCCATCGCCGTAAAGATAATCCGTGCCGTCGCCGCCATGGATAGTGTCATTGCCGATGATCCGGCTTTCGCCACGTTCATTGAGCAGATTATCGCCGTGGATGATGTCATTGCCTGCACCGCCCCAAATGGTATCGCCTCCGGCGCCGCCGGAAACCTTGTCATTGCCGGCACCGGCATCAATCGTGTCATCGTGGCATTCCTGTGGATCAAGTTTGTCGGGATCGTCGGTATCGCCGGAGATTTCGTCATTGCCGTCTTCGCCGTAAAGAAAATCCTCGCCACTGCCGCCCCATAGATAATCATGACCCTCGCCGCCATAAAGCGTATCCATACCAAAGCCGCCATCGAGATAATCATTGCCCCTGCCGCCATCAAGAAAATCAGTGCGCCCATCAAGAAAATCACCGCGTTGTGCGTTGGCGGAAGTGTTGTAGGCAGGATCATGCCGGCTGGGATACTCCACATCTTCCCCGAAGAGCTGATCATCACCGTCACCGCCGTAAAGCTCATCATAATCACCGTGACCGGCCAGCACATCGTTACCATCTCCGCCAAGCAGAGTATCCCGACCGTGATCTGCCAGCGTGGCGACCTTATTGTCATCACCATAGAGCTTGTCATTCCCTGCACCGCCACGCAGTTCATCGCCATTTTCCTGACCCCACAGCACATCATTGCCATTGCCGCCGTAGAGATGATCACTGCCCTGATTGCCCTGCAATTCATCATTCCCTTCTTCGCCATAGAGCCAATCGGTATTGCCATTGCCAAAAATAACGTCATGGCCGGCTCCGCCATAAATGGTATCCATGCCGTGATCTTTCGTTGTATTCCCCCGGTCATCGTCTCCCCAAATGACATCATCGCCGGCATCGCCAAAGATTTTGTCATTACCGGTGCCGCCGATAATCTGATCCTTGTCATCTCCGCCCCAAATACGATCATGCCCGCCGCCGCCAAAGAGAAAATCATCGCCGGCGTCGCCATATATCTTGTCATCGCCGTCATCTGCCGTGTAATTATTGCTGCGGTGATAATCGCCCCAAATACGGTCCGAGCCATTGCCGCCATACAATTCATCCCCTTTACCACCGCCGACAATATAATCATCGCCGTCCTCACCAAAAACATGATCCTCACCATGTGCTTTTTCACTGAGCTGTTGATTACTGTGGTCGATTCGGTCGCCTTCATCGCCAAAGAGGCTGTCATTATCGGCGCCGCCATAAATATAGTCACCACCGCCACCGCCATAAATCGAGTCATTGCCGCCATCGCCATAAAGCGTGTCATTGCCATGCAGGCTTTCCTCTACTTGCCCGAGATTCTGGCCGACAGTATTACCATCACCATAAATGATGTCGTTACCCTTATCGCCATAGATGGTATCCATTCCACCCAGACCGAAAATAAGGTCATTACCGGCATCTTTATCAACATGTGCCTCCTGTGTATCCAGATCACCGGAGATAAAGTCATTGCGGTTGCTGCCGATGATATGATCACTGCCGCTGCCGCCATATAACTTGGCGCCCTCTTCATTGGACGGTTTATCAAAAATATCTATACGCTCTATGCCATCATGGACAATAGCTCCAGATTTATCCCTGTAAACACCCCATTTGGTGCCGGAGAAAATAATCTGCTGATATTTTCCGGATGGTTGCCAGGTTGCTGACTGCTGCTGACGCACACCAAAAGTCAATCTGGCATCGGCAAAAATAAAATCATCGCCATCACCGCCATCAATAATATCCGCACCACCATTACCAGCCAGCAAATCCGAGCCGGATTCGCCATAAATGCGGTCGTTTTCTCGACTGCCTTGAATGGCATCATCGCCGCCCCGGCCATGAGCAATCGTCTTATGTCCTCCTGCAAAAATAATATCATCAAAATCTTTCTGATAAACACCGTAAGGATTAATAATAGCACCATTAGCATTACGTTCATCCCAGCGGTCTTCATAGGTAAATTGAAGATAATCCGCTACATCCTGATAAACTTCCGCCCCAATCACCCGGGTACGCCAATCGCCTTCAATCAGCGTATAGCCGTCACCCGGTGCCTTGTCATTAAATTCCCCCAGTATGATGCCCAGCTTGTCATGCCCCATATCGCGCCAACCTTCGATCAGCAAATCGGCTTGCGATGTCGTGCCGGTAATATGCAAATCGCCATTGGGTGTCAGGGTAGCTCTCAATACCTCGCCCTGATACTCACCCTGCCAGACATCACTGCCGGGCGCTATCTGCTCAAACTGCACAGCTTTGCCCAGTTCTTTGCCGAAAAGCGTGATTTTGCCCTGCCCGTCGCTATCCGTAATAATGCCGCGCATTTCCGCTGTATTGGAAAAAGCATAAGTATCATGACCTTCACCACCATCCAGCCTGTCAAAGCCCTGACTGCTATACAGGCGGTCATTACCTTTACCGCCATAAAGGGTATCATCACCCCAGTTACCGGTAATGATATTGTCTCCCTCGTCGCCAATGACGATATCGCCATTCCTGCCACGAACCGTATAGGAGGCACTATATTCAGAATCCATAAAGACCACATTATGCACGTCGCCATCTTTGCCGTTATCAAATTCAAAAAATTTGCCATGATTGACGAAGCGGATATGTGCATCTTTGCCGAAACCGTAACTTTCCCGCACGCGTAAAGTATTGGCAATATGCTGCTTGAAATAATCTTCGTTCTGCGGCAAGTTATAAATATCAGGATTTTTTTCAAGATCTTTGGCATCGCTTTCATTGACCTCGCCACCAATCACATGTGCATCCTGATAATACTGAATGCCCAGCTTGGTGCGCATTTCCATAATCAGCCAGGTACGCGCCTTCACCCACTCCTCGCTGACATCATCCAGCGTCATCGGCTCATGCCGGAATTTGTGCGGATTATGCACCACTACCGGATTGACATTTTTCAGCGCGTTCAGGTAGGCCGTGACTGTATCGGCATTACCCCGGTCTTGTTCGAGTTTTAAAAACTCATACAGTTCATCTGGGGATTGGCGGATGAAGCTGAGATGATATTTTCTACTTTCATTTAGAACATCTACTTGATTCGCTGTTGCAATCCTGATTCCGGCACCTCCTCGCTCTTCTGGAAGATATATATAATTTAGGGCTTTATCACGATAGTTATTTGGTTGTACATCATTAATAACTTGGTTATACGTAACCAAAGTATTCTCTCCCTCAATAGCCGCTATAATCCATTTAAGTGTTTGCGCACCTCCGGATTCCTTAATGGTGTGTTTATAAGCAATTTGATCATTATCTGCCCAAGAATCATTGATGAAACCACTCATGATAGTGCGTTCATAACCGTAATTCAGATAGTCCCATGTCCATTGATTATGCCCATCAACACTTTGAAAGAGTGTATATGCAATACCGGCGGCATTAAAGACAACACCGCCAATAGCAAAAACAGCGCCAGGAGGAAAATTAGATGCAATATAACCTCCTAGTGTTAATATATCACCCATAGTTAATTTATTACCTGCATCCGACAGTTCTCTATTATCAGCAGATACACTATAAAATGTAACAAATACTATAATATTATCGGAGACTGAACCTATAAATTTATGTATTTTAGGGTTTCCAATATTGAGTGTATCTAATACACCTGATCCTGCATTTGCAGCCTGTGCAATGCCTATGATTTTGTTACCACCAATATCAGAGTTATATATTTCAAGATTCTGGCCCGCAGCAAGACCATAATTAGCTATTGAAATAGCTTCCCATACTTTTCTATTTATAACTAAAGCTGCACCATTTGTAGCCATTTTAAACTCCTAGGTTAACAAGAAAATGTAGTAAATAAATTTAATATGATTTGCATCATTAGCTATTTAAATTTAGCTTTATAGATAAACCCTATTAGGTATATAAATACTACCCATCCCCATATATATTTTTGAAAATTGTAATTTTCCATTGGACCAACATTACGTAATTCGTGCTTGATTTCTGAAGAAGATAGAGAAAAATTTATATTATTCCCTCCTTTGCCTTCTGCTAAATATTTTTCTATTACAAGGCAATATTTATTGTTAATAATAATTACTTTTAAATCTCCTCTAATTAATGGATCCTTTATAGTAAATCCCCTTGCTCTATTTGCCTTAGTATCACTATGTGGACAGAAATTCATTTTACATATACACCAATAATCTTTTTTATTGATTTTGAGCTTCATCCAGTCACTTGAAATGCTGCCTCTGTAACTACTTTTTTCTCCAGTATTTTCTATTAAATAAACTTCATCGCCTTTGTCTGATGAAAGTTGTAAAACCTCTGTTGTTTTTACTTTGATCGGTGCCCAAGCAACAAACCATAGGAATAGTGATGTAGAAAATACCATGATATTCAACCAGCGCGGCGGGTGACCCGGCTGAGGATTCCAGTAATAGTAGTCGATATGATCCGCTATTTTCTGGAAGATATTTGAAGTAGTGCCATTCATTGCAAATTCCCGATTCTTATAGCCTTTTTATCCTCGTAGGCGACAAGTTGCCCACGCTACGCTTGCTACCGTTTTCTTTGCCTTAACCGTCGCAGCAGGCGGGCGAGCGGGTCATCGTCATTATTGTCTGCCCGGTCGTCATTTCCGCTGTTGTTATGGTGCAGGCCGATATTGGGCAAGAAATCAGGCGGTACTATCCGGTCGTTGTCATGGGGGAAGCCGTCATGACCGCTGCCCGAAAGGTGATGTCCGTCGCATTCATGTATATCATCTCCCTCGCCCCCACAGAGGGTATCGACACCTGTTCCGCCGTAAATCATGTCCGCCGGGATTTCATCGCCGTTATGGTACGCAGACGGAAAGATGCCCGCCGCACCGTCATCATGATGATTTGCCGACCACTGCTCATATTTGACGCGCCATCCGGGCAAGAACGGCAAGCCGGACGGCACCATGCCGGTTGCCTGTTGCGCGTTCGCCTTGTCTGCGGGCTTATCATGTTTTGCCATGGGTTTCTCCTTTGTTTTGCAGTCAAACGGTGTTGCCGCTTACTTTATGGGCAAAAGCGCTGCTTGTAAAATCACGATTTGGCATAAGTCGATGTGTAAAGGTCATAATGCTGAAAGCAAAAAACAAGGTTTCGTGCAGGGCAGGCTTCATTACCGCCGCAATAATGCCGATGGCAGGCTGCAATCCGCCCTGCGCCGTTATTTTCTTCTGCAATTTACCGATATTGCCAAGCGGGAGGGATACCCGTTTCCCGCATAAAAAATCCCCCGCAAGCGGGGGTTTTTTGGTGTTTCGCATTCAGCGCGGGCGGCTTTGCATGTAGAGGTTCATCGCTTCCGGCATGTATTGTTGCAGGACAGCGATGCGGTCACCGCTGCTGGGGTGGGTGGAGAGGAAGGTCGGCATGCTGCCGCCGCCCGCCTGTGCCATTTTCTGCCAGACGGAAATGGCCGCCTGCGGGTTGTAGCCGGCGCGCGCCATCAGCATCAGCCCGCCGATGTCCGCTTCGGTTTCGTGCTGGCGGCTGAACGGTTTGTTGATGCCGTATTCGGCAAGCAGCGAGGAGCCCATGTTGAGCATGTCCGGGTCGATGTTGCCTTTGCTCGCCAGCACCGCGCTGCCGATTTGCATGCCGATGCCGGTGAGCAGTTGCTGGCCGACTTGCGCTTTGGTGTGTTCGCGCAGGGCGTGGGTCATTTCGTGGCCGATGACGGCGGCGAGTTCGTCGTCGGAAAGTTGCAGTTTTTCGACAAGGCCGCTGTACACCGCCATTTTCCCGCCCGGCATCGCCCAGGCGTTCAATTCGTCGGAACGCAGCACGTTCATCTGCCAGTCGAACGGGATGCCGGTGCGGTTGTCGGCGTTTGCCACCGGCACCATGCGGTTGAAGACGCGGTGGACGCGCTGCGCGGTGGAGGAGCGGGTATCCAGCGCGTTTTCGTTGCGCGCCTCGCTGAGCAGGGTGAAGTAGCTTTCGGAGGCTTTGAGGTTCAGCGCCTGCGAGTTGTAGCCGGCGAGGTCGGCCATGGATTCGCAGCCGGCGATGACGGTGATGGCGCTTATGCACAGGATTTGTTTCAGTTTCATGGTTTTTTCCGTAAAAAAGGGCGAGAGTGGTTATTTTTTCACAGTTCACGGTATTTTTTCCGCACCTTTTCTTGACTTTTCATTAACTTAATTTCAACATTCGGCGCTCGTCCATTTATGAGGTTTTTGTTTATGTCTGTGAATCCGCTTTCCGACCCACTCGCCCATGTGCGCGAGCTGACGCTGCGCGGCATGGTGCTGGGCGCGCTGATTACGGTGGTTTTTACCGCCTCCAATGTGTATCTCGGCCTGAAAGTCGGCCTGACCTTTGCCTCCTCTATCCCGGCGGCGGTGATTTCCATGGCGGTGCTGAAATTCGCCAGCGGCAGCAATATTCTGGAAAACAACATGGTGCAGACGCAGGCATCCGCCGCCGGCACGATTTCCAGCGTGATTTTCGTCCTGCCCGGCCTGCTGGTGGCGGGCTATTGGGCCGGTTTCCCGTTCTGGCAGACGACGCTGCTCTGCATCGCGGGCGGCATCCTCGGGGTGATTTTCACCATCCCGCTGCGTTATGCGATGGTGGTGAAGACGGATTTGCCCTACCCGGAAGGGGTTGCGGCGGCAGAAATCCTCAAAGTCGGCAGCCACAGCGCCGCAGAAGGCAGCGGCGACAGCGGCATCCGCGAGATTGTCGCGGGCGGGCTGCTCGCAGGCACCATCGGCTTCTTGAGCCAGGGGTTGCGCGTCATCAGCGACAGCGCCGGTTACTGGTTCAAAAGCGGCAACGCCATTTTCCAACTGCCGATGGGTTACTCGCTGGCGCTGCTCGGCGCGGGCTATCTGGTCGGGCTGACCGGCGGCATCGCCATCCTGCTCGGCATCGCCTTCGCCTGGGGCGGTGCGGTGCCGTTCTTTTCTGCGGCCACGCCGATGCCGGACGGTGCGGACATGACCGCGTTTGCCATGACGCTGTGGCGGGAAAAAGTGCGTTTCATCGGCGCAGGCACCATCGGTATCGCCGCCATCTGGACGCTGATTACCCTCCTGAAACCGACCGTTGAAGGCATGAAGCAGTCTTTTCGCACCTTCGGCGGCAACGCGCCCGCCTCCACCGCGCGCATCGAGCAGGATTTGTCGCCGCGAGCGATGATTGCCATCACCCTCGTCATGATGGTGCTGCTCGGCTTCAGTTTCTACCACTTCATTGATGCGGCGACGATCCCCAGCGGCATCGCCTGGCTGCTGGTCATCGCCTGCGTGCTGCTCACCGTCATCATCGGCTTCCTCGTCGCCGCCGCCTGCGGCTACATGGCGGGGCTGGTCGGTTCCTCTTCCAGCCCGATTTCCGGCATCGGCATCATCTCCATCATCATCATCTCGCTGGTGCTGCTCCTGATTGGCGAATCCGGCGGACTCTTTGCCGACGAAGGCAACCGCCGCTTCCTGCTGGCGCTCACCCTCTTCTGCGGCTCGGCGGTGGTCTGCGTCGCCTCCATTTCCAACGACAACCTGCAAGACCTGAAAACCGGCTACCTGCTGCAAGCAACCCCGTGGCGGCAACAGGTGGCGCTGATCATCGGCGTAGTGGTCGGCGCCGTCGTCGTCGCGCCGGTGCTGCAACTGCTCTATCAGGCCTACGGCTTCCCCGACGCCATGCCGCGTCCCGGCATGAACGAAGCCGAAGCGATGTCCGCACCGCAGGCGACACTGATGACCAGCATCACCAAAGGCATCTTCGCGCACGATCTGCAATGGCAATACATTCTGAGCGGTGTCGCCATCGGCGTGGTGCTGATTGCCGCCGACCTGCTGCTGAAAAAAACGAGCCGTGGCCACAAACGCTTGCCGGCGCTGGCGGTCGGCATGGGCATCTATCTGCCGCCGTCCATCAACATGCCGATTATCATCGGCGCCTTCCTCGCTGCCTTCCTGCGTGGCCATATTCGCAGCCGCTACGGTGCGGACAGCGAAAAACGTGTTGCTGCCGCTGACCGCATCGGCACACTCTTCGCCGCCGGGCTGATTGTCGGCGAAAGCCTGATTGGTGTCATCCTCGCCTTCGTCATCGTCATCTCCGTCACCAACGGCGGCTCGGATGCACCGCTGGCGCTGAATCTCGCCAACTGGGGCACGACTGCCGCCTGGCTGGGCCTCGCCGCCTTCATCGGCGGGATGAGCGTCTTCGCCCACCGCACTCTCACCGCCGCCAGGCGCTGATTGCGGCATAAAAAGAAAAACGCCCCTGCGGGGGCGTTTTTTATCGCCGCTTGACGGGCCCGGTTTTTACGCCGCCTGGCGGCGAGCCTCCAATCCTGAAACGCGCACAAAAAAAGCCCCTTCTCCGTGGCCGCGCCCCACAAAAACGCTCGCGTTTTGTGGGTACCCGGCGGAGGGGTTGGAGAGAGGGCAGCAAACAAACCGCGCAGCGACAAAACCCGGCAATAATGCCACTTGACGAACCCGGTAATGACGCCGCTTGGCGGTCTTTTCTTCTGTGCTGCTGCCAAGAGCGCAAAAAGCAGACTTGCGCCTGCTTAATGGATAAAGGTTGCCTTTACCCGCTTGGATATCAGCATATAGGTCCCCCAGATAGCGAGATAAACAAGATAGCGGATAATTACTCCACTGCTTCCGGTGGCCGGAAGCATTTCTTTCGGCAGAATGTTAGATGAGAAAATTGTATCAGCAAAGCAAAATAGACAATTTAGAACCACTACTGCGATAAATAGCTTGGGGAATAACCTTTTTTTCATAAAAAACAGGGTAATCAGCACAATATAGAAAGTAATTTGCAAAGCGTATATTGTAAACTCACCCAGAATTAACGCCTTTATGCCCGGATAATACCTATCCGCCTCGCCAGACATAATCAATTCCCAGGAGCCGTTGCTTTTCATGCCCTGATAAATTTGCGCCATTCCTATCCATAAGCGTATCGGGTTGACAAATAGGCCGATGCCGACCAATATCAGCCAGCCGCCTAATCCTTCAAGTTTCTTTTCTTCTGTTGGCATTGTGTATTCCTTTTTCTATATAAAAATGCCGAATGCTTGTGGCATTCGGCGTTTTGCAATGGCGGGAAATTCTTACCGTTTCAGCGCGTCGGCGCGGTCGGTTTTTTCCCAGGTGAAGTCCGGCAGTTCGCGGCCAAAGTGGCCGTAAGCGGCGGTCTGGCGGTAGATCGGGCGGATGAGGTCGAGCATTTCGATGATGCCGTAGGGGGTGAGGTCGAACACAGCGCGCACGCGTTTGACGATTTCTTCATCCGGAAGGGTGCCGGTGCCGAAGGTGTTGACCATGACGGAGGTCGGCTCGGCGACGCCGATGGCGTAGGACACTTGCACTTCGCAGCGCCTGGCCAGCCCGGCGGCGACGATGTTTTTCGCCACATAGCGCCCGGCATAAGCGGCACTGCGGTCCACCTTTGAGGGATCTTTGCCGGAGAAGGCGCCGCCGCCGTGGTGCGCGGAGCCGCCGTAGGTATCGACGATGATTTTGCGCCCGGTCAGGCCGCAGTCGCCGACGGGGCCGCCGATGACGAATTTGCCGGTCGGGTTGATGTGGAATTTGGTGTTGTTGTCGAGCCATTCGGCGGGCAGGACTTTGTCGATGATGAGTTCGCGCACGGCTTCTTGCAGGTCTTTCTGCGAGATATCCGGGTCGTGCTGGGTGGATAGGACGACGGCGTCAATGCCGGTGATTTTGTCGTCTTCGTAGCGGAAGGTTACTTGTGATTTGGCATCGGGGCGCAGCCACGGCAGGATGCCGTCGCGGCGCACTTTGGACTGGCGCTCGACGAGGCGGTGCGCGTAGGTAATCGGCGCGGGCATCAGGGCCGGCGTTTCGTCGCAGGCGTAGCCGAACATCAGCCCCTGGTCGCCCGCGCCCTGTTTGCGTTTTTCTTCGCGGTCAACGCCCTGGGCGATGTCGGAGGACTGTTTGCCGATGGCGTTCAGCACGGCGCAGGTTTCGCCGTCAAAGCCGACGTTGGAGCTGTTGTAGCCGATGTCGGTGATGGTTTCGCGCACGATGTGTTCGAGATCGACCCAGGCGGAGGTGCTGACTTCGCCGGCGACCACGACCATGCCGGTCTTGATGAGGGTTTCGCAGGCGACGCGGGCGTGTTTGTCCTGGGCGATGATGGCGTCAAGCACCGCATCGGAAATTTGGTCGGCGATTTTGTCGGGGTGCCCTTCGGACACGGATTCGGAAGTAAACAGGTAATGGCTCATGCCGTTCTCCTTGAAATTTGCGTGGATGGAAATACTGGAATGCCGCTGCTCAACCCTCTGCGGCGGGCGGCGTTATCGTATCAAAATAGGCTGATGGTGATGATAACGACTGCGCATAACGCCATGCCGGGCGGGTCAGTGCAACACCCGCTTGATGCAGGCGCTGAGCGTCTTCACCGCCACATTCGTCACCGCCTGGTTGCGCGTCGCGGGGTTGATGACCTGCAACATTTCCTGATTGGTCATGTTCGCCGGCGCCTCCTCGCTGACGCAGCCGCAGACTTTGTTTTCCCAGCGGTTTTTTACGTCATCGCCCATCAGGGCGGAGGCGATTTGCCATTCCTGGCGTTTGTTGAGCTGGGTGCGGCATTGCTGGTCAACCAGCGGCGAAACGATTTCCCGCGCCATGCTTTCCGAGACGCGCCCGTCGGCGGCACAAGCGGCGAGCAGGATGGCGAAAGAGAGCAGCAGTATTTTTTGCATAACACATTCCGTCGGATAGAAAAAAACGCATTATAGCGGGGAAGGGGTGTGGCAATTCCGTGAATATCCTGTGGCAAACGCCTACAATGCGCGCGGATTTCACACAATGGAGCAACAAAATGACACGTTCCCTTACCCTGGCCGTCTGTGCCGCCCTCAGCACTGCCGCTTACGCCGCAGAACCGCTCACCTACGGCGTGCGCCCGTTCTACCTCATCGATAACCTCGAAGACGGCGCGCTGAAAGACGAACTCAAAGCCTGCGCCCAGCAGACCCCGAAAAGAAGCACATTCAGCATCGCGCACCGGGGCGCGGCGCTGCAATTCCCGGAACACACCCGCGACTCCTATCTCGCCGGGGCACGGGAGGGGGCGGGCATCCTCGAATGCGACGTCGCCTTCACCAAAGACAAAGAACTCGTCTGCCGCCACGCGCAAAACGACCTGCACAACACCACCAACATCCTCGCCACCCCGCTGGCCGCCAAATGCAGTGTGCCGTTCAAACCTGCCGAATACGATGCCGACGGCAAACTGGTGAAAGAAGCCGAGGCCGAATGCCGCACCTCGGACATCACCCTCGCCGAATTCAAAACGCTCAAAGGCAAAATGGACGGCGGCAACAAAGGCGCGCGCAGCGTGGAAGAATACATGCAGGGCACGCCCGCCTGGCGCACCGAGCTGTACACGCAAAACGGCGAACTGATGACGCACAAAGAAAGCATCGCCCTCTTCAAAAGCCTCGGCGTGAAAATGACCCCGGAACTGAAAGAACCGGTCGTCGCCATGCCGTACGACGGCTTCACCCTCGAACAATACGCGCAAAAAATGCTCGATGACTACGCCACAGCCGGCGTCGCCCCCGGCGACGTCTTCCCGCAATCCTTCCAGCCGGAAGTCATCCGCTACTGGTTGACCAAAGGCGGCGACTACGGCAAACAGGCGGTATTCCTCGATGAAACCCTCGACACCGCCGCCCGCATCAAGGAAATGCCCGAATGGCGCACACTCGGCCTGCAATACCTCGCGCCCGCCATGCCGATGCTCGTGAAAAACGACGGCGGCACATTCGGCGTCTCCGACTACGCCAAAGCGGCGAAAGACAACGGCTTCAAACTCATCACCTGGACGCTGGAACGCTCCGGCCCGCTGGCAAAAGGCGGCGGCTGGTACTTCACCGGCGTGGAAGCGCTCGGCAAAAAAGACGGCGACACCTACCATTACCTCGACGCGCTTGCCAAAGATGTCGGCATCGTCGGCATCTTCAGCGACTGGCCGGCGACCGTGACCTACTACGCCAACTGCAAGGGGCTGTAATCCATCCGCCCACAAAGAAAAGGCGCTGCCCCGGCAGCGCCTTCAACATATGCAGGCGCCATAACCCGGCAACCACGCCGCCTGGCGAAAGCCTGTCGCAGATTAAAAGCGCGGTACTCGCAGGCAGTGTCGCGCCGCAACGGAAGGGGCGATAATAAAAACCGCCGTGAACAGAGAACCGGAGACACCCCATGATCAACACCGCCATCATCGGCTGCGGCATGTCCGCCCGCACCTTCCATCTGCCGCTTGTCGCCGCAAACCCCGCCTACCGCCTGAACGCGCTGGTCAGCAGCCGTGAGCAGCCCGACATCCCCATCCCGCGCTACCCCGATGCTGCCACCATGCTGGCGGAAAGCGACGCCGAACTCGTCATCATCACCGCGCCGAACGCCGTTCACTACGACCTTGCCGCGCAATGCCTCGCCGCAGGCCGCCACGTCGTCCTCGAAAAACCGATGGTGAACACCCTCGCCGAAGGGCAGGCCCTCATCCGCCTCGCCGCCGAAAACCGCCGCCTGCTCAGCGTCTTCCACAACCGCCGCTGGGACGGCGACTACCTCACCCTGAAACGGCTTCTCGCCAACGACGCCCTCGGCGCCCCACGCCTCCTCATCTCCCGCTGGGACCGCTACCGCCCGCACGTGCGCGACCGCTGGCGCGAAAACCCCGGCGCGGGGGCGGGCATCTGGTACGACCTCGGCGCGCACCTGCTTGATCAGGCGCTTGACCTCTTCGGCCTGCCGCAAGCCGTCACCGGGCACTGCCGCGCCCTGCGCCCCGGCAGCCGCACCGTGGACTACGCCCACATGCAGTTGCACTATCCCGCGCACGAAGTCGTGTTGCACACCTCGCCCTATTGCAGCGCCCCGGTCGCCCGCTTCCACTTCGAAGGCGAGACTGCCACCTACGTCAAATACGGCCTCGATCCGCAGGAAGCCCAGCTCAAAGCGGGCATGACGCCCGTCGATCCCGCTTACGGCACAGACGCCGTCGCGCCACAGGGCATTCTTTACCGCGAAGACGGCAACCGCCGCATAGAAACCCTGCGCGGCGATTTTCCCGCCTACTACGCCAACATCGCCGCCGCCATCCGGGGCGAAGCGCCGCTCATGGTTACCGCCGGACAGGCGCTGCGTGTCATCTATCTCACTGAACTGGCGCAACAAAGCAGCGACGAAGGACGCCGCCTGCCGGTCGTCATGCCGTCGTGTTAGGCGGCTGTTAAATCCCCGCTTTCTTTCCTCAACTCTGCGTGGCTATAATGTGCAACCGCTGTTGGAATGTGTTGATTACGCCTAATCCAAACCACATATTTCACCGCTTATGCCTGTGTTTCAGGCGCCTGTTCCGTCCTCTTTATCAGGAGTAATTGCTATGAAATGGTCTCGCTTCACCAAACTCGCCGCCGCCATTGCCGCCGGTTCCCTTTTGGCCGCCCATGCCCACGCTGCCGGGCGGCTCGTCGTTTATTGCAGCGCGACGAACGCGATGTGTGAAAACGCCGTGCAGGAATTCGGCAAGAAATACGACGTGAAAGCGTCGTTCATCCGCAACGGTTCCGGCAGCACCTTCGCCAAAGTGGAAGCGGAAAAGAACAACCCGCAGGCCGATGTCTGGTACGGCGGCACCTTCGACCCGCAGTCGCAGGCCGGTGAGCTCGGTCTGCTCGAAGCCTACCAGTCGCCCAATCTGCCGCAGATTACCGAGCGTTTCCGCGATCCCGGCAAGGTGAAGGGCAACTACACCTCCGCCATTTACATGGGCATCCTCGGCTTTGGCGTGAACACCGACCGCCTGCAAAAACTCGGCATCAAAGACGTGCCGAAATGCTGGAAAGACCTGACCAAGCCGGAATACAAGGGCGAGGTGCAAATCGCCGACCCGCAAAGTGCCGGCACCGCCTACACCGCGCTAGCTACCTTCGTGCAACTCTGGGGTGAGGACGAAGCCTTTAATTATTTCCGTCAGCTGCACCCGAACATCTCGCAATACACCAAATCCGGCGTAACCCCGTCGCGCAATGCCGCGCGCGGCGAAACGGCGATCGGCATCGGCTTCCTGCACGATTACACCCTGGAAAAGAACAAGGGCGCACCGTTGGAACTAGTCGTGCCGTGTGAAGGCACGGGCTACGAACTGGGTGGCGTCAGCATTTTGAAAGGCGCGCGCAACATGGACAACGCCAAGCTGTTCGTGGATTGGGCGCTGTCCAAAGAAGGGCAGGAATCCGCCTGGAAACAGGGCGAATCCTTGCAAATCCTGACCAATACCACCGCCGAGCAGGCCCCGAATACGCCTGATCCCGCGCAGCTGAAACTGATTGACTACGATTTTGCGAAATATGGTTCTGCCGATGAGCGCAAGCGGTTGATCGATAAATGGGTAGAAACGGTCAAGATGGGTAAATAACAATTTAAGTACGGCCTGTGTGTCAGGCCGTACTTTTTTAATGCTGAGGACATAAATCATGAAAATTTCCCGCATGGCGCTTGCGCTATCCGGCGTCGTATTAAGCGGTGCGGTTTTTGCTGCGGCGGAAAGCCGCCTGGTGGTGTATTGCAGCGCGCAAAATACGATGTGCGAGCAGGAAGTGCTGGCATTCGAGCAGAAACATCACATCAAGACCAGTTTTATTCGCGGCAGCACCGGCAGCATCTTTGCGCGCATTGAAGCGGAAAAAGCCAATCCGCAAGGCGATGTCTGGTATGGCGGCACCCTGGACCCGCATTCGCAGGCGGGCGAAATGGGCCTGCTCGAAGCCTACAAATCACCCAATCTGCAATACATTCCCGATGCGCTGAAAGATCCGGCCAAAGTCAAAGGCAATTATTCTTCGGCGATTTATCTCGGCATTCTCGGTTTCGGCGTCAATACCGAACGCCTGCAAAAGCTGAATCTGCCGGTGCCGAAATGCTGGAAGGATTTGACCGACCCGAAATACAAGAACGAAATCCAGGCCGCCGACCCGCAAAGCTCCGGCACGGCCTACACGCAAATCGCCACCTTCGTGCAGCTCTGGGGCGAGGAAGAGGCTTTCAAATTCTTGAAGGAACTCAACAAAAACGTCTCGCAATATACGAAATCCGGCAATACCGCCACCCGCAACACCGCACGCGGCGAAGCGGCAATCGGCATCGGCTTCTTGCACGAACATTCCATTGAAAAAGAAAAAGGCGCACCGGTGGAATTAATCGTGCCATGCGAAGGCACGGGTTATGAAATCGGCGGCGTCAGCATTATCAAGGGCGCGAGAAACCCGGAAAACGCGAAATTGTTTGTTGATTGGGCGTTATCCAAAGAGGCGCAAGAATTGTCGTGGAAGAAAGGGGAAACGCACCAAATCCTGACCAATAGCGAAGCGGAAATGTCGCCCTATTCGCTGGATTTCAAATCCGTCAATCTGATTAACTACGATTTTGATAAATACGGTGCCAGCGATTTGCGCAAACGCTTGATTAAACGCTGGGTCGATGAAGTGAAATTGGGGAAATAGCCATCAAGCCCCTCCCCCGCTTGCGGGGGAAGTGGCCGGAGGGGGCAAAAAAATCGTGGTTGTCCCGCCTGGTCGCTTGGCGGTTTTTGTCTGTCGCAAACCGCGTGGGCAACTTGTGCCCCCCTGGTGCAAACCCGGCGTGTATCCCGCCCGGCGGGCATTTAATCCCAACTTTTTCCGGTGGGCATCCGTCCACCCTGCAATCGAGGTTTTATGAATCTGTTTTCACGTTTTTTGCAGCGACCCGTATTTTGGGTCGTGCTGGCATTCGCGGCATTTTTGCTGCTGCCGTCTTTCGCCCTCGATTATGGGCTGTTTGAGGCGACGCGCGATGAGCGTCTCGCCGCGATGGGCTGGCATTCGCTCAATATAAGCTGGCTGTGGTTCGCGCCGCTCGCCGGTTTCCTGCTTTTGCCCGCGCTCAAGCTCGCGCCTGCCGTGCAGGCCAAGAGCGAGCTGGCGCTGGCCGCTGTGATTACCGCGCTGGTCGTCATCAGTGCCGATCTGCGCCATGTCTCACTGGGCTATGCGGTGATGGGGCTCGCCCTGGCGCTGATTGCGCTGGCGACCCTCGCGCTCGCCCGCTTGAAGGTGTTGCAGGGCGACAAGTTCATCATCGCCTCGCTGCTCTTGATTGTCCTGTTAATCGCGCTGTTCATCGTCTTCCCGACGATCGCGATTTTCAAGGCGATGTTTTATGACGAAAGCGGCGCGTTCGTGCCCGGTCAGGTGCTCGATATTCTGGGGCGCAGTTACATCGTGCGCGTCATCGGCAATTCGCTGATGCTTTCCGGCTTTGTCGGCCTGATGTCCACGCTGTTTGGTCTCGCTTTTGCGCTTTATACGACGCGGATTGCCCGCCGCACTGCCTTTGTCGGCAAGATTTTCTCGATTCTGCCGATTGTCACGCCGCCGTTTGTGGTCGGCCTCGGTGTGACGCTGATGCTGGGGCGTTCCGGTTATGTCACAGAATGGCTGATGCACCTCGGCTTCACCAATACCAACTGGCTCTACGGTTTCAACGGTATTGCCATAGCGCAGATCCTCGCTTTCACCCCGCTGGCCTTCATGATTCTTGACGGTGCGCTGAAATCCATTCACCCGTCCATTGAGGAAGCGTCGTACACGCTGCGCGCCAACCGTTATCAGACGTTCTTCCAGATTATTTTCCCGCTGCTGCGTCCGGCGTTGGCCAACGCTTTCCTGCTGGTCTTCATCCAGTCGCTCGCCGATTTCAGTAACCCCCTGGTGCTCGGCGGCAGCTTCGACGTCATCGCCACGCAGATTTATTTCTACATCGCCGGTTCCCAGCTGGATTACGCCTCGGCCAGTACCCTCGGCACCATCCTGCTGCTGTTCTCGCTCGGTATCTTTATCGTGCAGTATTTGTGGATTGGTAACCGCTCTTACATCACTGTTTCCGGCAAGTCCTATCGCGGTGAGGTGCAGGAACTGCCACGCGGCCTGAAGAACGCGATTACCGCACTGCTCGCGGTGTGGGTCGTTTTTAACATCGTTCTCTACGGCAGCATTTTCTACGGCAGCTTCACCGTGAACTGGGGCGTGGATTACACGCTGACCACGAAAAACTACGCCATGCTCTTCGGGCAGGGGCTGCGTGACGGTGCCTGGCCTTCCCTGATTAACACCCTGATTTACGCTGGCATCGCCGCCGTGCTCACTGCCCTGCTCGGCCTGCTGATTGCCTACATCGTGGTGCGCAAACAGTTTCGCGGCAAGAAGGCGCTGGAATTTCTCACCATGCTCTGCTTCGCCATCCCCGGCACGGCAGCGGGCGTGTCCTACATCCTCGCCTTCAATAACGCCCCGCTTTATCTCACCGGCACCGGCATCATCGTCATTATCTCGATGGTCATGCGCGACCTGCCGGTAGGGATGCGCGCCGCTATCGCCGGCCTCGGCCAGCTCGACAAATCGCTGGATGAAGCCTCGCTCTCGCTCAAAGGCAGCTCCTTCAAGACCATCATTTACATCATTCTGCCGCTCTTGAAGCCTGCGCTGCTCTCGGCACTTGTGACCAGTTTCGTGAAAGCCATGACCACCGTCAGCGCCATCATCTTCCTGGTGACCGCCGACACGCGCGTCGCGACGGCCTACATCCTGAACCGCGTCGAAGACGGCGAATACGGCATTGCCATCGCCTACGGCTCCATCCTGATTGTCGTCATGATGAGCATCATCCTCTTCTTCGACTGGATCATCGGCGACACCCGCATCGCCCGCTCGAAAGCCCGCCAACCCGCACAATAAGAGATTCCCATGAGTACAGAAAACAACGCCTTTCTCGTCCTGAAAAACGTCAGCAAGCGCTTCGGCAAGGCCGTCGTCATCGACAACCTTGACCTCAATATCGAGCGCGGCACCATGACCACCCTGCTCGGCCCCTCCGGTTGCGGCAAAACCACCATCCTGCGCCTCGTTTCCGGTCTCGAAAGCCCGACCTCCGGGCAAATCTATATCGACGGCGAAGACGTCACCAAAGCCTCCATCCAGCATCGCGACATCTGCATCGTCTTCCAGTCCTACGCGCTCTTCCCGCACATGAGCATCGCCGACAATGTCGGCTACGGCCTGAAAATGCTGAACGTCGGTAAAGACGAACGCAAACGCCGCATCGAAGAAGCCTTGGCGCTCGTGGATTTGGCCGGATTCGGCGAACGCTACGTCGATCAAATCTCCGGCGGTCAACAACAACGTGTGGCCCTCGCCCGTGCCCTCGTCCTCAAGCCGAAAGTGCTGCTCTTCGACGAACCGCTCTCCAACCTCGACGCTAACCTGCGCCGCAGCATGCGCGAAAAAATCCGCGAATTGCAACAAAGCCTCGGCATCACCTCGCTCTACGTTACCCACGACCAGAGCGAAGCCTTTGCCGTCTCGGATCAGGTCATCGTCATGGACAAAGGCCGCATCATGCAAAAAGCGAGCGCGCGCGAACTCTACCAGCGCCCCAACTCGCTTTTCCTCGCCAACTTCATGGGCGAATCCAGCATCTTCGCTGCCGAACTCGCCGGCAGCCACCTCACCGTGAACGGCTACAGCTTCGACCTGCCGGACGCCGCCGCCTTCGGCATTAAAGATGGTGCCTGCCTCGTTGGCATCCGCCCCGAAGCCGTCACCCTGAAAGACACGGGTGAAGCGGCACAGCACTGCACCATCCAGAGCGCGGTGTACATGGGCAACCACTGGGAAATCGTCGCCGACTGGCAGGGCAAGGAACTGCTCATCAACCTCAAACCGGAAGAATTCGCGGAAGACCGCCGCGAGGGCTACGTCCACCTCGCCCACGCGGGCGTGTTCCTGCTGCCGCCGCAGGAGTGATGCCGGGAGATAAAACGGGTGTCGCCGGACGGGCGGCCGCCATTAGCGCGGCTGCGGCGGCTTTCGGGATCACCAACCCATCGCGGCGACAGTGAGTATGCCGATGCTGCCGGACAGCGCGCCCAGCAGCAGAAGGATGGTTTCGCGGGAGGACAGGGTGGGTTCTTGCGGATGGTAATGCCGCCAGATGGGGAACGGCCAGGCGCTGATGTTGAGGACGAGCAGGAGGGCGTAATCGGTCGTGCCGAAAGCGAAGGGCGTGCGGTGGAATTTGTGTTGTACCGCCAGCAGGAAGGCGAGCAGCAGCAGGTTCGCCAGTACGATGATGAGGCAGGCGCGGCGCGGCGGGCTGTGCACGATGAGGCGGCCAAAGCCGAACAGTCCGGCAAACATCAATAATCTCAGAAGGAGGCTGAGGAAGTCTGTCATGGTTGTTATTCCCGGATGTGGTTTACCCGCATCACCCCGCGCAGGCTGTTGCAGAGGACGACGGCCTCCGCGCGGGCGAGGTCGGCGGTGGTGAGGGGGCGTTCGCGGAGCATCCCGCCGCCGAGCGGGGACGGGTCGGCAATGAGGCGGGCGCGCATGACACCGGGGAGGATGTCGGCGGCGAGCGGCGGGGTGTACCAGCTGCCGTCAAGGCGCAGGATGAGGCTGCTGCGGCTACCTTCGAGCAGTTCGCCGCGTGTGTTGCTGAGGATGGCGTCGAAGGCGCCGCGCGTGGCGGCGTAGGCGAGGGCACGGTCATTCACGACGCGGTAGCTGGTTTTATGGCGGCGCAGCAGGTCGTGCACGGGCAGTGCTTCGGGGTAGAGGCAGCAGGCGACAGTGGTCGGCTGTTCGTCCAGCGGATGCGTTTCGATGTGGTGGCGGCCATCAGGATGCAGGGTGATTTTCAAGCGGCGCAGACCTCGTCCGTTCGCGAGGTGGCGGCTGACGGCGGTGCGGATGGCGGCGGTGTCGCAGGGGATGGCGAAGGTGGCGGCACTGGCGGCAAGGCGTGCGAGGTGTTCGGCAAAAAACAGCGCTTGTTTGCCTTCGATGCGCAGGGTTTCAAAGAGGGCGAAGTCGGGCGGGGCGTGCAGGAAGGCGGCCTTGGTTTGGCATTCGCGGTATTCGTCGGCGGCGTCGCTCAGGATGGTGATGCCGCCGCCGACGCCGAAGGTGGCCGCGCCGTCGCGCAGGGTGAGGGTGCGGATGGCGACGTTGAGGCGCAGGCGGTCGCGTTCGATGTAGCCGAGGGCGCCGGTGTAGAGGCCGCGCGGGCTGCGCTCGAAGCGGTGGATGAGGCGCATGGTGTTGTGCTTGGGCGCGCCGGTGATGGAGCCGCAGGGGAAGGTGGCGCGCAGGATGGCGGCAGCGGTGGTGTGCGGGCGCAGGCGGGCGTTGACGCGGCTGGTCATTTGCAGGACGCGGCCATGCCGCTCGACATGGAAGGGGTGTTTGACGCTGACGCCGTAGGGGACGGCGAGGCGGCTCAGGTCGTTGCGCAGGAGGTCAACGATCATCAGGTTTTCGGCGCGGTTTTTCGGGTCGGCAGCAAGCGCCGCAGCGGCGGCCGCGTCAACGGCGTCGTCGCCTGTGGCGGGCGCGGTGCCTTTCATCGGCAGGGTGTGCAGCAGGCCGCCGTCGCGGGCGAGATAGAGTTCGGGCGAGAGGCAGAGGGTGTAGCCGTCGTCGGGATGGTGGGCGTAGGCGGCGTAAGGTGCGGGCTGGCGGGCGCGCAGGCGGCGGTAGAGGGCGGCGGGTTGACCGTAGGCGGCGGCGTGCAGGCGGATGGTGTGGTTGATCTGGTAGCTGTTGCCCGCGCGCAATTCTGCGTGGATGGCGGCGATGGTTGCGCGGTATTCGGTGGCGTCCGTGTCGGCGCGCAGGTCGGCAAGACCGGCGGGGGTGCCGTCGTCCTGCGCGGCGAGCCAGGCGTCAATGGTGTCGTCGCGCAGGTGATGCAGGGCGGCGTACCAGTCCAGCGCCAGCGGTGCGGCGGGGGCGTCAAGGCCGAGCAGGGCGTGGCCGAATGCGTAGGGGATGCGCAGGGTGGCGTGCAGGCCGCGCGCCCAGCCGTCGGCGAGCAGGTCGTCCAGTTCGTCCAGGCGGGCGGCGGATAGCAGGATGCGGGCGCGGTGGTCTTGATACAGGCGGGCGCGGTTGGCGCGGGCGTCGTCGAGGAGGATAAAGGTGTTGTCGTTCATATGGTGTCTGTTGTCTGCCGTTATCCCACCTGACGGCGCACCAGCAAGACGCCGCTTTCGATGTGCGGGGTGAAGGGGAACTGGTCGAAGAGGGCGCAGGCGCTGATGCGGTGCGTAGCATTGAGCACGGCGAGGTTGGCGGCAAGCGTTGCCGGGTTGCAGGAGATGTAGAGGATGCGCGGGAAGCGGGAGAGCAGGGCGAGGGTCGCCGCGTCGATGCCCGCGCGTGGCGGGTCAACGAAGACGGTGTCGAAGTCATAAGCGGCAAGCGCAATGCCGTCCTGTTGCAAGCGGCGGAAGGGGCGTTCGCCGCGCATCGCCTCGCTCAGTTCTGCCGCCGAAAGGCGGGCGACGGCAATATTGGTGCAGTTATTCAGAAGGAGGTTTTCGCGCAGGGCGCGGATGCCGCTCTTGCTCACTTCGGTAGCAAGCACGCGGCGGTAACGCTTCGCGAGCGGCAGGGTGAAGTTGCCATTGCCGCAGTAGAGTTCGAGCAGGTCGGCTTGCGGGTTGCCCGCCTGCTGCCAGGCCCAGGCGAGCATTTGCGCGCAGACGGCAGCGTTTGGCTGGCTGAAGCTGTTTTCGTATTGGCGATAATGGAAATCCTGCCCGCCGACATGGAAGGTTTCCTGCACGAAGTCGCGGCCAAGGATGATTTTCTGTTTGCGGGCGCGGCCGATAAGGCTGACGCCGAGCGCAGCGGCGAGTGTTTGTGCTTCCGTCTGCCAGGCGTCATCCAGCGGGCGATGATAGACGAGGCTGACCATCACCTCACCCGTTTGCGCGGCGTGAAATTCGGCCTGAAAGAGGCGGTAGCGCAGGGCGGGACGCTCGCGGATGGCGGCCATAAGCGGCGTCATCAGGCGGTTGATGGCGTCATAGGCAGGCGGGAAATTGTCGCAGCGGACGCGTTCTCCGGCGGCATTGGTCATGGCAAGGTAGCAGTCATCCCCATCATGCCAGACGCGAAATTCCGCGCGCATCCGGTAGCCCGTTGGCGGCGAGGGATAGACCGCAGGCGGCGGGGCGGCGAAAGGGGCGAGCAGGGCGGCAAGGCGCGCGGTTTTTTCGGCTAACTGGCTTTGGTATGCTGGCATGCGGTTCTTTTCAGGGAGTCTTTGATGCTGAACATTGTATGTTATGTGGGTATTTTCAGCCTGCTCGCCACAGGGTGCAGCAGCGCGCCCGTCCGCCCGCCGCTCACCGCCGAAGCCTCGGCTTATCAGGCGTTTATCGAGAACGCCGAAACCACCGCCGAGCCGCCCGCGCGCAATGTGCTCTTCACCTTGCGGCAGATGGTGCAGAACCGCGAAATCGTGCGCGGCGGCTGCTGGGATTATCTGCATGCGGGCTTCGACCGCGCCGGCATTCCCACGAAGCGGCGGCAGACGCTATTTTCCGGCACGCTGCGCGGTGGGCCGTATGCCCCGGCGGAGCTGCTGGAGCCGGGCGACTGGCTGTATTACGTCAACCATTCGTATAACGACATCGAGCACAGCGGTGTGTTTATCGGCTGGACGGATTATGCGCGCCGGCAGGGGCTGATTTTGAGCTACGCCGGCGAGGGCCGGGGCGAGCCGGGACGCTATAAGGTCTATGATTTATCGCATGTGTATCAGGTGACGCGGCCGCGTTGATGCGCTGCTTGAAAGCGAAGCCCCTTTCTTGCGGAAAGGGGCTTTTTTCATGGGAAAGCGGTTATAGCGCTTCGGCGTATTGCACGAGCAGGTCAAGGCGTTCGTCGTGGTAGAAGCGGTTCACTTGCAGTTGGTAAACGATGCGCAGGCGGGTGCCGCTTTTGTAATCAGCGGTATGGAAGAACCATGAGGCGTTATAGATGTTGCCGCTGTCCAGTTCGCGCAGGACGAGGCGGGTATGTGCGCTGCCGAGCAGGCGGCAGTCCAGTACTTCAAAGGGGTTGACGAAAACGGGCACGGGCAATGCCGCACCCCAGGGTTCGAGGCGTTCGAGATAGCGCGCCCAGTCGAGGTTGAGCAGGGTCGCGGGCAGTTCGCCGTCGATATAGACGGGTTCGGGCGGGACGGTCGCGCCGTAGTGTTCGGCAAAGGCGCGGTTGATGGCGGCAATGAGCGCCGGATAGTGTTCGCGCTGCACGGAGAGTCCGGCGGCAGCGGCATGGCCGCCATAGCGCAGGGCGGCAGGTGGCAGGTCGCGCGCGGCACTATCCAGGAGCGGCACCAGCGGCACGGCACTGACGGAGCGCAGCGAGGCTTTGATCCAGCCGGTTTCGCCGCTGTCGGTGGCGACCAGTGCCGGGCGGGCGAAGCGGCTTTTCAGGCGGGCGGCAAGGATGCCGATGATGCCTTCGTGCCAGGCGGGATCGTAGGCAGCGGCAAGCGGCAGCGCCGGTGAGACTTGCCGCGCGGCTTCTTGTACGGCTTCGTTTTCCAGTGCTTTGCGGTCGCGGTTCAGGTCGTCGCATTGTTGCGCGTAGTCGAGTGCGGTCTGGCGGTCTTCGGCAAGCAGCAGGGCGACGCCATCGGCCATGTCGCCGAGGCGGCCGAGTGCGTTCAGACGCGGAGCGAGGGAAAAGGCGATGTCTTGCGCGGTGAGGCGGGCGGGGTCGAGGTTGGCGACCGCCATCAGGGCGTTAATGCCGGTATTGCCGTGACCACTGCGGATACGGGCGAGGCCGTGGTTGACGAGGATGCGGTTGTTGTAGTCGAGCGGGACGAGGTCGGCGACGGTGCCGAGGGCGACGAGGTCGAGGTAGTCGGAGAGGCGCAGGGTATCCGGCCAGCGGCTCTCCGCAAGCAGGCGGCTGCGCAGGGCAAGCAGCAGGTAGAAGGCGACGCCGACGCCGGCTAGGTGTTTGCCGGCAAAGGGGCAGTCGCGCCGGTTCGGGTTAACGATGGCGTTCGCAGGCGGCAGGGTTTCACCGGGCAGGTGGTGGTCGGTGACGACGACGTCGATACCGCGCGCACGGGCAGCGGCGATGGCATCGTGGCTCTGGATGCCGTTGTCCACGGTAAGGATAAGGCGCGTTGCATCAGGCAGGTCGGCGAGTCCGGCGAGGCTGAAGCCGTAGCCGTGCACGCTTCGGTTGGGGATGAACCAGGCAACGTCTGCGCCGAGTTGGCGCAGGACGCGCACGGTAAGCGCGGTCGCCGTCGCGCCGTCCACGTCGTAGTCGCCATAGACGAGGATAGGCTCGCGGTGGCGGATAGCGTGGTCGAGACGGTCAAGCGCGGCGTTGAGACCGGTGAGATTGTCCGGCGGCAGCAGGTGTTGCAGGCGTTTTTCGATTTCGTCGTGATGGTTGAGACGGCCGGCGTAGATGTTTTTTACGAGCGGGTGCCAGTCGGCGGGCAGCGCGGCGGTGTCAATGCGCAGGGGGCGGGGGGTGATCATGGGGTGTGTGCTGTGGTCTTTTCAGCGCGAGGCGAATGTGGTCGTTAGGCGTAGGTGATGGCAGGCGAGGGCAGTAAGCCCCCATCGCCCTACGCCATTTCCCCCGCAAGCGGGGGAAGGGAAGGTTTTGTGTTATTCGAAGTTTTCGACGCGGATGCGTTTGACAGCGCCGGAGACGGCGGACAGGGCGGCGAGTTGGGCGCAGGCGGTGTTCATCCCGGCTTCGCGGACTTTTTCCGTGAGCAGCACCAGCGGGATATGGCCGTTGTGTTTGCGGCGGTTTTTCTGGCTGACGGAGTTGATGGAGATGCCGTTGTCGGCGAGGATGCGGGTGATGTCGGCGAGAACGCCGGCGCGGTCGGCCACGGTCAGGCGCAGGTAGTAGGCGCTATGGAAGTCCTCGGACGGCAGCACGGGCAGGGTGTTGCGGTCCAGTACCTGGCTGTAGCCGAATTCGGCGAGGCGGTCTTCGCCTTTGAGGTTGAGCTCGCGCACGACGTCGATGAGGTCGGCGACAACCGCCGAGGCGGTCGGCAGTTTGCCCGCGCCGGGGCCGTAGTAAAGGCTGTTGCCGATGGCGTTGCCCTGGATTTGCACGGCGTTCATCACGCCGTTCACGCTCGCAATCAGCGCGTCTTGCGGCACAAGGGTCGGGTGAACGCGGATTTCCACGCCGTTATCGCGGCGCACGGCGAGACCGAGGTGTTTGATGCTGTAGCCGAGTTCGGCGGCGTCCTGGATGTCGTCCGGGGTGAGGGCATCAATGCCTTCGATGTGGACGCTGTCGAATTGCAGCGGGATGCCGAAGGCGAGCGAGGCGAGGATGGTGATTTTGTGCGCAGCGTCGGTGCCGTTGATATCAAAGGACGGGTCGGCTTCGGCGTAACCGAGCGCTTGCGCTTCTTTGAGCACGTCGGCGAAGTCGCGCCCTTTCTGCGCCATTTCGCTCAGGATGTAGTTGCTGGTGCCGTTGATGATGCCGGCGACGCGTTTGACTTCGTTGCCGCTCATACCTTCGCGCAGCACTTTGATGACGGGGATGCCGCCCGCCACCGCCGCTTCAAAGGTGAGGTCCAGTCCTTTTTCGCGGGCCAAAGCGAAGAGGGTGTCGCCATGGCGGGCGATGAGGGCTTTGTTGGCAGTGATGACGTGTTTGCCGTGTTCGAGGGCGGTTTTGATGAGTTCGAAGGCAGGGTGTTCGCCGCCAGCCAGTTCGATGACGATGCCGATGTCCGGGTCGCGGGCGATGGCAAAAGGGTCGGTTTCGCAGGCAAAGGGCAGGGCGGTGGTGTCAATGCCTTGCCAGCTCCGCTTGGCGACGCGTTTGACTTGTAACTGGTAGCCGCTGCGCCGTTCGATTTCATGCGCGTTACGGGCGAGGACTTCGACCACGCCCTGTCCGACGGTGCCGTATCCGATGATGCCGATTGCCACGGTTTTCACGTTGTTCTGCCTTGTTTCGTATAGGGTAAGGCGGCGCAGTATAAGGCGGGCTTGTAGCCTGTCAATACGGCGGCGGGCGGGGTTCAGGCGGGTTGTTGCAGGATGATGTGCTGCCGCCGGATGATGTCGCGGAAGGCGGCATGGGTACTCGCCCAATCAACGATATCGACTTTCCACAGCAGGTCGGATTCGCTGAATGCGTCAACCAAAGCAGCCTGCACGGGAAGCGGCAGCGGGGTGTCCGTGATGATGGCAAGGTCGAGATCGGAATAGCGTTTGGCCCGCTGCTTGACGCGGCTGCCAAATGCCCGGACGGTGTGCTGCGGGATGTGTGCTTGCAGGATGTCTTGCACGATGCGCAGGTGCTCGGGGCGGATATCGAGGGCGGGTTCAGGCATTGCGTGCTTCCAGTTGCTGCAAGAGCCGGTAAGCATCGGCAAGGAAGGTGGGTATATGGCGGCAAACCTGCCCGGCTTTTTCTTGCCGGTAGGTATGCGGGGTGATATTGCGCATTTTGCGGTGGGCGAACCAGGCCGCCACGTCTGCCAGCAGACCTTTTTCGCCGGCGGTGCGCAGCAGTTCGCGAAAATTGCCGGCATCGATTTCTTCCGGGCTGTCGGCGTCGCGTTCCAGTCGTCGCCGCAGGAGCTTGACGGCGATTTCGTAGGTGAACTCGAAGTTCTGGATGAGCCCGGCGGTCAGGGTGCGTTGCACGGGCGGGGTCTGTTGTGTCATGAAATCGTGATCGCCCGCGATGTCCACCGCTTCTTGCAGGGAGCGGATGGCGTTGCGCAGAGCGGTGAGAGCGAGGGATTCGTAATCGTTCATGTCGCCGGAAGGTTGGGGGAAACGGTAACGCTATCTTAAACAACGGCTGTCTTCGCAGGCGGCAAGGCGGCCGTTTCTTATCGTCCCAAACATTGTGGATATTCGTTCATTCTGTGTTAGATTGAGTTACCGCACGTCGCGGGGAATCATCCGAGAGGTATTTATCATGCACGCTTCTTCCCTTGAATCCGCCGTTTCCTGGTTGAACGGTATTATCTGGAACCCCGGCTTTATCTGGCTGATTCTGGCCGTCGGGCTGTTTTATTCCATCATGACCCGCTTCGTGCAGGTGCGCCATCTCGGTGAGATGTGCCGCCTGCTGCTGAGATCGGGCGGGCAGTCCGAACACGGGATTTCTTCGTTTCAGGCGATGACGGTGTCGCTCTCCGGGCGGGTCGGTATCGGCAATATCGCCGGTGTTGCCGCCGCCATCGGTTTCGGCGGACCCGGCGCGGTGTTCTGGATGTGGCTCGGCGCCTTCTTCGGCGCGGCGACCGCTTATGTCGAATCCACCCTGGCGCAGATTTACAAGACGCGTGACCCCGCCACCGGCCAGCATATCGGCGGCCCCGCTTATTATTTCGAGCGCTGCCTCGGCTGGAAGTGGTACGGTATCCTCTTCGCCGTCGCCGCCGTGATTTCCTGCGGCATCTTCCTGCTCGGCCCGCAGGCAAACGGCATGACCAACGCGGTGGTGCAGGTGCTTGGTGAAGGGACGCCCGTCAACAGCGGCATTGCCGGCGAAATCGGCATCTACCGCCTTACCGCCACCGCCTTCATCCTGGTGCTGCTTGGTTTCATCATCTTCGGCGGCATCAAGCGCATCGCCAACTTCGCCGAAGTGGTGGTGCCGTTCATGGCGCTCGGTTACATCGGCCTCGCCCTGCTGATCCTCGTCCTCAATTTCACCCAGATACCGCACCTGATCGGCCTGATTATCGGCGACGCCTTTACCGCTCAAGCGGGCTTCGGCGCGGCCATCGGCTGGGGCGTGAAGCGCGGCATTTATTCCAACGAAGCAGGGCAGGGTACCGGTGCGCACCCCGCCGCCGCCGCCGATGTCGAACACCCGGTGCAGCAGGGGCTGATTCAGGCGTTCTCCGTCTATATCACCACGCTCCTGGTGTGTTCTGCGACCGCGCTGATTATCCTCACCACCGGGCAGTACAACGTCGTCGCCAACGAAACCTTCGCCGGTGCGCAAACGCAATACGTCGTCGCCTATCTGCACGATGCCGCCGGTGCAGTGAAGCATATTGACCCGAACACCACCGCGTTCACCCAGGAAGCGATGCACAGCGTCTTTGGTGCCACCGGGCCGGTGCTGGTGGCCGTTGCGACCTTCTTCTTCGCCTTCACCACCATCCTCGCCTATTACTACATCGCCGAGACCAACATCATCTACCTCGCGCACAAGCTGGGGCTGCGCCGCAACGCCACCCTGATCGTCAAAATAAGCGCGATGCTGGCGGTGGGCTACGGTTCCATCAACAGCGCGGGCTATATCTGGAATATCGGCGAAATCGGCGTCGGTATGACCACCTGGCTGAATATCATCGGCATGCTCATCATCTTCCTCACCGTTGGCCGTCCGACCATCGTCGCCCTCTACGATTACGAGCGGCAGCAGAAAGCCAACCTGCCCGTTTATACCTTCGACCCGCAGGCGCTCGGCATCAAGGGCGCGACCTTCTGGGAAGACAAACTGCGGCAGCAGGCGGCGGCAGACAAGGCGCAAGAAGAAGCGCCGCAAACGCCGCAAGGCGGACTATAATGCGCATCCCGCATTAACAAAAAAACACGAAATCCATGCAAGAACCGGAGATTGACAACCCGCTCGTCCCTGCCTGGCAACTGCTCCAGCAGGACATCGACCCCGCCGTGGTGGTGCAGGCCGCCGCTGCGGCGGAAGAGCAGCGGGAAGCCGTTTACACCCAGGCGGAATACGACAAACTCTACCGCCGCTATCTGGAACAGAAAGCGCGCAGTGAGGCGCTGCAAGACAGCTTCTTCGCCTGTGCGGATGTTATGTACGAAATGCTGGCCTACATCAACGCCGCCCGCCTCTTCTATGGCAAAGAGCCGGTCATGGCAAGCGACATCAATGCCATTGTCGAGGACAACCCCGTCCTGAACGAACTCTGCAACGATCTGCGTCAGGCAAGCATTGATTCCGGCATCGGTATCGTCAGCGAAATGGCGGCCTCGCAGGAAAACCTGCGGCAGAAAGTCATGCTCGCCTGGAAAGCGCGGATGCACAACGGCAGCGAGCGCAAACGCATCAAGGGCCGGCTGTTCCGTCATCCGAAACAGGGCAAGCGCGGCAACGACGAGGCATTATTCTAATGTGGGAAAACAGCAGGCAGAAGAGCGCGTAATCCAGTAAAATACACCGCACCAAAAGCCTTGCAGTCGCAAGGCTTTTTCTTATATCACCCCGCCGCATGATTTTTTCGCCTCGCCGCAGTACCGCTGCGGTGAGGCGTGAGAACATCCGGCCTTTAACCCTTGCACAACAGAGGAAACCATGGTTGCCAAAATCCCCATGACCAAAAAAGGCGAGCAGGCATTGCGCGCCGAACTTGAAAAACTGAAAAGCGAAGACCGCCCGCGTGTCATCGAAGCCATCGCCGAAGCGCGCGAACACGGCGACCTGAAAGAAAATGCCGAGTACCACGCCGCGCGCGAGCAGCAGGGATTCATCGAAGGGCGCATCCGCGAACTCGAACACAAACTGAGCAACGCGCACGTCATCGACGTGGCCAGTCTGCCGCGCAACGGCAAAGTCGTTTTCGGCACCACCGTCGAACTCGAAGATGCCGACAGCGGCGAAGCAATGACCTATAAAATTGTCGGCGAAGACGAAGCGGACATCAAAAGCGGCCTGCTTTCCAACACCTCGCCCATCGCCCGCGCCCTGCTCGGCAAAGAAGAGGGCGAGACGGTGGAAGTCGCCATCCCCGGCGGGCGCAAAACGCTGGAAATCATCGCGGTGCGTTACGAAGCCTGACGGCCACACCATCCATATGACCACCATCAGGGTTTGTTGACACTCGGCGGCGGCGTGTCGGGCAAAATCCGGCATCTGCCGCTCTTGTCGCAGAAATCCGCTGCGCAAACCGAAGGCCAACAGACCCTGATACCCATTCCAGGAAACAGGCTGAGTACGTGGGCAACCCGGACAGGACAGTCATCTCGGATATTTGCCCGGAAACACACCGGTTGCCGCTATATAAATTTTTTTTCAGAAAAATCATGTATCCGCCATACGAAGCGATCAAATTATTTATTTCGAAAAAAGCCGGGCTAAAAAGTATCAAAAAGGCCAGTCAATACACCTCCAAACTGATTGATGAAGACGAAAATACAGCAAGATTCTCTTATCGGGGCTCATATGGAGCAACTTATGAACAGGTCATTACCTTTAACGATAAAAAACCACTATCCGCATCCTGCACCTGCCCTTATGATTATGGCGGTATTTGCAAGCATATCGTCTCCGCATTGCGCCAACTGCAAATCATGTCGGATTATGCCAACGGAGGAGTCGGCATTTTGACCTCACCCACAGTATCAACAAATAACGCCACCGCTTCGCTGCTGCATTATCCACTGGTAACAGATGCTCGCATCGACTTTGCCGCCATCGTGGAAGACTTTCGTTTGCATCATATCGACACGCGTGATGACCGCTGTGCGGTGCATTCCTTTGCGCCCGGTGCATGGGAAATCGCAGTAAACGACTTCTATAACCGGGGAAATAACGGTTGTCATGTCGGGCTGCAAAAAGACAGCACAGGACAAGAAGTCACGTTGACCTGCGACTGTAACAGGAAACAATACAGGCAATACTGTTTCCACCAATTGCAGGCGATTAATTTCGCCCGGAGGTATCTGGGTGACGACTGCCTGAGCGATGATTATCGCGAACGTAAAATTGCCGGATTTCTCAAAGCCTATAACCTGACACTGGAAGATGATTACCAGGCATTCTTTGATTTTACAATGGAGGCTCAGGGATTAAGTGTCAAATGCAAAGTACCTGATCTGTTGCCGGCGGACTTTACGCTTGCCCGCGTCGCAACTGTCCCTGAAAACATGGTTGAAAAGGCGGAAAGAAAATATGGCCCGGCACTGGTCTTTAATATCGATCCGGATAGCGACAGAATTTACGATCTTAACCTGTTGGTTGGCAAATATAATAAAAAAGGCGAACTTGCCACCAATTTTCGTGAGGTCAATCCATACAATTTTGAAGAAGTCCTGCTTGCCGAAGGCTTGCCATCGGAAACCCAAGAAATCTGGGCAATTGTGCGCCGCTTATCCCGCCGCTATGAAGCATTTTTGGCTCAGGGAAAAACGGACGCTGTTGCGGACATTGTTAATCTCTTCAACAAGCTCCTGAACAAATTCCCCGATTTACCCCTGTTTACCCATACGGCGACCAAATATCATATGGGCTATACGCGCAAGAGTCTCATCCCGATGGTTATCGGCTCGGAAAAAGCCGGACTGGAATATCACTTCAAGGATGATGATTTAGTATATCGCATGGAAAGCCGTATCAAAATAGGTAAGAAATCTTATCAACCCAAAATGCTGGAAAAGAGCGTTACCCCGTTCTTTATTTATCGCCAGCCCGAAAGTGTGCTTTATCCTGATGTACAAACGGCATGCGATGTGCTGCGCAGTGTGGCGCAACCCAGCATGGCTGTTATCAAGAAAAATGTCGGCCAATTACAATCCATGATTCTATCGCCCTTGTCCGAGCGTTACGAAATCAAGAGCAAAGACTTTATCGAACACAAGAATCCTTCTGCCGGGGATTTGACTTTTACCCGGCAAGTGTATGTCAGCGAGCAGGATGGTGCCGTGCTGTTCCGTCCCGCCGCACAATATGCCGATCAGTTGATTCCCGTACATAGCCGGGCCTTGCGCCTGCATCTGGATGAGGAGGGCCGCTTTCATCACAATAAACGCAATGAGGAAGCGGAGCGAGAGTTTCTTGATGCTTTTGAAAGTCTGCACCCTGATTTCCAGCATGCACAAGGTGCTTATGTGCTGGCACCTGAGCAATTAATCGAGAATTTCTGGTTTATTGATTTTGCTGCCCGCCTGAAAGAAATGGATATTTCCTTATTGGGAGCGCAAGAGCTGAAATCGTTCCAGTACAATTTGCACAAACCCCATCTGTCTGTTCATGTGGAATCCGGCATTGACTGGTTCGACCTCAATATTGAAATTTCCTACGGCGATCAGGTAGTCAGCCTGAAAGATGTACAAAAAGCCTTTTTGAAGAAGCAAAACTACATTGAACTGAATGACGGCACTATCGGTATGTTGCCGGAAGAATGGGTCAACCGTTTCGCCCATTATTTCAAGGCGGGGGAGATCAAGAAAGACCGTGTGCGCATTTCCAATTTTCAATTCGGCATTATCGACGAACTGTATGAAAGTCTGGAGAACAAGCCGGCGTTTCTGGCGGATCTGTATCAGCGCAAACAGCGCCTGCAACATTTGTCGGCGCAGCCGGATATCAAGCTCGCCAAAGGCCTGAAAGCAACGTTGCGCCCTTATCAGCAATACGGTCTCAACTGGCTGGCCTTCCTGCATGAAAACCGCCTAGGCGGCTGCCTCGCCGATGATATGGGTCTCGGCAAGACCCTGCAAACCATAGCCTTCCTGCACTATCTGAAAACAACACAGAAACCTGACCGCCCCAGTTTGATTGTTGCCCCCACTTCGCTGGTCTTTAACTGGCAGGCTGAAATCATGAAATTTTGCCCCGGATTGAAACTGCTGGATTTTACCGGACAAGGCAGGCAGCAATATATCGAACACTTTGCGGATTATGAGGTGATTCTGGCTACATACGGCACACTGGCGCAAGATATTGAAACTTTGAAGGGATATACCTTTAATTATGTCGTGCTGGATGAAAGTCAGGCTATCAAGAATCCGCAATCGCAACGCTATAAAGCTGTGCGCTTGCTGCAAGCCTATAACCGCCTGATTTTGACCGGCACACCGATTGAGAACAATACGTTTGACCTTTATGCCCAGTTTAATTTCCTCAATCCCGGATTACTCGGCAGCAATGCCCATTTCAAGAAAGAGTTTTCTAATGCAGTAGATAAAAACAAGGATACTGCCGCCGCTGCATTGCTGGCCAAAATTGTTAATCCGTTTATCTTGCGTCGTACCAAGGAACAGGTCGCTACCGAACTACCGCCCAAGACGGAAAGCGTGATTTATTGCGAAATGGATAAGGCACAGCGTAAGGTCTATGAAACGGTGAAAAAAGAATACCGCGATTATCTGCTCAGCAAAATCAGCGAGAACGGCATCAATAAATCGCAGATGTATATTCTGGAAGGTCTGACCCGCCTGCGCCAGATTTGCAACAGCCCTGCCCTGCTGGATGATGCCGATTATGGCGATGAATCAGTGAAACTTGATACGCTTTTGGAAAATATCAAGGAAAAAACGGGGAATCATAAAATCCTGATTTTTTCCAGTTTCGTGAAAATGCTGGCATTGATTGAAGCCCGCTTGCAGGAAGAGCAGATTCCTTATGAATATCTCGATGGGCAAACGCGCGACCGGCAAGCGCGGGTGGACAGTTTTCAGGGCAACGACGAGATACGCGTTTTCCTCATCAGCACCAAAGCGGGCGGCACCGGTTTGAACCTGACGGAAGCAGATTATGTCTTTATTGTGGATCCGTGGTGGAATCCGGCAGTTGAGAATCAGGCGATTGATCGCAGCCACCGCATCGGGCAAAACAAGCACGTCATGGCTTACCGCATGATTTGTCGTGACAGCATTGAGGAAAAAATCCTCGCTTTGCAGGAAAGGAAACGCGGCATCGCCGAAAGCATCATCAGCGTGGATGACGAGAAAAAATCTTTTGATCTGGATGAAGTCAAAAGTCTGTTTGCCTAGGGTTCGTTGGCAAAATATTTTTAACAACATCATGTGATGATGAATGAAGAGATGCCAAGTGAGCAAAGATGGTTGTTTCGCGCGCTGCGCACCGTTTTCGGGGCAGACAAGGCCGCCCTGCCGGTCTGGATGGCGAAGGCGAAAACGGCACTGATGCGCTGTTTGACGCGGGTTCTGGTCTCGGGTCTGTCGGCGAGGCGGTTCAGGATGCCGACGATAGCAGGCGGCGGTATCCCGCTGACGGTTTTGTTGCCGATATAGTCGTTTCAAATAGGATTGAGACAAGGCGGCGAGCCGGAGACAGTACAGATAGTACGGCGAGGCGAGCCAACACCGTATCATTTCTGTTTGAAACGACTATATTTGCCGCCGCGCGGGGTGATGAACAGATGCAGTCCGCCGCCGTCAAACAGCTTGTAGGGGCGTTCGCCCGCCGGGGCATTCTTGATGGTTTTTTCGGTCAGTCGCACGGGGCGGGAAGTCAGGGGTTCGGCGGGATTGTAACCAGCGGAAATGAACCCCAAAAGAACCCCGTTTTTTCAAAAAAGGGATTAAACGAACGTGAAACTTGACAAACGCAATTAAGCGATAATTCTTTATTAAAGTTTGTTTATCAAGGATTTTTCCTCGAAGCGTTGAACGAATACGGACGAAAAAAAACACCATGAAACATGGCGTTTTTGCGTGGTTGGCGGAGAGACAGGGATTCGAACCCTGGGAGGGCGTGAACCCTCGTCGGTTTTCAAGACCGGTGCATTAAACCACTCTGCCATCTCTCCGCAAATGAAAGACAGATAATACTTGATTTCTTATTCAAGCACAATACCGACTCAACTTATACCGTTCCTCTGTACCCGACAATATTTGTTATCGCTTCTGCTTCATGGGTATTTGTCGTGATTTTTCCCTTCCGCCATCGGGCATGTCCGGGCTTCCGCAAGCGGAAAAGTGCTTTATAGCCAAAGCGTCAAACAACAGTAGCGACAAGAAAAAGCAGGACAGGCCAGCCCGTAAAAATGTTTTTTAAGGCGGGTTGATGTCCGTCCTACGTCATTATCTTTTTTCAGCGATTCGACTATATGTCGTGCAATTGTTCGGATTTGCGGGATCTTTTGTCGTATGTGAAGGTCGAGCCTAGGGAATAAAGCGGTCTTTGTATGGTGGGTTTCGGCCCGTTATTGTTTGTTGTCCGGTATTAATCGCGAAGGTTCCCGGAAAGTGGGCAGGAATTATCCGGCACAGGTGTATAGTTAAACATCTAAAAAATCGTAACGGTGTTGCGCCGCCTTGTCTCATTCCCATTGGAAACGACTATATGGCAGATGTTTTTGGACGAGGGCGCGGAACTTTCGCGGTATTTTTCAATCCGGACGTTATTTGCCAAAACCATTCGTCTATTGCGCGTACCGGCAGGGGCTTGCGCGTTGGCGTCATAGCGGCAGTTCGATGTTGCGGATGTCGGCGATGGGTTCTGTGCCGAATTGTTCGCTCAGGCAGTAGGCGAGGATTTTCAGCGCGGTGTCGTTGGCGTTTTGCAGGCCGCCGTCGGCGTGGATTTTGGCGAAGTGCCCGCGCAGCGGGAAGTTGGGGTCGCGGCGCATGGTTTCCTGCATGGCGGTATCGACGGTGCCGGGGGCGAGGCTGATGATGCGCACACCGTGCTCTTCGTTGGCGGCACTCGCCGCGTGGCGGTCAAGCGCTGCTTTGCCCGCGCCGTAGATGCTCCAGCCGGGGTAGGCTTTGCGTCCCGCACCGCTGCCGATGTGGACGATGTTGACGGCGTCGGGGCGGCGTGCTTCGCTGACGGCGGCATTGCTGAGCAGGAAGGGGGCGGTGATGTTGAGGTTGACGGCGAGCACGATTTGTTCGTCGTCCTGGGCACCGAGCGGGGCGGAGGGGGCGACGGTGCCGGCGTTGTTGAAGAGCCACAGGCGTTCGGCCTCTGCACAGAAGTGACGGAAGGGGGTGCTGTGGATGAGGGCGAGGACGGCGACGGGGTTGGCGAGGTCGCAGGGGATTTCTTGCAGGGTGTGCGGGTAGGTGGCGGCCAGGGCGGGGTTGTTGCCGCGCGCGATGCCAAGGACGCGGGCGTCGCATTGCAGCCAGGCGGCGGCAAGCGCCGCACCGAGGCCGTGGCTGTGGCCGGTGATGATGACGGTTTCGCTCATGGGTGTTGTTCCTTGTGGTAATGGGCGTTGGCAAGGCGGGCGTAGGCCGCGCCGTCGAGGGTTTCGGGGCGCGCGGTCGGGTCAATGCCGAGTGCTTCGAGTTCGGCCACGCTGAACCAGGCGGCGAAGGTGTGGCGCAGCATTTTGCGCCGCTGGTTGAAGGCGCGGCTGACGGTTGCGGCAAATGCCGCTGTGTCGTCGATTACCCAAGCGGGGGTGGTGCGCGGCACGAGGCGGATGATGGCGCTATCGACCTTCGGCGGCGGCGCGAAGGCGGCGGGCGGGATGGTGAAGAGGGCGGTGGTGTCGCACCACAGTTGTGCCATCAGGCTGAGGCGGCCGTAGTCTTTACCACCCGGCGCGGCGGTAATGCGGTCAACGACTTCTTTTTGCAGCATGAAGTGCATGTCGGCGATGCGCGCGCGTTGCGCGAGACAGTGGAAGAGGATGGGCGAGCTGAGGTTGTAGGGCAGGTTGCCGACGAGCCGCCAGCGGGCGGGATAGGGCGGGATGTCGGCAAGGTTGATGTCGAGGATGTCGGCATGGATGAGGTGCAATGCGCCGAGCGGCGCGGCGCGGGCGGTAAGCGGGGCGATGAGGCGGCTGTCGTATTCGACGGCGGTAAGGCGGCCGGTTGCGCGCAGGAGCGGCAGGGTGAGCGCGCCGGGGCCGGGGCCGATTTCGAGCAGGGCGTCGTCCGGCTGCGGGCGGATGGCGGCGATGAGGCGGTCAATAACGCTGTCATCGCGCAGGAAGTGCTGGCCGAGGCGTTTGTCGGCGCGGATGGGATGGTTGTTCATGGGCGGCGGTATGTGGAAGTCCCCGTCTGAGCGGGGAGAGCGGATTAGCGGATGTCAACGTAGGCTTCGCGGCGCAGGGCTTGCAGGCGTTGTTGCCAGGCTTCTTCGATGGCTTTGCTGTACAGGCCCTGTTTGATTTGCTGGCGCATCATGTCTTCGCTTTTGTCGCTCTGGCGGTGGCCGCGCACGAGCAGGATGTGGTAGCCGTAGGGGGTGCGGATGGGTTTGCTGATGCCGCCGTCGGGGAGTTTGGCGATGGCCTGTGCGAGTTCGCTGCCGAGTGATTCGCCACTCACCCAACCAAGATCGCCGCCTTTGGCCGCGCTCTGGCCGTCTTCGGAGTAGCGGCGGGCGAGGGCGGCGAAGTCCGCGCCGCCTTGCAGTTCGCGGTAGATGGCGTCAATGCGGTTTTTTTGGGTGGCGTCGTCGCGGCCATCGTTGGTGCGCAGCAGGATGTGCGACACATCGGCTTCGTTCAGGGTGTAATTTTCGCCGGCATTGTGTTTAGCAACGACTTTGAGGAAGTGCATACCGTCGTCATCCACTACCGGGCTTTCGACGGTGTCGCCCGCGCCGAGTTTGGCCAGCGCGCGTGCAAAGCGGGGCGGGATGGTGGCGAGGTTGAGGTTGCCCAGGTCGTTGAAACGGGCACCGCTGACGCGGGCGGCAGCCTGGCCAAGGTTCTGGCCGTTTTCTTGCAGGGCGCGCGCGACTTCGCGGATTTTTTCGTCCACGGCAGCCGCACGAGTCTTGGCGTCGCCAGCAGGCAGCGGGATGAGCAGATCCTGGATGTGCATGGTGCTGCCCTGTTCGCGCGCAAGTTTGGCGAGGTAGTCGTCCACTTGCTGGTCGCTGATGGTAATGTCTGCGCCGACCATGCCTTCTTTCATCTGGTCCTGGGCGAGGGTTTTGCGGATTTGTGCGCGGAAGGCCTCGCGGTCAAGTCCGGTGTCTTTTTGTGCCTGGGCGTAGAGGGCTTTTTCACTGAGACGGTTGCGGTTGGCGATTTGCGCGATGGCAGCGTTTACTTCTTCGTCGCTGATGTCGAGGCCGACGCGTTTTTCGATCTGGCTGAGGATGTGGTTCATGATGACGCGTTCGAGCAGTTGTTTTTGCAGGGCGGCCTCGGGGATGTCTAGGCCCTTGGGGACGCTGCGCCGCTCGGCTTCAATTTCTTGCGCGAGCTGGCGGCGGGTGATGGCTTCGTCGTTGACGACGAGACCGATTTCGTCGATGGGTTGGCTTTGTGGTGGGGCACCTGCCGGGCCGAAATTGAGGTTTTGCGCGCTGCTGCTGTTGGCGATGGCCAGGGCGGCGGCGAGGGCGAGGGTGTGTTTCATAGTTCTTTTTCCTCCGGGAGGGGGGTGAAGCCGTGGATTTGGTCTTTGAGCATCCGTCCTGAGCGGTTGCCCATGTTGCCGAGTCCTTTCAGGACGAATTCGAGGTAGATGGCGTCGTGGGTTTTGCTGTCTGTCGGGTGGTCGCGGTAGCGTCTGCCGGCGAGGCGCCACGCCCAGCAGCAGTCGTTGTATTCGAGGCCGATGATGTTGTTGAAGAGGCGGTGGTGGGTGTTGGAGTAGTCCTGGCGGTAGAAGGTGCGCCATTGGGGGTTGATGCGCCACACGGCGGCGAGGGTGGTCTGGTTATAGTCGCCGCGTGTGTAGTGGTGGCTGAGGTTCACGAAGCGGTCGTTGTCGAGGCGGTAGTCGAGGCTCAGCACGTCGCGTTCGTTTTTGTGTTTTTGGGTGTCCCAGAAGCCGAGGCCGTAGAGCCGCCAGTGGTTGTCGATTTGATACAGCCCTTCGCCGACGAGGACGGATCTGCCCTGTTTGTCCACGCGGTTGTCGTTGAGCTGGACGCGGCGGTCGCGGAAGTACTGGATTTGCCCCAGCGAGAGGCGCATTTTTTCTTGTCCGTCGCGGTCGCGGTAGAAGCTGCTGCTGACGGCGGTGGTGAGCTGATTGGCATCGCCGATGCGGTCGGTACCGACGAAGCGGTTGCGGGCGAAGAGCCAGTTCCAGGAGAGGCTGCGTTCGTCGGTGTCGAAGTCGGGGATGTCGCTTTGGTCTTTGTAGGGGGTGTAGAGGTAGTAGAGGCGCGGTTCGAGGGTTTGCGTCCAGCCTTCGCCACGCCAGTGGATGTCGCGCTCGAAGTTGAGTTTGCCGTCGATGGAGAGGGTTGGCAGGGCGCGGGTGGTGTGTGTTCTGGCGAGGGTCTGTTTGTCTTTGCGGCTGCCGAAGTCGTAGTAGGCGAGGTTCGCACTGGCTTTGGGTTCGAGGTAGCCGTAGGGGGCTTCGAGGCGGTAGGCGACGGCGGCGTCGCCGCTCAGGCGGTTGGCGCTGCCGAGGTGGTCTTTGTGGAAGCGCACGGCTTCGGCGTTGAAATCGTAGCGCCAGTTGCCGTGTTGCAGGGTGTTGTTGTAGGTAAGCTGCGGCAGGCGGGCGTAGGGTTTGTCCGTTTCGCTGACGTTGCTGTCGATGCGCTGGTATTTTTGTCCGCGCAGCATGAGGTTGCCGTAGCGGGTGTCGCCGTAGAGGGTGGCGTGGCTTTCGAGGTACCAGTCGTCGTAGAGGGTGAAGTCGGTGCTGAGGTCGTCAGCGTAGTCCACGTCGGAGACGCGCTGTTGCAAAAGGTCGGTGTGCCATGCGTCGTTGAAGCGGTATTGGTGGGTGGCGCGCCAGCTCCAGCGGTTTTCGCCGGTTTGCCGGTCGTGCGGCAGCAGGCTGGCGTAGAGGGTGCCTTCCTGTTTTTTGCCGAGGAAGCGGTATTCGCCGTCAATCATGACGCCGCGCTTGGTCATGGGGCGCAGGGTGAAGGTGGCGTCCTGATCCGGCGCGATGTTCCAGTAGTAGGGGATGCTGACTTCAAAGCCGCGCTCTTCGCTGCTGCCGAGCGAGGGGATGAGGAAGCCGCTCTGCCGCGCCGAGGTGATGGGGAAGGAGAAGTAGGGCAGGTAGAAGATCGGGATTTTGCCGATGCGCAGGGTCATGTCGCGGGCGACGCCGCGCTCGCGGTTGTGATCGAGCATGAGGGTGCGGGCGCGCAGGTGCCAGGCGGGGTGCAGGCGGGTGCAGGTGGTCCAGGTAACGTTGTCGAAGTCGTCGCGGTTGTTTTTGCGGTCGAGGCGGGCGTTTTGCGCGGAGCCGACGGCGGCCTGCTGTTTGCCCCGGATGTAGTATTCGGCTTCTGCGAAGGTGGCGGTTTCGGCTTCGCTGTCGTAGCGGCCTTTGCTGCCTTCGACGGCGGCCTGGCTGTTGGAGAGGATGCCGCCGCGTTCGAGGTCGGCTTTGCCTTCTTCGTGGCGGTAGGTGAGTTCGGGGGCGAAGAGGTGTTTGTCGCCCTGGTGCATTTCCACGGAGCCGGCGAAATCGGCGCGGGTGTAGTCGCCTGCGGAGTTGTCGGCGTGGACGTGCACCTGTTTGTCGTTGGGGTCGCCGCCCAGTTCGGTGAAGACGGCAAGCGGGTCGGCGACGCATTGCAGGGCATGCACCGGCAGGAAGAAAAACAGCAGGGCGGGCAGGCAGAGGATTCGGAAGGGCGACACGCGGGGCCTTTAATCGTTAACGGTGTGGAATGGCGGCATTTTAACAAAGCGCGTTTGCTTTGGGCTGCCCTGTTGCCCGCTATGGGCTTTTGGTAGGATACGGCGCTTTCAGTTACGGGAGATTCATATGACTGTCATCGTGCCGCGTCGCGCCCTTATCAGCGTATCCGACAAAAGCGGCGTGGCCGAGTTTGCCACGCGACTCGCCGCCTGCGGGGTGGAAATCCTCTCGACCGGCGGCACGGCGCAGGCGCTGCGCGAGGCGGGGCTGGCCGTCAAGGACGTGAGCGAGCATACCGGTTTCCCGGAAATGATGGCGGGGCGGGTGAAGACCCTGCATCCCGCCATTCACGGCGGCATTCTCGGCCGGCGCGGGCTGGACGAAGCGGTGATGCTCGAACACGGCATTGCGCCGATCGACCTCGTCATCGTCAACCTCTACCCCTTCCGCGAAACCGTGGACAAGCCCGACGTGACCCTGGACGACGCCGTGGAAAACATCGACATCGGCGGCCCGGCGCTGGTGCGCGCGGCGGCGAAGAATTACACCTCGGTCGGCGTTGTCGTCAGCCCCGCCGACTACCCCGAAGTCATCACCGCCATCGAGCGCGGCGCCTTCGACCTGCCACTGCGCAGCCGCCTGATGGCCAAAGCCTTCGACCACACCGCCGACTATGACCGCGCCATCGCCAACCACTTCGCGCGCGAGTTCGGCGTCGGCGACGGCGACACCTTCCCCACCCACTTCCACGCCGACTACCAGCTGCACAGTACCCTGCGCTACGGCGAAAACCCGCACCAGCGCGCCGCCTTCTACACCCCGCGCAAACCTGCCGGGGCGACGCTGGCCACCGCCAGACAAATCCAGGGCAAGGCGCTGTCCTACAACAACCTCGCCGACGCCGACACCGCGCTGCAAACCGTCATCAGCTTCCAGGAACAGCCCGCCTGCGTCATCGTCAAACACGCCAATCCCTGCGGCGCGGCATTGGGCGAGAACGTCCTCGCCGCCTACAACGCCGCGCACCGCTGTGACGCCACCTCCGCCTTCGGCGGCATCATCGCCTTCAACCGGGGGCTGGACGGCGAAACCGCGCGCGAAATCATCAGCCGCCAGTTCGTCGAAGTGCTGCTCGCCCCCGCTTACGACGACGACGCCCTGCACGTGCTGGCGCAAAAACCCAACATCCGCGTCCTCGAAATCAAAAGCGAAGGCCACAAAGAACGCGACTGGCAGCTCACCAGCCTGCACGGCGGCCTGCTCGTGCAAGAATGGGACAAAGGCACCCTCAGCCGCGCCGACCTGCACATCGTTACCGCGCGCGAACCTAGCCACGAAGAACTGCGCGACCTGCTCTTCGCCTGGCAAATCGTCAAAGCCGTCAAATCGAACGCCATCGTGCTGGCGCGCGACGGCGCGACCATCGGCATCGGCGCGGGGCAGACCAGCCGCGTTTTCGCCTCGCAAATCGCCGTGCTCAAAGCCGAAAGCGAAGGGCTCGACCCGCACGGCAGCGTGCTGGCGAGCGATGCCTTCTTCCCCTTCCGCGACGGCGTGGATGCCGCCGCCAAAGCGGGAGTGCGCGCCATCATCCAGCCGGGCGGCTCCGTGCGCGACAGCGAAGTCATCGCCGCCGCTGATGCACACGACATCGCCATGCTCTTCACCGGCATCCGCCACTTCCGGCACTGAACGCGGCAGAAACTAAAAGCGGGCGCAAGCCCGCTTTTTGCATTGACGGCACGCGGAAGCCGTATCTGCCCCGCTTGGCGGGAGTGCCATCCCGGTCCCAAGAAATGGGGGCTGTTGTTCATCCGCGTGTGGCGGCGGCTTTGCGCCCGTATCCGCTCTGCGCGCCGGGGGTCAGCGGATGCCTGCAAGCCACGCGGTGGCGGCGGCTTGCAGCGCTGTCAGCAGCAGGAGCTGTTTGCACAGGCGCGCGGCACCGTGGCAGCTGGCGGCAAGCGGGGCGGTGTGGCGCTTGCGGCGCAGGTGCAGTACCGCCAGTGCCGCGTCGAACGCCGCCGTGCCCGCACCGTACGCCGCCCAGCGGCGGAAGATGGCGGCATCGAAGGCGATGCGCCAGTGCAGCCATGCGCTGGTAAGCAGCAGGGTGGTCCATAGCAGCACGGCCGGGATGCCGTCTGCCCGCCAGGCGGCAACGGCGACGAGGAGCAGGTTGTATGGCAGCAGTCTGCCGCTGGCGGCGAGCAGGTCGGCGGTGGTGCGCAGCAGGATGGTGTCCGGGGGCATGGCGGTTCTCTGCTACGCCGGTTTGCGTGGCGCGGGCAGGTGCGCAGGCTGGTCGGTTTCCAGCGGGTAGTAGTTGTCGCGTTTCGGGTAGGCGATGTCGATGCCGTGTATGCGGCAGGTCTGCCACAGCCGTTCGATAACGAGGTGGCGGCTGGTCAGGCGGTGGTGGTTTTGCATGTGGACGTGGTATTGCACGCGGTAGGTGATGCCCCGGTCGGAGTAGTCGTAGGCAAAGACGCCGTAGTCGTGTTCGTTGCTGTCCACGATGTGTCCTTCTTCGGCAAGTTCGCGCAGGGTCGCCAGCAGGAGTTGGCGGGTGTGTTCGGGGTCGTGGCGGTAGCCGAGGTCGAGGTAGAGCACGGTGCGGGTGATGGGGTCCTGGTGCGACCAGTTTTTGAAGGCGCTGGTGACGAAGTCGGAGTTCGGCAGGATGACGCTTTCGTTGTCGAAGGTGGTGATGGTCAGTGAGCGCATGCCGATGCGTTCGACGGTGCCTTCGTAGTTGCCGACGGTGATGATGTCGCCGTTGCGCAGCGGGCGTTCGATGAGTAGGAGGATACCGCTGATGAAGTTGTTGGCGATGGTCTGCATGCCGAAACCGATTCCAACACCGAGCGCACCGGCGAAGACGGTGAAGGCGGTGAGGTCGATGCCGATGACGCGCAGCGCCAGGAAGAAGCCGAGGGTGACGGCGGCGTACTGGCTGAAGACAGCGAGGCTGTTGCGGATGCCGAGGTCGGCGATTTTGCCGTAGATCCAGCGGTAGCTGAGGGATTTTATCCAGCCGCCGATGCGGTAGATGATGTAGATGAGGATGCCCATCAGCAGGATGTTGAGCAGGGTGAGGTGGCTGTCGTTTTTGGCGATGGGGGTGTTGAGCAGGGTCAGGGTTTCCTGGATGACGGGGGTGTGTTCGTTCCAGCCGTAGCTGTATTGCAGGAGTCGCAGGAGCAGGATGAGGCTGGCGTAGGTGAGGATGGTGTTCGCCGGGTTGATGATGTCTTGCGCCCAGAAGACGCCGTTTGTGGTGTGGCGCAGGGCGTAGTGTTTGGCGCGGCGGGCGCTGTCTTTGAGCAGCGCGGTGAAGGCGATCCACAGGCTGGCGTAGAGGACGAAGATGAGGAGGTGGCGGGCGATGTTCCAGGCGAGGTTGAGGTAGCCGAGGGTACCGACGATGCCGAAGGCGGCGACGCCGAGCGGGATGGTGCGGATGAGCAGGCGCAGGCTGCGGTAGCTGGGCTGGTCGCGGTAGTAGCCGTTCATGTGGGCGATGCTGCGGCTGGTGGCGCGCCAGATGGGCACGGCGGCGAGGAGGTTGTAGAGGGCGAAGATCCAGCGGTAGGTGTCGGTGATGACTTGCTCGTCCAGTATCCATTCGGCCATGCAGACGAGGCCGTAGAGCAGGCTGCCGACGGCGGCGTAGATGATGGTGGGGCGGATGATGCGCTGTTTTTCCGGGGCGGCGATGAGTTCGGTATGGATGAGGTTGCGCGCGGCGTAGTAGGGGATGGTGTTGAAGAGCAGAAGCGCCGGGATGAGGGCGAGCATGTCGGAGGCGGGCGCGGTGATGCCGCTGGTGCGGATGGTGATGTGGATGATGCTGTAAGCGGTGAGGTAGGGCAGGTTGTTTTTCAGCATTTTGCTGAGGAAGTAGAGCAGGCGCGCCGGGAAGGTGAGGCGTTTTTGTCCGGCGTAGCGGCGGATGGCGCGGTTCATCAGGTTGATGATGGCGATGGTGGCGGCGATAAAGCCGATAGCGGCGCTGGCGATGGTGAGCCATTTGAGGGTGGGCAGGGTGCGCAGGCTGTGGTAGAGGGTTTCGACGGCGACGATGTATTGGCCGAGGAAGGCGCCCGCGCTTTTGAGGAAGGCGGCGCCGTGCTGCGCCAGGGCGGCGGGGTCGCCACCGAAGCGGTATTGCTGGGTGAGTTGGGCTTTGGCGAGCTGGCTGTATTGGCGGTCGGCGATGTCGCGGCTGGTTTTGAGGCTGAGGGTGTTGTTATTGATGAGGGTTTTGAGTTGCTGGTATTGGTTGTTAACGGCTTGTTGGCGGGTTTTGTTGGCATCCAGCGGGGTGCCGCGCTGGCGGGTGTAGAGTTCGTTCTGCTGGCTGATGAGGTGCTGGTCGTTGTCGATTTGCGGGGTAAGGGCATCAAGGCGGGCTTGTGCGGCGGCGAGTTCGGCGCGGATGCGGTCGATGCGTTCGAGCGAGAGGCTGGTGAGGTCTGCATACTGGATTTCTTGCAGGCGGGCTTCCTGGGCAAGCAGTTCGTTTTCGATCTGGGTGTAATAGATTTGGGTGTTGATGAGGGCGAGTTCGTTGTTGTGGTCAAGACGCGTGTTGCGGTCGGGTTTGTTGTGGTCGAGGCGATCGTTGAGTTCCTGGCGGCGGGCTTGCAGTTGGGTGAGGCGGTCGCTGTGGGTCTGGTCGGCAGTGGTCTGGCGGGTTTCGAGGTAGCGTTCGTTGTAGCGCTGGTAGCGGGCTTCGAGCAGGGCTTTCTGGCGGTTGCCGATGGTTTCGGTCTGGGCGAGGATGTGTTTTTGTCGTTGCAGCAGTTGCAGGTGGCGCTGGCTGAGGGCGAGTTGTTCGCGGGTCTGCGCGCTGTGGCCGTCGTCGCTGTCGAGCAGCGGGTTGGATTGTTTTTGCAAGAGGGCAGAGAGGGCGTCGCTGCGTTTGCGCGCGGTTTCGATCTCTTGGTTGACGGTGTTCTGCGTGTTAGTGAGGGTGGTGAGGTCGCTTTGTGTTTGTTCGAGGGCGACGCGGATAGCGGCGAGGTTGTTTTCGCTGATGGTGGCGGGCAGGCTGTCTTCGTCGAGTCCGTCCAGGTCACGCAGCCAGTCACGGTTGCGGGCTTCGTTGGCATTGATGGCTTGTTCGAGCTGGTCAAGCTGGGCGGCACTGGGGGCGTTGCCGGCGTTATCGAGGCCTTGCGCGCGGATGAGGGTGGCAGCGAGGGTGAGGAACAGGACGAGGATGAAACGGCGCATGGTCAGGCGAGGTCGAGGTAGGTGATGGTCAGCGGGGCGTGATCGGAAAAGGGCTCGGCGGTGTAGATGCTGGCGCTTTCTACCAGGTCAGCAAGGTTGGCGCTGATGATGTGGTAGTCAATGCGCCAGCCGACGTTGTTGGCGCGGGCGTTGCCACGCTGGCTCCACCAGGTGTACTGGTGTTCTTCGTTGTTGACAAGGCGGAAGGCATCGCGGTAGTCGCCGGCGAAGAGATCGGTCAGCCATTGGCGTTCTTGTGGCAGGAAGCCGCTGTTTTTCAGGTTGCCTTTCCAGTTTTTCAGGTCTTTTTCGGTGTGGGCGATGTTGATGTCGCCGCAGAGGATGAGGCGCTCGCCCGCCTGCGCCCGTGCTTGCAGCCACGGCGCGAATTTGGCCATGAAGGCTTCTTTTTTCTGCTGGCGTTCGTCGCCGCTGGTGCCGGAATGCATGTAAAGGCTGATGATGCTGTGCGTGGGGTACACCGCTTCGAGGTAGCGCCCTTCACAATCGATTTCCGCCCAGCCGATGCCGTGGCGAACCGTCTGCGGTGGGTGTTTCAGGTACAATGCGACGCCGCTGTATCCCTTCTTTTCGGCGTCGTGATAGTAATTGTGCGCGAGCGGGTAGTACATGGGGTCGTCCTTGAGCTGGTTTTCCTGCGCTTTGGTTTCCTGAATGCAGACGGCATCGGCGTCCTGTTCGGCCAGCCAGCGGAAGAATCCCTTGCGCGCCGCCGAACGGATGCCGTTGGCATTGAAGGTTATGATTTTATACATGTTTTTTAGGCTTTGAGGTGCTAGATGCTGGCAGTATATCAAAAAAGATTTTTAGCCTCGGCGCTTGCCGCTGAGGCATTGCGCTTCGGTGAATTTACCCTGAAATCGGGGCGGCAAAGCCCGTATTTCTTCAACGCGGGCGCGTTTTGCGACGGCGAGGCGCTCACCGTGTTAGCGCAGGCTTATGCAGCGGCCATCCTGCACCTGCGGGAAGAAGGGATAACTTTCGACGTGCTCTACGGCCCGGCGTATAAAGGCATCCCGCTGGTAGCGGCGGTGGCAGTGGTACTCTTCGCCGAACACGGCCTGTCGCTGCCGTGGGCGTTCAACCGTAAGGAAGCGAAAGATCACGGCGAGGGCGGTTCGCTCGTTGGCGCACCGCTTGCCGGTAAACGGGTGTTGATTCTGGATGATGTTTTGACCGCCGGCACTGCCATCCGCGAATCGCTCGCTGTCTTGCGCGCTGCCCAAGCACAACCCGTGGCGGTCATCGTCGCTCTTGACCGTCAGGAAACGGTGGACGGCGGCGGCTCGGCTCTGTCGCGTCTCGCGCAAGATGAAAACCTCACGGCGACATCCGTCGTCACCCTCGACGACTTGCTGCAATTTGTCGGCAACGATCCGCGCCTCACCGCTTACCTGCCCGCGATGCAGGAGTACCGGCGGCGGTACGGGGTTGCGGGGCGGTAGGCGGGGAAGAAGCGCCGATATGACGGCAGCGCCCGCGCGAGGACAGGCAGATTGGGAAGAAATGAAAAACCACCGCAAGCGGTGGTTTTTCTTTGGTCAGCCCTTGATGATTTCCACCCAGTAGCCGTCCGGGTCTTTGAGGAAGGCGATGTCGTGCATCGTCCCTTCTTCCGGGCGTTTCTGGTAGTGGACATGGTTGGCGTCGAACCAGCGGATGGCGGCGTCGAAGTCCGGCACGCTGATGCAGATGTGCCCGTAGCCGCGCGGTTCGTTGTTGCCGTTGTGGTAGTGAAAGGCGGGATCGGCTTCCGTGCCCCAGTTGTGGGTGAGTTCGAGGACGCCGCTTTGCCGCGCAATCCAGCGGCGGCGTTCGGTTTCGTCGGCGGGGATGGTCTCGCCGTCGCGCGGCATGACGAGGAAGTAGAGGCTGAACTTGCCACCCGCGTAGTCGCTTTTGCGTACCAGGGTCATGCCGAGGATGCGGGTGTAGAAGTCCAGCGATTTGGCCGGGTCTTTCACGCGCAGCATGGTGTGGTTGTAGGTGAAGCCTTGGGTGGCCGGGTCGTGCGCGTGGCAGGCGCCGTCGGCGTGAATGGGGGTGAAGGTCATGGTTGTCTCCGTGGTTTCGCGTATGATGGCGCGCCATTTTAGCAAGAGGATTTGTCTATGCCGCGCTGGTTTTTTGTCGTGCTGGTTTTTGGCGTGATGCAACTGCTGCTGTGGGTGTTCGCCCGCTCGCTGCGTTTTCTCCTGCGCGACCGCCCCCGCCGCCTGACGTTGGCGGTGTTCCTCTGCGGCGACGGGCTGCTGCTCGCGGCGATGACCCGCCTCGTCCCCGCACTTTTTATCGTCCATGCCTGGGTGATGGCGCTGCTGTGGCTGTGGTTCATGGTGGCGGTTGCCGCCTATCCGCTCTACCGCCTGATAAAGGTCTTCCACCCGCAGCGGGCGGCACTATTTTTTCGCGCGTTCCTGCCGACGGGTTTCGTCGCGCTCTTCGCCTGGGGCTTCTTTAACGCCAATGCGACGGTGGTGCGCCACTATCAAATCACCCTGCCGAAGGCGATGGTGCCGCTGCGCGTCGGTGTCGCCGCCGACATCCACCTCGGCAGCCATTTCTTCTACGGCGCGCGCGAACTGGACCGCCTCGCCGCGCTGATGACGCAGGAAGAGGTGGACATTATCCTCCTGCCGGGCGACGTAATTAACGACAACACCGCCGCTTTCCGCGCCGAGAACATGCAAGCGCATTTGCAGGCGCTGCGCGCGCCGCTCGGCGTCTATGCCACCCTCGGCAACCACGAGTTCTACGGCGACGTCACGGAAAACGCGCAGGCACTGCGCGACAGCGGCGTGCATCTCTTGCGTGATGAAACAGTGGTCGTCGCCGACCGCCTGGTGCTGGCCGGCCGCGATGACGATATGCACGAAGACCGCCCGCCGCTTGCTGCCCTGCTCGACGGGGTGCGCCGCGACCTGCCCATCATCGTCCTCGACCACCGCCCCGGCGATATTGCCGCCAATGTGCAGACGGCGATGGATATGCAGGTGTCCGGGCACACCCACAACGGGCAGATTTTCCCCGCCAATTTCATTGCGGATGCGGTGTACCGCCTCGCTTACGGGCATGAAAAGATTGCAGGAAAGGACGTCTTCGTCTCCTCCGGCTACGGCTTTTGGGGCGTGCCGCTGCGCCTCGGCTCGCGTTCGGAAATTCTCGTGATAGATTTGAGGGGAACAGATGATTAAAAACTTGTTATCCGGATTGTTGTATGTATAATACACGCCATCAGGAAGATACATAGGTACCGGCTCGCAAGGATGCAAGCTCTTTTTTTGCCTATTTTCCACGAAAACATAGGGAAATTCACCCAAAACAATACCAAGCCGCTTGGGGAAACAGCGTAACAAAAAGACTTTCGCGCTTATGCCCTGTCGCACCCGCACCACTGCCGGCATCATGCACATCTATGGTCTGCTTGCGAAGCCCTTGACCTGATGGGTCCGCTCGAATTGCCGCATGGCTTGCTGGACGGGCCGAGGGAGCGGGGATGCCCACCGGTTTGTTGACGACACCGAGGTGTTCGTCCTGGCAGAGGATGGTGAGGGTCATGCGCTGAGGATGCGTTGCAGGGCGGCGACGCTGTCGGCGAGATAGTCGGGGGCGGCGGCGCGCAGGGCGGCGGCGCCATGTGCGCCCCAAGTGACGGCGCAGGTGCGGATGCCGGCGGCTTGTCCCATGCGGATGTCGCCTGTCGCGTCGCCGACGGTGATGACGGCTTCGGGTGCGCCGTGGTAACCGAGGGCGGCAAGGGCGACGCGGACGCTGTCAGGATGCGGTTTGTAGTGCGTCACCTGGTCCGAGCCGATGCAGGCGTCGATGTAGCCGTCAATGCCGAGCCGGGCGCTGTTGTCGCGCAGGCGGGCAATCCGTTTGCTGCTGACGATGGCGAGGGTTTTGTGCTGCGCTTTGAGGGTGGCGAGCAGGGCGGGGATGCCGGGGAAGAGGCGGATGTGGTCGGCAGTGTAGTCGCCGTAATAGCGGCGGAAGTCTGCCAGCAACGCGGCGTAGGCGGCGTCACTCAGCGCTGCCGCGCCGAGGCTGCGGAAAGCGGTTTCAATGGGGATGCCCATGCTATGCACGATGGCAGCGGCATCCGGCACGGGCAGGTGGTGCGCGGCGAAGGCGGCCCGGGTGGCGAGGATGCTGCATTGGGCGCTGTCGGCAAGGGTGCCGTCGAAGTCGAAGAGGATGATGCGGTAGGTCATGGTTGAGGCAGTGTTTGGTGCGTTTGATGAGCCCGGTAGTCACGCCGCCCGGCGGGCGCGCAGTAAAAAACCGCGCCGGGCGCGGTTTTGGGGAAAGGCTCAGAAGGGGATGTCGTCGTCGAAGGTGTCTTGGTCGATCGCCGGACCGCCGATGCCGCCGCCGTCGTTTTGCGGCGGGACGGGTCTGTTCGGCATGGGGTTGCGCGGACTGCTGCCGCCGTCGTAGTCGGGATAGCCGTCGTGCCCGTCGTCCGGATTGCCGCTGCCACGGTTGGCGTGGTTGTAACCACCCTGACCGCTGCCACGGTTGCCATAATCCTGTCCCTGGCCGCCCCAGTCGCCGCCGCTGTTGCGGCTGTCCAGCATTTGCATCTGGTCGGCGATGATTTCGGTGGTGTAGCGGGTTTGTCCGCTCTGATCGGTCCATTTGCGGGTTTGCAGTTTGCCTTCGATATAGATTTTGCTGCCTTTTTTGCAGTACTGGCCGATGATTTCCGCCAGTTTGCGGAAGGCGACGACGCGGTGCCATTCGGTTTTTTCGCGTTTTTCGCCGGTGTTGCGGTCGGTCCAGTTTTCCGAGGTGGCGATGGAGATGTTTGCCATTGCGTCGCCGCTCGGCATGTAGCGCATGTCCGGGTCGTTGCCGAGGTTTCCGATGATGATGACTTTGTTGACGCCTGCCATTTATGTGTCCTGTTGGGTTAATTGTTAATCAAGTATTGCCGTGTTTTGCGGCGCGTAGTGTAGTGGTTTTGCCGATTTTCAGCAAAAGGAGCGCGGCGCAGGCGCAGGCGGTGACCAGCGGCAGGAGGACGGTCGCCGGCGGCAGGTCGTGCCACAGGCGGCCCGCCACCGCGCCGCCGCAGAAGCTGCCGAGGAATTGCGCGCTGGAATAGAAGCCCATCGCCCGCCCGCGTGCCTCCGCCGAGGCAATGTGCGCCACCCAGTGCGGCAGGCCGGTTTCGAGGCGGTAGAAGGCGATGAAGTAAACGCTGAGGGCGAAGAGCAGCCACCACAGGCCAAACGGCATGGCGAGCAGGCCGGTGCCGACGGCAAGCAGCAGGTAGCTGATGCCGAAGTTGAGCGGGTGCGGCGTCGCCTTGACGCGCATGAAGCAGAGGGCGACGAGATTCGCGGGCAGGTACAGCCACCAGTGGTTCGCTTTGGCGATGCCCGCTTCCACCAAAAGCGGCGGCAGGACGAGGAAGGTGGCGGTGAAGACGGCGTGCAGGAAGAAGATGGATGCCGCCGCTTGCGCCAGTTGCCGCTTGTCGTAACCGCCCCCGGCGGCAGGCGCGGCCCGGCGGGCGGCGACGGGCGGCAGGCGCAGGCCGGCGACGAGGGCGAGGCCTGCAATCAGCGCAATCAGGTAAAAGAGTCCGGCGACGCCAATCCAGGCGGCAACCAGCGGTCCGATAATCAGCGACAGCACGAAGGCCATGCCGATGCTGCCGCCGAGGATGGCCATCACTTTGCCGAGTTTTTCGCCGGGGGTGATGTCGGTCGCATAGGCCAAGGTAACGGCGGCAATCGCGCCCATGCCCTGCACTGCGCGGGCGGCAATCATCATGGTGATGGTCGTCGCCGTCGCCGCGAGCAGGCTGCCTGAGACGAACAAAAGCAATCCTGCGGCAATGACCGGCTTGCGCCCGAAACGGTCGGACAGCCAACCGCAGGGCAGTTGCAGCAAGCCCTGGCTGAGGCCGTAAATGCCGAGCGCGACACCGACCAGCGTCTTGTTTGCGCCGGCAAGCTCGCTGGCGTAGAGGGAAAAGACGGGGAAGACCATAAACAGCCCCAACATCCGGGACACATAAATCCCCGTGAGAATCGCGATACCGCGCTGCCAGGAAGTAGCCATCGTCATCCTCACGCTAGCAACGCGCGCAGTATGGCGGTAAACGCCTTGCGCCCGGCCTCGCCCTGTAACCACGGCAGCAGCTCGCCATCGGCATAGCAGGCGAAGGTCAATACATCGCCCTCGCCCTGCACCAGCAGGCGCACCTGCCCGGCATCATCGACAAACAGCGCCTCGGCACAATCACCACCGCCCGCAAGCGTATCCAGCATCGCCTGCATATCGTGCAGACAATCATGGCGCGCCGTATCCGCCGTAAAGCGGTATTCGCCAAAGCCGTACACCAGCAAAAACGACAATAAATCACCCTCGCGCGCGACCAGCGACAGAGCAAGAGGCCGGGAAAAATTCATAAAATGCTGCCCTACGGGCGAAACGTCCACAAACGGCATGGGAACCCCCAATCAGATACAATGAAAGCCCCATTTTACAGAGGAAATACCGTATGGACTGGAATCAAATCGGATTGATCGCCATGGCTGCTGCCGTCATCTTCATCGCTTACCGCATGGTCGCCAGCGGCGGCTACCGCGCCCTGATGGAACGCTCGCGCAACGCGCCGCAGCACTGGGGCACCTTTGCCATCATCATCCTCTGCGTCATCGCCTTCGTTTACCTGCTGATACGCCTGTGAAGCTTATCGACATCGGCTGTAACCTCGCCAGCAAACGCCTCTTGCCGCATCTCGACCGCATCCTTGCCGAAGCGCAAGAGGCAGGCGTCATCGCGCAGATCATCACCGGCAGCGACGCCGCCAGCAACCAGACCGCGCTCGAACTCGCCAACCGCCACAGCGAACTCTACGCCACCGCCGGTTACCACCCGCACCATGCCGACGACTGGCACGCCCCCGCGCACCGCCTGCTCCTGCAAACCCTCGCCCGCGAAACGCGCTGCGTTGCCGTCGGCGAAATGGGGCTGGACTACCACCGCAACCTCGCGCGGCGCGACAACCAGCGCCGCTGCTTCACCGACCAGCTCGCCATCGCCAAAACCGTACAAAAACCCGTCTTCCTGCACGAACGCGCCGCCTACGCCGACTTCACCGCCATCCTCGGCGACGCCCTGCCCGAACTCGCCGGTGCCGTCTGGCACTGCTTCACCGGCACACGCGCACAAATGGAAGCGATGACAGAGCGCGGCCTCTACATCGGCATCACCGGCTGGATCTGCGATCCCGAACGTGGTGCCGAACTGCGCGACACCGTGTGCCACATCCCCGCCGACCGCCTCATGCTCGAAACCGACGCGCCCTACCTCACCCCGAAAACCCTCAACCCCCTGCCGCGCGTCAACGAACCGCGCTACCTGCCGGCAGTCCTGCACGAAGTCGCACGCTGCCGCGACGAAGACCCCGCCGCCCTTGCCGCGCAAACCCTGGCCAACACCCGCCGCTTCTTCGGAGTCTCCTGATGCCCTTCACCCCAGCACAAGAAAAAAGCCTGCTCGCCGAAAAGGAAATCGGCAAAACCATCATCCAACGCCTCATACCAATCCCAGAAAATAATCTGGCTGTGTTGGTAAACATACTGTCTGCGGCGCGCCGCCTTGCCAGCTTAATTTCTGGAATTGGTATCACAAATGGGCTGGACGACATTCCCGCCCTCGCGGAAGCCGACGTGGACGACATCCTCGCCCACGGTGCCTACCTCACCGGCAGCACCTGCTGGCGAAACAGCCCGCAAGCCCGCGCCGCCATCACGACTGCCATCGCTTGGGCGCAGCGGCAAAAAGTGCGCGGTTGACCCGCCTGACGCCATACCACTCACGAGCACACCATGACCCCCGCTGCTATCGCCGAATGCTTCCGCCGCTTCAAAGCCGAAAATCCGCAGCCGACCACCGAACTCGAATACAGCAGCACCTTCGAGCTGCTCATCGCCGTCATCCTCTCCGCGCAGGCGACCGACAAAGGCGTGAACAAAGCCACGCGCCGCCTCTTCCCTGTCGCCAACACCGCCGCCGCCATCCTCGCCCTCGGCGAAGACGGCTTGAAGGACTACATCAAAACCATCGGCCTCTACAACAGCAAAGCGGCGAACATCCTCAAAACCTGCCGTATCCTCGTTGACGACTACCACGGCGAAGTCCCTGCCGACCGTGCCGCACTGGAAAAACTGCCCGGCGTCGGGCGTAAAACCGCCAACGTCATCCTCAATACCGCCTACCGCCAACCCGTGATGGCGGTGGATACCCACATCTTCCGCGTCGCCAACCGCACCGGCATCGCGCCGGGCAAAAACGTGCGCGCCGTCGAAGACGGCCTGATGCGGCGCGTCCCGCCCGAATACCTGCTGGATGCGCACCACTGGCTCATCCTGCACGGCCGCTATGTCTGCGTGGCGCGCAAACCGCGCTGCACTGCCTGCCTCATCTCCGACCTCTGCGACAACCCGCAGTTTGCCGACTGACGCGGCGATACCCCGCTTGCGGGGGCAGCCGCCGCCATTACCAAGTGCTTACCCGGCGCTCCGGGTTTGACAATACCTTGATAACAAACAGAATAGCGGCACTACCATCACCGGCATGTCCAGAGTACGCCTCCTGCAAAATCCGTATAATCCGCCTATTGCCCTGTAACGCAACATTCCCCCAACCTGCGGAGAACCCTCATGAAGAAAATCATCCTCGGCTTCGTCGCTCTGCCTATGCTCGCGCTGGCCCAGTACGACTATGTCCCGCCTTTCATTCCCGATTTCAACGTGCAATCTACCATGGCTTTGTCCGGCGCCGCCTATGCCGCCATGGATGATGACTATGATGATGAAGGGGACACAGCCACCGGTTCCGCGAAGGAAACAAAAAAAGCCGCCGCTGCAAAGCCCGTTGACCTCACCATCACGGCCGGCGCCGATGATGTGGATCGCGTTGCGGGCGAACTCGCCGCCCTCTACCCCGCCGCCGGGCAGGCTGCCGCGCAAGAGATGTACAAGCAGCTCTTTGCCTACTACGAAGACGACAGCGACAACCGCCGCACCATGGGCGGCGCGCTCGGCACCTTCCTCTATGGCAGCTATGTCGCCTATCACGATCTACCGCTCAACGACGAAGCCGCCTTCAACCGCGATTACAACAGCATCGTCGCTCACTTTGATGACGCCATGCGCGCACATCCCGCCACATTTGCGGCCATCCCCGCCCAATACCGCAAAGACGCCTATGTGCAGATGGTGATGCTCGGCATGCAGATGATTGCCGGCACCAAACACTATCAGGACAACGGCACTACCGACGCGCAGTTACAGGCTGCCGCCAAACGCAATCTGGAAAGCATCCTTAAAGTCCCCGCTGATCAGGTGAAAGTCAGCGACGGACGGATGCGTATCCGCTAACGGAGAAACCCCATGAAAAAACAAGTTTTTACCCTCGCCATCCTCGCCACCCCGCTTGTTGCCAATGCGGATAACGAAGCCGTCGGCACCCCGCTCACTGCGCCGCCGGAGATTGCCGCCGTCTTCGCCGGTACTGCGCGGACAGCCGAAGCCTACGATGTCAGCCCGGCAGAACTGGACCGCGCCATTGCCGCCTTCACCAACGGTATGCCGGGTGACGGTGCGCAATGGGCCGTTGCGCTGAAAAAGAGCTTCACCGCCTTCGAAGCCAATCATCCGCATACTTTTGGTGCGGCACTCGGTGCCTTCCTTTTCAACAATTACCTCGTCTATCACGACTTGCCGCTGGATGACGCCGCAGATGCCGGTATGAAAAGCGTCATCGCCCAGTACGACCGCCTTGTGCGCGAACATCCGGAGGACTATGCCGCCGCCGATAAAGAGAAATACATCAATATGATCATGGCAGGTTCCTATGCCGCGATGGTGCTGCACGGTCACCATCAGGACAAAAGCCTCGCAGGACAGTACGCCTTCCTGAAAAGTGCCGCCGGGTCCGCCCTCGAAAACTACTTCAAGGTCCCCGTTGACCGCGTTGTCCTCGAAAACGGTCAACTGATTGCCCGCTGACCGTTCCCCCTTTCTCCCTTTGGCGAAAGGGGACAATTGGAATACGCATGAAGCTGCCTTGGCTCCACCCTTCCGGTTTGGACGCCCTGCGGAAAATACCGAAGGCAGCGCTTTTGACATCATCAATGCCTCGCCTCGCACCGACCTTTGTCCATCAAGGAAACCCCATGAAAAGACCCTTGCTCATCCTCGCCCTCCTTGCCGCCCCGCTTGCTGCAACGGCAGATAACGAAGCTGTCGGCACCCCGCTCACTGCCCCGCCGGAGATTGCCGCCGTCCTCGCCCGCCCCGTGAATCCCGCCCCCAAAGCCGAAGCATCCGCGCAGGATCAGGCGCTGTTTACTGCCGCCAAAGCGGGCGACAGCGCGCGCTGCCGCGAACTCATCAAGCAGGGCGCAAATCCGAACGCCATCCACAAAGAACTGTCCTTGCTGGACTGGGCGATCAAAGAAGGCAACAAACGTGCGGTAACCACCCTGCTGGAAGTTGGCGCCGACCCCAACTACCTCGGCGATAAACGCGATACGGCGGTGCACTTCGGTGCCATCGTCCCTGACCCGTGGTATCTGCAAACCCTGTTGGCACACGGCGGCGACCCGAACGCACGTAACAGACTCGGCGAAACCCCGCTCTTTCGCGCCATCGGCTGGGGGGAAACCAGCAAAAACATCGACCTGCTGCTCAAAGCCGGGGCAGACATCCACGCCAAGGCGAAAGACGGCCGTACCCTGCTGCACCAGGCCGCGGTTATCCACGCGCATGACGACCTGTGGCGCTTCCTGCAAATGGGCGTTGACCCGCGCGCCAAAGACAGCCGGGGCTATACCTTCCAGCGCAGCTTCTTTGGTCGCCCGCACGACGAAAAAACCGGTAAAAAAATACGCACCTGGCTGGAAAAAAACGGTATCCCTGTCGAGAGCAAAGCGAACTGGAAATAAAATAATGCCGTACCCGCCCGCTTGATAACCCGACCCTGCCGCTTAACGGTTAAGCCGCCTTTAACCGCGATTACAACAGCATCGCCGGCCACTTCGATGACATCCTGCGAATATCCCGCTACGTTTGCGGCCATCCCCATCAAAGATCGTAAAGATGCTGATGTGCAGAGGATTGCCGGCACCAAACACTATCAGGATAACGGCAGCACCGATGCGCAGTTGCAGGCCGCCGCCAAACGCAATCTGGAAAGCATCCTTAAAATCCCCCGCTGATCAGGTGAAAGTCAGCGACGGACGGATGCGTATCCGCTAACGGAGAAACCCCATGAAAAAATATGCCCTTACCCTCGCCATCCTCGCCGCCCCGCTTGCCGCAACGGCGGATAACGAAGCCGTCGGCACCCCGCTCACTGCCCCACCGGAGATTGCCGCCGTCCTCGCCCGCCCCGTGAATCCCACCCCTCAAGCCGAAGCATCCGCACAGGATCAGGCGCTGTTTACTGCCGCCAAAGCGGGCGACAGCGCGCGCTGCCGCGAACTCATCAAGCAGGGCGCAAATCCGAACGCCATCCACAAAGAACTGTCCTTGCTGGACTGGGCGATCAAAGAAGGCAACAAACGTGCGGTAACCACCCTGCTGGAAGTTGGCGCCGACCCCAACTTCCTCGGCCCGATGCGCGACACCCCGATGCACTTCGGCGCCATCGTCCACGACCCGTGGTATCTGGAAACCCTGCTGGCACACGGCGGTGACCCGAACGTACGCAACGTCCTCGGCGAAACCCCGCTCTTTGGCGCCACCGGCTGGGGGGAAACCAGCAAAAACATCGATCTGCTGCTCAAAGCCGGGGCGGACATCCACGCCAAAGCGAAAGATGGTCGCACCCTACTGCACCAGGCCGCGCTCATCCATGCTCACGACGACCTGTGGCGCTTCCTGCAAATGGGCGTTGACCCGCGCGCCAAAGACGACCTCGGCAACACCTTCCAGCGCGATTTTTTCCCCTACCCGCACAAAGAAGCCTTCGGTAAAAAAGTCCGCACCTGGCTGGAAAAAAACGGCGTCCCGGTTGAAAGCGAGGCCGACTGGAAATAATTCGGGTCGAAGGCACATCAATAGTTGCCGGAGCACCGGCCCCGGCATCACACCGGCAGCAGGTAAAGCCGCCTGCCCCGCCGTTCATTACCGCATCGACACAGGAAACGGGACAGCCCCGCCGCCAAGCGGCAGTTTGCGCGTATTGATGGCAAACCGCTGACCCGGCACACACATCAACGGCAGATGAAGCTACCGCCATATCGCCGCATCGCCCGGTCAGCGGATAGCGGCGATAGTGCCATTAGGGTCTTTGCAAATTTATTGATGGATAGCAACAAGCGCGCAGATACGCCTTATGCCCTGATTAACAAAGGAAACACGGCGGCCCCGCTCCGCCGGAAATACAGTCAAATAGCCAAGAAGCCGTAAGTCATCCGGAAACATGCCCGCTATTGGCGCCGCCCGTTCAGCGGTATTGTTGCAGGGCGGCGGCGACAGCGCTGTAATCGCGCGGGCTGCCGTTTTTGCGTGCTTTTTCTTTTTCCCGGATTTTTTCAAGGAATTGGAAGCTGTTCATGCCGTCGATCGGGCTGTCCGCTTTGTGGATAGGGCTATAGGGGTCGGCACCTTTTTCCAGCAGCATTTGCACCGCTTCCGCATCGTTGAAGAGGATGGCGGCGTTCAGCGGTTGCAGGCCGGCGGCGTCGGGTTCGTTGATGTCGCAGCCGTTGGCGATTGCGGTGCCGAGGGCGATGAGCAGTTGTGCCTGGTTGTTGCTGTTCATGCCGCGCGAGGCGAGCAGGGCGTGGATGACGGGCAGCGGCTTGCCGCTGTCCGGCATTTTCAGGTGGCATTCTTTGCTGTCGCTGTATTCGAGGTCGGCCAGCGGGTTGGCGGCGGTTTTGCTGTCGCCGGTGGCGGCCGCTGTTTTGTTTTCGCTTGCAGCGGATGTGTCAGCGGCGGTTTTTTCTTGGGCTGCGCTGTTTGCCGGGGCAGTGGCGGGTTTGTTTTCGCCGACGGCAGCGGTAGCAGCGGGCGTGTCGGCGGCGGATGGGTTTGCCGCCATCGCAAGGATGGCGGCAAGGGTTAGGATAGTCTGTTTTTTCATGGGGTTAGCGGGCGCGGCGGATTTGCAGGGTGTCGGTGCCGCCGCTGATGCCGATGGCACCACTGGTGATGACGTAGAGATCCCCGCTCTTCAGCTGGCGGCGTTGTACGAGATATTCTTCGGCTTCGCGGATGGCTTCGTTGTGGTCTTTGCTGGTGTCGAGGCGGTTCGGGCGGACGCTGCGGTAGATTGCCATTTTGCGTTGTACGGCGAGGCTTGGGGTCAGCGCGTGGATGGGCATGTTGATGCCGAAGCGGCTGATCTGGAACGGGGTGGTACCGCTTTCGGTGAGGGTGACAATGGCTTTGGCGCCGAGGATTTCCGCGCTGAAGACGGCACTGTTGGCGATGCCCTGGTCGATGCGTTCGACCGGGATTTCTTCGAGTCGGTGCGAGTCGAAGGCGGTGCCGCTTTGTGCCTGCTCGGCGGCGGCGCAGATTTGTGCCATGGTGCGCACGGTTTCAAAGGGGTAGTTGCCGGCGGCGGATTCGGCGCTGAGCATGACGGCGTCGGTGCCGTCGAGCACGGCGTTGGCGACGTCGGAGACTTCGGCGCGGGTCGGCACGGGGTTGGTGATCATGCTTTCCATCATTTGCGTAGCGGTGATGGAGAAGCGGCGCAGGCGGCGCGCGGTTTTGATGATGTGTTTTTGCAGGGCGGGCACGGCGGGGTTGCCAACTTCGACCGCCAGATCGCCGCGCGCGACCATGACGCCGTCGCTGGCAAGGACGATTTCTTCGAGGTTTTCGATGGCTTCGACGCGTTCGATTTTGGAGATGATGCCGGGCAGGATGCTGCCGCTGCCTTCGGCCTGGCTGATGAGCTGGCGCGCGAGTTCGAGGTCGGCGGCGGATTTGACGAAGCTGACGGCGATGTAGTCGGCGCCGATGGCGACGGCGGTTTTGAGGTCCCGGTAGTCTTTTTCGGTGAGCGCCGGGGCGGTGAGGCCGCCGCCCTGTTTGTTGATGCCTTTGCGCGATTTGAGGACGGCGGGGTTTTGCACGGTGGTGTGGACTTCTTCGCCGATGACTTTGTCGACTTTGAGGGTGAGCAGGCCGTCGTCGAGCAGCAGCACATCGCCCGCTTTGACGTCTTTCGGCAGGTCGCGGTAGTCGAGGCCGACGCGCAGGTTTTTGCCTTCACCTTCGTAGGCGGCGTCGAGGATGAGGCTGTCGCCGCGTTTGAGTTCCATTTTGCCGCCTTCGATGAGGCCGACGCGGATTTTCGGGCCTTGCAGGTCGGCGATGATGGCAACTTCGCGACCGGCACGTTTTGAGGCTTCGCGGACTTTGCGGGCGTTTTCGCCGTGGAAGGCAGCATCACCGTGGCTGAAGTTGAAGCGGACAACGTTCAGACCGACGCGGATCATGTGTTCGAGGGTTTCTTCGTCACTGCTGGCCGGGCCGATGGTGGCGACAATTTTGGTGTGGTGGCTGATACGGGTGAGGTCGCGGTGTTCTTTTGTCATGAGTGTTCCTGTTCGTAGGTGTGTAGGGTGGAGGCGCTGGCGAGCGCGTCAAGCGGGACATCCCAAGCGCGGCGTGGCAGGTGCGCTACTGCTTGACAAGGGTAGGCAATGCCGATAAGCCACGGGCGGGTGCGCGGCATTTTACGCTGAAAGGTACGGTCGTAAAACCCGCCGCCCATACCGAGGCGGGTGCCGCGCGGATCGTGGGCGACCAGCGGGGTGATGACGGCGTCAAGGTCAAGCGCGGCGATGGCGGGCGCGGCGGCGGGATCGGGGGTGGGGATACCGGCGCTGTCGGGGACAAGCGGGGTGGTTTGGGTGTAGGGATACCAGATGAGCGGTTTGCCCCTGCCTTCGACATGGGGCAGGTAGAGGCGGTAGCCGTTTTGCCACAGCAGACGGTTGATGGGGGCGGTGTCGATTTCTTCGGGCATGGAGAGGTAGGTGGCGATGTGGCGCAGTTCGGAGTGCGCTTGCAGCCAGCAGTACACGGTGGCAGCGGTCTCATGGCTGATGCGCGCGCGTTCGGCGCCTGGCACGGCGCGGCGTGCGGCGCGGATGTCGCGGCGCAGTTGTACAAGGTCTAAATTGACCATCCCTGTTCTCCTCCGTTGATGCTTTGCTGGTGGCGGACATAGTTTTCGACGGCATCGCGGGTCGCCCCCGGCACGATGCGGTCAATGAAGTCGTAGTGATAGGCGCGCAGGCGCAGGTCGCCGTGCCAGACGAGGTAGGTGTTGAAGAGCGGCATCCAGCGGTCAAGCGGGTACATGACGAGGTCGCTGTCGCGTTCGGGGTCGTAGGCCATGTCGGCAATGACGCCAATGCCGAGGCCCTGGCGGACGTAGTTTTTGATCATCTCGGCATTGCGCGAGGTGAGGACGACGCGGGCGGCCAGCCCCCGTCCCGCCATTGCCCGCACCAGCGCCGAGGGTTCCTTGTGCGAGGTGATGTAGGTGATGAGCGGGTGCGGCGCGAGGCTGGTCAGCCCCTCGAAGGGTTTGCGGTTGATTGTGTGCTCGCGCGGGGCGACAGCGACGGAGGTCCAGCTTTCCGCCGGCAGCATGAAGAGGCCGCGCAGTTGCAGGCTGTACGGGGTGAGGTCGCTCGCGGAAAACCAGCCGAAGTCGGTATCGCGTTCCTGCACCATTTGCAGGATTTGCGTGTTGGTGCCTTCGATGAGGTTCATCGGCAGCTTCGGGTATTCGTGCTGCATGGCGGGCAGGATTTGCACCAGGCGGTAGTGCGAGAGGGTGTGTGTGGTGGCGATGGTGAGCTGGGTCAGCGCGGCGACGTTGTGGTGCAGGCTGAGGTTGAGGATGTTTTCGACGGAAGCCATGACGCGCTCAATGTCGGGCATGATCGCTTCGCCGATGTCGGTCAGGCCGACGAACGCCTTGCTGTTGCGCCGGAAAACCGGCAGGCCGAGCATCTCCTCAAAAGCCCTGATGTGCTTGCTCACCGCCGGTTGCGACATGTGCAGCTTTTCCGCCGCCGCCGTCACGTTGTAACCCGACTGCGCCACCGTGGCGATGCACTCTAACTGTTTTAACTTCATGAAGATTACCTGAACACTGCCTGACCTGACACAAGCAGCTTTCGTACCAAACAAGAAAAAATCGGGACGGCATCTTACCTTGCAGGCGCAAAAAGCGTTATAACCAAAACGCATGGTGCGATGGCAAAGTGCTATTTCCTAAGCCCGTGCCGCCGCATTACCATGCGCCCCGTCCACAAACCAGACAGGAATACCTCCATGAAATACAACTCCGTACTCGACACCATCGGCAACACCCCGATTATCCGCATCAACCGCCTCGCGCCGAAAAACGTTCAGCTCTACGTCAAAACCGAATCGCGCAACCCCGGCGGCTCCGTCAAAGACCGCCTTGCCTACGCCGTCATCAACGACGCCGAACGCCGTGGCGTGCTGAAACCGGGGCAAACCGTGGTCGAAGCCACTTCCGGCAACACCGGCATCGCGCTGGCGATGGTCTGCGCCGCCAAAGGCTATCCCTTCGTCGCGGTGATGACCGAAACCTTCTCCGTCGAACGGCGCAAACTTATCCGCAGCTTCGGCGGTAAAGTCATCCTCACCCCCGCAGCCGAACGCGGCGTGGGCATGGTGCGCGTCGCCAAAGAACTTGCCGACAAGAACGGCTGGTTCCTTGCCGACCAGTTTGAAAATCCCGCCAACCCGCAGTACCACCGCGAAACCACCGCTGCCGAAATCCTGCGCGACTTCGCCGGCGAACGCCTCGACTACTTCGTCAGCGGCTATGGCACCGGCGGCACCATCAGCGGCACCGGCGAAGTGCTGAAAGCCGCACGGCCTGATCTGAAAATCGTCGCCACCGAACCGGTCAACGCGCAACTGCTCGCCGGCAAAGAATGGGGCCCGCACAAAATCCAGGGCTGGACGCCGGACTTCATTGCCGGGACGATGAACCAGAACATCTACGACTACCTCATCCCGGTCGGCGACGAAGAATCGCGCGACACCGCTCTGGCGCTGGCCGCCCAGGAAGGCATCCTCACCGGCATCTCCGGCGGTGCCACCTTCAATGCCGCGCTGCAATTCGCGCAACAGGCTCCGGAAGGCTCGGTCATCCTCGCCATGTTGCCGGACGGCAGCGAACGCTACATGTCCACCTTCCTCTTTGAAAGCATCAACGAAGGTTCGGACGACCACCTGCTGCCATAATTTTTCCTCCCTGGCGTTTTATCTACCGAAAAAACAACAGGTTCCGCCGGTCGCGCCAGCACCGGCGGCTTTTTTGCGCCCGCTTGCGGTGTGTGCGCGCGGCGCCGGCCGCTATACTGCCCGCCCCCCCGTTTCCGCGCCAAGACAACCATGCATCCCAAAGCCCTGCTCCTCACCGCCTGCGCCCTCGCCGTCCTCCTCGCCTTCCTCTTCCTCCTGCACATCGGCGGCGTGCTCGGCCCCATCCTCGATTTCGTCCTGCACATCGACCGTCATCTCGGCGAGATCAGCGCCCGCTACGGCACCCTCATCTACGCCATCCTCTTCCTCATCATCTTCTGCGAGACCGGCCTCGTCGTTACCCCCGTCCTGCCCGGCGATTCGCTGCTTTTCGCCGCCGGCAGCATCGCCGCCCTCGGCGAGATGGACATTCATCTGCTGGTGCTGCTGCTCATCGCCGCCGCCGTGCTGGGCGATGCCGCCAACTTCGCCATCGGCAAACATCTCGGCGCGCGCCTCTTCGCCAACCCCGACTCGCGCCTCTTCCGCCGCGAATATCTGCACCGCACCGAAGACTTCTATGCAAAACACGGCGGCAAGACCATCATCATCGCCCGCTTCGTCCCCATCGTGCGCACCTTCGCGCCTTTCGTCGCCGGCATGGGGCATATGCATTACCGCCGCTTCCTGCGCTACAACATCATCGGCGGCATCGCCTGGGTCATGCTCTTTGCTTATGCGGGCTATGCTTTCGGTCAGCATCCCGTGGTCAAACAGAACCTGACCCTCGTCCTCGCCGCCACCATCGTCATCTCCATCCTGCCCGCCATCATCGAAATCATCCGCCACCGTGCCGCTTGATGCAAAAGAAGTACAGACGCGCCGCGACGCCCTATAATCCGCGCCCCTCCACTAACCCTGTAAGGACAGCATGAAAAAAATCGTCATCATCGGCGGCGGCTTTGCCGGCGTGAACATCGCCCGCGATCTTGGTCGCAACCCCGCTTACAGCATCACCCTCATCGACAAAAACAACTACAACTTCTTCCCGCCGCTCATCTACCAGGTCGCCGCCGGATTCATGTCGCCGTCGGACATCAGCTACCCCTTCCGCAAACTCTTCAACCGCCACCCGCGCGTGCGCTTCCGCAAGGGCACCGTCACCCGTGTGGACTGCAACGCGCGCCACGTCTTCCTCGAACAGGGCGGCAGTGCCGAATACGACACCCTCATCATCGCCCACGGCTGCCAGCCGAACTACTTCGGCAACCGCGAAGTCGAGCAGAATGCCTACACCATGAAAACCCTCGGCGACGCGCTCGCCATCCGCAACGCCATCCTGCGTCAGCTCGAAGAGGCGTGCAGCATCGACAAAAACGCGCGCGCGCCCTACCTGCACCTCGTCGTCGCGGGCGGCGGTGCCAGCGGCGTCGAGCTGACCGGCATCCTCGCCGAAATGCGGCGCGACATCTTCAACAAGGACTACCCCGAACTCGAAGGCGATCACGGCCGCCTCACCCTCGTAACCGCCGATCCCGTCCTGCTGCCGCCGATGCGCGAAGCCTCGCAGCGCTACACCGCCGAATCCCTGCAAAAACTCGGCGCGGACATCATCTATAACGATGCCGTTACCGCCTACGACGGCCAGACCATCACCCTGAAAAGCGGCACCACCATCGCCGCGAAAAGCCTCATCTGGACGGCGGGGGTAACGGCGGTGAAACTCGCGGGCATCCCGGAAAGCTGCTACGGGCGCGGCAACCGCCTGCGCGTGGACCGGCAACTGCGCGTGCAGGGGTTGGAAAACGTCTATGCCGTCGGCGACTGCGCCCTGGTCGAAGGCGACCCCGACTACCCGCAGGGACACCCGCAACTGGGGCAGGTGGCGAAAGCGCAGGGCAAATACCTCGGCAAATACTTCGGACGCGAAGACAAACCCTTCACCTACAAGCACAAGGGCGACATGGCGATGATCGGCCGCCTCTCCGCCGTCGCCGACCTGCCGGGCGGGCGCAGCGTGCATGGCGTCGTCGCCTGGTTCATCTGGGTCGTGGTCCACATCCTCGCCCTCGTTACCTTCAAGAACCGCGTCGCCGCCACTTACGACTGGAGCATCGCCTTCCTCACCAAGAACCAGGCGATGCGGATGAACATCCAGCCCAGCCCGCCGAAAGGCCGGCGCGGGGAGTAACGCAAAAAAGCAGGCGCAAGCCTGCTTTTTTATCGGGCGCCTCCGTACGCGATAAAACCTTCCTGCATGACCGCTTAACGGGCTCAGTTTATGCCGTTTGGTGGGTTCTGTGTTTATGCCGCATGGCGCAGGCAAAATGCCGCCCGGTGATAGGCGGCGTTTTTTCAGGGGCGGTGTCTTTCAGGTCAGTGCAGCAGGGCGACGGTTTTGCCGTTGACGCGGATTTCGTTGCCGTTGATGTCCACTTGCAGCGGGTAGTTGCCGCCCGTGTCGGCGCGCAGGCGGTCATTGCCGAGAGCCAGCGCCAGCACGGGCAGCAGGCCGCTTTGTTTGGCGTAATCGCCGTAAAGGAGGAATTCGCCACGGGTGCCGTTCAGTTGCGCGGTGCTGTATGGCGGCGGGAAGAGCAGCGGGAAAAGCAGGCTGCCGCTCAGGTGGGTGGCCTGGTCTTTGTTGCTGGTGAGGATGAGGCGGTTGCCGTCGGATTCTTGTTGCAGCGAGAGATAGAGGCGGTCGCCGCTGAATGCTTTGAGCAGCGGCAGGTCGGAGGTGACGGTGCCCTGGGCTTCGAGGTTGCGCAGGCTGCCGTTGTCGCGGCGGAAGGCGGTGATGAGGGTTTGTTGCAGGCGCTGGGTTTGCGTGACGCCCGCCGCGTTTTTGCTTTTGATGGTGAGGTCTTCCACGGTGTAGCGGCGTTCTTCGCGGGTCAGGTTGCCTTGCAGGTTGTAGAGGACGATGTCTTGTTGCTGCTGCGCGGCGTTGGTGTAGCCGAGGTTGAGCTGGGCGGCGTTCAGGCGCAGGGTGTCGCCGTCGCTGCGGTAGGTGCCGCCGCTGCGTGCGATGTCGAGGCGGGTGCCGTTTTTTTGCCATTGCTGGGTGCCGAGCAGCCATTCGCCGTTGCCCTGGTCGGGGTGGCGGATGTGGCTGTGCCAGCTGAGGCTGATGCCTTCGCTGCTGAGATTGGGGGTTTCGTTTTTTTCTATGCGGATGGTCTGGTGCAACTGGCCGAGGGCGGCGAGGCCGGCCTTGATGTGCAGGTGGCCGTCGGGGATGTAGGCGGCGAGGCTGCCGTCGGTTTCGCTGTTGGTCAGGCTGGCGCTGAACAGGTTGAGGCCGCTGTTGACCAGCGGCGCGTGGTTGATGCGGGCGTGCAGGGTGGTGCTGTACCAGGTCGGCTGGCCGCTGAACGGGCGGATGCTGAGGCGGATGTCGGCGCTGCTGCTGAAGTAGCTGCGCCGGTAGTTTTCCAGGCTGAGTTCGATGCCTTTGTCGCGCAGGCGGTCGATGTCGGCGCTTTTGAAGAAGGTCCGGGTCTGTTTTTCGATTTCCGGAGCCAGGAAGGAGGGCGCGGCCAGGGCGATGAGCAGCCAGATGACGGCGATGAAGGCAAGTATTTTGGTTAGCCGGTTTTGTGCGGTGTTTTTCATGGGATTCCGGATAGGTCTGGAGCAGGGGAAGTGTAGGGTTTTGCTGTGGTTTGGGCAATTATGATGTGGTTAGGGTTTGTTCTGCGGTTTTTTGAGGGTTTGCGGGCGTGTGTGCGCCGGTGCTGCGTCAAGCGGCGCGGTTACCGGATTGTGCAGAGACGCTGCGGGCAACGTCTCTGCGTTGTAGCGCCGCCGTACGCATGGAGGCCGCCGGGCGGCGGAAATACCGGGTCTGGCAAGCGGCGGTTTGCCGCCGCTCAGTCCAGCAGCCGTTGCAGCGGGGCGAAGTGTTCGCGCAGGTAGGTCTCAAAATCCGCCTGCGGGCGGGCTTCGATGTCCGCTTGCGCGCGCAGGCTGGCGGCGGCCTGGGCGGCAAGCGCGGTCTGTTCTGCTTCTGGCAGGGGCTGGTGCAGGGTGGCGTGGTGTTTGTCACGCCAAGTGAGGTGGTAAGCGAGGAAGCCTTCGCGGTTGCCCGCCTGGGCGCGGTAGGGCAGGTGGGTTTTGTCTGCGACTTCGCGGGTGAGGGCGGCGAGGGCGTCACTGCTCGCGCTGCCGCCGCGTTCGGCATCGAGACGCGCGGCGATGGGCTGCATGGCGACGAGCAGTTCGAGGGCGGCGTCCTGGATGGGGCGGTCGTGGCGTGTCTGTTTGAGGGTGAAGCCCTCGCTCAGGCCGCAGCAGGCGGTGCGCAGGCGGTTGTGGCTGTTTTCGTCGCGCGCGGCGTGGTTCTGCGCCCCTTCGGGGTTCAATATGCAGTAGAGCAGGTAGGTTTCGAGGACGCAGAGTTGGGCGGGGCTGATGCCGCAGGGGTCTTCGGGGTTGATGTCGGTCAGGCGCAGTTCGAGATAGGCAATGCCGCGTTCGGCCAGCGCCAGCGTCGGCAGTTCGTTGTTGCGCACCGGCTGTTTGGGACGGGCGGCGGCGTAGTATTCGTTGGCGATTTGCAGGATGTGGGTGCTGATTTGTTTGCGGCTGCCGTCGGGGTTGTAGAGGCCGATGTGCTCGAAGCGCGGCGCGGGGGTGGCGACGGCGCTGGCCAGGTCGCGCACGTAGGTGGCGAGGTCGTTGGTGCTGACGGTGAACGGGGTTTTGTTCTGGTAGCCGAGTTCGCTCATGCGCAGGCTGGTGGCGCCGCGCCAGCCGAGGGTGTGCGGCGCGAGCGGGTCGAGGACGCTGAGGGCGGGGCGGAAGCTGTCATGCACGGCGGGGCTCGCGCCGTAGAGGTAGTTGATGAGCCAGGCGTGGCGGCTGTTGGCGCGCAACGCACCCATGTAGCGGCGGTTGATGTAGTCCTGCGTCACGGTTTCGCCGTCGCGCGCGGCGAGTGCCTGCCACAGGGCGGTGGGCGGGGAGTAGTTGTAGTGGATGCCGCTGATCATCTGCATGGTTTTGCCGTAGCGGTGCGCTAGGCCTTCGCGGTAGAGGCGGCGCATTTTGCCGCCGTTGCTCGTGCCGTAGTAGCCGATGGCGATAGCGTCGTCGCTTGCCGGCAGGATGCAGGGCATGCTGCCCGGCCACAGTTGTTCGTCGCCGATGTGCTGCGCGCAGTAGCGGTGCAGGGCGAGGAGTTGCGCGTAGGCGGCATCCGGCGCAGGCTGCGGGTCGGTAACGATTTCGAGCAGCGCTTCGGCGTAGTCGGTGGTGATGTTCGGATGGGTGTAGGCGCTGCCGAGGGCGGCGGGATGGGCGGTGGTGGCGAGGGTGGCGTCGGGGTTGGTGCGCAGGGTTTCGCGTTCGATGCCGATGTTGCCGTGGGCGAGGGGCAGGGTGTGCATGGATGGTGTCCGTAGGGGTTCGGTGGCATGATAACGTATGATGTCTTTTTCGTTAATTGCGTGAGGTGTGTGATGGATATTGCAGTGTTGATGGATGAGTTGGCGTCAATCAAGCCCTATAAGGACACGACGTTTGCCTTGATGCTGGCGGCACAGGCGCGCGGGCACCGGGTGATGGTGTTCGGCCAGCGCGACTGGCAGGTGCGCGACGGCGGCGTGCAGGCGTATGTGCGCACGGTGCAGCTCGCCGATCAGGATGAAGACTATTTCCGCGTCCTCAATGAAGAGGTGATTGATTTGTGCGCGGTGGATGTTGTGTTGCAGCGCAAGGACCCGCCTTTCAACCTGCGCTATATCTACGACACCTATATGCTCGATTTGCTGGAAGCGCAGGGGGTGCGGGTGGTCAACCCGCCGCAGGCGCTGCGCGACATGAACGAGAAATTCGCCATTACCCGCCTGCCGCAATGCACGCCGGAGACGCTCATCAGCAAGTCGCGCGGCGAAATCCTCGCCTTTTTGCGCGAATTTGGCGCAGCAGTGGCGAAACCGCTGGACGGCATGGGCGGCAGCGGCGTGTTCAAGCTCACTCTCGGCGACAAGAACACCAATGCCATTCTCGACGTGATGAATCCCGACGGCCTGCAAACGCTGATGGTGCAGCGCTATCTCGACAAGGTCACGGAAGGCGACAAGCGGATTTTGGTGATTAACGGCGAAGCGGTCGATCACGGCCTCGCCCGCCTGCCCGCCGAGGGCGAATTCCGTGCCAATCTCGCCGCCGGCGGACGCGGCGTGGTGCAGCCGCTCACCGAACGCGAATGGTGGATTGTCGAACAGGTCAAACCGCTGCTTGCCGCCGAGCGCCTTTATCTGGTCGGGCTGGATGTCATCGGCGGCTATCTGACGGAGCTGAACGTGACCAGCCCGACCTGTCTGCGTGAGATTGAAAAAGCGACGGGACAAAAGATTGCCGACCGCTTCTGGCAGGGACTGGAAGGATGACCGCGCCGCGCCACCGGGCGGCGCTGGATGCGCCGCCGGAAGAAGACAAGGGTGAAGCGCTGCTGTGGCGTTATGCGAAACGCGGCGAGGATGATGGCGGCGAGGAACATGCGCCGGGCTGCCCGTGCTGCATGAACGAACAGCGCTGACGTCCGCCAGGCGGTGTCGGTACCGGGGTCGAAGGCAGTACGGATAGTGCGGCGCGGGCACCCATAAAAGTTGCGCAACGGTTTTTATGGGTGCCCGGCCAGGTTCATCAACACCGTATCCTTTCTGTTTGAAATGACTGTATTTTTCCGGACGGGCGGCAGTCTTCACTGCACCAGCACGCCATGCGTGGCGGCGAGGGTGATGCCGGCTTCGATGCCGGCGTCGAAGCGCAGGTAGTCACTTTCGATGCCGTCCGAGAAGATGACGCCGTCTTCCGCCATCAGCGAGCGCAGGCGCAGCGGGCGGTCGCGCCGGATGTGGCCATAAACGATATTGGCGCTGCTGTGGCGGCTGGGGAAGGGTTCGCGTACAGCAAAGCGCAGTTCCTTGCTGTCCCAGGGGAGCGGCCGGTAGGCGGCGGCCGGTGCGCCGCCGTTTGCCGCCGCCAGCGCTTGCGCGCCGGTGATGATGCTTTTCAGCCAGGCGGTCGAGCCGAGGCCGGTGCTGATGATGAGGCCGGATGAGCTTTGTTGTTCGTGCTGTCCGCCGTAGTGGATTTCGTAGCGCGCCGAGGTATGGCTGCGCACGCCGATGTAGAGATCGTTCACCGCGCGCAGGGTTTGCCCGTCGCTCAAGCGGGCTTCGGCGAGCGTGATGTTTTTGTGCGGGCGTTTGTCCCGGGCGGTCTGCGTGAGGACCTCCGGCAGCGCGGCGGCTGCAAAGGGCAGCAGGAGGCCGTCGTAGCGGGACGGTTCGGGGTTGATGCCGATAAGCGGCTGGCCGCTGAGGTATTTGAGGGTGTTGGCGACGAGGCCGTCCTGACCGAGGGCGATGACGATGTCGTCGGCGGCGAAGACGTAGTTCGGCAGCAGATTGCGGTCGATGTGCCGGTAGCGCCCCCACTGTTGCAGGGTGGCGGTCACGCTGTGCAACGCGGCGGTGTAGGCGCGGTCTTCGCGCAGATAGTCAGCGAAGTCGGCACCGAGGTGTTCGAGGTAGAACTGCGCCTGGGCGTAGGTGTTGTGGCGGATGATGAGTTCGGCAAGACGGGTGCGGCGGGTGATGAGGACGACGCGGCGGGGCTGGCTGTTCATGGCGGTTCGGGGTAGTGGTGGGATAAATGCCGGGATTGATGCCAATCCCGGGAAATACAGCAGAGTCCGCAGGGCGGGCACAGACCGGGCTCAGCCCGCCATCCGCGTGGCTTCGGCGGGCTGCAGCCCACACTGCGGCAGATGATTTTCCGGTTTGGGTATAAATCGCCGCCCGGCGGTCAGCTTCGCGCTTTTGCCGGTTGCAGCAGCCCTTGCAGCAGCTCCGGGCTGATGTTGAGCTGGCCGATTTTTTCGGCGCGCGCGGCGAGGCTGCCAAAGGCCTGGGCGATGAGCTGGTCGGGCTTCATGCCGCTTTCGGTGAGCAGCTGGATGGTCTTCGGCTCGGCCTTGTCCAGCGCCTGCATGAGTGCGTGCAGGCGGTAGGCATCGGCGTCGGTACGGACGCGGCTGTTTTCTGCACGGATGGCAATAAGCGTGCGCCGCTCCTCTTCGAGGGCGATTTCCGCCGCCATCTGCGCCTGCGCCAGTTCGTGCTGACGGTGGGCGAGCGCCGCCTGCGCGTCGAGTTTGGTCTCCTCAATCCGGCGGCGTTTCTCTTCGACGGCGACTTCGGTGTCAAGCTCGTTTTGCCGGATGGCGCGTTCGTTCTGCACGGATGCCATGCGGCGCTGATAGACGGCATCATCCGCCGCTTGCAGGTTGGCTTCGCGCGCTTCGGCTTCCAGCGCGCGGGCGATGTCTTTGGTCGGATGGATGGCGACGATGGAGACGCCGAGAATGGCAAGGCCGAGCGCCTGGATTTCCGCCTGTTCGCCCAGACCGGTGTGCACGGTGCGGGCGATGTCGGATGGTGCGCGCAGGGCATCACGCAGATTGAGGCGCTGGATGGCCTGCTGGATGATGACCTTGGCCTGCACGACGACGCGTTCCGGCAGGCGGCGCGGATCCTGGCTGCTGTAAGCGCCGCGCGCATTCAGCGAGTAATCGAGCAGGGCTGCGGCCTGTTGTGGCGAAGCGATGCGGAAAGAAATCTCGCCCTGCACGCTGACGGTCTGGAAATCGGCGGTAACGAGTTCGAGCACGAAGCCCGCGTCCTGACTGGCAATCGGCACGGCGGCGAGGGTGGAAAGCGGCGCGTAGTAATAAAACGCCAGTCCGGCACCCTGGCGCACGAGTTTGCCGCGACGGTATTGCAACAGATAGGTGGTCGGCTGGACTTTGATATAGCGGAAACCAAGCATGGGATGTTCCTTTTGCAGACGTGATGATGTTGACCCGAAGGTGTCTGATAGTTGCGGTGTGCTGTACAACTATTTGGGTTGCATCATACAGCTTTAATGGACGCCGTCAAGCAGCCCATTGCCAATTACCCAAAAATGCTCATGACAAGAAGGGCGGGGCGGGATTGAGCCTGCCAAGCGGGATACAGCCAATACCAAAACCCGAAAATAAGCTGCCGTAGGGCGGAGCTGCAGCCCATCATTAATATCGTTTCGGCGGGCGGAAGCCCGCCTGCGGAGACTATGTTGTTCCTTGGGATTTGTCTTCATACACGACAAAAAATGGCCGCCCGCCGCAATAGCAGGGGCAATGCTTAGCCAGGCAGCGTAGTTACCGGATTTTGACGCTGCCGCTTCACGAAGTTTTTCTGCCCTCTCCCCAACCCCTTCCTTCATGGAGATAGGTATCTACCCATCGCGTGGCAAGGAAAAATTCATTAAAAAACAAGTGACAATCTGTCCCCGCTTGCGGGAGGACGGGATATCCACGAAAAAATACCCGCATTTTTTCGTGGGTGCCCGGGAGGTATAGTGAAGCGACGGGGGGAAGGCTTGTTACGCTGATGCGCAGACCCGACTGCCGCTTGGCACAATTTTGTCGTGCACAAAGGAAACGACTATAAAAAATGCAGCCCGCAGGCTGCATTTTGGTTGGGCGGCATCCTTTTTTAAAGGACGTCGCGGCAGTTGAGGTCGTCGAAGGCCTGTTCGAGGCGGGCGGACATGCTTTCTTCCATTTTCCGCAGCCAGACGCGCGGGTCGTAGTATTTTTTGTTTGGCGCGTCCGGGCCTTCCGGGTTGCCGAGCTGGCCTTGCAGGTAGGCTTCGTTCTTTTTGTAGAAGTTGAGGATGCCTGCCCAGGAGGCCCATTGGGTGTCGGTGTCGATGTTCATTTTGATCGCGCCGTAGCCGATGGCTTCGCGGATTTCCGCTTGTGAGGAGCCGGAGCCGCCGTGGAAGACGAAGTTGATGGGTTTGGCAGCAAGCCCGCGTTCTTTGGCGACGTATTCTTGCGAGGCACCGAGGATGCTCGGTTTGAGTTTGACGTTGCCGGGTTTGTACACGCCGTGCACGTTGCCGAAGGCGGCGGCGACGGTGAAGCGCGGGCTGACCGGGTTCAGCTGGTCATAGACATAGAGGACGTCTTGCGGCTGGGTGTAAAGGCGGCTTTCGTCCACGCCGCTGTTGTCCACGCCGTCTTCTTCGCCGCCGGTGATGCCGATCTCGATTTCCAAGGTCATGCCGATTTTGTTCATGCGTTCGAGGTATTTGCGGCAGGTTGCCATGTTTTCGGCGATGGGCTCTTCGGAGAGGTCGAGCATGTGCGAGGAGAAGAGGGGTTTGCCGGTCTCTTTGTAGTGCTTTTCGCCGGCTTCAAGTAGGCCGTCTATCCACGGCAGCAGTTTTTTCGCGCAGTGGTCGGTGTGCAGGATGACGGGGATGCCGTATTCGGCGGCGAGGGTGTGGACGTGTCTGGCACCGGCGATGGCGCCGAGTACGTCGGGGCGGGCACCGCTGGCGGGTTTGATGCCTTTGCCGGCGTAGAAGGCAGCGCCGCCGTTGGAGAACTGGATGATGATGGGCGCGCGGACGCGGGCGGCGGTTTCAAGGGCGGCGTTGACAGAGTCGCTGCCGACGCAGTTGACGGCAGGGATGGCGAATTGTTTTTCTTTGGCGATGGCAAAGATTTTCTGGACGTCATTGCCGGTTACAACGCCCGGTTTTACGATGTCGAGGATTTTCGTCATGGTGTTTTCCTTGGGTTGTTGGGAAATCAGAGGTCGTCGTAGCTGCTGCGGCGGCCTGTGCCGAGGCGGAACAGGCCGGAGAGCCAGTGCAGGACGAAGCCCGCGAAGACGAGGAAGCCGCCGGTGTAGAGTTGTTTCTGGTTGAGGCTTTCTTCGAGGCGGGTGTTTTTGTGTTTGAGGCCGAGGTTTTCTTGTTCGAGGGTGACGACGGCGGCTTGCAGTTCGCGGTTGCGCTGGTCGATGGCGATGGCGTTGCCGGAGGCACGTTGCAGGGCGACGAGTTCGTCGCGCGCCTGCTGTTCGGCGTTTTGCAGTTCTTCGACGCGTTTTTTCAGGGTGTCGAGGGTTTGGGTCTGGCCGTCACTGGTGCTTTGCAGGGTTTGCGCGCGGTTTTGCAGTTGTTCGAGTTGTTGCTGGGCGTCGGCGTAGCGGCTTTGTACGCTGGGGGTGTCCATGATGCTGCGCGCGGAGACCCAGCCGCTGACGGCGTCGGTTTTGACGCGGGCGTAGTCGCCGCTTTTGTCGAGGATTTGTATGGGCTCGCCGGAGCGCAGGGTACCGAGGAATTTGGCATCGCTGCCGGGTTTGTCGTACACGGCGGTACGCAGTTCGTCGCTGATCCAGGCGTTTTGCGGCGCGGCTGTGGCAGCAGTGGTGCAGATGAGGGCAAGCAGGCTGATGGTTTTTTTCAAAAGAGGTTCCTCTTGATGTCTGTCCATTGTCGCCACCAGGTTTCTTTGCGGGACGCTTCGGTGAGGACGGTGTACGGATGCAGGAAATTATAGGCTTTTGCCGGTAGGCTGCCAAATGCGGCGGGGTCGGCACGCCATTGTGCGTAGAGGGTGTCGCCGCAGATGAGCAGCGGCTTTTCCGCGAGGTCGGCGGGTGATGTGGCGGTGGTTTGCGGCAGGGGCAGGGGCTGGCTGCGGGTGAGGGTGAAGAGGGCGGTGAAGGTGTGGTGTGCTTCGCAGCAGTCTATGGCGGTGAAGAGGGCGAGCAGCAGGCGGCGTTCGTCTTCGGTCGCGAAGATGACGGGGCGTCCCACTTCCGCCCACGGCGGCGGCAGCAGCCAGTTGCTACTGAGGTCGTCGCCGGAAAGCCAGAGGCAGTCGCGCCCCCAGTGCAGTCGGGCGGCGAGGCCGGGCAGCGGCAGGATGAGCGGGGCGGCGGCAGGGGGCGGCGCGATTGCAACAGGGGCGGCGGCGGGCGGCGCGGCAATGGGCGTGGCGGGGGCGGCGGGGTGGGCGCGCAGGGCGGCCAGCTCGGCGCGCGGCAGCCACAGTTTGTAGCCGAGCAGGGTCAGCGCGGTGCGTTGTTGCGGGCGCAGAGCGAGCATCAGCGGCTCTGGTTGTGGCGGCGTTTGTGCATGCGCCACAGGGTCCAGACGGAGCCGTGCAGGCCGTAGATGAGGAAGAGTGTGAAGAGGACGGGGGCGGGTTTGAGGAAGATGATGCCGATGGCGCAGGCGAGGGCGGTAACTTTGCCCATTGACAGTTTGCTTTGCGGCTTGAAGGTTTTGAAGCTGTAATAGGGAATGTTGCTGACCATCATCAGGGCGGCGAACCAGGTGAGGAGGGTGGAGGGCATGAGGAGACTGCTGCCGTCCCAATGGTATTTGCTGCCGACCCAGACGAAGCCGGCGACGATGGCAGCGGCGGACGGGCTGGGCAGGCCGATGAAGACGGCTTTGTCGGTGCTGCCGGCCTGAACGTTGAAGCGGGCGAGGCGCAGGGCGGTGCAGGTGGTATAGACGAAGGCGGTGAGCCAGCCGAGCTTGTCGGGGTAGAGGGGGGCACCGGCGGCGTAGTGCAGCGACCAGCGGTAGATGAGCAGGGCGGGGGCGGCGCCGAAGGAGATGAGGTCGGCAAGCGAGTCGTACTGGACGCCGAAGGCGGATTCGGTGTGGGTGAGGCGGGCAACGCGGCCGTCGCAGCCGTCAAAGAGCATGGCGACGAAGATGGCGAGGGCGGCGTCGGTGTAGTTGCCGTCGATGGCGGCAAGGATGGCATAGAAGCCACAGAAGAGGGATGCTGTGGTGAAGAGGTTGGGCAGGATGTAGATGGTTTTTGAGCCTCGCATGGCGGTTTCCTTGGGTTATTCGGGGGTGATGCTGCGCCTGATGGCCGCAAGTGCCGCCGCCGGGTCTGTCGCGCGGGTGATGGGGCGGCCGATGACGAGGTAGTCGCTGCCGCCCGCGATGGCGGCTTCCGGGGTCATGATGCGGCTTTGGTCGTCGGCTGCCACCCAGGCGGGGCGGATGCCGGGGGTGACGGTGAGGAAGGCGCTGCCGTGTGCCGCTTTGACGGCAGCAGCTTCCTGGGCGGAGCAGACGACGCCGTCAAGGCCGCTGTCAGCAGCAAGGGCGGTCAAGCGGGCGACGTGCGCCGCCAGCGGTTCGTCAATGCCGGTTTCGCGCAGGTCGGCGTCGTTCATGCTGGTGAGGACGGTCACGGCGATGAGCAATGGCGGTGTGCGGTAATGCGTCAGGGCATTAGCGGCGGCTTCCAGCATTTTGCGCCCGCCGCCGGCGTGGACGTTGGCCATCCACACGCCCATGTCGGCGGCGACGCGGACGGCTGCGGCGACAGTATGCGGGATGTCGTGGAATTTGAGGTCGAGGAAGATGTCGTGTCCCTGTTGTTGCAGGGTTTCGACCAGCACCCGCCCTTCGCGGGTGTAGAGTTCTTTGCCGATTTTCAGGCGGCAGCAGGCGGGGTCAAGCCGGGCGGCGAGGTGCAGGGCATCCTCGCGGCGGTTGGTGTCAAGGGCGACGAGGATGGCGCGGCGGGTCATCGGTTTTCTACTTTGAGTTCAAGCAGCGGGCGGAAGCTGCTCCAGGCGAAGCAGGCGGGGCAGTGCCAGATGAGGTTTTGCTGGCGGAAGCCGCATTCGTTGCATTGGTACACGGTGCGCGGGCGCACGAGTTTGCCCGCTGTTTGTGCCAGCGGCGCGTAGTCTTCGCAGTAATCGAGGTAGGCGGCAAGTAGCAGCGGCGTCTGTTTTTCAGCTATGCGCTGTTGCAGCAGAGCGGCGGCGGCTTCGCGCGAGCCGGCGGCGGTGAGTGCGGCGAGCGCCAGGGTCAGGCGCGGGTTCTGGCTGCGCGCTTCGGCGGTTTCCAGCCAGTTGCGGTATTCGTCGTCACGGTCAAGGGCGTGATAGGCGGCGGCGATGTCAGGCAGGACATCCGGCAGCAGTTCCGCTGATTGTTCGCCGATGGTTTGCAGGGCGTGGATGGCGTTGACGTATTCGCCGTGGCGCAGGAAGAGCTGCCCGCGCATCCGGTTGGCGCGGACGCAGTCGCGGTCGGCGGCAAGTGCCTGGGTGAGCCGGGCGGCGGCTTCGTCATCGTCGTTACGCGCCAGCGCCTGTTCCGCCAGTTCGCAATGGTAGTGGGACAGCGCCCGGCGGCGAGCGGCGTCGTCCGCTGCCGGCCATTGGCTGGCAAAGGCGATGGCCTGCGGCCACTGTTTGGTACGTTCGTAGATGTGCGCCAGGGCGGGCAGGATGTCGGCGCTGCGGTACTGCGCTTGCAGCAGGGTTTCAAAGAGTGCCTGCGCCTGGCTGTACATGCCGGCGGCGGCGTAGTCTTCGGCGAGTTCGTAGTCGATGGCGAGACGCTGCGCTTCGCTGAGTTGTTCGTGGCCGCGCAGTTGGCGGTGCAGGTGCAGGGCGCGGTCCAGTTCGCCGCGTTTGCGGAAGAGGCTGCCGAGGGTGAGCTGGTTTTCCAGCATTTGCTGGTCAAGGTCGGCCATGTGGATGAAAACATCCACGGCGCGGTCGGTCTGGTCGTTCAGCAGAAAACCCACGCCTTCGAAGTAGGCGGCGTGGGTTTTGTTGGCACGCCATTCGCGCGCTTCTTTGCGCATCGCCAGCCACCAGCCGGACCAAGCCGTCAGCGGCAGCAGCAGGATGATGAGCCAGTCGGCCATCAGGCGGCGTTCTGGTCGGCGTGGAATTGAGCCTTGATGGCGGCTTTTTCAGCCGCTGCATGGTCTTCTGCGAGACGGCGTTGCAGGGATTTGGCGTGCAGTTTCCAGTAGAGGGCCTGGAAACCGAAGAGGAAGAGGATCATCAGCGCCCCGAAGAGGAAGGACAGCAGCATGACGGCAACCAGCGGCAGAGGGGCGCTGCCGAGGATGTAATTGACGGTGACGCTGCCGCTATTGAGCAGGCCGATGGCGGCAAAGGCGGCACACAGGATGACGGTAATCAGATAGCCCAACCATTTCATGGGTATTTCCTCGTTGTTTATGAAGTGAAACCGAGCACATCCGCCATGCTGTACAGCCCCGCCGGACGTTTGTCCAGCCAGATGGCCGCCGTCAGGGCGCCACGTGCGAAGATACGGCGGTTGTTCGCGCGGTGGGTGAATTCCAGCCGCTCGTCTGCCGTCGTGAAGTACACCGTATGCTCGCCGATGATGTCGCCGGCGCGCAGTACGGAGAATCCGATGTCGCCGTTCTTGCGGCGGTTGGTGTAGGGGTAGCGTTTGCGCGCTTCAAAATCGCTGTTTTGCGCCTGGGCGATCATTTCGCCGATACGCAGCGCGGTGCCGGACGGGGCATCCACCTTGTTGCGGTGGTGTGCTTCGGCGATGTCGATGTCCCAATGCTGGTAGTCCAGCACTTCGGCGACGCGGCGACTGACTTCAAACAGGATGTTGACGCCGAGGCTGGTGTTGGCGGCGAGCACGACCGGGATAACCTGCGCGGCGCGGTGAATCCAGGCGGTGGTATCATTGTTGAAGCCGGTGGTGCCGATCATCAGCGGCCGTTTCAGCTTCTGGCAGACCGGCAGGATGGCAAGCGTCGCATCGGGGCGGGTGAAATCCACCACCACATCGACGGCGGCGCAGAACTGGTCAAGATTGCTGGTCACGCGGACGGTACAGTCATGCGGCAGGCCGGCGACATCGCAAAGGCGCTTGCCCGCCCAGTCATGACCGTTACGCACCGACGCGGCGGCGAGTTCCAGACCGGGATGGGTGATGATTTCATGGGCGATAGCCAGCCCCATTTTGCCGTTGATGCCGTGAATGCCGATTTTCATGATTCGTCCTTCGCTGGGATTGCCACAGTGTATGATGTTTTTTAATGCTTGGGGCGCACCATAAAATGCCGCGCCCCTGATATATGGATAACCCTTTGCCTGCCACCGACTCTATTAAAGATACATGACGGAAAAAGAACGCTTTGCCGACCTGATCGGTACGGTTACGCCCCTGAAAACGCCGCTGTTGGCAGAAGGCTTTGGCAGACAGGCGAAAATTTTACAGCGCCGCCGCATCGAAGCGCAACGTATCCGGCAGGCGGCGGACATCCGCGAGACATTTGCCGTTAATCTGGCGCACATTCCGGAAGGACGCTTCCGCGCGCTTGCCGCCGGGCGCCTGCCGCTTGCGCGCGAGATTGATCTGCATGGCTTTTTTGTCGATGAAGCGCTGCGTTATCTCGGCGATATGCTGGGCGAGCGGAAAAACCGCCGCGAAGAATGCTGGCTGGTGGTACACGGCAAGGGGCGCAACAGCCCGCACTATGATCGCGCCCCGCTGAAACAGGCGGTGCTGGATATGCTCTTGCGCCATCCGGCGGTGAACGCGCTGGTCAGCGTGCATGACAAGGACGGCCTCAGCGGGGCGGCGTGGATTGAGGTTGGGGCAGAAAAAACGGGTAGAAACACGCGATAAAGGATTGTGCCGCCGGGTTTCCCGTCTGCGTGGCCGTACCCATCGCGCCGTCAGCCGACCAGTTGGTCAACGAGGTCTTCTGCCGCAATGCCGCCGAAGTAGCGGGCGGTGTCGATGTGGGTGAAGGCGAGGGTAACGGCTTCGCGGCGGTAGGGGATGCCGGTCAGCAATTTTTCCACGTCGGCGATGTCGCCCGTGCCGAAGAAATCGCCGTAGATTTTGATGTCCTTGATGTTGCCGCCCTGTTCGACGTTGAAGCGGAAATCCACCGCGCCCTGCGGGTATTTGTGGTAGCGCTCGCTGGTAAAGGCGGGCGAGCGGCCATAGTTCCAGTCCCAGTTGGCAAAGCGTTCGGCGCGGATGGCGGCGACTTGCGCCCAGTCGTGTTCGTCCAGGCGGTATTCCGGCACTTCGGCGCGGCTCCCCACGCCGAAGATGTGCAGCAGCAGGTGGTCGCGGAATGCGCGCGTGTCCAGGTGCCGGTAGTTGTCGGCGACGTAGGGGCGGATGTTGGTCACGCGGCTGCGCACGGATTTGATGCCTTTGGATTCGATTTTGTCGGCGCGCGGTTTGAGGGCGGCGGTCACGGCGTCGAGGTTGGCGTCGTAGAGGATGGTGCCGTGCGCGGTCATGCGGCCGTTTTTGATGTACATGGCGTTGCCGGAGAATTTTTTGCCGTCGATGAGGAGATCGTTCCGGCCTTCGAGTTTGGCGCCGCTGACGCCCATCCGGTGCAGGGCGTCAATCACGGGGCGGGTGAAGACGCTGAAATCGCGCGCCGGGCCGTGTTCGTCCTGAATGAAGCAGAAGGAGAAGTTGCCGAGGTCGTGATAGACCGCACCGCCGCCGGACATGCGGCGCACGACATGGATGCCGTGTTCTTCGACGTAGCGCTGGTTCACCTCTTCCACGGTGTTCTGGTTGCGCCCGATGATGATGGAGGGCTCGTTGATGTAGAAGAGCAGGAGCGGCTGGTCGGTAAGGCGGTTTTCGACGAGGTAGGTTTCGAGGGCAATGTTGGTGCGCGGGTCGGTGTTTTCCCGGTTATCGACAAAGAGCATGGCGGGGATCCTTGTGTTGTGATGAGAAGGCTCATGATGCGGTGTTGAGACGCCGGGGCGTTTTTTTGCGTGTTTTCCGGCTTATCAGCTTAACACGCCGTCCCTACAATACGCGGCCTTCACTAATGTATGAGGTTTTTATCATGTTGAACTGGAAGGAATATCGTACCTGGCTGATGGCAAAACTGGGCGGTTTCAGCAAACTGAGCCCGGACACGATGAAGGGTTATCAGACGCTCGCCAGAGCCAACGGCGAGAATGGCGTGCTGGACGCGAAGACGCGCGAATTGATTGCGATGGCTGTCGCTGTTACCACCCGCTGCGACGGCTGTATCACGGTGCATGCCGATGCGGCGCGCAAGGCCGGCGCGACGGAACAGGAGCTCGCGGAGGCGCTCGGCGTGGCGGTGGCCATGAATGCCGGCGCGGCAATGGTGTATTCGGCGCGCGCGCTGGATGCGTTCAACCAGCAGTAGATTTTCCTGTGTGGACGGGCGCAGCGCTTCTGGCGTTGCGCCCTTTCTGTTATGTGGTGATTACGCTACATTACGCCGCTTCCGTCATCATATAAAAGGCAATCCCGACCATGCAGCGCATCGTGGCCATTCTGCACAATCCCGCCGGCTCGACCGGCCACATCGGCAACCTGATTCAGGCGCAACAGCACGATTTCCGCGTCATCTGCCCGCTTGCGGGCGATGCCCTGCCGGACGCGGACAGTTTCGACGCGGCGATCGTCTTCGGCGGCAAAATGAGCGCCAACGACTGCAACACCCTGCCCGCGCTGCTCGCCGAATTACTGTGGATTCGCAGCGTGGTCGAAAGCGGCAAACCCTTCCTCGGCATCTGCCTCGGTGCGCAACTGCTGGCGATGGCCTACGGCGGCAAGATTACCCGCCACGCCGAACACGTCGTGGAAATCGGCTATTACCATCTCTATCCGACCGTGGAAGGCTTTGGCAGCATCTTTGCCGAAATGCCGGAACGCTTCTTCCAGTGGCACAACGAAGGCTTCACCCTGCCGGAAGGGGCGGTCAAACTGGCGGCGAGTGATGCCTTCCCCAACCAGGCCTTCCGCCTCGGCGAGCGTGCCTACGGCTTTCAGTTTCACCCCGAAGCGACGCCGGAACAAATCCGCTACTGGCACACCCGCGACAGCGAAGAATTGTCAAATCCCGGCGCACAGACCGCCGCCTCGCAGTGGACGTTCCAGGAACGGCACAACGACGACATTCGCCGCTGGCTGAGCGGGTTTTTGCATGACTGGCTGCGTATCTGACTGATTCTCCCGAAAAAACCGTCCTGCGAGGACGGTTTTTTTCGCTGCCAAACCGTGCGGTTGCGCCGCTTGCAGGCTTGGCACGAAGATTGCTTCATAAAGTGGTAATTAAACATTAACCTTTGTATAATGTGAATAAACATTCATGCAACTGCGTGAAAATCCCTTAACCCACTACCTTAAAAGGAATTAGTCATGGCAAAGCAAATCACCCTGGCTCTGAAAGACAACGCCGGTAACGTCGTTGGGCAATACAACATCAACACCGCTGCCGATGCCCAGCACATTCAGGCAGTGGATGGTGTGTACTACCAGTTCACCGAACAGGCCACCGGCATCGGCCCGGAAAGCATCATCACCGATCGTGAAGGCGACAACCTGCTGGTTTCCTTCGATGACGGCACCGGCCTCGTTATCGAAAACTACTTCACCCAGGGACAGGGCGCACTGGTTGGCACGCAGATGGACGGCGGCCTCTTCAACTACCCTGTTGCCACCATGCCGGAACACGTCCTTGCTTCCGAAGTCGTTGCCGAGCAGGCCTTTGCCGCAGATCTGGGGCAACCGACACTCGCCCCGCTGGGCGTTGCGGGTGCCATCGGGTTGGTAGCCGCAGCAATCGGTCTTGCAAAAAGCGGCCATGATGATGACGACGACGGCGATAACCACGCCACCCCCAATCCCGTACCGCCAAACATAGAACCGCAGCCGCAACCCAATCCGAATCCGCAGCCACCGTCACCGACGCCGAATGCCAACCAGCCGGGCCAAGTCATCATCAGCGGTGAGGCGCAAGTGGGCAAAACCCTGACGGCGACCGTCTCTGACGCCGACGGCGTCCCGGACAGCGGCATCACCTACCGCTGGCTGGCCGGCGGCCAAGAAATCGGCACGGGCAAAACCTACACCGTGACAGCGGCTGACAAAGGCAAAACCATCACCGTCGAAGCACACTACACCGACAAAGCGGGCCACCGTGAAGACGTGACCAGTACCCCGACCGATGCGGTTACCGAACAGCCGGTGATCCCGGGCAACCATGCGCCGACCGGGGAAGTGAACATCAGCGGGGAAGCCAAAGTGGGCGCGACCCTGACGGCGACCAACACCCTGGCCGACGAAGACGGCATGGGAACGGTGACCTACCGCTGGTACGCGAACGGACAAGAAATCGGCACGGGGGCGAACTACACCCTGACGGCGGCCGACAAAGGCAAAGTCATCACCGTCAAAGCCGAATACACCGACGGCAAAGGCACGGCAGAAAGCGTGGAAAGCCGCCCGACCAACGCGGTTGAAGACACGACCCAGCCGCAACCGCAGCCGGGCAACCAGCCGGGCCAAGTCATCATCAGCGGTGAGGCGCAAGTGGGCAAAACCCTGACGGCGACCGTCTCTGACGCCGACGGCGTCCCGGACAGCGGCATCACCTACCGCTGGCTGGCCGGCGGCCAAGAAATCGGCACGGGCAAAACCTACACCGTGACAGCGGCTGACAAAGGCAAAACCATCACCGTCGAAGCACACTACACCGACAAAGCGGGCCACCGTGAAGACGTGACCAGTACCCCGACCGATGCGGTGAGCGATATACCGAGCCCGTTAGAACCACCGACTTTCCAAACGGGAATCGGTGAATATGGCGATGCCTTTGCTGTCACTCCGGCAGCGGGGGCAACCAAACTGGTGGTCGAATATCAGGATGAGGGTACTCCGCCGGTCACGCATACGGTTACGGTGAGCAAAGATGCCGCGACAGGCAAATGGAGCGCCGATGACGGCAGTTATGTGGATGCCGACAGCGGGCGGATTCGTTTCGAGCCGGATCAGGTGCTGGATGAAAGCAGAGTTATCGCCGTCAACAGCAATGCGACACAAACCAGTACGGTTGCCGAGATTATGACGGGTATCGATAAAAACGAGCCCAGGCCCGAACCGCCGGAGGTTAGTGAGGGCGAGGAACAGGGTAGTGTCGTCATCATCCCGAAAGAGCGCACTGACAAACTGGATGTTTCATATACGGATGAGGCCACTGGTGCCAGGAAAAACATCTCGGTCAGCAAGGTTAATGGTAGTTGGAAACTGGATGGTGACCCAATCGAAGGTATCACGGTAGATGCTGAAAGTGGCAAGACTACGCTGGCGGCGAAAGTCGTGCAGGACGGCAGCACCGTATCAATCTCGGCCACCAGTATTCACTCGGTCTATGCCAGAGATATGGATTTCATCGCTGGCAATAATCCGCCACCGGTGCTTGCCGATCCGGAACAACCGCTTTTGGAGAAAGGGACGGATGCCGAGAAAGGTGCCGTTACCATCAAACCGCAGGGTAATACCGACAAGGTCGTGATTACCTTTAAGGATGAAGAAGGCGCCGAGCACACCATCACCGTCAGCAAGGACGGCGAAGGCAAGTGGACGGCGGCGGGCGTGCCGGACAACCAGGACATCAGCGTGGATGAAACCAGCGGTGCGGTCAAACTGCCGCCGGATGCGGTGGGAGATGAAACGGAAGTCAGGGCAACCGCGTCCAACGGCAGTAATCCGAATACGGCGAGTAACCAGATCATCAGCGATGTGGACGCTGCGGCGGCAAATCATGCGCCGACGGTGGAAGTGACGGTGACCCTGCATCCGCAGCAAGGTCAAGCGACTGAAGGGCAGCAAGTAGCCACCAGCAAGGGGGCGGATGCCGATAATGATCCGCTAATCTACAGCCTGACGCCGGGCAGCGATCCGGCCGGCTACTACACGATTGACCCGCAGACGGGCACGGTGAGCCTGAGCAAGGCCGGGGCGGATCATGTCAATGCAGGCAACGATCTGCCCGAGGTATCCGTGACCGTGAGCGACGGCAAAGACAGCACAAGCGCAAGCGGTGCAGTTGACAAGACGATTGATACCCCGAACAACGAGGGTGTGGTTAGCATCACGGGCGAAGGCAAGGTAGGCAGCGAACTGACTGCTACCGTGACCGATGGCGACAATTTTGAGGAAGCCAACGTGCAGTACCAGTGGCTGCGTGACGGTCAGCCGATTGCCCAGGCCAATGGCAAGACCTATACCCTCACCAATGATGACGCCGGGCACAAAATCACCGTGCGGGCGACGTATAAGGACAACGCCGGACACGATGAAACCCCGCTCAGTGCGGCTCTGGATGTCGCCAGCGACACGCCGACCCCGCCGCAGCCTTCGTTCACGCAACCGACCCTGACCAAGGGCGAAGGTGCCGAACAGGGTGGGGTAACCATCACCCCGCCGGATGAAGCGACTTATCTGCGCGTGGATTACGAGGGTAACGGACAAACGAGAAGCCTGGTTCTCACCCGTGCCGACGCGTCCGGCCAGTGGCAGGTGCAGGACGGCACGCAAAAACCGGGCGGCGTCGAGTTCGATGCCGCCAGCGGCATCATTAAAGTTGCCCCAGCAGCGGTGGATGACAACACCACCCTGAGTGCCATTGCCGGTAAAGGCACCGCGTACAGTCCCCGTGTATCCATCACGACCGACCCCGACAGCGGCACACCGCAGCCGGTTGAAGCCGAGCTGACGCTTTCCGGCGACGGTAACGTGGTCGAAGGTGAAAGCGCCGCTTACACCCTGACGCTCAACAAGGCGGCAGACAGCGACGTGACCGTGACCGTGACCATCAAGCATGGCACGACGGATGATGGCAACGTCAAGGCGGAAACCCGCACCATCACCATCCCGAAAGGAGAAACCAGCCACAACTTTGAGGTGGCGGCGCTTGACAACGACAGCTATCAGCCGAGCCGTACGTTCAGTGTCAGCGTGGACAGCGTAAGCGGTGCCGCCAACAAGGCGGATACCGTAGAAACGACCATCGCCGATAATGATCCGCCGCCCGCGCCGACCCTGGCCGCAGGCAGCGAGAACGGCAGTGTGGTAGTCACCCCGCAGGCGGACAGCGGCATCAAGAAGCTGGTTGTTACTTACCGCGATAGCAATGATGCCGAGCAGACCCTGACAGTGACCCGCGACGACAGCGGCAAATGGGCGAGTGCCGACCTGCCGCGCGACAACATTAGCCTGGATGAAAACAGCGGTGTTGTTACCCTCGGCGGTGCGGCGCTGAAAGACGGCAGCCCCGTCAACGCGCACAACGATTCCGAATACGCTGAAGGTACGGGTGCCACGCTCAATGCAGGCTATGACAACGGTCAGACGCCGGTGAACCAGCCGGGCAGCGTTGCCATCAGTGGCGAGGCGAAAGTCGGCAGCGAGCTGACGGCAACCGTGACCGATGGCGACAACTACGACGAAGCAGGTGTGCGGTATCAATGGCTGCGCGACGGGCAACCGATCGACAAGGCGACGGGCAAGACCTACACGCTCACCAACGATGACGCCGGGCACAAGATCAGCGTCCACGTCGAATACACCGACAATATAGGTACTGCGGAAAAACCGACCAGCGATGGGCAGGATGTTCCCGTTCCGGCAAGTGAAAACCATGCGCCGAGCGATATTACGCTGGATACGGTCCGCGTCAGCGAAGGCAAGGGTGGGGAGGCAGTCGGCAAGCTGACCACGACTGATCAGGATACGGCAGATACGCATACCTACACGGTAAGCGACAGCCGCTTCGAGGTAACAGCCGACGGTACCTTGAAACTGAAAGCCGGTGAGTATCTCAACCATGCCAACGAGCAGACCGTCACGCTGCAAGTGACGACGACCGACAATCATGGAGCCGCGTTTACCAAAGACATTACCCTGGAAGTGGTGGATGATCCGAACTTCCCGGCGACTTCGGCGAATAAAGCGGGAAATGTGTACATCAATACCCAATCGGGCTTTCCGGCAGTGGGGGAAAGCATCCTGGCTGTCATTGGTGATGGCGACGGTGTCCGGGCAAACACAGCCAGATTCACCTGGTATATAGCCGGGAAAGAAGTCGGTCAGGGCGAAAGATATACGGTTAAACCCGAAGACAACGGCAAACGCATTACGGTACAGGCGGACTATATTGATGAAGTCGGTCATATCGAACATGCGGAAAGCCGCTCGACAGCGCTGGTAGGCGGTAAGGAAATTCCTCAGCCAAATCATGCGCCGACCGATATTGCCCTGGATGTCACCCAGATTATCGAAGGCAAAGACGGCGTGGCAGTCGGCAAACTGACCACGACCGATGAAGACAAGGGCGATACACATACCTACACGGTAAGCGACAATCGCTTTGAAGTTGTTGACGGTACGTTGAAGCTGAAAGCCGGTGAGAAACTCGACTTTGCCCAAGAGCCGACGGTCAAACTGACGGTGACGACCGACGACGGTCACGGCGGTACGTTCAGCAAGGAATTCACCCTGCAAGTGCAGGATGATCCGGACTATCCGGCACCGCAACCGCCGCAAAACCATGCCCCGACAGACATCAGTCTGGATGCTGCCCAAGTAATGGAAGGCAAAGACGGCGTGGCAGTCGGCAAACTGGCCACGACCGATGAAGACAAGGGCGATACACATACCTACACGGTAAGCGACAGCCGCTTCGAGGTCGTTGACGGTACGCTGAAACTGAAAACCGGTGAGAAACTCGACTTTGCCCAAGAGCCGACAGTCAAACTGACGGTGACGACCGACGACGGTCACGGCGGTACGTTCAGCAAGGAATTCACCCTGCAAGTGCAGGATGATCCAAATTATCCGGCAGTGGTGGATAACGGCAGTGTCACCATCAGCGGTACGGCAAAAGTCGGTGAGACGCTGACGGCTACTGTGGTTGATCCTGACGGTGTTGCCGAAGATGCCATCCGCTATCAGTGGCTGGCAAATGGTCAGCCGATCACCGGAGCAACCGGCAAAACCTACACCCTGCGTCCTGGCGATGTGGGCAAGAGTATTACCGTCAAGGCGGAATATGATGACAATATCCAACATCATGAAAATCCGGGCAGCGAAGCCACAGGCAAGGTTCAGGGGGATGGCGTTGACCCCACGGTCGGCTTGGTAGGGCCGAGCGAAGTTCCGGAAGGCGGACGGGCCACCTTTACGGCGGTGCTGGATAAGGCGACAGATCATGATGTGACGGTTTCCCTTGGGTTGCACCATTACATGAATGGTGCCGAGCAGGGAACCATTCGCCTGAATGATAAACAGGTCACTATTCCTGCCGGAGATACCCGGGCAACCTTCACTGCATTCGTCAATGATAACAACGAAGTCAACGACAGACCGGGGCACCCTTCTACCGGGCGCTTCAGCATTGAAATGACCGGCGCATCCGGAGCAACGATTAACGATGCTGCCAAACTGGTCAAGGCGCAAGTCATTGATGATGAGCCTGCATTGCCAAGTCTTACCCTCAGTACCGACCAGCCATCTTTGAAAGAAGGCGACACCGCAACCTATACGGTTACCCTGAGCAAGGCGACTGATCATCCGGTCAGTGTTGATATTGATTTTGTTCCTTCCGCCTTGGGTATAGAAGTGAAAAACGCCGCCGAGGATGACGTGACGCTGAGCACAAAACGCGTCACCATCCCGGCGGGAGAAACCCGGGCCACCTTTACGGTTACCGCCAATGCCGACAGTGCAGCGGAAGGCGTGGAAGGCTTCTCCATCACACTGAAAAATCCGGAAGGTGCCACGCTTGAGTATGCCCCAAGAGATTCCGCAGCCCAGAACGACACGGTGTACAGCACCATTGCCGATAGTGACGGTGAAGCGGTTGTTTCCCTGGTCGGCAGAGATGCCGTCGTACGCGAAGGCGAGGGTATCAGCTACAAGCTGCAGATGAACAAGGCGGTAGATCACGATGTCAGCGTGACCGTTGAGTTTGCCGGAAGTGAGTATGCGGCCTTTAATGAAGGCAACCAGCAGACGTACGTTATTCGCAAAGGAGAAACCAGCGTTGATTTTACGCTGACGACTCGCGATGACAATGTGGTGCAGAGCTATCACGCCGGACCACAAGTTGCCATCAAAAGCGCCGAAGGCGCAAGGCCGATTACTGATGTGCGCTACAACGTGGGCATCCTCGACAACGACCCGCCGGCAGCACCGACGATGGTGCGGAATGAAAAAACGGGCGATGTCAGCATTACCTCCGGCATGGATCTGAGCAATCCGGCGAACAAATACACCATGAACGAGCTAACCTTCATGGAAGTCCGCTTCACTGATCCGTCAGGCCAGGCATACAAACTGATTGCACAGAAGAGTATCCATGCCGCAGGAACGGAATGGGCCTTTGCCGACAGCCATCAAGTATCGTCGGCAAGCGGCATTACCCTGGATGCGCAAACCGGCACTGTGACCATCCCGGCGCATATGCTGCAAACAGGCAGCGAGGTTACCGCGCAGAACTTCAACGATGCCTACGGCAGCGCCAGCAGTAAAGCGGTCACCGTGAAAGCCGGTGAAGTGCCGCAGGCACCGCATCTCGCGCCGGAACAGCCGGCCGTCGAGTACAGCCCTCTCGCCGATGAGGCGCAGGACGCCAGCCACGACGGGCAGCATGATGCGGATAGCAGCGACACACACGAGCACGCCATGCATACCGTTCAGGAGACGGTGCACCTCGATCCGGGTATCAACGAAGCGGATTACAGCCAGCTGGTCAATATGGAAGGCGAGGCCGTCCTCAACTACCTCGGTCAGCACAGCGCGGAAATCCTCGCCGGGGCAACCGATAGCGGCAGCCCGCAAATCTCGCACGGCGGAGATGGCGATGATGTCTTTGTTGCCGCCCATGGTTCGCACCAGTTCAGCGGTGGCAAAGGCGCGGATACCTTCGCCTTCCTCTTTGACGGCAACGACGGACAGGGAGACAAAATCCTTGACTTCAATCCGGCGGAAGGGGACCGCATCGTCTTTGCAGGCGAACACCTCAGTGGCGCCAAACTGACGCTGGAAGACCACGGTGACAGCCAGCGCCTGAGCATCAGCGACAGCGAAGGCCACACCCAGACGGTGGATATCGTCGGCGCCAACGGCAAACTGAGCGAAAAAGACATCCTCACGCATGTCAAAGTCATGACGCCGCAGGGTTACGATGAACCTGCTTACAGCAGCAATTACAACCCGCATCTGGACGATGACCATAGTCACAACAACTTCTGACCACCAACCACAGCCGCCCGCTTGCGGGCGGCTTCAACTGCGCGCTTGCCATGGGAAAACCGTGGCAAGCGCTTTTTGATACCAATCAGGTCATAATAGCGGGACGATGCAATACCAATCCCGGGAAATCATCTGAGCGCGTTTCGGCGCGCCACCTTCCCGGCTTACAACCGGGATTGGTAAAGCCTTCCCACCAACACACAAGGAACACAACATGGCACAACAAGTCAACCTCACCATCAAGGACACCGGCGGCCGCGTTATCGGCGCATACACCATCAATGGCGGCGGTGCGCCGCTGCAAATCGACGCGGTAAACAACGTTTACTACGAATTTGCCGAAGCGG
>ERZ772766.17-NODE-17-length-123477-cov-12.868500_pt1 | contig 123477 bp, 106 predicted proteins | sample MGYA00511379_ERZ772766 | MGnify/ENA primary metagenome ERZ772766 (study PRJEB29015, sample SAMEA2737895) | human oral metagenome | biome: human oral; feature: human-associated habitat; material: dental | place: China | collected 2116 ... | reverse complement strand
CCCGTGGTCGCAAGGCTCTCTCCGGTGCGACAACCCCGGGTCCGCTGCCCGGAGCCACCTGTTCACCTGGCTTCGTGATCCCCCACAAGGGCCTGACCGGGTGGTTCGAAGGCCTCCTCGATGAATGGGTCGACCAGTCCGTGGTAGGTCTCCGGGGCGTCCCGCCGCACGCAGTGGCCGACACCGTCGATCAACACCAGGCGCACCAGCGGGTTGGTCACCTCGGAGGGGTCCGGGGCCATGTCACCGTGGCGGGGCGCCAGGTACAGCGCCGGTATCGTCAGCTGGTTGATCGCGCTGACGAGGTCGGCCTCGCCGAGATAGGTACCCTCGCGGATGAAGCGGCGGTCGACCTGCTCCTTGCACCTCGCCCACTCTTCGATCTCGGCATCACTCCATGAGGTCTCGCGCCGCATCCGTTCCCGCTCGGCCGCGCCGCCATCGGCGACGAACGCGTCCAGGAACCGCTCCTGGTGCTCCACGAACCAAGGGGCCGGCCCCCAGTGCCCGGTGGGACGCGCGATGTCCTCCAGGACCAGTGCCCGAACCAGGTCGGGCCGGGCCACGCCCACTCGCAGCGACATGAGCCCTCCCAGGCTGTGCGCCACGACGACCGGTGGCTCTGGAAGCGAGGAGATCACCCGCTCAAGGTCTTCCTGCAGGGTCTGCGGTGCCCGGGCCAGGGAGTGGTCGTCCCACCGTGGGGACATCCCGTGCCCCCGCAGGTCCACTGCGAGAACGTGATACCGGGAGGACCAGCGGGCCACCGCGTCGGGCCAGGCGGCGGCCGATTCCGTCAGGCCGTGGACCAGAAGCAGGGTTGGAGTCGTGGGATTCCCCCACTCGCGCAGTGCAAGCATCGTCACCTCGGTGACTGTAACACCGGGGTGTTCGGAAGCGTCGTGGTGGAGGGGCTGTGCCCAGGATTCTTGGTGCTCGATCGGGGTGGCACAATCCTGTGGAACGGGCGGTTCCGCCGGGTGGGGTGGCTTCTGCGCGGAGGGTGTCCGACCTTGTCAGGCTGGCCTTCCTAACGTGTGGATGGGTTTCCTTGGGGATGGACATAATGTTGAAGGCATGAGTACCGAGACCGTGAACACCCCGCATGTGACCCTGTCCTTCACCGCATCCGCTGCGCTGCGCGACAGCTTCCAGCGCGTTCTGGTGAACCTCATCGCCCTCGAGCTGGTCGGCAAGCAGGCCCACTGGAACATCGTCGGCCCGAACTTCCGTGACCTCCACCTGAACCTCGACGAGGTCGTGGGCATCGCCCGCACGGGTTCCGACGAGGTCGCCGAGCGGATGCGCGCCGTAAACGCCACCCCCGACGGTCGTCCTGCGACCGTCGCCGCCTCCGCCACCGTGCCCGTCGCTCCCGAGGGTGAGGTTCTCACCACCGATGCCGTCGCCTACATCGTCTCCGCGATCGAGGCAGTCGTCGCGACCCTGCGCGACGTGCACGACATCATCGACGGGGAGGATCCCTCCTCCTCCGGCATCATCGAGGACCTCACCGTCCAGCTCGAGCAGCAGGCGTGGTTCCTCTCCGCGGAGATCCGCAAGCCCGTCCGCTGAGCCCGGCCAGGCTCTCCGCGACCCCCGGCATGTCCGGGGGTCGCTTTCTGTTTCCCCGCGGCGTCGTCCTTTTTGTCCACGCACACCCTCACTCTGGCGTATAGCTTAGGTTTGCCTTACCATGGCTGGGCCATTCCCGAGATGAACGGAGCCCACGTGCTTTCCAGAAGGACCTTCGTCGCGATGCTCGCCGCGACCGCAACCGTTGGCATCGCCGCCTGCTCCAGCAATTCGACGCCCCAGGGCACCCCCCCGGCCTCAGGAAACGGTGGTTCCTCCCCCGCCGCCGGGGACGCCTTCCCCATCACCATCAAGCACGCCCTCGGTGAAGCCGTCATCGAGAAGAAACCTGAACGCATCGCAACACTCGGGTGGGCCAACCACGAGGTGCCGCTGGCCCTCGGCGTGGTGCCCGTCGGCATGAGCAAGGCCAACTGGGGTGACGAGGACGGCGACGGCCTGCTGCCCTGGGTCAAGGAGAAACTCGACGCCCTGGGCGGCCAGACCCCCGTCCTGTTCGACGACACAGACGGCGTCCCCTTCGAGGCCGTCTCCAACACCAAACCCGACGTGATTCTCGCCTCCTATTCCGGCATCACCGCGGAGGACTACGCGACCCTCAGCCAGGTCGCGCCCGTCGTCGCCTACCCCGAGGCAGCGTGGATCACCACCATGGACCAGATGATCGAGCTGAACTCCCAGGCCATGGGCATGGCCGCCCAAGGCAAGGCGCTGATCGCGGACCTGGACAAGCGGGTCGCCGCGGCCATGGAGCAGCACGCCGGTCTCAAGGGCAAGAAGGTGCTGTTCTCCTTCCTCAACGCCAGTGATCTGTCCAAGGTCGGCTTCTACACCACCCACGACCCGCGGGCCGGGTTCCTCGTCAAGGCCGGGCTGGGAACCCCGGAGATCGTCGAGAAGGAATCCGCGGCTTCCAAGGCGTTCTGGAAGGACATGTCCTCGGAGAAACCGGAGCTGTTCAACGACGTCGACATCCTCCTGACCTACGGGCCCGCGGACCCGACACCGCTGAAGGAGGCCATCAAAGCCGACGCGCTGCTCTCCCGCATCCCTGCGATCGCCAAGGACCACGTGGTCTTCCTCGGGCAGGACGCCCTCTCGGCCTCCGCGAACCCGTCGCCGCTGTCCATTCCGTGGGGCATAGAGAAATACGTCGCGAAACTGGCCGAAGGTCTCGAGTGACCGCTGACGGGGTTCTGACCCAGCCGGATGTCGAAGTCATCAAACGCTCGGCCGGACGCCGTCTGCTGTGGCTGGCGGTCCTGGTAGTGGTCCTGCTGGTGATCGTGGTGGCCTCTGTGATCTTCGGGGTGCGGGCCGTGTCCCTGGACGATGCCTTGGCCGCGCTGTCCGGTGGAACCGCGACGGCCGAACAGGCCGCCGCGGCCGGTCGCCTGCCCCGCACGGTGCTGGGGCTGCTGGCCGGGATGTCCCTGGCAATCGCGGGTGGCGCCATGCAGGCCGTCACCCGTAACCCGCTGGCCGATCCCGGCATCTTCGGGGTGCTGTCGGGGGCCTCCCTCGCGGTGGTGATCGGTCTGGCCTTCCTCGACCTCTCCCACCCCTACGCGCAGCTGTTGATCGCGGTGCTCGGGGCCGGTGTGGCGGCTGGGTTCGTCTACGGCGTCGGGTCGCTGGGACGCGGCGGCGCGACCCCGCTGAAGTTGGCCCTGGCCGGTGCCGCGACATCCGCGGCGTGCTCGTCGCTGGTCTCGGCGATCCTGCTGCCCCGGGTGCGGGTGATGGACTCGTTCCGGTTCTGGCAGATCGGTGGGATCGGCGGCGCCACCTGGGACCGGGTGGGACTGGTGGCCCCGTTCCTGATGGCAGGCGCCCTGATCTGCCTGTTCTCGGCGCGCGGCATGAACTCCTTGGCGCTCGGCGACGACGTCGCCACCGGACTGGGTGAGAACGTGATGCGCACCCGGCTGGTCGCGTCCATCGGCGCGGTGATCCTGTGCGGGGTGACGACGGCGGTGTGCGGGCCGATCGCGTTCGTCGGGTTGATCGTGCCGCACCTCTGCCGGCTCCTCGTCGGCACCGACCACCGCTGGATGCTGCCCTTCGCGGGCCTGGCGGGTGCGTGTCTGCTGCTCGCCGCCGACACCCTGGGGCGGGTCGTCACCCCCAACTCCGAGATCGACGTCGGCATCATCACCCCGTTCCTCGGGGCCCCGTTCTTCATCTGGATAGTCCGACGCCAGAAGGTGCGTGAACTATGAGCGCTGCTGCCATCCCCGACGTCAAGGCTCTGCGCGTCGCGCGCTCCCGCCGCATCCGGGCCCAGGCCCTGGTAGTCCTCGTGCTGGCGTTCTTGGTAGTGGGTTTGTGGGCCGCGTCGCTGATGTTCGGTGAAAGCTTCTACGGACCCTCCGAGGTGTGGAGGGTCATCGCGGGTGAGCGGGTGCCGGGTGCCAGTTTCACCGTCGGTACGCTGCGGCTGCCGCGCGCTACCCTCGCCGTGCTGGCCGGACTGGCCTTCGGGTCTGCTGGCGTGACCTTCCAGACCCTGCTGCGCAACCAGCTGGCCTCCCCTGATGTCATCGGCATCTCCGCGGGGGCCAGTGCCGCCGGGGTGATCGGCATCGTGATCCTGGGGTTGAACGAGACCACCGTCTCCCTGCTCGCTCTTGCCGCCGCGATCGGTACCGCCGTGGCAATCTACGCCCTCAGCTACAAGGGCGGTTTCGCGGGAACCCGGCTGATCCTGATCGGCATCGGTGTTTCGTCGATGCTGGGGGCGGTGGTCACCTACACTCTCGCGCAGGCATCCGCGTGGGACCTGCAGGTCGCGACCCGCTGGCTGACCGGATCGCTCAACAGCGCGGGGTGGCCGAGGGTGGCGCCGCTTGCCGCCACCTGCGCGGTGATCCTGCCGTCGATGTGGGTGAACTCCAGCAAGCTGGCAGCGATGCGTTTCGGCGACGACACCGCCTCCGGGTTGGGCGTGAAGGTGTTCTCCTTGCGGGTCTGGGCCATCGTCGCGGCCGTCACCCTCGTGGCCGTCGCGACCGCCTCCTGCGGGCCGATAGCGTTCGTCGCGTTCATGTCCGGGCCGATAGCGGCGCGGATCAGCCGCTCCGCCTCCTCCCTGGTGCTGCCGGCCTCCCTGGTCGGCGCGATCCTGGTGCTGGCCTCCGACCTGATCGGTCAGTTCGCCTTCGGCGCCCGCTATCCCGTCGGCATCATCACTGGTGCTCTCGGCGCCCCGTTCCTCGTCTACCTCCTCATCCGCTCCAACCGGCAGCGCCGGAACTGACCCCCGGAGACCCAGTGACCGCGAACCATTCCCTCACAGCCGTCGGACTCGGGCTCGCCTACGGCGACCGCACTGTCATCGACAACCTCGACCTGACCGTCAAACCCGGGGCCATCACCTCCATCGTCGGCGCCAACGGATGCGGCAAGTCCACGTTGCTGCGTTCCCTCGCCCGGCTGCTGCAACCCAGGCACGGACAGGTGCTCCTCGACGGCAAATCCCTCCACGAACAGCCGACCAAGGAGATCGCGAAGGTCCTGGGCCTGCTGCCGCAGTCGCCGACCGCCCCGGAGGGCATCGTCGTCGCCGACCTCGTGGGTCGCGGACGCCACCCCCACCAGGGGATGCTCGGGAGGTGGAGCCCCCGCGACTACGAGGTGGTGGCGGAATCCCTCGCCGCCACCGACACCACCGAGCTGGCCGACCGTCCCGTCGACGAGTTGTCGGGCGGTCAACGGCAGCGCGTGTGGATCGCGATGGCGTTGGCGCAGGAAACCGACGTCCTGCTGCTGGATGAACCCACCACTTACCTCGACGTCGCGAACCAGCTCGAGGTGCTCGACCTGCTGATCGACCTCAACGCCAGGAGGGGAACCACGGTCGTGATGGTGCTGCACGACCTCGGGCTGGCGGCCCGCTACTCCGACGAGCTCATTGCGATGCGCTCCGGAAGCATCCTGGCGCAGGGCACCCCGTCGGATGTGGTGACGGAGGAGACGGTCAGGGAGGTGTTCGGGATCTCCTCGAAGGTGGTGCCGGACCCCGTCTCCGGGGCGCCGCTGGTGATGCCCATCGGCCGGCACCGGGTGAAGGGGGAGTGACGCGGGCAGCTTCGCAGGTCGTCGTCCCGTCGTCTGGTTCGCCTGCCTTGCCGCCGCTCGCCTGTCCTGGCCCGGGTTCGCTTGCCTTGTGGTCGTCTGCTTGCACTACAGCGCTGGTGAATGACGTGTAGGCAGGCGAAAGGGGAAATGTGAAGCCTCTTGATGCGAGAAAGTATCTCCTGAGGTGATCGCTAGCATTTCTGTTGGGAGGTGTAAGCGTGTCCACCATCACGATCCGAGGCCTCAGCGACGAGGTGCGCGATGAGTTGAAAGGTTTGGCGGCTTTGAACAATCGCTCCGTGGAAGCCGAGGCGCGTGAGGCTCTCACCAGGCACACTCTCGCCAACTCCGTTCGGGCGCGGGCCGGCGTCTCCGCGATGCGGGTGGTCCGGTGCTCACGGATGACGACCTTTACGACGAGACGGGTGCGCCCAGGTGATCCTCGACACCTCGGCCATCAGGGACCCGTCTGGTCCTGAAGCTCCTTGAAGCTGCGGTGGGCCAGTTCGTCCAGGAACGCCGCCCCGTTCTCGACGCTGCCGACGTAGTGACCGAACAGTTCCATGTTGATGCAGCCAAACAGTTCGGTCCAGCCCCGCAGGACGATGAGGATCAGCTCGTCGGGAACATCGCCGGGCATTCCCTGCTCACTGATCCAGTGACGCACCCTCGCGAGGTCCTCCCGCAGTGCCGGGGCCGGTTCCGGTGAGTCCGGCGGCGGCGTCGTCCCCGCCTGCGACCTCATGTCCGAGGCGATCCGGGCCAGCAGGATCGAGATCCGGGACGCGGCCGGGATGGTCTCCGGCGGGGCCTGGTAGCCGGGCACCGGGGTGCCGTAGATGAGGCCGTACTCGTTGCGGTGCTCCAGCGCCCAGGTGCGGGTGGCGCGCCACAGCGCCACCCAGCGACCCTCGTGGTCTCCGCGCGGGATCCTGCCCTCGGCCTCCTCGACGGACCGTCCCAGCGACTCGTAGGCGTCGACTATCAACAGGGTCAGGAGATCGTCGCGGCTCTTCACGTAGCGGTACAGGGCGCCGGGGGTGACCTCGAGGTCGCGCGCCAGGGCCCGCATGCCCAGCCCGGAGGCTCCCTGCTCGACGAGGTGCCGGTGTGCGACCTCTAGCAGTCGCCGCGTGAAGGCGTCGCGGGCCTGGCGGCGTGGGGTGGGGGTCATGGTCCCAGTCTCGCACGACACGAAGAACAAAACCGTGAACGCTGTTTACAAAATAGCGTGAACGGTGTTTACTGTTCTTGGGGGGCGACAGAATCGGAGGAGACATGGAACACATCACCGTCATCGGAGCAGGACCGCTCGGCAGGGCCGCGACGCGCTCGCTCGTGGAGGCCGGGCACCGGGTCACGGTCGCCACCCGCAGCGGCACACGGCTGCCCGGAGCGCAGGCCGCCAGGGCCGACGTCGTCACGGGCGACGGCCTGGATGCGCTCGCTCCCGGGGCCGCGATCGTCGCCTGCTGCGGCATCACCTACACGATCGCCGGGTGGCGCCGCGACTGGCCCCTCGCCATCGACAACCTCATCAAGACGGCGGAGCGGCAGGACGCGACCCTCGTGGTCACGGGGAACTACTACTCCTACGCGCGCGGCCGGATGCCGATGCGCGCCACCGATCCCCTCGACCACCCGCCGTCGGCACTGGGTGAGGTCCGGGCCGAGGTGTCCCGCAGACTGTTCGCCGCCCACGAACAGGGGCGCATCCGCGCGGTCGAGGTGCGGGGGTCGTCCTACCTCGGGGCCGACGCGGGCCCGGGCGCCTACCTCGGGCCGCGGTTCGTGGATCCGCTGCTGGCCAAGGGGGCGACGAGCGTCCTCGGCGATCCCGACCTGCCCTACACCATGACCGCCATCCCCGACTTCGGGCGTCTGCTGGCCCGCGCCGCCACTGATCCGGAGATGCCCGGCCGGGCCTGGCACGTCCCCAGCGCCCCGGCGGTCAGCGTCCGCGAACTGGCCCGGATGTTGCTGCGAGCCGCCGGTCGCGACGACGAACCGAGGTTGCGCAGCATGCCGGCGTCGTTGCTGCGTGTGCTGGGCTGGTTCTCCCCGACGCTGAGGGCGGTGAGGGAGACCCTCCACCAGAACACCGAACCCTTCGTCGCCGACGACACCGACACCCGCGAACTGCTCGGTGAGACCCACACGCCGTTGGAGGAAACGGCGGCGGACATCGTTGCAGCCCGGGGTGGGAAAGCTGCTTGAGTCGGGCTGCTCGCGAGCGGGTGGGCCTGCTTGCCGGGTGCGGATGGTTTCGACTCGGGTCGCTCGTTCCCCGCGACCCGGCTCAGCCAGCTTCGGAAGGGAAGGGCGCTCACGTGCTGGCTCAATCGGCTGTGAGATCGAGGCGTCTACTGTGGGGGCATGACCGCACATGCCGTCACCCGTCACGAAATCTTCCAGACCAGCCTCATCTCCGCCCTCGCCCAAGGCGTCTACGAGGACGAGATGACCCTGGCCGAGCTCCTCGGTCACGGTTCCTTCGGTATCGGCACCTTCAACGGGCTCGACGGCGAGATGATCATCCTGGGCGGTGTCTGCTACCGGCTGCGCGGTGACGGGTCCGTGAGTGTGCCCGAGTTGACGGAACGCACCCCCTACGCCGTCGTGACCAATTTCGTGCCGAGCCTGAGCCGCTCCTTGACGGGTCCGATGACCCGGGAGGAGTTCTCCCGGGCCATCGATGCCTTCGTGCCGAGCTCGAACTACATGTACGCGCTGCGGGTGACCGGCCGATTCGCATGGGCAAGCGCACGCACGGTAACGAAACAGGACCGTCCCTACCGGCCCATGATCGAGGCCACCGACGGCGAGGAGATCGCCCGCCACGAGGACTTCAGCGGGACGATCGCCGGTTTCCGCACACCTTTGTACGAGTCGGGAATCTCGGTGGCAGGCTGCCACGCCCACATCGTCGACGACGACCGCACCTGGGGCGGGCACCTGGTGGATTTCGTCCTGGAGGAGGGCGAGGCCGAACTGTGCCTGGGCACCGACTTCCACATGCGTCTGCCGCTGACCGAGGAGTTCCGCACCGCCGACCTGTCGGAGGACATGACCGAGGAGATCCGCCGGGTAGAGCACCACTGAAACGTCGCCTCGCTTTTTCCCGAGGCGCGAGGCCGGACCACGGCCCGCTTCATGTGAGTTTGATGAAGGATTTCTGCAGGACGCGCTTGCCTTTTCGTGATGTGCCTGCGCTACAGCGCTGGCGTTCGACCGATGGGCTGGCTTTTGCGAGGACGGTGCGGTTCGAGGCGAGGATCAGGCCAGGTCGTCGTGCATCTTGTGAACCTTCTCCAGGGTCGTCTCCAGTCCGCTGGAGTGCATGTAGTCAGCGACGTACTTGGGGTTGTACTTCTCCAGTTCCGCTTCGCGGGTGACGATTTCCTGGTAGAGGGCGTCGCGTTCCTCTTCGGTGTTGTGGTATTCGGTGTGCAGGTAGGAGTGGGCCCGGCGGTCCAGGCTGCGGATTGCGCTGGCGACGAGACCCTTCCGGCTGAGCAGGGAGACCGCGACGGTGATCGTCAGGATGGTGAGGATCACGATCAGCGAGTCGATGTCACCGATGTCCCACACGTCGACGTGTTTCCCGCCGTTGATGAACGGCACGTTGTTCTCGTTGAGGGCGTGGAGGATCAGCTTGATGCCGATGAACCCGAGCACCGCGGTGAGCCCGTACTTGAGGTAGATCAGGCGGTCCAGGAGGTCGTCGATCAGGAAGTACAGTTGCCGCAACCCCATCATCGAGAACGCCGTCGCCGTGAACACCAGGTACACGTTGGTGGTGACGCCGTAGACGGCGGGAACGGAGTCCAGCGCGAACAGCAGGTCGGTGCCGCCGATGGCGATCATCACCAGCAGCATCGGGGTCAGCACCTTGCGGCCGTTCTCGATGGTGAACAGTTTGTCGCCGTCGTAGTGGTCGGTGGTGCGCAGGTACTTCTTCGCGATGCGGATGACGAAGTTGTCGGCGTCGCCGGACTCCCCATCCTCCGGGGCCAGCATCCGCCCGGCCGTGATCATCAGGACCAGACCGAAGATGTAGAAGGTCCAGCTCCACGCCTCCAGCATCGCCTTGCCGAGCGCGATGAACCCCGACCTCGTAAGCAGCGCGAAGACGATCCCGAACAGCAACGCCTTCTGCTGATCCTGCCTGGGCACGGCGAAGGACCCCATGATCACCAGGAAGACGAACAGGTTGTCGACGCTAAGCGCCTTCTCCAGCAGCCAGCCGTTGAAATACTGGGTGCCCATCTCGACGCCGCCGAAGATGGTCACCGCGACCCCGAAGAGGATGGCCAGACCCACGTAGATGATGGACCAGACGGTGGCTTCCTTGAGGGTGGGGGCGTGCGCCCTGCGGACGTGGGCGAAGAAATCGAAGGCAAGCAGGCCCGCTATGAGCAGCAGGGTCAGGACCCAGATCCAGAAAGGGACGGACAACCGGTTCACTCCTCGATAGAGATTCGAAGGGCAGTCGCGGGTCGATCCGGGAAAGCGATCTGGGCGACCTCATCAAGGGTACCCGTCTAGGCCGGGGGCAACAATCGTCATCCACTCCGTGCCGTGAACCTCCCGTCGGTTGTGATGGTGGGCCCCGGTAGTCTCGTGGCAGCGAAGTTGTGGAAGGGAGCCGACGTGACCATGAAGACCCCCCGAAGGGCTGTGTTGGCCGCCGTGACGGCCTCGGCGCTGCTGTTCACCGGGTGCTCCCCCGGCGGTTCCGGGCAGGAACGCGACACCCCACCCGACGGGGTGCCGGCCGCTGACGACGTGGTGGCGGGGCTCGCTGCGGGAATCCAGAAACTGGACCTCACAGGCGTGGCGCTGTCCACCCCGCCGGCCGACGCCACCACTGAGCTGAAGACCATCTTCGCGGGCATGGATGACATCACGCCGACGGTGGAACCTGCGGGAATCCGCTACGCAGCCGACGGCAAAACCGCCACCGCGCACCTCAACTACACCTTCCCCGTCGGCCAGGAAGGTTGGAAGTACACCACCACCGTCCCCCTGGAGAACGCAGACGGCAGCTGGCAGGTGACGTGGTCGCCGACGGTGGTGCACGAGAAACTCTCCGCCACGACCCGCCTCAGGCACCAGCGCAGCTGGCCGAAACGCGCCGCCATCAACGACCGCGACGGGGTGGCGCTCGTCGAGGAACGCACCGTCTACCAGGTCGGCATCGACAAGTCGAAGTCCGAGGAGTCCACGTGGCAGGCGGCCGCCACGCAGCTGGCGCAGCTGCTCGGGGTCGACGCCGCCGAATACACCCAGAAGGTCCTGGCGGGCGGCCCCAAACAGTTCGTGGTGGCCAAGACCGTCTCCCAGGACCAGGTTCCCTCCACGGTCTCCAGCATCCCCGGGGCCTTCGTGAAGGAATCCACCGCCAGCGTCGCGCCGTCGGACACGTTCGCCGTCGGGCTGCTCGGCAGGGTCGGGAACCCGTCGAAGGAACAGGTGGAGAAGTCGGGCGGTGCCCTGATGACCTCGGACATGGTCGGGATCAGCGGCCTCCAGCAGCGCTACGACGAGCAGCTGCGTGGGGCGCCGAAGATCAACATCGACGTGGTGGGACGTTCAGGCCAGAACGTCGATCCCGTCTCGTTGTTCTCCCAGGAGGCCAGCGTCGGCAGCTCCATCCAGCTCTCGCTGGACCGCGCCATGCAGGAGAAGGCGGAATCGGTGCTGAACAGTCACGTCAGTTCCGGGATCGCGTCCCTGGTGGTGCTGGACGTCAAGGACGGTGGGGTGCTGGCCGCCGCCAACTCGAAGGGCGCGGGCGAATACCCCTACGCCACCTTCGGGAAGTACGCGCCCGGCTCGACGTTCAAGATCGTCTCGTCGCTGGCGCTGCTGCGCTCCGGCCTGCGCGCCGACTCGGTGGTGCAGTGCCCCGCCACCATGCAGATCGGCGACCACACGCTGAAGAACTACGACGGCTACCCGGCCGACAAGACCGGCAACATCACCCTCACCCAAGCGGTCGCGAACTCCTGCAACACCGCGTTCGGGACCAACGCTGACAAGGTTTCGCAGGAGAAACTGCAACAGGCCGCCGCCACCCTCGGGGTGGGCACCGACTACGACGCCGGGTTCGCCTCCAACTTCGGGAAGGTGCAGTCCGCCAACGCCCCGCTTGATCTCTCGCTCAGCATGATCGGGCAGGGCGGCATCGAGATGTCGCCACTGGGCATGGCGACGGTCTCGGCCAGCGTCGCCTCCGGTGAGACGCGCATCCCGTGGCTGGTGAAGGGACACGAGGCGAAGTCGACGGCAACGCCACTCAGCCCCGACGAGGCCTCGCAGCTCCAGACGCTGATGAAGGCCGTCGTCGCGGAGGGGTCGGGCAATGTCCTCCAGGGAGTCATGACCGGAGCCAAGACCGGTACCGCCGAGTTCGGCGACGCCGCCGCCGACACCGCCCACGCCTGGATGATCGCCTGGAACGACAAGTACGCGGTGGCGGCCTTCGTCCAGGACGGCCAGTCGGGTTCCGGGACGGCCGGGCCGATCATCAAAGCCATGTTCAGCTAGGTGTCCGGGGACCGGGGGTCGGGTTTTGGCTACCGGTTGCAGGGTGGTTTCGACTCGGGTCGCTCGTTCCTCGCGACCCGGCTCAACCAGCTTTGAGAGGGGGCTCGCGACCCGACTCAACCGGCTTCGTTCGAGAAGGGTCAGCCTGCGATGGTCAACGCCCGGGCCACGATGGCGGCGACGGCCAGCACCGCGACCAGACCCACCAGCGGCCACTGCCAAAGTCGCCGCTGCTCACGGGGAAGCCAGATCAGGGCGGCGGTGACGGCCAGGCCGCCGACCAGGCCGCCGAGGTGCCCCTGCCAGGAAATGAAGCTGGATCCCACGAAGGTGATGGCCACGTTCACGCCCAACCAGACGAGGATGGTGCGCACGTCGCCGTGGTGTTTCCAGGCGATCAGCAGCACCGCCCCCATCATCCCGAAGATCGCCCCGGAGGCACCCATGGTCGTGGTGTAGGGAGCGGAGAACCACACCACCGCCGCCGACCCGGTCAACGCCGAAACCAGGTAGAGCGCCAGGAACCGGGCGCGTCCCAGCACCGATTCGAGCTGCGGGCCGAGCACGTAGAGAGCCACCATGTTGAAGGCGATGTGGATGACGTCGAGGTGGGTGAAGGCGTTGGTCAGCACCTGCCACCAGGCCCCGGACGCGACGCCCTCTGTCCACGTCGCCCCGATGGCGGCGCACTGGGCAGGGGAATCCACCGTGAGGATGTAACGCTCCGTCGCGCAGAATCCCTGGGCCTGGATCGCAAGCATCCTGAACAGGGGGCTTTCCTCGCCTCCGGTCAGCAGAATGGCCAGCCAGATCACCGCATTGATCCCGACCAGCACCTGCGACGTCAGGGCGGGCCGGGTGCTGCGGGCGCCGCCGTAGGGCAGCTGCCCCTGACGGGTCTGCCTGCGACCCGCGGCGACGCAGTCTGGGCACTGGAATCCGACGGAACCCGCCACCATGCACCGCGGACAGATGGGACGGTGGCAGCGTTGGCAGACGATCCCCGTGGCCTGGTCGGGGTGCCGGTAGCAGACGCTCTCTAGCATGGCCGCAAGGCTACCCGCCGGGATCTTTGTCCCGTGCGATTCGTTTCGGAACAAGGTGGGGCCGGACCCGCCGAGTATCGTGTTTTCCCATGGGAGCAGGGCATTCGCATTCTCATTCAACGGAGGGGCTGGAACACGTCGGGGTGAACTGGACGGCACGCAACGTCCTGATCGGTTTCCTGGCGGTGCTCGGGGTGCTAACGGTGGCCGGGTTGATCTGGCTGTGGCCATCGGGACAGGACCTGTCGTCGAAGGTGAACAAGATCTACGACGCCCAGAACCTCACCCACGAGAGCGCCACAATCACCGACATCAAGGACGGTTGCGACACTCAGCAGGTGGGGCAGGCGAAATGTCTGACGGCGACGGTCACCATCAACACCGGCGAGGACGCGGGCAAATCGGTGGAGATCGCACTGCTCGGCCCGCAGGCGCAGTCCGGGTTGAAGCCCGGGGACGTGATGGAGGTGAATCGCATCAACGCCGGCGACGAACCCGTTTGGTCCTATTCATCGGCCAATCGCCTCCCGGTGCTGGGGGTGCTGGCCGCACTGTTCGTCGTCGTGGTGCTGGCGGTGGCGCGTTGGAAGGGATTGTTCGCGCTGCTGGGGCTCGGGTTCGCCGGGGCGGTGCTCGTCGGATTCATGCTGCCGGCGCTCATCACCGGCAAACCGGGTATCGCCGTGGCGCTGGTCGGGGGCACGGCGATCATGTTCGTGGTGCTCTACGTGGCGCACGGTGTCTCGATCCGGACGTCGACGGCCCTCGCCGGCACGCTGCTCGGGCTGGCGATCACGGTCGGGCTGGGAGCGCTGTCCGCGGAGTTCGCCCGGTTGTCGGGTTTCGCCGACGAGAACGAGTACGACCTGGCGCAGCTCCTGCCCGGGATGAACTTCCGGGAGCTGTTGATGGTGGGCATCATCGTCGGCGGGCTCGGTGTGCTCAACGACGTGACCATCACGCAGAGCTCGGCGGTGTGGGAGCTGCGTGCCGCGGCCCCGAAGATGAGTCGCGGGAAACTGTTCGCGGCCGGCATGCGGATCGGTCGCGACCACATCGCGTCCACCATCTACACCATCGTCTTCGCCTACGCGGGCGGTTCCATGGCGGTGCTGCTGCTGCTCTACTTCACCGACCGTCCCGCCACCGCCCTGCTGAACGCGGAAATGTTCGCGGGCGAGATCGTCCGTACCCTCGGCAGCGCCATCGGCCTGGTGCTGAGCGTCCCCATCACGACCGGCATCGCGGCCCTGACCGTCGCCTCCCCCGAACCGGAACCGCGGGGACGGCACGCTATGGGTGTCGATGTGGAGTGAGGGAAGGCCGGCTCCTCGCTCTTCAGGACAGCAGTCCGAGGGGAATGACCGCGACCCCGTCGTCGCGACGGTAGGCGTATTCGCCGGTGGTGACGACCACCTTGTCGACGAGGCGCCCGCCGATGCGATCGCCCAGCCAGTGGAGGTGCCGCACATCGGCATCGTCGGGGTCGCGGGTCAATTTGACCTCGATGGCCACCACCCTGCCCGCGGTGTTCTCGACGATGAGGTCGATCTCGTGGTCCCCGTTGCGGGTTCGCAGGTGCGATGTTCGCAGCCCGGTAGCCGTGGCACGTGCCCTCACGCACAAGGTGACCAAGGCCTCGAAGAGCTGCCCCAGGATCTCCCCCGAGCCCGGGGCACCGCTGAGCAGTTTCGCGGGGGTGACGTCGAGGAGACGGGCCGCCAGCGCCGGGTCGAGCAGCTGATGCTTTGGCCCGGTTTTGAGCCTGGCCAGCGGGGCCAGCGACGTGGTCCAGCCCGGGACGGGGTCGAGCACCCAGATCCGGGCGAGGAGGTCGCGGTAGGTCTGGGTTGCGGCGCGGCTGGGTTTGTCGGTCTCGCCGGCGGTTGCCGCCCCCAGGATTGCCGTGTAGGAGGCCGGCGTTGATGTTGCGGCGGCGTAGGCGGTGAGCCAGGCCATCAAGGCCTGGGGGCGCCGGACCAGCACCCCCTCCTCGGGAAGGTCGCGGTCGACGATGCGGGCGAGGTAGCTGTCGAGCTGGAGGCCCAGGGCGGCGGGACGGATGCCGCGCAGGCCGGGCAGCCCGGAGGCGCATATTTCCTCGGCGTAGTCGGGCAGTCTGAGCGGGCTGTGTCCCTCGATCGTCGCTTCGCGTTCCAGGAGCTTGGCGACATCGATTCCGCCCGGGGCGACACCGCGTTCGGTGAGCGACATCGGTCGCATGACGAGGGATGCGATGCGTCCCGCGCCGGAGTGGCTGGTGGTGCCCGGCCGTGGGGTGGCGCTGCCGGTGAGCAGGACGGCCAGGTCGCGGCGACGGTCCACCGCGCGACGGACGCGATCCCACACCGGTGGATAATGCTGCCATTCGTCGATGAGGACCGCTTCGTCGATGCCGAGCAGGGCATCCGTGTCGGCGCGCAGTGCTGACAGGGTGTGTGGGTCGTCGAGTTCAAGGACACGCTGCACGCGACGGCGTGCGGTCTCGGTCTTGCCAACTGCCTTGGCCCCCTCGATCGCGATGGCGGGCACGTCGGGGAAGACCTTGTCCAGGAGGTCATCCAAGGCCCTGCGCAAGTACTTCACAAGCCCTACCATACAAAACGCAGGATTCCTACTGGTCAAAACGCATGATTTCTACCAGTCAAAACGCCGAACCGTGGCAGGTCGGGACGAGCGGTGGAGATCCTCGTCCGCCGCGTCGTTGCGGGTTCGCAGGTGCGATGTCCGCAGCCCGGCGACCGTGGCACCTGCCCTCACGCACAAGCTGACCAGAGACTCGAAGATCCGTGGCGCAACGAGGCGATTGCACGACATCCCGAAGAACAAGTGCAGGTGCCAGTGAGGCTGCTGCACCCGAGTAATGGGTCCGCTGACGGATGAGGGTCCCGGGCTGGGCCGTCCTGTTCTGGAGCGTGGGTGGGTTCAGCGGCGACCGGGATTGGTGTCGAAGGGGCGACGCCATCTGAGCCCGGGGAAACGGGCAAATCCGGCGTCCGTGGTGATGAAGGTGGCGCCGACCTCGATGGCCATGGCCGCCAGAAATGCGTCGGGAATGACATTGCCCCGGGCCCCGAGTTCTCGGCAGAGGTTCTCGAAGATCCGCCAGTGCTCTCTTCCGGGGCGGATGCGGACCGCCGATGGGGCTGTCAGCACCGTCTGGCAGAAGTCCAGTGCCACGTCGGGAGGCGTCGGGTCACGAAAGACCCGGTGGTTCGTGACAATCCTGAGGAAACCGGACAGGATCTGCTCGGAGATCCCGAAGGGTTCGTCTCCCGACAAAGCGTCAGTGAGCCATGTTTTGTGCTCGTCGAATCGAGGGGATTCGGGCCGGTGCGCGTAGATGAAGAGATTGACATCAGCAAGCAGCACGGTCGCCATCCTCAAGGAGGACCGCGAGGGCTTCCTTGTCCTCAAGGTCGACGCCCGGTTGGAAGCCGCTACCGCCGAAGGTCGGCAGTGTGATTTTGTGGCGTGGCTGTGGTTGCTCTGCGAGCAGGACCTGCAGACTGTCAGAGATCACGTCGCTCAGAGTCTTCCCTTGGGAGGCTGCCCGTTCCTTGGCGCGACGCAGCAGTCCTTCGTCCAACGTGATCGTGGTGCGCATGGATGCATCATAACGTCTGTCATCTGCATCAAGATGCATGCCGGCTCGTCGCGTTGGTCTGCCCCTAAGCGGCGGGTGGTGTCGGGACAGGCCACCGGTGCCATGGATCACTCGCCTTCGCTCTTGGCCAGTTGTGCCCGCAGATCGTTGGTGGACATTCCCATCAGCGCCGCCACGGGCCGCAGCGTGATGTGCCCCTTACGGTGGGCGGCCAGCAGGTCGCGCAGCAGGAGGGCCGGGATGCGGGGTTGGGAGGCCTCGGCCACGCGGGCGGCGTAGTCCTGCTGCCTGCCCAAGGTCTCTATGACGCGATCCATCTCCACCGCCAGCAACCGGTTCCGTTCGGTCCCGTCGATCAGCTTCAGGTTCCCCAGCCGGTGGGCCAGCGCGGTTGGCGAGACCTGCAGTTCCCAGACGAGCTCCTCGAACCAGAGCGAGCCCCGGTGGACGCGATCCGCCAGGGCTGCCTCCGGCATCAGCAACTCCGCGGCGAACGCGTTGGCCCGCATCTCGCCCTCCCCGCCACGGGTGTAGACGTTCTCGTCGGTGTGGAGCTGCTGGTCGTCGCTGGCCGCCAGGTGCCCCAGCTCGTGGGCCAGGGTGAACCGCTGACGGGCGGGGACGGTGGAGGTGGCGGCCAGGATCAGCCGGGTCGAACCGGTTGCCGCCGCGAGCCCGTCGAGCTGTCCGAGGGGCTGGATGGCCACGTCGACGCCGAGGTCCGTCTCGATCAGCGCCGCCAGGTTGGCCGCCTGCTCCACAGGGGAGCGGAAGCTGCGGCGCAGCCGCTTGGCCAGTCCGATGCCCTGTAGGACCCAGCGGTTGCCCTTCAGGTCCCCGGCCTCGAAGCGGATCTGCTGGGGGAAACCGAAACCCTCCAGGGCGTCGCGCAGGTTCGTCAGCTCCCGGGCGCGGCTGAGCGCGGCACCGGCGCTGACCCCGTCCGCCCCAGTACGTGCAGCCGCGGCGAAACCGGCCTCGGCGCCCGTCAGTAGCCAGTCGACGGTGACGCCGCCCTGCTCCGCCACGAGCGCCAGCTCCAAGGACGTAAACCTCCTACTGCCCGCGAGGGATTTGGACAGCTTGGTCTTCTCAATGCCGACGCGGGCCCCGAACTCCATTTGGGTCAGGCCTGCTTCCTTGATCAACTGTCGCACCCGTTCCTCAACACCCATGGGAACGAGCCTAAAAGCAAGTTGCTCTAATCGCAACAAGTTGCGTTATACTCTACCGGTAGTACCGCAGCGACGGTAAGAAGATCGCCGCGATCCTGAAACGACACGTTCGGCGACGGGCAGGGCCCGCCGGGGGGTGACCCGTGGCCTGGGAGGGGGATAGGGTCGGGGTAGTCCAATACTCGAAGACGAGAGGCGACCACATGCGTCGAGTACTTGCGATGATGTCCGTCCTGGCCCTGGGGGCCGCGGTGCCATTGCAGAACGAGGCGGCAGCGGACGGGGGGACCGTGATCCACGTCTCGGTCAGCAGCGGCTCCGACTCTGGGGACGGCTCTGCCACCAGTCCTTACAAAACGATTTCAACTGCCCTGACGAAGGCCTCCGACGGCGACACGATCGAGCTCGCCGAGGGCGTCTACCAGGAGGGTGAGCTGATGGTCACCAAATCGGTCACCATCACCGCCGCCTCCGGGGCCAAGCCCGTGATCTCGGGTGCGAAGAGCCCCGACACGTGGAAGGACGCCGGCAACGGCACCTGGGCCACCGCCAACGACATGGTGCGGTTCTGCGACGTCTGCACCACCAACGCCGACCCGTCCGTCGAGGGCATGGCGGCCCATCCCGAACAGGTTTTCGTCGACGGCCAGCCCCTGACCCAGGTGGCGACGAGGGCCGAGGTCACCGCGTCCACCTTCTTCGTCGACGACCCCGACCCCGTGACCCTGAAGGATCCAAAGAACAACCGGGCCGGCTACAACGTCAAACCACACACCGGAACCTCCTACGTCATCGGCGTCAATCCCGCCGAACACAAGGTGGAGGTGGTCCAGCACTCGCGGGCCCTCACCGTCACGACGGACAAGGTCAGCCTCAAGAACCTCACGGTCGAGAAGTACGCGCCCGTGCAGGCCTGGGACTACAAGGACCCCCAGATCGGCACCCTGAGCGGCGGCGCCATGGTGCTGGCCGGCGGCCAGGGACTCAAGATCGAGAACTCGGCCTTCCGCTACGCATCGGCCGCCACCGCCCTGGCCATCACCGACGCCAAGGAGGCCACGATCAGCGGGAACACCATCGAGAACAACGGGGCCGTCGGGTTCGGGATCAACCGGTCCAGCAACGTCAACGTCGAGAAGAACCGGTGGACGTCGAACAACACGGCGGGCTTCAACACCACCTCCTGCGGCGCCTACTGCACCATCGGCGACACCAAGATCACGCACTCGGAGGGTATCCGCTACGCCTACAACACCGTCGACTACTCGAACGCCGGCACCGACGTCTCCAAGCCCGACACCTACAAGAATGACCAGCGGGCCGGGGTCTGGTTCGACGAGGGGGTCATAAACTCCCAGGTGATCGGCAACTACTTCGTCAACGTGCCGGTGGCGATCTTCAACGAGGTCTCCTCCAAGAACATGATCGCCTCCAACATCATCGAGGGCGCGGGCATCGGCATTCACGTCTCCGGATCGGACAACACCCAGATCTGGAACAACACCATCTCGCACGCGCTGACCAGCATCGCGATCCGGGAGGACTCGCGCTCCAAGGGCTGCAACGCCCGCAAGGAGGACGGCAGCTGCGCGGCCGAGGAGAAATGGAGCATCGAACACGGATTGTCGTGGGACACCACCGGCACCGAGGTGTTCAACAACATCCTCTCCTCCGAGCAGTCCAGCGCGCTGGCCGACGACAAGTGGCGCTATTCGGCGACGCTTCAGGTCGTGGGCGGCAAGAACGACGACGGCTCCGGCGCCTTCTACGCCAACGAAATGGTCGCGGGCATCGACCACAACGCCTACTACCGGGCACCCGCGCAACCGGAGGTACCGAACACCACCGTGATGTGGAACTGGGGACCGGACAGGTTGAAAGAATCCGTCAATGCGGAAACCCTCTCCGAGTTCACCAACAACGAACACGTGAAGGTCTCCGATCGTGAGGCCAACGGCCTGGACCTGCGCGGCACCCGCGAGGAGAACCCGCTCTTCGTGAGGGAAGCGGCGGATCCGACGGCGTGGAAGACCTCCGACTTCCACCCGAAGCCCGGCGGTCCCGCGGTCGCTTCGGGCCGGCCGCTGCCTGAGAACGTCGCGAAGGCCCTCGGAAGGCAGGCCGGGGTGGCCGTGGACCGCGGCGCCCTGTTCAACGCGGCCTGGCAGGACGGCGAACCGTCGGCCCCGCCGTCGTCGCCCACCCCAACCTCATCCGATACGCCGACACCGTCGCCCAGCGACCCCCGCGGCGGCAAGATGAAACCGGGGCTCCCGAGGACCGGGATCCCGGCCCGGACCGCCTGACGACGGACGGGAAACAGTGGAAAACGGGTGCCGACCAAAGGTCGGCACCCGTTTCATCTGATCTTTAGAAAAGCGCAGCGACCAGCCAGGTGGCGCCGATCAAATACAATGCGGCATAGACCAGGTGCAGCGGCAGGTTGAGTTTCGTGTAGAGGTCGATTTCTGGTTCCGTCAATTCTTTTCCGCTCGCCATTTTCTCCTCGACCTTCCCGAATCCCGTGACGACGTGTATCGTCAGGAAGATCGGGAGGATGGCCAGCGCGTAGACCTGCGCGGGCAGCGGATGGGTGGAGTGGTTCAGCAGCAGCGAGACTGCGGCGAACACCACTTGGAGCGCGAAACAGATTCGGTAGAGAGCCTTCGTGTTCGAGTCGGTGCGGAACGGCGCATAGCTTGCCTGGAGTTCCTTCACCCTGCCAGTTCTCAGCATGTAGGTGTAATAGGAGCCCAGCGTGATGACGTAGCTGGTCAGGTACCCGATCAGCACGGCACAGAGAATTGTGTTCGTCAGATACGTGAATTTTCCGATGAATTCCACGGCTTCATCCTAGGAGCCGTGTCAACAGGGTCCCGGGTCATTCCTCGTCATTCCTCGAAACCGAAGCGTTGCGCCAGGGCCGCGGCGTGGGCGAGCCAGTCGTCGCGGTCGACCGGGTCGCAGTCCGCGTAGCTGCGGGCCGACAGGTGGGACAGGCGGGCCAGGCCCGGGTGCCCCGGCTGGATGGCCAGGGCGTCGCGGAAACTGGTGGCGGCCCTGCGCCACATCGCCCGGTGCTCGGGATGCTCGGGCGATATCAGCTCGCCCAGGCGCGCCGACGTGGTGCCCAGGTCCCACAACGCCCGGAGACTGCCCGGGAGGGCCTCCGCGATGCTCTGCTGGATGGCCAGGGCCTCCAGGTAGTGCTCGGCGGCCCGGACGGGGTCGCTGAGGGCGGTGATCCCGCCGAGCTGGACGAGGGCGATGGCGAGGTCGCGAGCGGCCCTGATGTTCCCGGGATGGGCCGCCACGGCTGCCCGTCGCAGACCGAGGCATTCCTTGGACAGCGACAGCGCCTGCTCGGGGTCGGTGTGCTCCAGCAGGATCGTGACGTTGCTTAGAGCGGCGGCCAGGTCGTGTGCGGCCTGGAGATTCCCGGGCTGCGCCGCGGCGAGTTCCCGCAGGATCCCCAGCGCGCGCTGGTAGTACCCGAGGGCCTGCTCGGGATCGGTTCCGGACAGCAGGGTCGCGATGTCGTTGAGGGACGAGGCCAGGCCGTGCCGGAGCGAGAGATTGTGGGGCCAGGCGTCGGTGAGTTCCGTGTTCACGTCCAGGGAGCGCCGGTACAGGGCCAAGGCCTGCTCCGGATCGATGGGGGTCAGCATCTCCGCTACGTTGCGCAGCGCGATGCACAGGTCCAGGCGGATCCGTCCGCTGTCGTCGCGATAGTGCTCCGCCAGGAACTCGGTGATCTCCAGGGACTCCCGGTAGTGGGCGAGCGCCTGGGTGGGATCGGTGTCGCGCAGCATCCTGCTGATGTCGTTCAGGGCGACGGAGGTGTCCCGCTTGAGCTGCGGGTCGTCGGGGTGCTGTCCCGCGAGGTCCCGGGTGATCTCCAGGGCGCGCCGGTAGTGGGTCAGGGCCGTGGGCGGGTCGGTGGTGTGGAGGGCGTCGGCCAGCCTGGCGTTGGCCTCGGCCTCGGCCCGGGTGCCGGTGCCTGCCAGCTTGACGCAGGCGTCCAGCAGGATGGTCCTGAGCCGCGTGTCCTCGGGGGCGGCCAGCGCGACGCTCCGGAGGAACTGGGGAATCTGCGTCACCAAACCGGGGTTCGAACCCAGCGGCCGGGACAGGACGCCCAGCAGCGCGTCGACCTCCCACGGCTCGGGGAAACCCGCCTGATCCTCCGCGACCTGCTCGGCGCGGTCGATGACGTAGCGGTCGATCGTCGCGTCCTCGTCGGTCAGCAGCGGGGCGGCGGCCTCGGCGACCTCCTGACCGAGCGTCCCCGTCGCCCCGGGAGGATCGGCCCCGTCCCGGACGAGCCCCCGGACCTCGAGGAGGTGGCGGACCGCGGCCCGGGCGTCGTCGGTGAGGTCGGGGACGAGGCCCTCGACCCAGGGCCAGACCACCCGTCTCCCGGGCGTCGCGGCCGCGAGCAGCAGGACCCGGGATGCCCCGGGGGCGGTGCGTTCCAGCTCTTCGAGGACTGCTTTCAGGTCGAGCGGTGCTGGCATGGTTGGCTCCTGTCCGTTTCACCGCTAAGTCTGGTCGACCGGGGCGCAGAGGTCACCCCTCGTGGGAGAGTTGACCGCCGAAGCGTTTCTTGAGAGCGGGGCCGTCGCTGTCGGCGGACTTGAGCATGCCGATGGCGGCCCAGGTCAGCGTTTCCGCGGTCAGGTTCTTCACCATCAGGGTGTGCCGGAACTCCATGACCAGGGAGCCGTTGAGGTCTTCGAGGTACAGGTGTCCGAGCGCGTAGGAGTTGTCGAAGGCGACGAACTTCAGCAGGTCGGGGGTGAGCCTGAGGTCCCTCAGAACCGGGATCTCGATGGTGACGAACGAGGCGTCGTCCTCGGTGTTGACCCAGATGAAGGCCCGCGCCGACCCGTAACGCAGGGTGAAGGTGTTCTCGTCGGCCTTCTGCAGGTTGCTGTCGATCTTGAGCAGCAGGTTCTGCACCTTGAAGAGGGCGGCGGGGTCGGGTTTCATGGCGATCCTTCGTGGTCGTGTGCCGGGCTGTCCCGGAACGATTGGAGTCGTAGCCAACATACTTGCCGACCGGCGATCCCGGCATCCCGGGCCGGGACGTTTCGCGATCGCCCGGGCGTTCTCGCCGCTGCTCCCCGCGGTTCGCTTGCCTTGCGGTCGTGTGCCTGCGCTGTAGCGCTGGCGTTTGTCCACAAGGCAGGCGTTCCCGTCGGGAAGGCCGGCGGACGTCGGGAGGGCTGGTGTTCGACCAGTGCCTGCGCCGGATCCCCTACAGGATCACCACCCTGCGACCCGCCGGGGCCGCCGGGACGTTCGAGGCGACGTGGCGTGCCGCAGGGACGCATCGGGTGCTGCCCCAGGACCGGATCGCCGCGAGATCCTCCGGGTTGGTCTGGGAGAACGGCACCACGTTGGTGAAGAATTTCTTGATCTCCGGTTCCGGCGGCAGCCCGGGCATCCGGTCGACGTAGACCTTGGTGGCGATGTCGTGGATCACCGCGTCGATGTCCGACCCCGAGAACCCGTCCGTCAGGGTCACCAGGTCGGTAAGCAGTTCCTGTGACGGCTCCGCCCCGAGGTATTTGCGGAAGTACAGGCCGATGATCTCCTCCCTGTCCGGCGCCTCCGGCAGGTCGACGAAGAACAGCTCGTCGAAGCGTCCCTTCCGCAGCAGCTCCGGCGGCAGGGTCGACACGTCGTTGGCGGTGGCCACCATGAACACCTTCGCCGTCAACTCCTGCATCCAGAACAGGAACTGCCCGATCAGGCGACGGGTGGTGCCGCCGTCGGATCCCTGCGCCAGGCCCTTCTCGATCTCGTCGATCCACAGCACGCACGGTGCGACGCGCTCTGCGGTCGCGAGGGCCTCCCGCAGTCTCCCCTCCGACTGTCCCACGTACATGCCCAGCACGGAGGCCATGTCCAGGCGGTACAGCGGCAGCCCCCACTGCGAGGCGATGGCCTTCGCCGACAGCGACTTGCCGCACCCCGGCACCCCCACCAGCAGCACCCCTTTCGGCGGGTGCAGCGGGGTGTCCGTCAGGTCGGCCTTCATCAGCTGTTCCCGCGGCCGCAGCCAGTCCTTCAGGTTCCCCAGCCCGCCGACGGTGAAGTCCTCCCGCAGGGGGATGCGTTCGATGCCGCTCAGGTCCCCGAAGATCCGGTCCTTGAAGAAGCTGAGCTCCGAGAGGTCCTCGTTCCGCACCACCCCTTTGGCGACGAGGCTCGCCACCACGTTGATGGCCTCCATCTCCGTGATACCTGCGAGGATCTCGGCGGCGCGCGTGACCTCCGTGTCCCCCCACTCGATCTGCACCACCTGCCGGTGGTCGTCGATCATTCCCGCCACCACCAGGCGCATCTCGTCCTTGTTCGGCAGCTCCAGGGCGACGCTCATGCCCAGCCGGGACAGCCCCGTCCACACCGGGGACGAGGAGATCAGGATGATGGTGCCCTGCCGCGACTCGGCCAGCCGCACCAGTTCCGCGAAGTAGCGTGACATGGAGCTCTCCTGGTCCAGGTCCTCCACATCGGTGAAGATGAAGTTCGCGTTGGCGCGCGACTTGAACGTGGAACGCGCCTGCTCCATTGCCAGCGCCAGCGACGTGTCCTCGCTGTGAAGCTGCCGGGTCAGCAGCTCCCTGATGCCGTCGCTCAGCGAGTGTTCGAAGAACGTCAGGGCGCGCATGTGGTTGGCGCACTCGGTGATCAGCGACATCACCCGCGTGGGTTCTATCGACTGGATCACGATCAACGGCACCCGGGCGCTCAGGTAGCGCTGCACGAGGTTCTGGGTTTCCAAGAAGTTGGGCATGGTTCCTTTCAGAGGATGCGGCGATGCGACCAGCGGTTCGCGGGACTGGCGTGATGGGCGGGAGGTGCCGGCGGGGGTGCGGCGGGCGGCGGGTCGGCGGCGAGCACGGCGGTGATCGGGTTCTGTTTCACCACCAGCAGCCGTGCCCCCCAGAACGTGGCCTGCCCCGGCTCCTGGGCCGCCATGTCGCGCATCTGCTGTTCGAGTTCCCCTTGCATGCGGGTGACATCACGGGTGCACCCGTCGTCCAGGACCTTGCGGAGCGCCTCCGGGAGTCCCGGATGCCGGGCCAGTTCGACGCGCCGGCGCAGGTATCGCCGGGATCCCGCCAGCGCCCGGGCCAGCTCGAAATCCGTCCGCGCTTCCTGCGTCGTCCTGCTCAGGTTCTCCTGCCAGGCGTCGGTGACCGCCTGGATGGCCTCGGTGATGTGGTCGACCAGCCTGGAGAAGGCCTCGGGGGACAGGTCCTCCTCGGCCAAGGCGGGCAGCCCGGTCAGGTCCTGTTGCGGATTGGTGCGCCAGTCCCTCAGGGTCAGCACCCAGGTTTCGTAGTCGGAGCGTCCAGGGATCATGCCGATCCCCGTTTGACGAACAGCTCACCGGGTGGCAGCGGCTCCCACTCGGGCAGATCGCCGGCTATGAGCCGTTCCCGGCCGGTGAGGGCCTTGCCCTTGTCGCGGCCGGGCCGCAACACGTTGCGCTGCACCAGCGGGGCCTCCGGGGGTGGGGTGTTGCCGCGCGGTACGAAACGCGACGCGGCCGGGCGGCGGACGACGGCGGGGGCTTCGGGTGGGATCGGAGTCGTCGGTTCGGACATGTCAGTTCTCCTTGACGGTGGTGGGCCAGCCGTCGATCAACTCCAGCAGGGGGGCCTCGAAGGCGTCCAGTTCCTTGTAGGTCAGGTTCGCATCGGTGAGTTCGGCCATGGCATTGCGGTAGAGCTGGACGGAGTGGTCGTAGGCCTCCTGCCTGATGTGTTCCAGTGCCTTGACCTCCTGGGCGGCGGCTTTCTTCTTCTGCTCGCCCAGGTACCAGATGACCCCCGCGCCGATGAGCGCCGCGAGGAGCCCCGCGATCGGGTTGATGACGAGCAGCACGACCGCGATACCGGCGGCGATCAGGGCGGGTTGCAGGTAGTACTTGTTGTCGAAACGGGCCCGTTCGATCTTCGGGTTCATGGTGTTGCCCCAGGCATCCCGCAGGAGCCCTTCCGCGGCCTGCTGACCGGAGTTGACGTGAACCTTGGCGCCGACGAAACCGTGGGCGGAGGCGTGGTTGGAGTGGTTCGGGTTGAAATCGAGGACGATGTCGGTTTCCTCCTTCGCCCGGTAGCCGCTGCAGTAGCGGCCGACCGCGGTGCGGAAGTCGTCCCGGGCCACGCCGATCGCCATTTTCTGGGTGTTGACGCTGATGCCGAGTAGTTCAGGACTGATCGCACCCATGGTCTGGATGGTCACCACGTCGTTGGTTTCCTCCAGAGCCTCCTGCAACAGCTCCGCCTTCTTCTCCGCCCGGTTCAGGTCCCCCCGTTCCTCGATCACGGCCTCGTGGTAGGTGACCTCGCGTCTGAGGGGCAGCTCCTCGGCGTCGAACTCCGTCACCAGCGTGTCGAGGATGTCATCCAGGAGGTCCTCCAGGGAGGTGGGTGGCGGCGCCTCGTGGTCGCGCACCTGCCGGTACTTCGCCAAAACCTCGGGCAGCGCCGAGGCCGCCTCCATGTTCTCCCGGATGGTGTTCCACTGGGCGCACAGGTGTCGCAGGGTCTGGTACTCGTTGCTGCCGAGCTGGAGCTGGTGGGATGCCAGTTCGGAGGTCCAGCGCCCGACCTGCTCCTCGACGGCCTCCGGGTGCTGCCGGAGCTGCTTGGACCACTCGGCCAGTTTCGCGGAGAGCAGTTCGTTGCCCTCCGGTCCGAAGGCGTTGCAGGAACTGGCCTCGAGGATGACCGCGAACTCCCGGGTCAGCGCCGACGGGTCGAGTGAGGCCATGTAGTGGCGCAGCCAACGCACCGAACCGGACATGCGTCCCTGCCTGCGCAGCACCAGGGTGAAGAACAGGCTGGTCTTGTGGCGGTCGCGGGAGAAGGCCTCCTGGACCGACTTCTCGGCGATGTCCTGGCGGTCGTGGGACCAGGCCGCCAGAGCCACCAGGGCCGGGGCCAGCCAGTAGCGGGGGGTCTGGATCATCAGTTCCTCGGCGACGTTGGTCGCCACGGCGTTGGAGATGTTGCCCACGTCGAAGCCCTGCAACAGGCCGACGGAGGTGCGGCGGACCACGGAGTAGTGCCCGAACTCCCGGTCCAGCTGCGCCTTGAGGTCCACGATCTTCACCTGCGACTGCTGCACCGCGGCGACGCGGGCGGCTTCCTCGACGAACTGCTGGAACTCCTCGCGGAGATCAGCCAGCTCCGAGCGGGTCAGCTGCAGATCGTTGCGGACGGTTCCGAGATTCGCCTGGACACCGTCTATCTGGCTTCCGAGATTGTTTATGATCTCGCGTCCCACTTCGTTGATCTGCCGGGACAGGGGGGTCAGGTCGATGGATGTTGACATGGTTCTCCTGCGTTCTCAGGTGACGGGGTTGCCGTCGGGGCGGACGGGAATCACGGCGCCGTCACTGTAGACCTCGATGAAGGCGTAGGCATCGTTCCGGGCCAGGGGGCGGGCCATGGCGAACTCGGGTGGCACGGGTTCGTTGTGCTTGAAGTGCCGGACGATGTCGCCGGAAAAAGTGAGGATGTGATCCAGGTACGGTTCCCCGAGCCAGCATTTTGCGAACAGGCCCACCGGCATGCCGCCACCGGAGTCGTTGTAGAGACCCCCGACGAAGTCGAGCAGTTCCCGTTTGGTGCGTTCGTCGGTGGCGGTGTCGAGTTTCCGGATCGCGCCCAGGAGTTCGCCGGTGCGTCGCCTGGCCCGGTTGCTCCGCTCGTAGGGGGTGACAAGAGCTTCGCCGTGTCTCTCTCCGGCGGTGGTCCCGGGGGGTGCAACAACGCGGCGGTTACCGGGCCGTCTGATGAGCTCCATCGGTTTCCTCCTGGTCCAAGATCTATGACGGACGAAAACTCAACCGGCCGTGTCGAGATCCTTCAGTATGGTGAGGATATCGGGGGTGACCCGGTCCGGGGCATGGCCTCCGATCTTGTCGGCCGCCAGCTGGAAAGCCCTCGGTCGCGACAAGCCGTCTATGCGCAGGTGTTTGTAGAGGGCGACGAGCTGTTTGCCGAGCACCACGGCCGTGAGGTCGATGTCGGTGGCAGCGTGCTCCTCCCGCAGCTCCTCGAATGCCCCGTTGCTGAGCAGCGGGGTCGTCAGGTTCTCGTGAACCCAGCGCGGTCCCAGGGTTCGTCTCGCGATGTCCGTGACGAACGCGATGTCCTTCTTGATCTCCTCCCGGCTGGGGATGTGGCCGTCGGGCAGTTTGGCACGTTCCTCGACGAGCCCGTCGACGGGCCAGCGCCCGGGGACGTGGGCGGGGGTGAACGGGTAGGACCGCATGATCCGGAACAGCCTGGTCAGCCATTCCCTGCGGAGGTCGCCGAGGCTCTCGAACCGCGCCACCACACGACCCGCGGCGCCGTCGTTGCGGGTGGGTTTGGCCTGGGCTCCGATCCGGACCCGTTCGGCGCGTTTCTGTTCCGAAAGCTGGCTTCTGGCCACCCGGGCCAGGTAGGCGGGGAGGTTCTTGACGGTGCGGTCCGGGTGACGGCTGTTGTACCGGGTGAGCTGGTTCACCATGCGTTCGATCAGGTCGTGGTGAAGATCCAGGCATCCGGTTTCCTGGCAGGCGGGGTGCAGTCCCGTGCCATCGGGGTCCTTGCGGCCGTAGGGAGCTGTCCGGGTGGGGCAGTCCGCCAGGTGGTGGAACCGGGCCGATCTCTCGGCCCGGGCGACGCGCCAGGCCGCCTCGGCGACGGGGGCGATGTCGATGCCGCGCCAGTCCACATCCTTGGTTGTTCCGGCTGCGGCTTCCCCCGTCATGGCCAAAAGCTTTTCGCAACCACCTGACGAAGGTGAGTGGAGGGCGCGAAACTGGCACAGAAATGACACAGGCCGGACTCTGCGCGCAAAGCCGACCGCGCGGCACAGCCGAGACAATCAAGAGTCTAGTTACCAGAAGACCCCACCCACAGGGGCGTTGTGTCGGCTTTCTGGCGGACACGTCCATGACGTGTGGTCGTCCGTCATGGAGGATCGAACAGGAAGGAACCCGGTGGAATCATCACGAGAGCAGCTGCACGACGAACGGAGGTGCGCCCTTTGGGGGGTGGTGTGGGTCGCGCGCAGATGTGAGGGGCTTCGGCGTGGGTTCCGTCGTGGTGCGTGGTCCGCATCCCGGATGCCCGGCGACGAGGTTGGTGCGGGATGTCCATGCGGACCCGTCCACCGGGGGCAACGGCAAATCCGGGGGTATCGTCTTGCCTCCCGGGAAGCTGACCTCCCGGAACCTGGGCGGGCGTCCGGGTACGTCACCAGGAAACGGGGGTGAGCATCGATGGGAACCGAACGGTCGCCGATCCGCCACGTCGGCCTGGGAACGGTGTTGATCGGACACGAACCCGTCGCGCCCGCCGGTGCGGTCGCGATCAATCTGCCCGGTGCCGTACTGGACTTCGACCCCGCGCGCCCCGACCTCATGCCGTCGTGTCTGGCGGGGGACGTCGAACTGGCCGCCCCCGGGGTGGAACAGATCTTCGGAAGGGCGTCCGCCAAGGGGCTGCTGGACGTGGCCTTCGAGCAGGGGTGCAAGTCCGGGGTCTATCAGGTGCGCGAGGGCGAGGTCCTGGGGTTGCTGCGCGGGTTGGTGGAGATCCGCTGGTGCCGCGACAACTCGGACCTGCTGCTCGACTCCCTGCTGCTGGACCTGGAGGAACTGATCCTCCTGGGGCGCCTCGCCGACCGGATCGAGGTGGACCGGGAGTGGCGGGAACCGCTACTGGCCCTGCTCGGCTGCCTGACTCAGAGCCCGGAGACACTGTCGCGCGTCCAAAGGCATCCGGCGTCGAGGAATCTGCTGCTGGATGCCGCCGATGTCTTGGCGGGGACGGCGATCCCGGATCCCGAGCCGGTGAGGCGGCCGGAGGCACTCCAGTACGCGCTGGCCGCGGGGGGGATCGAACCCGAGGAAGAGGAGGGCGAGGAAATCGAACCCCGCCCGCCGGCGGGGCCCAGCGGAGTGCCGGCCGTGAATGACGCGCGGCACCTGACCGCCCAGGGGGTGTTCGACCTGCGACTGTACGTCGTCACCGGCGACCGGGGGCTCCTGGAGACGGGGCGCTCCGCGCTGGAGACCGCGACGGGGACCTGGCAGGCCAGCGGGGCCCGGGCGGAGGCCGCGGCGGCACGGGAACTGCTCGACCTGGCCCGGGATCCCGATTTCCCCGCGAACTGGCCCGTGCGCCCCAGCGTCGCGGAACAGGTGCATGCGCGCACTGGTACGGAACCTGGGAGAAGGTCGTCGGTTCGCTGGCCTTGATGTCGGTTCGCTGGCCTTGGTGTCGGTTCGCTGGGCTTGTTCACGTTTGCCTGCGCTGTGAGGCCAGCGAACTTCAACAAGCCCAGCAAAACAGGATTAAGGCCAGCAAACCGGGAACGGGACGGTCGGGTGTTCCTTGTTCTTTCTACCGCGCTTCCGCGGTGGGATGTTTCGTCCCGGTCTCGACGTCCAATCCGAGGTCGGCATTGCTTCGGCGTCTGGGTTCGAGCTCGAAGTTCTTCAGGATCATCCCGTAGCGACGGTCGTCGTAACGGGACAGCGAACACACCAAATCCCGAGCGGTCTCCGCCGAGACCTCCTCGAAATCATGCTTACCGCGGCTGGACAACTCCCAACCCACATCGTCGTCGCCGACCCATTCCCCGAAGTTCGGGACCCAACGCCAGGTGGAGGCGCCGTCGCCCACGACCATCGCGGCCAGACTCGCGAACTCCCCGTCCGGACCCCGGGTGGCGTAGAAGTAAACCTTCTCATCCCACATCTCGTCTCAACCTCCTCGCCTCGACCACGAGACCACATGATTTGACGCGTCCACAATATTCTGGGCGGGCCCGGAGAAAATACGGATCATCCCGACGAGCCCGCAGGAACCGGGTCCGCCAGTAGCGCGCGTGGAGCACGTGAACTCTCCCGGGTGCCTCCGGGGACTCCGAGAATTGATTTGAGTCAAATCCGCCTTGAGATTCGTGGTGGTTCCAGACGTGGGGTTCCTTGCGGGTTGGTTCTTCGGGTATTGGGCGGTCAGCGGCCGCCGAAGCCGGGCAGTGGGCGACCGGTTTCGAGCGCCCGTCTCAGCGCGACGACGGCATCGGTCTCGGGGAGGCCGTTGATGCCATCCCCGTCGGGATCGGCCACGGGCAGGCGGAACCGGTCCACGTATTCGGCGATAAGCCTTCTCAATTCAGGACTACAGTCAGTCATGCAGCGCTTTCTTCATGATCCAGTTGAAAACCTTCGCAGCGGTGGGGTTCGCGAGCGGTGCTTCCATTATGTCAGCAAATGCTTCGACGAGTTTGCGCACCGCGGCCCAATAGTTATGTCCGTAGGAGGTGACATGCGCCTTCCTGTAGGTCGCGTTTCAATCCGTTTTGAGGTTCGCGGTGGTTCCAGACCCCTACCCCCTGACACGCCGTTCTGACAAGCCTTGTTGCGGGGTTTTACACACCACCCTCTCCCGTTCCTCCGGGTGGTTGCCGGAACCTGCTCGAAATGGGGTGAAACCCCTTGTCAGGTGCCATACACACCTGAGGTCTTTTTTGGTCGTTCTCCAACACCCCTCCTTCCGGGTGTCTCCAAAACGCCTGGTGGGTGTCCTCACTTGCTTGCACGGTACAGCCTCGCTCCGGTCGCTGCCGGTTGGAGGGTGGGTTCACGCCGGTCGGCACGGTTGCGCAGCACTCAATCCGGAAAATGGCCCGTTGGGGCCCATTTTCCGGATTGAGTGCTGCGCAACCGGGGAAGTTCGGCGGTACCGCCTCAGTCGGTGATCCCCTGGATGATTTCGATGCCCTCGGAGGCCAGGAGCAACCCCATGGTGTTGACGACGTTCTCGTCCAGCGACTGCTGGCCCTTCGTGAGTTCGTCCCACGGCTTGTTGAAGTGGTGGCCCTCGCGGCCGTTGCGGCGCTGGAAATGGCTCCAGCGACGGTGTTCGGCGACGCTGAGGGTGAGGATCTGCTCGTCGGTCAGTGCGGGCGCGGGGGCTGGGGTTGTGCTGCGACGCCAGTCGAGGCCGACGGAGGCCAGTTTCACCGGGTAGTCCAGTACCACCGCCCGGTTGCTGCTCTTGTTGAACTCGGAGAGCTTCTCCCACGGGGTTTCCACTAGTTGCGATCCCGTCGGGTTGCCCTCCGCCAACGCCTGCTGCTGGTAGCTTTCGTGCACCCGTTCCGCCAGGCGTTCGATGCTCTCGGAATCCAGCAGTGGCGGGGTGTCGCTGGTGACCGTCCAGCCGGAACGCTGCATCATCTCGGGCAGGCGGGAGGCCAGGTCGAGGGCCCACTGCTGCCGGTCATGGGTGTCGTCGGTGTCGCTGAACAGCTCTTCGGCGAGGAGGTCCAGCAATGTGAGTTGCATGGAGTGCAGCTGCGACGGTCCCGCCAGCGGGGCGGGTGCCAGGGGAATTCCGGTTTCCGCTTTCATGCCGCCCGCCTCCAGCACCTCGCGGGCCGCCCTCGCGTTGTCCCGGGTGAGCAAGTGGACGCCCAGGTCCAGTCGGAGCGTATCGGGTGTGACATCGACGATGTCGCCGCTGTTCTCGTCCCGCACGATATCCGTGCTGAACAGGCTCGGGGAGTCCGGCGGCCAGCTCTCGGCGTCGCGACGAAGTTCGGAGCGGAGCAGGTCGGCCTCGTTGCGTTCAAGAACCTTCGGGTCGGCCAGCAGCGCGTCCCGGGAGATCAACCGCACCCGGTCGGAGACGTCCTTGAACAGGTCCTCCCAGTGGGTGTTCTGGTCCACGACCAGGCCGATGTGGGTGGTGGGGTCCTCCAGCAGCTCCCTGGCGATGGTCACCGCTTTGCTGGATTCCGTCAGCGCCAGATAGACCCGGATGCCGCCGACCGTTCCCCTGCCCTTCTCCGGCGGCACCCAGGTGTCGCGGAACTCGTTGACCCTCGCCTCGACGCACGCGGGAAGCGGGGTCATCTGCTCCACCTGCACGGCGTCGCCGAATTTCTGGACCAGTTCACCGGCCCAGCCGGTTCGTTCGCTCAGGCAGAGGACGCGGGGCCGCCAGCCGTCGTGCTGCCAGCCGAGGATGATGCGACGCGTCAACTCGGCCGCCAAGGGGCCGTCGCCCACGACCACGGGGTCGGGGACGGCGGCGTCGCTGGGGAAGGGCGGGCACAGCCGCAGGGTTTCCAGCGCCAGCTGGGTCACGCGACACACCGTACGGGTGGCGTCCGAGGAGTTGCGCGTCCACTGCCGGGCCAAGGCGGGGGAATCGAACAGCGCCAGCGGCTGGGTCGTCGGGGCGGTCGAGGCGACGCGGCAGACCAGGTTCGCGGTCTCGTTGTCGTCGCCGCCGACTATCACCACGTCCTCGGCGCCGCGAAGCACCCCCGTCAGATGCGGGTCGCTGAGATCCGGGAGAACCGAGACGCCCCTACCCGCCAGCCAGGCCTGGTCGGAGGGGCCGAGGTCGCCGACCACCACGACCTTCGTACCTGCCTTGCGGTAGGTGTCGTTGCCGGCCAGCGACGCCGCCTCCGGACCGTTACCGACCACGACGACGTGGTTCCTGCGCAGTCTGGCGTCGAAGAGCTGTTTCTGACGCGTGAAAACGGTCCGGAGGACTTCCGCCACCGCGTAGAACGCGACGATCAGGGCCAGCCAGCGTGCCACCTCCAAGGTCAGTGGGGGGTTCTGCTCGGGCATGTCCAGGGTGAACAGCTGGAAGGCCCGATAGAGAGCGTCGAGTCCTTGGAGAGTCGGGTCAGCCTCCAGCCAGCCCCACGTGCCAAGCACCAGCACCACGGCGACCACCACTATCCCGAGCAGGTACCACCGGCCCGAGCTCCAGTCCTTGTGACTTTCCATGGCCACACCAACCTCCACGAATCGACCTCACGATTCCATGACGGACAATTCGCATCAAGTCGGTTGAGCCGGGCCGCACGGCCACGCCCTTGACGGACAGGACGCGGTCGGAACCGAACCGGGGTGGCGTAGGGTCGGGGTATGGACGCCACTACCCGGTTTCGCCGTTCAGGTCGGGTCAGGCTGCTCCGGGTCGCCGAACGGGCCGAGAACTGGACCACCGACTCCGGCAGCCCCATGAGCGTTGAACCCGGTGACATGATCGTCAGTTCCGGGGAACGCACCTGGAGCATCATCCCCGACTCCTTCGCCGCTACCTATACGCAGGTCGAGGGGGATGTGTACGAACGCACCGGCGAGGTGTGGGCGCGACGCGCAGAACCGGGGGAGAGGGTGGCGACCCAGGAAGGGGAGGACGTCGCGGGGGAGGGCCAGTGGCGGGTCACCGACGATGACGGCAACTCGTGGTTCGTCCCAGAGGATGTCTTCACGGCGAACTACCGCCCGGCTCCCAAAGCTGTTTGAGCCGGGCCGCCGGGCGTCGCTGGCCCCTGAGTCAGCCCTCCTCGAATCCGAAGCGTTCGGCCAGCTCTGCGGCATATGCGAGCCACTCGTCCCGGTCGTCGGGGTCGCAGTCGGCGTAGGAGAGGGCAGAATCGTAGGACAGGCGCCCCAGCTCTTGGTGTTCTTGCTGAATACTCAGCGCTTCACGGAAACTGAACGCCGATTCCTCCAGTAGGGAAAATTTCTCGGGATTCTCGATGGGCATCAGTCGGGCCAGTCCTGCTGCTGATTCTCCCAGATGCCACAAGATTTGAAGATTCCCGGGCTGTTGTTTGTTGAGGTCGCGGGTTATGGTGATGGATTCTTGGTAAAGCTCAGGAGCCTGCTCGGGATCCACATGGGCAACCCCGTTCAGGGAAGCGGCGAGATCTCTCAGAGCCAAGAGATCGCCAGGCAGTTTTTCGACGAGGTTGCGTCTGATGTCAAGTGACTCTTGGTAGCGTTCCAGAGACTTCCCGGGCTCGGTGTCGCGCAGCATGCCGGCAACATTGATCAGCGAGAGGGTGAGGTCCCGTTGGGTCTGGAGGTTGTCGGGTAGTTGCTTGGCGAGTTCGCGCCGGATGGTTAGGGACTCCTGGTAAAGCTTCAAGGCTTGCTCGTGATCAGTGTTGCGCAACATGTAGGCAACCCTGTCCAAGGCGACGGTGAGGTCTCGTTGGGTCTGGAGGTTGTCGGGTAGTTGCTTGGCGAGTTCGCGCCGGATGGTTAGGGACTCCTGGTAAAGCTTCAAGGCTTGCTCGTGATCAGTGTTGCGCAACACGTTGGCAACACTGTGCATGGAGCTGGTGAGGTCTCTCAAGATTCGGCGGTCGTCAGGATGGTTTTGAGCGAGGCCGCGCCTGATATCAAGGGATTCTTGGTAGTTTCCCAAGGCCCTTGAGGGTTCGGTGTAGCACAGCATACCGCCAAGAAAGTTCAGTGAGAGAGCGAGATCCCGTCGGTTTTGAGAATCGTCAGGTTGGGCTTCGGTGATACTTCGGATTGCCGTGAGAGATTTTTCATAGTTCGCGATGGCTTCTTTGGGTTTGGTGTTCCGGAGGGAGGCTCCCAGCAGCATGTGAGCCAAGAAGCTGGCCCGCGTGTTGGTGCCTGTCAGTTGCTTGGTCAAGTCTTGCAGCATGACGGCGGTACGGGTGTCAGTCAGATACGTCAGTGCAATTTTACGGATGAAATCCGAAATCTGTTCGAGGAATTTCGGGTTGCGAGTCAAGGTTTGAGGCAGGGTGTCCATGATGGTGTCGACTTCCCACAACTCCGGCGCCTTGTTGGAGTATTTGCTGAGTTCGCAGGCCCTCCGGATGACGAAATCATCCACCAGACTGGTTTCCAGTGTCCCTTGTTTCCTGAGATGATCGGCGATGAGGCGGTGCATACGTCCCGTGAGTCCGGTGTGTTTTCCTTCAGTTATCAAGTCGCGGCTCTCCAAGGTGCGGCGGATCTGAAGCCATCTTCCTTTCAAATGTTGCGGGGTAGGCTTGAAAACTTCGGGGATGGTTTCCTGTGTCAACTTCTTCAGCCAGGGCCAGGGGATGGTGTCTGGTGGCATGGCGGCGGCCAGTCGAAGGACCGGTAGGGAGCTGGGGAGGGTTTGTTCGAGGTCGGTGAGTGACTGGTCGAGGATCACCGACAGAAGTTTTTCGCGATGCTTGATCTGGGTTTTCTCCCTGTCCTCCAACATTGCGTCGCTTGCGGTCAGGTTCTGTGAGCGCAGGTAGGTCAGGTAGTCGCGGACGGTGCTCTCTGGGTGGGTGGACAGGTAGACTCCGGCCTGTTCAACGGCCAGGGTGAAGCCGTCGAGCAGTTCCGCCAGTTCTCGGGCGGCGGCCAAGTCATCCTCATTGCGGAAGTCGGGGCTGTTGTCCCCGTCGCGATCCGGTTGGAAAGCCCGCAACAGAGAAACAGATTCTTCGATGCTGAGTCCCTGAAGGTGAATCTGCTTCAAACGGGTTGAACCTGCGAAATCTTCTGACCCGAGACGGGTGGTGACTGCCACATGCAAACTGTTGTCTTTCGGCAACACGCCCAGTTGAGGGTCGGTCAGCAGGGCCGATTCGGATACGTTGTCGACTATCAGCAGTACATGGCCACTGGTGGTTCGGCGTCGTAGTTCTTTCAATACGCTGCGGCCCGCGAGTTCCGGATTGTTTCTGATGTCCTCAGGGAGCTCGAATTCGAGCAGTTCGGGAGCGAGCCGGGCCAGCAGGGGCAGCATCTCCTTCGCCCCTTCGGAAGGGATCTGCCAGATGCCTCCTGCATAGTGGCCTTGGTTTTGGTTTCCGTAGTGCCTGACCAGTTCGGTTTTCCCTATGCCGCCGAGACCTCGCACGGCTGTCACTATGCCTACTGTTGAAGGGGATTCCAAGGCATCGCCGAGTTTAGTGAGTTCTTGGCTGCGCCCTACAAACCGAGAAGTGCCGCGCTCCAGATTTCCGGTAACCGTGTCCCGTCGACGGAACTCTTGTTTCTGCTGGTACAGCTCGTCGCTCAAAAGCAGAGCTTGAGCTGCCAGTTCATCCGGGACAGCTGTCACGGTCAGGCGCGTGAACACATTCCGCAGGTCATGGCCATGCATTCGATAAATTCTATCATGCCAACGTCCATGCTTCTCATCAGGCTGATCGTCCCGGGAGGTGTCTTCCAACAGCAGCGGCACTATGCCGGATGGGTCGTCGGGGCCTTTTGGTTTGGTTTCGTGTGCCTGGAACTCCCACAGGCAGAATTTGCTCTCGAAATAGGGCTTGGACACGCATACCAGCAACACCTCAGCCTCGCGGATCGCCCGGGCCAGCTGGGTTTTCCATTCCTCTCCCAGCTTCAGGTCGTCACGGTCGAAGAAAACCTCCTTGCCAAGGTCGCAACGCACCTCGAAATCATCCTTGGCCGCATCCCGCAGTGCCTCCACCAGGCGTGTCACCCACTTCCCGGCGTCATCCCGGCGGGAGTAGCTGACGAACACCGAATACCTACGAGACGGTGTGGGGTTCTCAGGGGGTGTGGGGCTCTCAGGGTTCGTTGGGGGTGTCGACATGGCATCCTTCTGAGCTCGCTGGGTGATCCTTATGAACCCTACTGGCGGACAGAACCGCCGACGGACCCGGACAGGTCAGCCCCACCCGCGGGTCGGGACCTTCTACCGGGCGCCAGAAGTGGTTTCGACACAGCCGTTCGCTGACGCTCACGTGCTGGCTCAACCAGCTTCCGGCGACCCCGACCCGGCTCAACCAGCTTCCGGGGATATGTCGACACGGGCGTCGGCCGGGGCGGTTGCCAGTTCTATGTTTGCGGCGGCCAGGATCCGGGGCAGGTGGCGCATGATCGCGATGTCGTAGTGCTGGACCTCCGGGATCTCGTTCCAGGGTTTGGCCCATTCGTGATCCCCGCGACCGTTGCGGCGTTCGTGAATGGCCCAGCGACGGTGCTCCAGCCGGCCGAGTTCCCCCAGCAGCGCCTCGTCCAGCTGCACCCCTTCCTCCTTCGTGGGGCGACGCCACGTCAGGCCCGCCGCGGCGTGGGTCACCGCGCTGCCCGTTATGGCCGCCCGGTTGCTGGCCTTGTTGAAATCGTCCAGGTTCTCCCACAGTTTCAGCGCCAGCGGCGAGCCCGTCGCGTTGCCCGTCTCCTCGCTGATCCTCTGATAGGCCAGGTGCACCTGCGGGGCCAGCAGCTCCACCAGCTCCGGGGTGAGCAGCGGGTCGTGGCCGGCGGGACGGCGGGGGGTGAAACCGGCGCGGGCGGCCAGCACCGGCAGTCGCGACGCCAGCTCCAGGGCCGTCAACCAGGTGCCCGGAGTCCTGTCCCGGCCGAGCAGCCCCAGGATTCGCGACGCCATCGCGGCCAGCTCCGGCGGGGTCAGCAGGATCGCCGACGGCTCCCTCGCCCCACCGGGGGCAAGCTCCACCGATCCCGCCGCGAGCAGCTCCTCGCAGGCCCCGGCGAGCCTCGTCAGCTGCCCCCGCAGCTCCTCCGACTGCGCCTCCCAGACCGCCCGGCCGCCCGGGGAGTGGACGACATCGGCGAGGATCGGCCCCTCGGGCCGGGTGGCCTCGGCGTCCGCGTTGCTCAGCCAGGCGACGTCGTCCAGGATCAGCTGGGCCAGCTGCTGCGCCGGTGAGAACCGCGGGTCCAGGGCCAGCACCGCCGAGTCCTCCAGCGTGAACTGCGCCACCCCGGGCAGCTGCGGCCAGCGGATCCCACCGGGGGTGATCATCGCGACCCGCGCCTCCCGCACATCCCGGGCCACCGCGGCAGCGACGACAGGGGTCAGCACCTCGTCGGCGCAGGCGACGATCACCGCCGGCCCGGTGGGGGTGCCGCGTTTGGGGGGAGGAGCGTCCCAGCCGGCCAGCAGCTCTCCGATCCGCCGCAGCACCGGTTCCGGACGCAGCGACCCCTGCGACCACGAGATCCGCGCCGCCCCGCCCGCCCAGTCGGCCACGTCGCGGGCCCAGCTCTCGTCGCGACCCACGCAGTGCACGATCATCGGCTGGCCCGGTTCGGACCAGCCCGCCACCAGTTCCTCGGCGATGGTGGCGTTCAGCGGTCCGTCGCCGACGATCACCGGTGGCGGGGCCGCCCGGTCCGGCGTCGACGGCGACACGGCCGCCAGAACAATCCGCGCCAGCCGCCTCCCGTAGGCGGCGACCCGCACCCGCGGATGCCCCTCCCACAGCGCCGCGACCGCCTCGTCGCGGAAGACAACCTCGATCGCCGCGTCCCCCGGGGCGGACAGCCGCTTAGTGAGCAGCCGCGCCGTGATGTCGTCGTGGACATCGGGGCCGATCCGCCGCGGCCCGGGTGTTGCAATGGCATCCTGAGGCATGGGACAAGTCTGGCATCCGCGTGGAAAGGCGTGACGTGGAGGAAGCGGGAAGGCGCGGCCGGGTGGTGCAGATCGTCGGCGACGGCGTGGACGGAGATTGGCTGACGTGGCGCTGGAACGACCCCGACCGCCCGGTCGGGGTGCATCGCGTGGAGGGGCTCCGGGAATCGGTCGCGGCGTTCCGCTCCGCCCTGCCCCAGGAACCGGACTCGGATAAGGGGAAGAGCCCCTGCGACCTGGAGTGGCTCGTGACCTTCAGAACCGTGAGTCGGCAGGACGAACTGAAGAGGCTGGGGTTGTACGGCCCCCTGACCCGCCGCGACGACGAACTGGAGTTGATGCGGGCGTTGTCGCGGGTGCTGCTGCCCGGCGACCTGCGCCGCCAGCTGATCGAAGCGGCCGCTGACGGGGAACGCGTGGAGGTGCGGGTGGCGCCCAGCCCGCCCGCCGCCATCGTGCCGTGGGGACTGCTGGTACTTGACGACGATGACATGCGGCTGCTGGATGTCGCCGACGTTTCCTGGATCGCCCCGATCCTGCCCCGCGACATCGACCCGGACGTGCCCTGCGCCACCCCCGCGACGGGCGGTCGGGCGCTGCACGTCGTCGATCCGAAAACCAGCAAAGGAAGGGTGCTGCCGGGGACGTTCGAGTCCTGCGGCTGCCACGGGCACGGCGCGGAACAGTTTTCCGCCGGGTACAACGGCCTTGAAAAGCTCCGGGCCCGCCTCGAAACGGGGGCCGGGAAGATCGCGCGACTGCTCATGATCGGGCACTGCGCCACAGGGACGAGGGACGCCGCCGACACCGTTTTCTTCATGGGCGACGGCGAGGCGAACAAGCTGCGGGCCTCGCGGCTGGTGCGGGAGGCCGGGAGATGGCGAATACCGCCCAGGGTCGGGATGGTGGCGTGCGCGTCGGGCACCGACCTGGCCCAGCACGAACCCTTCGGACTCGGTACCGCGCTGCTGATCAACGGCGCCGAGGTGCTGCACGCGACCCTGTGGACGCTGCCCACCGACTACGCCATCGGGCTCGTGGACACCGGGTCCGTGGGGGCCTTCGAATGGTTGGCGCAGGCCGTCGACCACGCCCAGTCCGACGCCGACCCGGTGGCGTCGCTGTGCGACCTGCAACGCAAGAAACTCGCCGCCTGGCGAGAGAAACCCGGCCTGGGATCCTCCCCGCTGCTGTGGGGTGCGCTGATCACCATGACGGCGCCCGCCGGACGCCGCCGGAACCCCGGTTCGGCGTCGATCCCGTAGTCCTCGGGCTACGTGACGGCCCCCTGGTGGATGAGTTGCTCAGCTTCAGCGCATAATCTGGAACCCATGGAACAGCAGGACCAACAGCCGGCGCCCGAGTCGGAGAAGAAGCGCAAACGCGCATCGAAACGCCCGAAGTCCCGCGCCCGGAAGATTCTGGCGAGGACCGGGCTGGCGATGCTCGTGTTGTTCCTCGTCGCGAGTCTGGCGGGGGTGGGCGCCTTTTTGTACTTGTATGCGACAACGAAGCTACCGGACCCGAACAGCGACTTCACCACCAACACCACCTTCATTTATTACAACGACGGGCAGGAGCAGCTTGGCTCTCTCGCCGTGCAGAACCGCATCACCCTCGACTACGACAAGATGCCGCAGGTGATGAAGAACGCCGTGGTGGCGGCCGAGAACTCCACCTTCTTCAGCGACCCGGGGTTCTCCATGCCGGGCATGCTCCGCGGCCTGTGGACCATCGCCCGCGGTGGTGACGTGCAGGGCGGTTCCACCATCACCCAGCAGTACATCAAGATTCTCTACCTGAGTTCCGAACGCACCGCGGGCCGCAAGATCCGGGAGTTGATCCTGGCCATGAAGATGGGCCGGGAGGTGCCCAAGGAGAAGATCCTGGAGGGCTACCTCAACACCATCTACTTCGGCCGGGGCGCCTACGGCATCGAGGCAGCCGCCAAGTCGTACTTCCTGAAATCGGCCTCCGAACTCAGCCTTTCCGAGGCCGCGACCCTCGCCGCCATCCTCAACAACCCGGCGGGTCTCAACCCGTCCGCGGGCGAGAAGAGCAGGGAACGGCTCCTGGGTCGCTACCAGTACGTGCTCGACCAGATGCTGGAGAACAAATACATCAGCCAGGCCGAGCACGACGCGGCCTATCCTGCTCTTCCCGAGTTCCCCGAGGTGCCGGTCTCCGACCGCTACGGCGGGCCGAAGGGATTCCTCGTGTCCCAAGTGGAGCAGGAGCTGTCGAGCCTCGGTTTCAGCGACGCCGAGGTGCAGGGCGGCGGCCTGAAGGTGACCACCACCCTCGACAAGAACATGCAGGACGCCGCAGTCGCCACGGCGCAGAAGTACACGGAGGAAGCCGCATCCAAGGCGAAACCCCAGCAGGACGCATCCAAGCTGCACGTCGCGATCTCGTCGGTCGACACCGCCACCGGTGGTGTCCTGGCGATGTACGGTGGCCCCGACTACACGAAGGACTCCCGCAACTGGTCGACGACGCCGCGTCCCGCCGCTTCCACGTTCAAGTCGTTCGCGACGGTCGCGGGGCTGCGCAACGGCTACTCCCTGGACAGCACCCTCAAGGGCGACACCTTCACCCCGCGCGGTGACGGCGTCCCGGTCCGCAACGAGTTCAACGAACAGTACGGTGACGTGACGCTGCGCAGGGCGGTTGCAGAATCCATCAACACGGCCTTCGTGGACATGACCGAGTCCATGAAGAACGGCGCCCCCGCCGTCATCCAGGCCGCCAACGACGCGGGTGCGCCGAGCGGGGCGGGCTGGGACGTCAACAACCGCATCGCCCTGGGGGCCGCCGAGGTGAGCCCGCTGAACATGGCGAACGCCTACGCCACCCTCGCCGACTCCGGGAAACGCAAGGACGTCCACTTCGTGGCGAAGGTGGTGGATCGCAACGGCAACACCGTCTACGAGGCGAAGAAAGAGGGCACCCAGGCCATCGAGGAGAACGTCGCGGCCAACGTCACCGACGCCCTGACCTCCGTGGTCGAGGAGGGCACCGGCACGAAGGCGTCGCAGCTGAAGCGGCCCGTCGCGGGCAAGACCGGAACCAACGGTGTCGACGACTCCATCACCTCCGCCTGGTTCGTCGGCTACACCCGGCAGATCTCGACGGCCGTCATGTACGTCGCGGGCGATTCCGGCAACGAGAACCTCGATGCCTACAAGAAGCCCGGGGACAAAACCTTCTTCGGCTCCGGCTATCCGTTGACGACGTGGGTGGAGTACATGCAGACCGCCACCAAGGGGCAGGAGGTCAAGCAGTTCGACAAGGCCAAACCGATCCAGGGGAAGTCGTCCGCGCCGTCGCAGGCCCCCACGCGGAGCGCGCAACCCACCAGCGCGCAACCCACCCAGAGCGCACAGCCCACCCAGGAACCGTCGTACGGGGGCAGGCGGCCCACCTCCGATCCCACGGACGCGGGCCGTTCCACGCCCTCCACGCAGCCGACCCGGACCAAGTCGCAGGCCCCCACCTCCCAGCCGACCGGCGGCGGCAAGAGCACGCAGCAACCGACGGGCGGCGGGGACAAACCGACCAACCCCGGTGACGGCGAACGAGGCCCCGGCGGTGGCCGGCAGAGCAACGGTGGGTGACTCGGGCAGCGGCGACTGACGCACCCCGTGGAAACCTCCCGCTTCCTCGCCCGGGGCCTTGGCCGCGGAGCCTTTAAGGTGTTCGCATGAAAAATGCGCTGCTGGAGGGGCTCGGCGGGCCGGCCGGGCGTTACGCCCGGCGTTCGGGCCTCTGGTTCGATCCGTTGCCGTGGTCGTTGTTGGTTGCCACGGTGCTGTTCGTGGTCTGTTCACTGCGGCAGATACCGTGCGTCCAGACCTCCGAGACCGTCCGAGTCAACGCGTTCATCGTGCTCTGCTACTCGGATGTGCCGCTGGCGTGGAACAGCAGCGGGTTCGCGTTCGGCGCCCACCCGCTCGACGGCGGGCAGATGCAGTATCCGCCGCTGCTCGGTTTGCTGCTTTTCGTCGTGATCGGGATCTCCGGTCTGCTCGGGGCCCCCGTCGGCAAGTCGCTGGGGGTGCAGGCCCAGCTCGACGGGTCGCAGGTGTTCTACGCCGTCTGCATGGTGCTGCTGTTCGCGTGTTTTCTGCTGTGGGTGCTGTGCCAGACCTTCATGGGCCGCGACTCGCGGGGCGGCCGGTACCGCTCCTGGGACGGCATGTGGCTGGCGGCCTCGCCCGTGGTCCTGGCCTCCGGGCTGGTGTCGTGGGATCTGTTCGCGGTTTCGCTGGCCGCCCTCGGGTTGCTGTTGTTCTCCAAGGGGCGGCTGGTGTTGTCGGGGGTCGTGCTCGGGCTCGCGGTCTGCGCGGGTCTGATGGCGATCGCGGTGGTGCTGGCCGTCGCCCTGGCCGTTGTGCTTCGGGGCCGGGCCGGGCAGGTGGGGAAATTCCTCGGAGCCGCGGCGGCCACCGTCGCGCTGCTGCATCTGCCGTTGCTGATTCTGAACTGGGAGGCCGTCGCCAGGTACTACCAGGGTGAGGCGACGAAGAACCTGTCCTACGGGTCGCTGTTCTACCTCGGGAAACTGTTCGGCTGGGAGGTGCGGGCCGCGGGGTCGCTGGGACTGATGCTGACGGCGCTGCTGCTGGTGATCGTGGCGGCCTGGCTCTACCTGCGGGGACACCGGCCACGTGTCGGCACCCTCGTGGTGCTGTTCGTGTTCCCGACGGCGCTGTTCGGCGCCACCTACGCCCCCCAGACCGCGCTGTGGCTGCTGTTGGCACTACTGGTGGGGCGGCTCGGCCGCCTGGAGTGGGTGGCCTTCACCGTCACACAGGTGATCTACTGGGCCGCGGTTTGGGGGTATCTGGGCGGGCAACTCAACTCGAACCCGAACATCTACTTCGCCACCATCATCCTGCGAATCGTCGTGGAGGTCTGGATCTTCATCTCCTGCCTGCGCGACGCCGCCGACCCGGGCCACGATCCGCTGCGCACCCCGCAGGTCGCCGACCCGATCGGCGGTGTGCTGAACGAGGCCGCAGGCCCATTTGCACGGTTGCGCAGCACTCAACCCGAGAATCGAGCCGAAATGGGCCAGTTTCCGGCTTGAGTGCTGCGCAACCGTGCGATCGGCGGTGATGCCCCTCAGTTCCAGACGAGTTCGTCGCAGGTGGTGGTGGTCTGGCGGGTGGTGACGGGGATTTCGTCGCCGACCTCGACCCCGGCGCTCGTGCCCCCGACGAACACCATGGAGGCGTGCATGTGCGGGGGTTCCGCGAAGGGGCGTTTGCGACCCGCGATGCTGAACGGCGACCTCGAGACCCCGGCGGCGTCCAGGACGCCCTGCGCCAGGCTCACGCCCCGCTGCCGCAGCGACCGGGCCGGCGACGGCGCCGACAGCGCGATCCCGTGGGAGGTGCCGCCGCTGACGATCACCAGCCAGCCGTCCCGGGGGGCACGCGACTGGTTGTAGCCGTAGCGGGCACCGCGGGCAACGCGGTGCACATCGAGGACGGTGGCGGTGGTTCTCAGGGCCTGCGGGGCCCCCAGCCACAGCCGGGTTCCCATCCGCATCCGGGTCTGCACACCCAGCTGGGTGCGGAACCTGCGGTAGTCGTTCACGCCCAGGTGTGAAACCCACACCGCGCCCCGCTGATGGGCCACGGCCTCCGATGCGAGCTGCTTGGCCTCCGACAGCTGCCCCTTCAACGGCAGGTGCATCGTCCAGCCCTCGAATCCCAGTTTCCCGGCATCCACCGACGCGATCTCCTGCGGCGTGATGCCGTGCCTGCGCATCGACGTCATGAGTTCCACCACCACCCGGGTTCCCGGATGCGTGGTGCGCAACTCGTCGAGGTCGGTGAGGCGGGAGACGACGGTGATGACGCGGGGATCGTCGAGCAGGGCCGTGGCGGTCTCGTCGAAGGGCCGCCACGGGTTCAGGACGATCACGTCGCGCGACCATCCCGCCTCCCTGACCGTCGCGACCTCGTGGGCGGTGCCGACCGCCAGGCAGTCGCTGTTGAGACGTTCGGCCTCGCGGGCCAGGACGTCCAGTCCGAGGCCGTAGCCGTTGCCCTTGGCGACGGGCACCAGCCCCGGGAACTCCTCGTGGACGTGCTTGACGTGGTCGCGCCAGGCGCGGGTGTCGATGGTCAGTTTGAGGGTCATGTCACCGCCGCTTCAGGTACTGCTGGAAGGCGAAGTGGAGGAACGAGCTGATGGGTTTGTCCCATTCCCCGAGGTAGGCGACGGCCTCGCCTCCCGTGCCCACCTTGAACTGGATGAGCCCCAGCTCCGGGTCGTCGGCCGCCAGGCCCTCGGTGATGCCGCGCAGGTCGTAGATGTCTGCTCCGGCGTCGCGGGCGTCGCGCATCATGCGCCACTGGATGGCGTTGGAGCCGCGGACCTCGCGTTTCGCGGTGGTGGAGGCACCGTAGGAATACCAGGCGTGGGTGCCGACGCGAATGAAGGTGGTGGCCGCCACCAGGTCGCCCTCATGTTCGGCCAGGTAGACGCGCATCCGGTCGGGTTCCTCGGCGTTGAGGGCGTCCCACATGGTCTCGAAGTAGGGCAGCCCGCGGCCGGTGAAGTGGTCGCGTTCGGCGGTTTCCAGGTAGATGCGATGGAACCGGGCCAGGTCGGCGCGTTCCCCCCGGGTGACCGTCACGCCCAGCTTGTCGGCCTTCTTGATGTTGCGGCGCCACAGCTGATTCATGCCCTTCAGCAGCTGCTCGTCGGTCAGTGCCGCGCCTTCGGCGTCGGTCAGGCGCAGCTGGTAGTTGAACTTCGGCTGCCCGGCGGCGAAGCCGTGACCCTCCGCCTGGGGCTGCCAGCCGAGATGATCCAGGGTTCGCAGCACGCGGGTGCCGGTCAGGGTGGTCTCGTCGGGGGTGGCTTGCGACAAGGCGGTGATCCCGGGATCGGCGATGGCGGCCTTCACGGTGGGCGCCAGCCAGCGGTGGTGCACCACGGTCGGGCCGATCCGCACGGCGAACGCCTTGTTGCGGCGGGCGTGGGCGACGAGCGCCTCCAGGTGGGCGTCGACATCGGGGCGGTCCCAGTCGAGGACGGGACCCTCCGGCAGGTAGGCCAGGTAGCGGGGCAGCTTCGGAAGCTGCCGGTACAGGACGAGCCCCACCCCGGTGAGGGTGTCGCCGTCGAAGAAGCCAATGGATTCGGAACGCCACTCCGGTTTCACCTTCCCCCAAGCGGGAAGCTGTAGGAAACTCGCCTGACCACGAGCCGCCACGAAGGCCAGGTGCTCGTCGGCGCTGATCGTCTTGACGGTGATGCTCACGACTACAACCTACCGGCTGTGGCGGTTACGTTCGTGGGATCCCCCGGGGATGGACCGGGGATTGAGGTCGAGCCGGGCCGAGGTCTCTGTCGTGTATGGCCCGGCTCAACCAGCATCAATCGGACTCGCCTGCAACGGCCCGATACGTCTCCATTATCACACGAACGGCGGCCAACGTGGTGAGGAAACCGGCAGGGGCCAGGAACAGCGAGACGACGATGAGCAGTGGATTCTGGCTGGTGAACCCCATGGCGAGGATCGCGACCGCCAGGAGGGCCGCCGTGATGGTTCCGAGAAGGTAGGCCGTTTTGATGGCTGCGGTGCTCAAGCGGCGTTTGAAACCGAAGTCGAACAGCGCGGCGAAAAAGTTGTTCGGGCTCGGTGGAACCTGCGGTGGCTGCTGCTGGGGTGGGGGTGCGGACTGGCCCATGGGTCCGCCCGGGGAGGGGGAGGGCGGCAGGCCCTGCGGGGACGCGTTGGAGACCGCCTGCTGGCCCCAGGCGTCCGTGGCCTGCGGGTCCCAGACGTTCCCGGTGGGCTGCGACTGCTCCCACACGTTTCCCTGCTGGTCGCCGCCGTACGGGTCGTGGGGGTACTGCGGACTGCTCATGATGGTTCCTCTCCACACGGGCGCACTCAATCACCGACCACTCTTGCACATTCCCGCCCCGGAACGGACGGAGGGTGGGGCCGGGGTGTCGTCCCGGCCCCACCCGTCGCGGACCCTCAGGCCTTGATGTCCTCGATCCTCTCGCCGATCCGCATGCCGTAGAAGGAGCGGTAGCAGAAGAAGCCGGAGACGAGCAGGAACACCGCGGCCAGGACGTGGGCCAGCACACCCAGGCCCTGGGCGGTGATCGCGGTGGCCAGTTCGACGGCCAGCAGTCCGAACAGCGTCGAGAACTTGATCACCGGGTTGAGCGCCACCGAGGAGGTGTCCTTGTAGGGGTCACCGACGGTGTCACCCACGACGGTGGCGTCGTGCAGCGGCGTGTTCTTCGCGTCGAGATCCACCTCGACGAGTTTCTTCGCGTTGTCCCAGGCGCCGCCGGCGTTCGCCATGAAGATGGCCTGGTAGAGCCCGAACAGCGCCATCGCGACGAGGAACCCGATGAACAGGAACGGTTCGGCGAAGGCGAACGCCAGGGTGGCGAAGAACACGCCCAGGAAAATGTTGAACATGCCCTTCTGGGCGTACTGGGTGCAGATCTCGACCACCTTGTTGGAATCCTGGGCGGAGGCCTTCGTCTCGCCGTCGAGGTGCAGGTTCTGTTTGATGAACTCCACTGCCCGGTAGGCGCCCGTGGTGACGGCCTGCATGGAGGCGCCCGTGAACCAGTAGATCACCGCGCCGCCCAGCAGCAGGCCCAGCAGGAACGGGGCGTGCAGCAGCGACAGGTTCTCCAGGTTCTCGGTGAGCTTGTTGGTCAGGCCCATCATGATGGAGAAGATCATGGTGGTGGCCCCCACCACGGCGGTGCCGATCAGCACCGGTTTCGCCGTCGCCTTGAAGGTGTTGCCCGCGCCGTCGTTGGCCTCGAGGAAGTGCTTGGCGCGTTCGAAGTCGGGGCGGATGCCGTGATCGCGTTCCAGCTCCTCCTCGATGCTGGGGATCTCCTCGATGGTGGACAGCTCGAACACCGACTGGGCGTTGTCGGTGACGGGACCGTAGGAGTCGACGGCGATCGTCACGGGCCCCATGCCCAGGAAACCGAACGCGACCAGACCGAACGCGAACACCGCGGGGGCGATCATGAGCTGGCTCAGCCCCATGGTCGAGATGATGAAGCTCAACCCCATCAATCCGGTGATCGCCAGCCCGATCCAGTAGCCGGAGAAGTTGCCGGCCACCAGGCCGGAGAGGATGTTCAGCGACGCCCCGCCCTGGTTGGAGGAGACCACGACCTCGCGGGTGTGGCGGGCGTTGGTGGAGGTGAACACCTTCACCAGCTCCGGGATCAGCGCCCCGGCCAGGGTGCCGCAGCTGACGATCAGCGACAGCTTCCACCACATCCCGTCGGGCAGGCCACCGATCAGCGCCGCGGAGGTGCCGAAGGTGCACGCGATGCACAGCACCGAGGTCAGCCACACCAGCGACGTCAGGGGCGCCTCGAAGTCCATCTCGGCGGCGTCGCGGTAGCGGGCGCGGGTGATGGCGGCGTTGACGAAGTACGAGATCCCGGAGGCCACCACCATCACGGCGCGGATCACGAAGATCCACACCAGCAGCTGCACCTGCACCATCTGGTCCTGGACCCCGAGGAGGATGAAGGTGATCAGCGCCACACCGGTCACGCCGTAGGTTTCGAAACCGTCCGCCGAGGGGCCGACGGAGTCTCCGGCGTTGTCGCCCGTGCAGTCGGCGATCACGCCGGGGTTGCGGGCGTCGTCCTCCTTGATGTGGAAGACGATCTTCATCAGGTCGGCACCGATGTCGGCGATCTTGGTGAAGATCCCGCCTGCGATGCGCAGCGCCGACGCGCCCAGCGATTCACCGATCGCGAAACCGATGAAACACGAACCCGCGATCTCGCCGGGCAGGAACACCATGATGACCAGCATCATCGCCAGCTCGACGGAGATCAGCACCATGCCGATGCTCATCCCGGAGCGCAGCGGGATGTCGTGGCAGGGGTAGGGGCGCCCGGACATCGCGGCGTGCGCGGTGCGGGAGTTGGCCAGGGTGTTGACGCGGATGCCGTACCAGGCCACCGCGTAGCTGCCGCCCATGCCTATCAGCGAGAACAGGATCACCACGGCCGTCCTGCCCACCCCGAAATTGACGAGGAACAGGTAGTAGATGACGATGATGGCGGCGATGAAGGCCCACAGCAGCATCAGGAACCGGCCCTGCTGTTTCAGGTAGGTCTTGCAGGTGGTGTAGATCAGCTCGGAGACGTCCCGCATCGCCGTGTGCACAGGCATGCGGTTCAGCTGCGAATAGGTGATGATCCCGAACACCAGGCCGAGGGCGCACACGATCAGTCCGAGACCGAGCAGCACGCCGCCCGGCAGGCCGAGGAAGGAAACGGAATCGAGCTTGGGCAGCTGGAGGTTCGCCTCCCCGCCGATGTGGCTACCCGACTGGCCGCCACCAGAATCGCACGAGGTGAGACAGAGTACGCCGACCGCGGCTCCGAGCAGCCCGATGCCCTTCGTGGGATTGCGCCGGGCGGGCCGTGGGTCCGTCGCGGCGCGGAGGGCTTTCTCTTCTGGTGCTGTCACCGCTTCTCGCGGTAGCTCGGTCATGATGCTCCCTAGCGATCATTTGTGTACTGGCTACGTCGCCAGTCTGTCCCGGCACACTTTACGCCTGCGGTTTGCGGCCCGGAAGAGTGGCGGGAGGGATTTCGAGAGGAATGCGTGTCGCGAAAACATGGGCGGCCCGGCCGGCGGAAAACCGCAGGCCGGGCCGCCTGACAGGTCCTTCGGGTCCCGGATGGTTCCGTTGCCGTCAGGAAGCGGTGATCAGGGCTTCGAGGGTCGTCTCCCAGCGGGCGCGGAGAGCCTCGAGGTCGGCGTCCTCGGGAAGGTTGCCGTGGACGATCGTCAGTTCCGTTCCGCCGTCGACGGCACGCATCCTGAGGTCGACGAGAGTGGCCGGCGCCCCTTCGGACGCGTGCCACGAGAACCGGATCTGTTCCTTGGGGTGGAAGCTGCGAGTGATGCCGTAGGTGCCGTCATCGGCTTTCCACGACTCACCCTTGTTGCCGAGCTGCCCGCCTGCGCCGAGCAGTGTCTGCGCTCCGGCGGGGGTCATGAGGGCCCTCCAGACGGCTTCCAACTGGGTGGGAGCCACCCGGGTGACCGCCACGCTTCTGGTTTCGCTTACTGCCTCCGTGGTCTCCATGATGATGCCTTTCATCTCTTCGGGCGTCGCCTGTGGCGTCCGGTGCATCAAGCCTAGTAGCCCCCGGGGCTGGACGGGAGGGGGATCGGGGAAAAGGCGACTTTTGGCCAGCGGGAGGGGCGGTTCGGCAAGCCCTTTACGCCGGCGGGCGGGCCCCGAGGGCCGGCGCGGTTCGCGTCGAAACGACGCCCGGCCCCGGGAGATTTGATTTTTCCGGAAAAGTTTTCCACAAGCACTTGTGGGAAAGTGTGTTTTCTGTGGATTGTTCACTTTCGTTCAGGAAACGCAGTGGGAGCGGGTTCTGGTGGCGGTGTGCGCGGTGGGAAGGGTTTCCGGTTGGCCGGGATGGGATGATGAGAATCCTTGAAAGTGATGTTGAGGAGGTGCGATGACCGGTTGGCGCGAATTCGATCCCGCCCTCACGCAGGTGCTCGTCGAACTGCCCGACGAGGCCGTTCTCGTCGTCAGCGGCAGGGGACGGCTGGTGCAGTTCCTCAGGGGCGGGGACCGGATGGCGGTGGAGGCCAGCAACGACTCCCCGGGTGACGAACCCCGCCTCAGGGACCGGCAGTGGCGGCTCGCCGACGAATGGGCCGGGCTGTGGCGCCGCGACTTCCCCCGCCCCGCGGGTCAACGGGAGGCGGCCGTGATCGTCGCGGAGACCGGGCACGTGCTGCGCAACGTGTGGGGCTGGACCGGTCTCGATGGGTTCCGCTACGAGTCGTGGGTGGAGATCACGCGGAAGGTGTTCGGGTTCTTCCCGAGAAGCGAGGAACGGCGCATCCGGTGGCCGGGGCTGGGGTTGCCGGAACGCCTCCACCCCGACCGCATGGACGAATGACCCGGTCGGTGTCTCCTCACCGGGTCAGGCGTTTCACCAGCGCGGGCACGTCGTCGGGGGTGACGGGACCCAGCCACTCCATGTCGGATTGCACCACGACGACGGGGGCCCGGTTGCACGGGTAGCAGCAGCCCGTCGCGGTCAGCAGCACCGATTCGTCCAGCGCCCCGGCCTCCGCCAGCGCCCGGCTGAGGGCCTCCTGCGTCTCGGGTGCGCCTTTCGCGTTGCAGCGCGGCCCGCGGCACACCAGCACCTGCCGGGAAACGGGCGGGGGTTGTTCCCAGTTCGGGTTGGTGAGGGAATCGCGCGGCCCCAGGCGGCGGGCCTCTCCGGGGCAGGGCAGCTCCCCGGGCAGCCCGCGCAGGGGACGCCGGGAACACCACAGCTCCAGCAGCGGCCCACGCGAATCGAGCCACCAGCGCGCCACACGGCCGAGCCATGACGCCGGCCCCAGGTCGTCGCCGAAGGTGACGCCGACCAGGTGTACCGGCTCCGATCCGAGTCCGGCCAGCTCATCCAGCTGGTTCACCAGCGCCGGCCCCTCGCCCTGCAGCACCGCCACATCGGCCCCCAGCCCGCCCGCGACCTCCGCCAGCTCCGGCCAGCGTGCCGCGTCGGACAGGGCGAGGGTGACCAGAAGGGTTCTCACCTGCGACTCCAGTTCACGCGCCTGCGGTCATCCACCTCGACGCGCCCCTTGTCCTTGATGGTCTCGGCTGGCTGAGTGCCGGCTCGGATCCCATGTGGGCCTGGCCGGAGGCGGCGGTGGACCGGGACACGGGTGTTCAGACGCATGGAAGCTCTTTCCAGTTGGGCCTTTTCGCGAGGCGTGGATGACGTCGTCGGCTGGTATTCGGACTCGAGTTCATTCCGTCGCGGACGCCTTCCCGGGATTTCTCCCAGTGGCCACGTGCCCGTTCGGTCCCTCTCACCGCTGCGCGTCAGTCCCGGATTCCCACCGGGTTCCCCGGCGCCTGGGGCGCCACCGACGAGCACACCGTAGCAGTGTGGTGAGTGTTGCCTGCAAGCGCCCTTCCCGGGTCGTCGGGCCGTCGTGGAATCCCGGTGCGGGGTGGGTCCGATGGGACTAGGTTGTTCCCGTGACTCAAACCCAGACCCAGGCGCCCGCCGCCGCCCTGCGCGAGCGACGCACCTCCTGGGGAAAGATCTTCAGCTGGTGCATGTGGGACTGGGGAACCCAGCCCTTCGCCACCGTCATCACCACCTTCGTGTTCAGCACCTACATCTCCTCCGGGTCGCTGTTCGGAACCGGTGCCGGTGACGACACGCCGGCGTTCATGCTGGGCGTCGCGATGGCCGTGGCCGGGGTGCTCATCGCGCTGCTGGCGCCGGTGCTGGGGCAGGGCACCGACCGTTCCGGGAGGCGGATGTTCCACCTGCGCTGGCAGACTTGGGCGCTGGCGGCGGTATCGGCGGCGCTGTGGTTCGTCGCGCCCGGGCAGCAGTACCTTTGGCTGGGTCTGGCGCTGCTCGGGATCGGCAACATCGTCTCCGAGGTGGCCAACGTCAACTACTACGCCGCCATCGACCAGGTGGCCACCCCCGGCAACGTCGGCCGCGTCTCCGGGTACGGCTGGGGCATGGGATACCTCGGCGGGATCGCGATCCTGCTGCTGATCGTCGCCGTCGCGGGCTCCGACATCGGCCCCGACGGGGTGCGCAACTCAATGCTGCTGTGCGGGGTGTGGACGGTGCTGTTCACCATTCCGTTGTTCATGGCCATCAAGGACCGGCCCGTGGCCTCCCCGCCGCCGCGCCAGTCGCCGGTGCGGGCCTACCGCGACCTCATAGGTTCCGTGATCCGCATCCACCGCGTCTCCCCGCACACGATCTGGTTCCTGCTGGCCTCCGCGCTGTTCCGCGACGGCCTGGCGGGGGTGTTCACCTACGGTGCGGTGCTGGCGAAACTGGTGTTCGGGTTCAGCACCGGCGAGGTGATCATCTTCGGGGTGGTGGCCAACGTGGTCGCGGGGCTCGCGACCATCGTCTTCGGGCACCTGGACGACCGGACCGGGCCGAAACGGGTGATCCTGATCTCGCTGGGCGCGCTGGTGGGGTTGGGGTCGTGCATCTTCCTGCTCCACGACCGGGGGCCGGTGGTGTTCTGGATCTTCGGGATCGCCATGACCCTGTTCGTCGGCCCGGCGCAGTCGGCGTCGCGGTCCTTCCTGGCGCGTCTGATCCCGGAGGGTCACTCGGGTGAGGTGTTCGGGCTGTACGCGACGACCGGCCGGGCGGTGTCCTTCCTGGCGTCGTCGCTGTGGGTGCTGTCCCTGTGGCTGGGATCGTTCCTCGTCCCGGCGGGCGAGTCGGCGGTGCACTTCGGCATCCTCGGGATCGTGCTGGTGCTGGCCGCCGGGCTGGTCGTGATGATTCCCGTGCGCGAGGCCCAGCAGGTCATGCACCGCGGATGACCGCGGCCCGGTTCAACCGGCACGAAACGCCTCCCCGGGTGCCCGTTTCGTGCGGCCGCTCGTCCCCGGATGGCTATCCGGTTCCGGCAGGGGCGCAAAACGGGGGTTCAGCGGTTAGGCTGGGGGTATGTCCGACTGGTTTGCCATCAACGAAGACCTGTGGGGCACCGTCGCGGGGTCGCGACCTCCGCTGTTCTACTTCTTCGACGGTTTCATCGACTCGGGACGCGTCGGTGCGACGCTGATCGAGGCCCTCCTGGAGCACTCCGAACCGCAGCTGCTCGGGTCGTTCAACATGGACCTCGTCCACGACTACCGTGCCCGCCGTCCCGCCATGGTCTTCGACCGCGACCACTGGGCCTCGCTCGAGGAACCAGTGCTGAACCTGCACCTGGCACGCGACGCCGAGGGAATGCCGTACCTCGTGATGCGCGGTCCGGAACCCGATCACCGCTGGCGACTGTTCCGTGACGGACTGGTCGGGCTGGTCCAGCGGCTCGACGTCTCGATGCTGCTGACCGGTTACGGCATGCCCATGGCCTTCCCGCACACGCGCCCCACGCCCCTGGCGATACACACCACCGATCCGGAGCTGCGGCAGCAGAACCCCCGCTGGATCGACCGCCTCGAGATCCCGGCGTCCTTCTCCTCCTACCTCGAATACCACCTGGGGAAGCTCGGGATCAGTTCCTACGGAGCCGCCGCCCACGTGCCCCACTACCTCGCCAACGCCTCCTTCACACAGGCCGCGGCCACCATCCTTCACCGCTACGCGGAGGTGACAAAGCTGGCCCTGCCCACCGACGAACTCGACCTGGCGGCCGAGGCCAACCTGATGGCCATCGAGGCCGACACCCGCGGCGACGAGACCGCCCGCGAGCTGTTGCACCAGCTCGAGGAGCAGTACGACCGCTACACCGAACCCACCGGCGAGGACCTGCCCTCCGCCGACGAGATAGCGGCGGCGGTGGAACGTTTCCTCGCCCAGCGCGACGACGGCAACCAGCCCCCGCCCAAAGGGGAGTGAAGCCGGTCCTTGGCTGCGGGTGATTTGTGGGGTAGCATGTTTCTGCACACGTGGTGTCATCTGTGACATATGTTTCATGTATGGCAGGTAAGAGGTGAATCGTGGTTGATGTTCTTGAAGTGGAGCCGTCCGCAGTCGACGAGCAAACACTCGCTGCGCTGTCCGAGTTCGTGGATGGCCTGGAAGAGAGCGCCCTGCGCGATCTTCTGCTCGCGCTCACCGGATCACTCGAATCCGGCGGCACCGTCGCCCTGCTCGACGTGGATACCGACTACACGCCCGCTCAAGTCGCGCAACGCCTGCGGATGAGCCGAACTCACCTGTACAAGCTCCTTGATTCCGGGCAGATCCCGTCCCATCGTGTCGGTCGTGACCGCCGTGTTTCCGGGCGTGATGTCGTCACCTTCGAGAAGCGTCGCCAAGAGGAGCGCCGCGCGCTCGCCGAACGTTTCGCCAGCGCCGAGGCCATTCGCCGCGGTGCCGTCGATGAGCTTGAGACAGAACTGTGACGTTCACCGCCGAGGAGTAACAGCGTGTCGTATGGTGTGTCCCGTGCAGCACGACCCCACCGCCCGTCCCACCCTGAGGCTGCTCGCCGAACTCTTGGAGAGGTGGCCGGATCCTTACGAGAAACGGGCGATCACCGAGCAAAGATGGGATGACGTTCAGCCCCTGTCCAGGCTTTCGCACCCGATCCTCGTGAAATCGCGCTCCCTGTCGGAGGCGGAGCCCGTAGCGAATCGCATCATTGAGTGTTCTCGCGATCTCCGGCTGATGAAGGTGCGCGCCAGCCAGTGGCGTGCCGGGGTGTGGTTCGATCCGGAGGGGGTGCAGTGGGTGGTGGCTGCTGGGCTCGCCAAGGGCGGGCACCGGGATCACGAGGATTTCTACCAGCGGCTGGAACGGCAATGTGACACGGAACGAGGACGAAAGGCGCTGCTTCCAACGGACGAAGACGCCCGATTACTGAAACGCGAGACTGCGGCTAGGGCCCTCACCGATTGGGAACTCGCGGTGCAGGCATTGGCCGTTGACTTGCTGGCGGGGGCGTTGCATCACGAGTGTTACCGTGTGGTGGTTCCGCATCCGACGAAGACCATTCCGTTGGCTGAGGTCGAACTGGAGTTCATCACCGGGGACGGTATCGAGGAGTTTGTGCTGAGTTTCATCAACAACACCCGACAGGGAACGCATCTCGCTTACGTCATGGAACGGCGTCTTCTGATCAGCATCGCGCCTCCTGAGCAGGAATGGGACCTTGCCGGGGGAATCTACTCGGCTATGGAGGAATCCGGACACTGTGCTCGTCAGATCGAACGGCTTCGTGACGCATCCCGGGAACGCCGGTTACTGGATTCTGACCGTGGCCACGTGGCTCACCGCGTTCACCGCCGTCACATCGGCGATGCCAGCGTGGACGGGAGGGCGGTCCGTTCCCTGTGCGGGGTGTATTTCGTTCCCCTGACGGATCCCGACGCTCTTCCCGAGTGCGAGGAATGCGCTTGGCGGTGCAAACAATTTCCAGTGGCGTGAGGATTGTGGCGGCGCTGGAACGTTTCCTTACCCGGCATGTGCTCAGTGGTCGGCGCCGTCGAGCTGTTCGACGAGGTGTCGCAGCAGTGGGCCTGCGACCTCTATGGTGTCGGATGCGCCGCCCTCAGAGCCGGGCGCGTTGATGATGATCGCCCGCGTCCCGGCGCACTCCACCACCCCCGCCAGGCCCCGCGACAACAGGGCGTGGGGGTTCTTCTCGGCGCCGCGACGCCGGACGGCCTCCATGATCCCGGGAAGCTCGCAGGCGAGCAGGTCGAGGGTGGCCTCGGCGGTGACGTCGCGCGGCCCGACTCCCGTGCCTCCGGTGGTAAGCACCACCCGCGACCCGGAAGCGACGGCCTCCCGGATGGCGGCGCGGATCATGACGAGATTGTCGGGCACCACCCTCGGCTCCCGGGTCTCGAATCCCAGCCCGTTCAGGGACTCCCGCAGCAGCGGGCCGGAACGGTCGGGGTAGATCCCGGCGGCGGCCCGGTCCGAACACGTGATCACTGCGGCCAACATGCGGGAATCCTAGCTCCCGTGCAGGGACGGATCCGTTCCGTGCAGGTCGGGGCGTCGGGAAAAAACCCGGCTGCGCAGCACTCAAACTCAGAAATTCCTCTTTCGGGGCACGAAACGGCACTGGGTGCTGCAAAACCGGATTCTTCCGCTACCAAGCGTGGCTTCCGTGATACGCCCTAGGCTGGGTGGCAACCGACCCAGGAGTCATCTTGCCCCTCACATCCGTTGCCGACCGTCTGCGCGAGTCCATGTGGCGTTCCGCCAACGACAAACGCCTCAAACGCCTTCAGCGGGTGGTGGACGCCATGCCGGAGAACCCGCCAGAGGCCCCGACATCCTTCGACGCGACCAGTGACGCCGAACTGGCCGGTTTCCTGGCGGTCGCAGGTGAGGTGGCGGGGCGGGAGGTGGGGCTCGACCCCTTCCCCAACCAGTACCTGGCCGCCGCCGCCCTGCTGCGAGGGTTCTCCATCGAACTGGCGACCGGGGAGGGCAAGACCCTCGTGGGTGCGATGGCCGCCGCCGGCTGGGCCCTGGAGGGGCGCCACGTCCACGTGCTGACCGCCAACGACTACCTCGCGGCCCGCGACGCCGACTGGATGGGTCCGCTGTACCGCGGCCTCGGACTGACCTGCGCGGCCGTGCAGGCCGACCAGGACCTCACCGCCCGGCAGACCGCCTACGCCGCCGACATCACCTACTCCTCGGTGGCCGAGGCCGGTTTCGACCTGCTCCGCGACCGCCTAGCCGCCCGGCCCGGGGACCGCACCGGGGCCCGCCGCGAGGTGGTGCTCGTCGACGAGGCCGACGCGGTCCTGCTCGACGAGGCCCGCGTGCCCCTGGTGCTCGCCGCCGACGCCGAACCGCACCGCGACGAACACGCCCTGGTGCTCGCCGCCTACGTGCGGGGCCTCGAGGCGGGCCGCGACTACGTCGTCGCGCCCGACCGTCGCACCGTCCACCTCACCGACGACGGGTTGCGCCGCGTCGAGGACGACCACCCCGACCGCGACCTGTTCGGCACCGACTCCGAGTTCCTCGTCTCGCTGAACCTCGCCCTCCACGCCCACGCCGCCCTGGAACGCGACGTCGACTACCTCGTCGCCGACGACCGCGTCTGGCTCGTCAGTGGGTCGCGGGGAAGGGTGGACCGGCTGCAACGCTGGCCCGACGGGTTGCAGCTCGCCGTCGAGGCGAAGGAGGCCCTCGATACCGCCCCCGGACTCCAGGTCCTCGACCAGCTCGTCATCGCCGAACTGGTCGGCGGCTACGACAAACTCGTCGGCATGAGCGCGACCATGCGGTCCGCCGAGGAGGAACTCGAATCCCTGTACGGGCTGCAGGTCGCGGTCATCCCGTCGCACCTGCCGTGCCGCCGCACCGACCACCCCACCCGGCTCCACGCCACCTCCGAGCATCGCGACGCGGCCCTGGCGGACCTCGTCCGGGAATCCGGGGAACGGGGGCGACCCGTGCTGGTCGCGACCCAGAGCGTGAGGGAATCGGAGCGGATCGCGGACCTGCTGCGCGGCCTCGGCGTCGAATGCGTGCTGCTGAACGCCCGCAACGCCACCGAGGAGGCCGCGATCATCTCGCGGGCCGGTGAGGCGGGCCGGGTCACGGTCTCGACGCAGATGGCTGGGCGCGGCACCGACGTGGTGCCCTCACCCGAGGCCGTCGACGCGGGCGGGCTGCTGGTGGTCGGGGTGGGGCGTTTCCCCAGCGCCAGGCTCGACGACCAGCTCCGCGGCCGCGCCGGCCGGCAGGGCGATCCGGGGGAGTCGGTGTTCCTCGCCAGCCTCGCGGACCGCCTCGTCACCGACAACGACCCCGACCATCCCGAACCCGCGGTCGTGGACGGCGGCGGTGAGGTCGAACAGTGCCGCGCGAACCGTCGTGTCCTGGGGGTCGTGGACCACGCGCAGCGGGTCAGCGACGGCGACCAACGCAACCTGAGGTGGCTGTCGTGGCGTTACGGCGAACTGCTGCGCCGCCAACGCACCCATCTCGTCGAAGTGCGCGAAACCTGTCTCGAGGGGCCCGAGGCCCTGGACCGGCTCGCCGAACACGCGCCCGAGGAGGTCGCGGAGCTGGATGAGCGGGTCGGGGAGGACGAACTCGAGGAAGGGGCGCGACTGGCGCTGGTCGCAGCCATCGACGCCGCCTGGAGCGCGCACCTCGGGCACGCAGCCGAGCTGCGCGAGGGCATCCACCTGCGGGTGCTGGCCCGCGAGGATCCGCTGACCGAGTTCGAGAAGGAGATGGGGGCGGCCTACCAGGGCCTTTCCGGACGCATCCTCGACGACGCCGTCGCCGCCCTCCTGGAAGCCCCGGTCGTCGATGGGCGGCTGGACCTGGAATCGCTGGGATCCCGCATCCCCAGCGCCACCTGGGCCTACACCGTCACCGACAACGAACTTGGCGACGACTTCACCCGGATGGGTCGCGCCCTGCGCCGTCGCCTCGCGGGCGATCGCTGACAGGAGTTTTGACGGGTACCGTGTCGCGACGCCCTTTGGCGGTCTCGGCGACGGCCTCCCCACTAGGGTGGGGACGTACAGCCGTCTAACAAGGAGAGACCGTGAAGGGCATCGTTGTTTTCTCCGGTTCCGCCCATCATGCGCTGGCTGACGAGATCTGCGACCATCTTGAGGTTCCCCGGAGCCACGTGAAGATCTCCCGGTTCAGCAACGACTGCCTCCAGGCCCAGCTGCTCGCCAACTGCCGACAACGCGACGTCTACATCGTGCAGCCTCTCGTGCCACCCACCCAGGAGCACCTGATGGAGTTGCTGCTGATGGTCAACGCCGCACGCGGCGCGTCGGCAGCGCAGATCACGGCGGTGATCCCGCACTACGCCTACGCCCGTTCCGACAAGAAGGACGCCTCCCGCATCTCCCTGGGCGGTCGTCTCGTCGCCGATCTGCTGGTAACCGCCGGCGTCGACCGGGTGCTGACGATGAACCTCCACGCCCCGCAGGTCCACGGGTTCTTCTCCGTGCCGGTGGATCACCTCACGGCGCTCGGCGTCATCGCCGACCACTACCGCGGCCGCGACCTCAGCAACCACGTCGTCGTCTCCCCGGACCTGGGCAACGCCAAACAGGCGACGCTGCTGGCGCGTCTGCTCGGGCTGCCCGTGGCGGCCGGCAACAAACAACGCCTCGCCGACGACAAGGTGGTGATCTCGTCGGTGGTCGGTGACGTCGCGGGCAAGAAGGCCATCGTGCTGGACGACGAGATCGCCACGGGCGGGTCGATCATCGAGATCGTCTCCCGGCTGGCCGACTTCGGCTGCGCCGAGGCCTCCATCGCCTGCACCCACGGCCTGTTCGCAGGCTCGGCGGTGGAGCGCCTCACCTCCGCCACCCACATCTCGGAGGTGGTCTCCACCAACACCGTCCCCGCCCCCGGGAACTTCCCGGGCCTGAAGGTGCTGAGCGTGGCGTCGCTGTTCGCGGAGGCCATCGCCCGCATCCACAGCGGCAACTCGGTTTCGACACTGTTCAACGGGGTCGATCCCGCCTACGCCCAACCCCAGGAACCCGAGGGCCTGTTCTGATTTCGAATATTCAGCGACGCCTGCCGGCGCGGATTCTCTCCGCGACCTCCCGCCAGGTCGGGACTATCACCCCGTGGGGGCGCATCATGGTGCGCAGCCGGTGGCGGGTGCTGAAGATGCCGATCAGGCCGACGGCGAAGAACGGGAACTGCAACGCCATGGCCTGGTCGAGCTGTTCGGCGGTGTAGTCGCCGGAGGGGTTGAGCCAGCCCAGGAAGGCGCTGATGGCCAGCAGACTCAGGGTGGCTCCCGTGAAGGAACCGGTGATGACCAGGCCGTTTGCCGCGCCGAGGCGGTGCGGGGGCAGCAGGGTGCGGGGATAGTCGAATCCGATGCCGGTACCCGGACCGCCCGCGGACATCGCGACCACCAGGAGAATTAGCAGCCACCACGGTGCTCTTCCCGGCCACAGCAGCGCCGCCGCCCATCCGAGCACATTGACCCCGATGACGGTGAGAGCCAGATTGCTGCGACGCAGCGGGTGACGTGAGGTCAGCCAACCCAGCAGCGGTGAGAAGACGATGGCGCCGTAGACGGTGAGGCTGAACAGGAAGGCGGCCTCGGCCTCCGAGAGTCCCTCCGCCCGTTGCAACCATGGGATGCCCCAGATCATCGCGAACACGTTGACGCTGAAACCGCTGGTGAAGTGCACCCAGAACCCGAGCCGGGTCGCGGGATGCCGCCAGGCGTCGGCGATGCCGCGGGGCAGGTCGGAGAGCCTCTCCTCCTTCGGTGCGGGACGGGTCCGGCCGGGGGGCACGTCGCGAACCCAGACCGCGCTCATGACCCCCGCGACCCCGGATGCGAGGGCCGCACCCAGGAAGGCCCACACCCAGCCTTGGGCGTTGAACAGAGGAAGCAGGATGGTCGCGGAGGCCACCTGCCCCATCTGCCCCAGCAACCCCGCCAGTTGCGTCAGGACCGGCACCCGCGACGGCGCGAACCATTCGGGGATGAGCCGCAGCAGCGAACCGTACATGCAGGCGTCGCCGATCCCCAGCAGGATGCGGGCGGCGAAGGCCAGCGGAAGGGAGTCGGCGAAGGCCATGATCACCTGCGCGGCGACCATCACCCCGGAGCCCGTGATCATCACCACCCGCGACCCGTAGCGGTCCACCAGCACCCCGGCGGGCAGCTGCGCCAGCGCGTAGATCGCGAGTTGGAGCATCACGAAGGTGGAGATGATGCCGACGCTGGTGCCGAAATGGTTCGCCGTCTGGATCCCCAGGACCCCGAGGCTGGTGCGCTGCATGATCGCGACGCAGTAGGCGAGGATGCCGACGCCCCACACGATCCAGGCCAGCCGCCCGGTCCTTGCCACCTCGTGCTCCTTTCCCACCACGTCCGCGGAAAGTGTAGAGGCTCTGGGAGGCGCAGTTGGTTTCGACTCGGGTCGCTCGTTCCTCGCGACCCGGCTCAACCGGCTTGTGGGGGTGGAAGTTGGTTGAGCCGACCTGCTCAGCCGGCTTCAGGGAAGGGGCCGTTCAGGCGATGCCGAGGATCTCGGTGACGAAGACCAGGGTCGCCCCGCCCTTGATGCCGGCCTGCGGGACGCCGTGGTCGCCGTAGCCGAGTTCGGCGGGGATGGACAGCAGGACCCGGGAACCGACGCGCTGACCCACGAGGCCGTCGTCCCAGCCGCGGATCACCTCTCCGACGCCGACGCGGAAGCTCAGCGGCCGGCCCCGGTCGTAGGAGTTGTCGAAGACTGCTCCGTCCCAGGACTGCCCGAGGTAGTGGGTCGAGATGGTGTCGCCCGCCTTGACCTCCGGTCCGGTTCCGGCGTCGAGCAGCTGCACGTGAAGGCCTTCGGGGGCTTCGGTGCCGGGGAAGGTGAGGGTTGGTTTTGAACCCTTGGCGCCCTGCACGGAGGGCATTTTGGTCTTGCTCATGTGCCAGGAGCCTAGCGACACCCGGGGCCGACCGTCGTCAGTCGCCGCTGAGCGCCTTCACCCAGTCGGGGGTGGGGGTGGGGATCTGGTCCTGGGTCACGTCGCAACTGGCCTTGGTGCCGGGGGCGGGCCCGAACTCGCGGCCCGCGAAGATGTTGGTCTTGACCCACTCGTAGTAGGCGTTGAACTTGCCCGTGTCGTAGGGGTTGTCCTTGGCGCAGCGGGCCACGTAGTAGCCGACCACCTCGGGGAGGGTTTCCAGGTTGTTCCTGCCCGCGTAGGAACTGAAGACTTCCTGCTTGGCCGCGAGGCCCTGGAACTCGGTCCAGTACTTGGGGTTCGAATCCCGGTCGGCGTTGAAAATGTGGGTGAACTCGTGGATGACGATTCGCGACAGGCGGCCGATGTCGCCGAGATCGACGGCTTCCTTCCACTTGGTGAAGTCGAAGGTCAGGTAGCCGGGTTTCGTCAGCGACCAGTCGCCCCAGGCGAATCCACCGATGCTCGCGGCGTTGATGCCGATGGTGCCGGATACCTTGGCCTTGAGATTGGCCAGGAAGTCGGTGCAGGAGACGGCGTCGAGGGCCTGCCACACGACGCTGATCTGGGTGCGGTTCGCGTCGGTCCAGCCGTTGCCGGCCAAGGTCACACCGAAGTTGTCGGACAGCTGCTTGGTGATCTCGGAGATCGGGGCCTTGTCGCCCGGCCAGGGATGGGTGGTGGGGCAGGGGGCGTGGATGCCGACCACCGACGGCCCCACCGTGGCCTTCTCGCCCTTGGCGGTTGCCGATGCTGCTAGAACAATTCCTGCGATGGCCACCGCGGCCGCGGTCAACCAGATCACAAGCTTGCGCATCGGCATCTCCTGCTTTCGGGTACGGACTGGGAAAGACTCTCTCAGGATTCTCAGGAAGTCAAATTCAGGGGAGAGTCGGGGTGAACCCCGGTGCACTTACTTTGCTCAGATTATGTGATATGGGCCGCTGACGGCAGGTGGACCGGGTGATGGATTTCCGGTCGGAGGGCGTTCCCGGGGCGTCTCGAGAACGGGTGCGGTGCCCGTTTCGTCCCCGGCGGTGGACTAGTCTTCGGCCATGTCGCTGTTTGAACTCCGCCGCACCGATCACCCTACGCCCGAGGTTGAGCGTGCCGCCATCGTGGCGGATCCGGTGTTCGGTAAGTTCTACGCCGACCACATGGCCGTTGCCGACTACACCGAGGGTCTCGGCTGGCGTGACGCCCGCATCATCCCGACGGGCCAGTGGCAGCTGCATCCCGCCGCCGCGGTGTTCCACTACGGGCAGGAAATCTTCGAGGGGCTGAAGGCCTACCGCCACGCCGACTCCTCGGTGTGGCTGTTCCGTCCCGAGAGGAACGCGCGGCGTTTCATCTCCTCTGCTGAACGCCTCGAAATGGCGCCCTTCCCCGAGGAGCTGTTCCTCGCATCCCTCGACGAACTGGTCGCGCTGGAGCAGGAGTGGGTGCCGCAACCCGACGGTGAGCGCAGCCTGTATCTGCGTCCCTTCGAGATCGCCGACGAACCCTACCTCGGGGTGCGTGAGGCCAAGAACTACCGCTACGGCCTGATCGCCTCGCCCGTCGGCGCCTACTACCCGGCCCCCGTGAAGCTGTGGATCACCCCCAACTACACGCGGGCCGCTCCTGGCGGCACCGGCACCGCGAAGTGCGGCGGGAACTACGCCGCCAGCCTCGCCGCCGCCAACGAGGCCGCCGCCCACGGCTGCGGGCAGGTGCTCTACCTCGACGGCGCCGAACACCGCTGGCTGGAGGAGTGCGGAACCATGAACTTCATGATGGTCACGAACGACGACCAGCTCGTCACCCCCGCCCTCGGGTCGATCCTGGACGGCGTCACCCGCGACTCGCTGCTCACCCTCGCGCCCGAACACGGCCTCACCCCCGTCGAGCGGCCCATCTCCATCGACGAGTTGCGTGACGGCGTCGCCTCGGGTCGGGTGGCCGAGACCTTCGCCTGCGGCACGGCGGCCGTCATCACCCCGATCGTCGGTTTCAACTCCCCCGAGCACGGCGCGCAGGCCGTCGGCAACGGGGAGCCCGGTCCGCGCACCCGCGAATTGCGCGCCCACCTCCTGGACATCCAGTTCGGCCGCGCCGAGGACCGGCACGGCTGGCTGCGCCGCGTGGTCTGAGGCCCGGCGGTGTTCCGGGCCGTCATCGGCACCCTCGGGTACGTCGTCCGCGCCGGCCGGGTGCTGCTGGTGCACCGCCAGCGCGCCGGCGACGACCACCAGGGCAAGTGGAACGGCCTCGGTGGCAAGCTGGAACCCGGAGAGGATGCCGCCGCCTGTCTGAAGCGGGAACTCCGCGAGGAGGCCGGGATCGATGTGACCTCCCTGCGGCTGCGCGGAACCGTCGCATGGCCGGGTTTCGGTTCGGACGGCAGCGACTGGTTCGGGCTGGTTTTCCTCGTCGACGCCTTCGACGGCGAACCCCCGGAGCGCAACGACGACGGCCCGCTGCGCTGGGTTCCCCTCGCCGGGCTCGGCGACCTGCCCATGTGGGAGGGGGATCGCCACTTCCTTCCCCTGGTTTTCGACGGCGGACCCCAGTTCCACGCCGTCATTCCCTACCGCGACGGCCAGGTGATCCCCGAGGGGGTGGCGGTCACGCGCATCTGAGGCCGGGAAGGGAACTCCGGCGCCCGGAACGTGTTCCGACGCGTCTCAGGGAGCTCTCAGATAGACCTTGGGCAACACGCAGGAGGAATTCGCTTGTCATACTTTTGGTCGGCAGAGTGCTTGTCTTGTTTCCGGGGTCGTGATGCTCCAGGCACGTCTCTTCTCTTCCTCCGCCGCGCGCAGGTGTGCCGCGAGAAGCGGTGAACTGCCTAGTCAAAGCCTGTTCGGTGGTTTCGTTTGGGAGGGTTTCGTTCTCTTCCGGGTCCCGTGGCGGCGATTTTCCGGACCCGGCTGGAGGCCGCTCCAGAAGCCTGATAGAAGTCTGAGAATCTTTTAGGATTCTTTCCTCCGAGTGCTAATCTCGGCGCGTCGGCATGGATAGCGATTCCGTCCCACCGCGAAAGGAGTTGAGAGTGCATGAGGCGGCCACGGTTCCACGGTCATGAATCAGAAGGTCGCGCGGTCCTGTGTTCCGGCTCGAGGTCGGGGTCAACCGGCGTGGAGCCAGTTGCCTCGGGCTGCGCGGTGACGGTTCGAGATCATCCCGGACGAGGACCTCGCGGAGAAAACCGCCGCGCGCAAGGGGTGCGCGGCGCGTCGGATTCCGGGAGGTTCAAGGAGACCCACCTGGGGACGACAGCGGGTGATGTCTCCAAACCGACGGGGTTGGGGTCCGGAAACAGCCCCAACCCCGCCCGGGTCGCCTGAACGGCTGCCGCGGCGCGTGAGCTCCAAGGGGAACGGACCTCACGACCTGACCGCGACCGCAGGTGTTCCGCCGACTCCGTCGCCTCAGGGGGGTTCCGGAAAGACCTGGTGTCACCGGGATCGAGCGGTGGTGGCACCGGAACCAGAGGTTCTGCGAAACGGAGGACGGAACCAGCGAAGAAGGCCTGATCGGGCGACCCGGGGGTCCATCCGGAACCCCGAGACTTCTCAGTAATCTCTCAGACAAAGGGATGTCGTACGTTTGGACGACTCTCTGGAGTTGCAACCGGCGATCCGTCCCGCTCGTCCCTCCGGTCCGTTCGCGAACGGAAATCCCGAGCAAACCCCCTTGTGACGGGCGAAATCGGCGACCTGCGTTGGGTTCGTCCGGGCGAAATGGGGAGGAGACCGCAAGGCGTCACCGCCCCCGGGGGCGAGCTGAGAATCCTCAGGAAAAGTTTGAACTCGAGGGTTGCGCTGTGTTACGAAGGTGGTGTCCGGGCAAGGACGTGCCGGGCGGGTGATCCGCAGCTTGGCATGACGTTCAAAACAGAACAACGTGCCCGGTACCGCAGGGTTTCAGAGTGCGGGCAATAAGGGCCCGGCCCGCCGATGACTAAGGAACCTCATCTGCCGCGAACCAAAACAATCAAGGAGTCAAGGCGATGCAGACCACACAATCACAACTGTCTCGAAGAAAACTTCTCTCCACCACGGTGTTTGGCCTCCCCGCCATGGGAGCCCTGGGTGCTCTCGGCCTCTCCGGAGCCACGCCCGCATCGGCCGCCCAGACGACCGGGGCCGATTTCCTGAGGACCGCGGAGACCAAGACCGGCTGCTCCTACCTCTGGGGTGGCACCGGCCCCGATGCCTTCGACTGCTCCGGTCTGATCCAGTGGGCACTCAAGCAGCTGGGGGTTGACTTCCCCCGCACCTCGGAACTGCAGATCGGGGCCAGCAGCGTCATCGACCTGGGGCTGGCCAGGAAAACCCCGGGGGCCATCATGTGGCGTTTCGGTCACGTGGGTATCTCCTGTGGCGACGGCGTCCACACCTTCGAGGCGCGCAACTACGACTACCCGCTCCAACGTTTCGACACTGAGCCGGGAACCAGCGCGTGGGTTTCTGGCGGTCTCGTCCCGGGTCTGATCTACCCCGACCTGTCCGAGACCATCAGCCTGACCGTCGACGGCTACTGGGGATCCAGCACCACCCGTCGCCTCCAGGAAGTGCTCGGTACCACCGCCGACGGTCTGGTCTCGGGTCAGAGCGAATCCTGGAAGAGCGGGAATCCGGGCCTGACCAGCGGATGGGAATGGATGCCCGATGATTCTGCCCATGGATCGGAGGTGATCCGTGCGGTTCAGCAGAAACTCGGTACCGAGGCGGATGGTCTCATCGGCACGAACACCATCAAGGCGCTCCAGGCGCACTTCGGAACTGTCCAGGACGGCTCCATCACGGAATCCTCGAGCTGTGTCACGGCTCTCCAGAAAGCACTCAACAACAACACGTTCTGACTGTGGGGCCGCCCGGGTCGTCGACGGAGGCTGACCCGGATGATCACCGCCGCTGTCCATGGGGGAAAGAGGTAGCGTCGCCTCTGACCTCACAACAATGTCGTGAGGACCGGCGCAAAGGAAAAGGTTCGATCCATTGGAGGAAGGACCTGATCCGCCAAGGATTGACCACGAGTTCAAGGAGTTAGGAATCAATGAATATTGTACGGCCACAGATGTCCCGCAGGAACCTGCTGACGACCGCTGCGCTGGGCGTCCCCGCCATGGGGCTGCTGGGCGCGGCCAACCTTATCGGCGCCACGCCAGCCTCGGCTGCTGCTTCCGGACGTGACTTCCTCCAGACGGCCGAGGCCAAGGCCGGATGCCCCTACATCTGGGGTGACGCCGGCCCCAGCTCTTTCGATTGTTCCGGGCTGGTCCAGTGGTCGCTCGCCCAGCTGGGTATTTCATTTCCGCGCGTCTCCGGTGCCCAGTACGACGCCTGCAACCCGATCAGCCTCGAGCAGGCCTGGGCGACCCCGGGCGCGATCCTGTGGTTCGACGGGCACATCGGTATCTCCTGTGGCGACAACAACACATCCTTCGAGGCCCGAGACGAGACCGTGCCGGTTGGCTACTTCAACACCGATCCCGGGTGGACCAACGGCGGTCTCGTTCCCGGGCTCGACTACAGCGGTGGCGGAAGCCAGCAGCCCCCCAGCGGCTCGGTGACCGTTGACGGCTACTGGGGTACCGCCACCACCCGGCGCCTCCAGGAGGTGCTCGGCACTCCCACCGATGGGGTCGTCTCGAGTCAGGCCGTGTCCTGGCAGGCGAAGAATCCGGGACTCACCAGCGGCTGGGACTGGGTTTCCGACAGCCTGGCGACCGGGTCGACGGTCATCAAGGCTCTCCAGCAGCGGCTGGGTGTCGACGCCGACGGTCTGATCGGCACGAACACCATTATGGCTCTCCAGGGACACTGCGGCACGCCCCAGGACGGGTACTTCTCGGATGGCTCGACCTGCATCATGGAACTGCAGAAGAAACTCAACAACGGCGCCCTCTGATTGACGCCCCGGCGTCCTTTGCGGCGAAAGAACACGAGACCTCCGCCACGAACCTGTGGGTTCGTGGCGGAGGTCTCCCGGAGTTCTGAGCTGATCTCAGGGGCCGTTCCGGGGAAACTCAGGGGGGTGCAGCTCTGGTGTCTTCGTGCCCGTGCGGAGACACTGGAGTTCGAGGCGTTGTGAAATGGAGGACGAAATGAGTGAAGAGCAAAGCAGCCAGGAGACTCACGAGGTCGAGAACAACCAACCCGGACAGGCCGGGGTTCCCGAGGGGGAGATCATTCCCGGGGAGACCGGGCGGGACAGAACGGACAACGAAAAGCTCGACGACGCCGCGCTCAGGTTCATGGCGGACGCCGCCTACGCCGTCGCCGGATTCGCCGGGCTCGTGGGGGAGAGGGCGAGGGCCTTCTACGACGAGCAGCGCGCCGAGTACGCCAAGACCCACCCGGATGTCGAATCCCCGGGCGCCAGGGAGTTCCTGGAGCAGCTCGGCAGCCACCTGAACCGGTTCGTCGACGAGATCAACAAGGGTTTCCGCGAACTCAGCGACAAGGGCCGCGAGGTCATGAAAAGCAGGCCCGTGAACCCGGAAACCGAGAAAACCGAGCCCACGGATACCGAACCCGCGGCACCCGAACCGGCGGAACCCGAACCGGCGGCACCCGGACCCGCGGAACCCAACGGTGAGGAATACGGCGAGGAGTACAGGCAACCCGGAAACAAGTAGCGACTCCCCCGAAGTTGGTTGAGCCGCCCTTCGCTCTGCGAGCCGGGCGTGTCGAAACCATGGCGGGGATGTCCGGGGGTGTGCTGGCTATGTCACAACCCTTTCCCCTTCCCCTGTGCACGAATCGCGGAAGAGGAACGGTTCAACGTCGTGTGGTGACGTTGAACCGTCGAGCCTCCGCGAGTCGTGCACGGGAGGGACATGTAATGCCGCTGTCCATCGGTCCGGTTCAACTGGCTTTGGGGCCGATGCGCTTTCCGCAGGGGCTAGGATTCCCCTCATGCCTCGTCACACCATCAGCACCATGATCGGGAAGCTCGTCAAACAGGTGGCACGGCTTAGGGGCAGTGGTTCGGCGCTGCCCGGGCTGGTGGTCGAGAGGATGGATCGCGGATACCTCAGGCGCACCCTGGAACCCCTCCCCGGTGGCGTCGTGCTGGTCTCGGGTACCAACGGCAAGACCACCACCACGAAGGTGGTCACCGAGTTGCTGCAGGCCGTCGGGTACAAGGTGTTCACCAACCGCACCGGATCGAACTTCTCCCGCGGGGTGATCTCCGAACTGCTGCCGCTGGTCAACTGGCGCGGCAGACTCGACGCCGACATCGCCGTCCTGGAACTCGACGAGGCCTGGGCCGTGCACTTCGTCCGCCAGGTCAAGCCGCGCATGAGCCTGTTCCTGAACGTGATGCGCGACCAGCTCGACCGGTTCGGTGAGATCGACACCGCCGCCGAGATGCTCGCGAAGAACGCCGAGGCCGCCACCGAGGCGGTGATCCTCAACCGCGACGACCCGCGCGTCTACCGCATCCGGGAACGCGCCAAGGCGGAGGCCGTCTACTTCGGCACCACCGACGAACTGCTGGCGCTGATGCCCACCGACGACACCCTCAAGGGCGGCCAGGCCCACGCCAACCACGAGGCCCGCGCCGACGTGCTGCTGAAGGCCATCGACGGGCGACGCGCAACCTACGAGATCGACGGGACCGACCACGTCGTCGAGATGAGCCTGAACGGCGTCTACAACCTCATCAACGCCGCCGCCGCCCTGACCCTGGTACGGCGGATCGTCGGCGACGCGGTGCCCACGCAGAAACTCCTCGAGGCCCTCGGCAACGTACGGCCCGCGTTCGGCCGCGGCGAGACCATCACCTACAAGGGCGTCCCGATGGAACTGGTGCTGGTGAAAAACCCCAGCGGCTTCCGGTTGTCGCTGCTGTCCTTCGCCGATGGCAGGGCGGACAACATGATCGCCATCAACGACAACTACGCCGACGGCCGCGACATCAGCTGGTTGTGGGATGTCGACTTCACCCCCCTCGACTCCGTCGCGCTGGTCACCGGCACCCGCGCCGACGGGATGGCGCTGCGCCTGGCCTACGACGGTGTGCCCGTCGGGGAGATCGAGGCCGACCTGCAGCACGCCCTCGACCGTTTCGCCGCCCTCAACCCGGGCAAACCGAAACGCATCTACACCACCTACACCGCCATGACGGCCCTGCGGAAACTGATGTCCGGACTGGCCCTCGGCCAGGACCAGGAGGCGGTGGCATGATCCGCATCGTCCAGCTCTACCCGCGCGACATGAACCTCTACGGCGACTGGGGCAACGCGCGCGTGCTCCAAAAACGCCTCGAATGGCGCGGAATCGACGCCGAGATCGTCGACCACAACCCCGGCGATGACACCGACCTCGGATCCGGAGACATCTTCCTCGGCGGCGGCGGCCAGGACGCCGGGCAGGACAAGATCCAGGAAGACCTCCAACACCACATCGACGAACTGGGCCGCCTCGTCGAGGACGGCGCGCCGATGCTGCTGATCTGCGGCATGTACCAGCTGCTGGGCCGCACCTTCGTCACCGGCGAGGGAAAGACCATCAAGGGAGCGGGCATCCTGCCGCTCGACACCCGCGCCGGCACCGACCGGCTGATCGGCAACATCACCCTGGAAACCCCGGAGTTCGGGGAGGTCGTCGGGTATGAGAACCACTCCGGCCGCACCTACGTCGACGACGGCCACGAACCCCTCGGGAAGGTGCTGCGGGGCGCGGGCAACAACGGCGAGGACCAGCAGGAGGGGCTGCGGTACCGCAACGTGATCGGCACCTACCTGCACGGCCCGATCCTGCCCGCCAACCCGAAGGTCGCGGACTTCCTGATCACCAAGGCCCTCGAACGCCGCGGCATGCCGACGGACCTGGCGTCGCTGCCCGTCGACGAGGTTGCCGCGAAGGCCCACCGCACTGCCAAGAACCGCCCGCGCTGAAACCCCCGGGACGGGGTGAAGCCGATTGGCCGGGCCCTTGCCCCCTGCCATGCGGGATTTCCCGGTCCGGGTGGTGCCGCTAATCGGGGAGCGCCGGGATCTTGAGGATCCGGGGTTCGCGGGATTCTTCGGTCATCGAAGGGATCGCCGCCGACAGGGCGATCACCCCGAACACCATGGCGGTCAGGAAGCTGTCCTTTCCGATGTTCGTGTACACGGCCATGGCCGTGCAGGCGATGACCAGGGCGATGGGGCCGAGGAAGGTTCCGTTGGAGACCATCCCGAAGCTGAGCAGCGTCATCGCGACGACCGCGAGGCAGGGGATGAATCCCGCTTCCAGGGCCGCTGCCGGGGTGACCCGGAACGACAGGAAAAGGCAGGCCAGCAACCCCGCGAATATCCCGGCCGCCACCGATTTCAGGTGTCCCATCGGCCTGGGACTGTCGTCGGAAGGTGACGAGTGGCGCAACAGCAGCGCCGCTCCCGCGGCGATGAAGGTGGCCCCGCCCATCCAGGGGAGCATCGACTTGAGCGGGGCGGCCATGGACAGCGGCAGAACGAGCAGGAGAGTGCCGGTGCCGGCCGAGAAGAGGGCCGCGGCATTCCCATGGGAGAGGAACCCGATCACCACCGGGACGACGAGACCGAGGAGAATGCTGGCGGGAGGCGTCTGGGCCGGGCCGCCGGACGGCGACCCTCCGGGGGCCGCGCTGAACAGGATCAGAGCGAAACCGAGGAGGGCCCCGAGCAGCAGGTTCGTCAGGCAACGGCAGAGGACACCGACCGTGATGGGCTCCTCCAAGGTCACGTACAGCGGGGTCTCCCACTTCGAATCGTCCATGCCCGTCTCCAAACGATCGTGCCCACGGGGCAGGCGCTGATCGATGCGCTCCCCGGCAACAATTTATTGCCCGACCGGGTCAGGGGCGCGGATCCGTGGCGGGTCCCGGTCCGAAACTTTTTTCAACCCCGCAGGGTGGGCCTCAAACATCCACCGGGCAGGGGAAACCCGGGAAAAATCGGCACAGAGGGTTGAAGGTGACCCCCTCGCCTCTTAGTGTGGAGACACCGGAGCTTGTGGAAGCAAATCGTTTGCCGGGACGTGTGCGGACGTGCCGAACAAATTGGCTCGTATTTCCGCGACAAAACTGAATGTCCAGATGATCACGTGCCCACCAGCGGGCACCGGTCGGGTCGGTGACACCCCGGAAGCCCGGCATTGCCGACTCGGCGAACGCGCAAGACGTTCGAAACGGATCGACAGGAGCAGATCAGTGTTTTCCCACAAACCCAGATTCCTCGCAGGGTGATCGCACCCTCGGTTTCAGTTTTGCTCTGAGCCGGGCCGTTCAACCGTTGAAACCGCGGCCGGGACGCGATTTTCGCATCTGATTGGGGAAGTGTTTCTCGGAAAGTCTTCTTCCATCGCGTCACATCCGTCCCGCCTTTGGTGAAGTGCGCCCAAAATCCAAGAGACAAGGATCAAACAATGACCATGGAAAAACCCGGAATGTCGCGTCGGCATTTGCTGAGAACCGCAGCCGTTGGTGTGCCCGCCATGGGCGCGCTGAGCGCAGTGAACCTGTTCGGCGCCCCAGCGGCGAAGGCAATCGACCTGGAGGTCGACGGCTACTGGGGCTCCGCTACGACCTCCGCTCTCCAGGAGGTGCTCGGCACCCCCGTGGACGGAATCGTCTCAAGCCAGAACGAATCGTGGCGAAAGTACAACCCCGCCCTGACGAGCGGCTGGGAATGGGTTCCCGGAGAAATGGCCACGGGGTCGACCGTGATCGCCGCACTGCAGAGCAGGATCGGCGCGAACTCTGACGGGCTGCTCGGGCAGTCCACCATCCGGCTTCTGCAGCGGTGGGTCGGCGCGCCCGTGAGCGGGTTCTTCGACAATCCTCGCAGGGACAGGAGAGGCAACGAGCCTTCCAACGGCGTCTATGAACTGCAGCTGCGACTTCAGAAGGGGACGATCTAGGCCCTGTTGATGAAATCAACTACTACCTCGGGTGACGAGAGACGATACCGGGTGATGAGCCCTTGGTGTTCCCCGGTGTTGTGCACACGAAATTCCTGAACCGCGATGACGAAAGAGGAGGAATGATGACCATCGAACGACCGGGATTCTCCCGCAGGAAACTGCTGAGCACCGCCGCCGTTGGTGTGCCCGCCATGGGTGCGCTGAGCGCCGTGAACCTGTTCGGCGCCCCCGCCGCCAAGGCCAACCCCTATGTGCCGATCGACGGCCTGTGGGGTTCCGGCACGACGGCGGGCCTCCAGGAGGTGCTCGGCACCCCCGTGGATGGAGTCGTCTCGGGTCAGAACGAGGAGTGGGCCGGACCCAACACCGCCCTGACGAGCGGCTGGGAATGGGTCCCGGCCTCTGATGCGACCGGTTCGACCGTGATCAGCGCCATGCAGAGCAGGATCGGCGTGGCTGCGGACGGCCTGATCGGCCCGGAGACCATCAGGGCACTGGCGCACTACCTCAAATGGTCCGACGACAGCGGCGTGCTGGTCGAACCGTCCCAGGTCGTCGGGTCGCTGCAGGGGCGCGTCCAGGACGGCTGGTTCTGAGAAGAATCTGAGGAAAACCTGAGAAAGATCAGCGTGGGGGGTTGCGGGTGAACCCTTCGGGGCTTACAGTGGAACACAAGGAGTTGCGAAAGCAAACATGGCTTGCCGGGCCGCGATTCAGTGAGTCGCGCGGTACCTCCCCGACGACTTGACGTCCGGGATGGATGGCCCGGACCGACTCCCGGTTGCACATCCAAAACTGAAATGCCCGGGCGATCACGTAGAAGCCGGCCGGATCTGCCACGGTCGGTGTTCACGGAGCGTGAGCAAACCGTTCTCGTTGCGAACGAGGGCCTGCGCATCAGAAGACCCGACGCCCGGGATTGCTGGATGTTCCCGTTGGTGCCCCACCGCCGGTTCGAATCCGTTCTGCTCGCCGGCGGTGGGGTGCACCCAGAACCCACAAAAGATCAAGAGACAAGGACCGAAATGACTATCGAAAACCCCGGAATTTCCCGCAGGCGCCTGCTGACCGTCGCCGCCGTTGGCGTGCCCGCCATGGGTGCGCTGAGCGCCGTGAATCTGTTCGGCGCCCCCGCCGCCAAGGCCGCCAGGCTGCGCATCGACGGCGTGTGGGGAACGGGAACCTCGCTGGCCCTGGAGGAGTTCCTCGGACGGGTCGTGTTCCCCGGCGCCAGGCTCAACGAGGGCGGGTGGATCCGTAGCCAGGCCGCCTCGTGGGCCGCGGTGAATCCCGGCCTGGGAGCGGGCTGGGAATGGGTGCCCGACAAGCAGGCGAACGGCTCGGCGACCATCGCCTTGATGCAGCGCTGGCTGGGGGCCGGCCGCGACGGGCTGATCGGTCCCTCCACCATCCGGGCCCTGCAAGCCCACTACGGCAAGGTCACCGACGGCGTCCTGGACGACGGTTCCCCGACCATCGCCGCGCTCCAGGACGAACTCAACCGCTACCTCTGACCGTGACCGGCTCACTTCGTCGCCGTGGACGACCGAGTGATCCGAAACCGTGCGAAAGGATTCAGAAACAATGACCGTTGAAAAACCCGGATTCTCGCGCAGGCGTCTGTTGACCACCGCCGCCGTGGGCGTGCCCGCGGTGGGGCTGCTGGGGGCGGTGAACCTGTTTGGTGCCCCTGCCGCGAAGGCGCAGACGGTGGCCGTTGACGGCTGGTGGGGAGAGGCGACGACGAGCGGGCTCTGGAAGTTTCTCCGCTACGTCGTGTTCCCACACAACTCCCTCAAGCCCAACACCCACATCGTCTACCAGCCGGCCTCCCAGGCGGCGGCGAACCCCGGTCTGGGATCCGGATGGGACTGGGTCTCCGATGACGAGGCGGAGTACAACGGCGGGTCGCCCATCATTCGCATGATGCAGTGGTGGCTGGGAATGGGGGTCTCCTACGGCAACGACTACGACGACGGCATGATCGGCCCCTACACCATCAGTGCTTTGCAGAACCACTACGGTCTGACCGCGGACGGGGTTCTGGACGGTCCCTCCCCGACCATCTCCGCGCTCCAGACCGAGATCAACAAGTACGTCGGATGAGGCGGTTCGCGCAGGCCCGGGGGAGGTTGGCCGGTCCGGTCTCCTCGATGATCTCCGCCCCGGGCCTGCGCGTTCCAAACCCGAATTGAAAGCAGGGCGAAAAGAAATGACCATTGAAAAACCCGGATTCTCGCGCAGGCGTCTGCTGACCACCGCCGCCGTGGGCGTGCCCGCAGTGGGGCTGCTGGGGGCGGTGAACCTGTTTAATGCCCCCGCCGCGAAGGCCGCCCCGCTGGCGACCGACGGCTACTGGGGGTTCGAAACCACCAGGGTGCTCCAGCAGCTCTACCGTCTCAACGTCGACGGCTGGGTGCTGAGCCAGCCCGCTTCGTGGGCGGCGTCCAACCCCGGGCTGGCCGGCGGATGGGAATGGGTCTCCGATGACGGTGCCCGGGGCTCGAGCGTGATCAGCAATCTGCAGAGAATGCTCCGCGTCACCGCCGACGGCCTCATCGGCCCCACCACCATCAAGGCCATGCAGGGCCGCTACGGGGTCACCCAGGACGGCGTCCTGGACGAGGGATCCCTGACCATCATGAGGCTTCAGGCGGAACTCAACGCCGTCAACGGATACTGACCTCTCCGCCAGGAGGAAATGCCGCGGGATACGGATAGGAGAAAGCGGAACCCCGGGCCGAGCGGGTTGCCTCCCTGGTGGATGATCCGGGGGTGTGCCGGGGTGACGATGGTGCGCGGCGCAGCACCCGCGAGGCGCCCGAAAGGCAACGTTCGGTAACCTTGGCCAGTGTCCTTGCCCTCGCTGCCGGCCCTGAATCGCGGTCTACCCGTCACGTCGCACTCCAGCCGGGTGCACCACGTCGTGAAGCTCGTCCGCACGCACGCCGACGACCCGCGACTGCCGGTGCTGCTGAACGCCTTGGCCGGGAAGTCCAGCTACCACGCCCTGCTGGCGGTGGAGGCCGCCAGGGCGCTGGGCGACGAGGACCGGCTGCGGGAGCTCGCGAAGCACCCGTCGCGGCGCGTCCGGTTCCGGGCCGCGGCCTGCCTTCCCCTCAGGGTGAAGGACCCGCAGGTCTTCGCCGCCGACTACGCCGCCCGGCCGATCGGGGAGCGGCGACGCCTTCGCCGCCGGATCATCGACGAAGGCCATCACGAACTTGCGGCGGCGCTGCTGGCGGCGCCCCTCCCCGACCGGGAACGCGCCGGGTTGCTGATCGCCTGCGACTCCGAGGCCGTCGCGGATCACATGCCCGAACTGGGCGACCTGGTGCCGAACCTGGCCGCCCTGGCCAACCGGCATCCCGATGCGCTGCTGGCCGAGTTGCGCCGTCGTCTCGAAGGAGCCCCAGCGGATCGTCGCTCCGCGATCTGGTGGTGGGTCGCGCCCGCCGCCCGTCACCTGGCCCGCCACCGTCCCCGCGAGCTGGCGCTCCTGCTGGCCGGCTCGGAGGCCTCGCAGGGGCTGCCGCCGCTGTTTCGTGGCGTCGCCGGGACGCTGCTGGCCGCCGCCCCCGAGGAAATGGCCCGGCTCCTGGCGGCCACCCCCGACGACTGGGCCCAGGACGGGGACGCGCTGCGCAACCAGGTGCGCCGGCACTTCCGGGAGTTGAACCGGGAACAACGGGCCCTAATCCTGCGCGCCGAACGCGACGACGACCGCCGGGTGGCCGCCCTCCTGCGGGGCCTGCCGCCCGGGGAACGGGCCCTGGCCTTCAGCGACGCCTACGAGGGTGTCGAACTGCGCGACCGGGAATGGAGCGAGGAACTGCTCGACGCCCTGCCCCGGGAGCTGCGGGAGACCGAGGCCGCCCGGATGGCGGCGCTGCCCGCCAACCAGGGCCGGGGCGATCAACTGAGGCTGGCCGCCTGCCTGGCCCTCGGCGACGCCATCACCGTCGCCGAACCCTGCCTGAACTCCAGCGACGCCGACGAACGCGGGGCCGCCTGGCGTGCGATCCTCGCATCCGCGTTGCGCAGCCGCGACCCGCGGGAGGTGGTGGTCGCGTTCGCCCGCATCGAGGCCCTGGCAGGTGAACAGGACCCGGTGCGGAACGCGGCGACCTCGGCTCTCGCGGTGGCCAGCGGCCGGACCCTCGACCTGATCCCCATCGAACGCCTGAAGAAACTGGCGGGCATACTGACCGACGCCCGCGACACCTCCTCCGCCACCTTCATGAACCTCCAAGGCGCGCTCTGGCGGCTGCTGGCCCACCGGGCCCAGCAGGGTGAGCCGGTCCAGGAACAGGTGGAGCTGCTGACCCGGCTGCCCGGTTCCTGCGCCGCCCCGGCGGTCCTGGCCGCCGGCCGGGTCCTGGGCGTGGGCGGGAAACTGCTCCTGCCCATCCCGGCCGCCGCCGCGAAAACCTTGGCTGCGGGGTTCTCGCAGACCCTCAGGTCCGAGGCCGACCGGGGCGAGTACGACCAGGTGAACTGCCTGGCCGTGCTGCTGGGCCGCGACCGCCACGACCTGCCGGAGATCACCGGCATCCTGCGCCGGGCCATCAGATCCCACGACCCACGCACCATCGACCGCGCGATCCTGGTGTGGCTGGCGCCCGTGCGGACCCGCGGCGAACGGCTGGCGGGGCTGCTGAAACTCGATCCCTCGTTCGCGACCCTCGGACACGTTCAAGCGGACATCTGCCGTCACCGGCCCGATCTGGCAACCATTTTGTACCGAAAGATCCCGATCTCCGGGCGCCTGCACGACGAAACCCCCTACATCGGGGTCGCCCCCGGGCCCTTCGACGGGTGGTTGCCCGAGCAGAGCCGCCCCTACTCCCAGGCCCTGGCCAGGTTCGTCGACGACGAAACCCAGGACCGGTGGCAGCGGCTGGCCGCAGTGGAGGTGCTGGGCCGGCTTCCCTGGCTCGCCCCCGACGCGCTCGAACCGGACAGCACGGAAACCGTGATCCGGGAGGCGCAACTGACGGCGGCGTTCCGCTCACCCGCGGTGGAGTGGTCGCTGACGGATTTTCTGACCGTGCTGGACACCGACCTCGCCTCGGCCGCGATGCTGGCCGCCACCCGCGTCGTCGACGAACTGCCGCCCGCCGAGACCACCAAGGCGCTGATGGTCGTCGCCACCGACCAGTGGCGGAAGGTGAACGTCCGCAAACAGGCCGTGCGGCAGGTGGCGCGCCTGCACCGCCCCGAGGCCGCCGAGATGCTGGTGGACCTGGCGATGGACATCACCGTCCACCGTGATGTGCGACTGGCGGCGACCGCCGGGCTGATCGAACTCCTCGACGACGAATGGGCGTGGGAGGCGCTGTCCGAGGCCGCGGCTGGTGGTCGCGAGGCCGCCCGGGTCCTGGCGGGCATCGATCCGGGCCGGATGTCGGCCAGGCACCGGGCCCGGTTCGGGGAGATCCTGGCGAAGACCTCACCGGAACCGGAGCTGGTGGAGGCGCTGCCCAAGTGGGTTTTCTGGACCCCGAAGATCACCGGGCGAATCGTCGAACTGCTCTCCTCGGAGGAAATTCCCGTCCGGCAGGCCGCGGTCCGAGCGCTGAGCGGTGCGGGTTCCGGGCTGCGCTGGGGCATGCTGCTGGTGGCGGTGGCCGGGATTGCCGCGGCAGCAGCGGACGAGCCGGACGACTCCATGGAGGAACTTCCCAACCAGCGCCTGCTGGAGGACGTGGTCGCCGCCCTCCTGCCGGACAGCCCCCGGGTCCGGATGGAGCGGCGCGCCCGGTTGAAGGAACTGGCCGCGGCCCTGGCGGCGTTCCCGCACACGGCCTGGCAGCACTGGCAGGTGCTGCTGGCCGCCACCGACTGGAACGACCCGCTGACCGACCTGACCGAACTCGCCGAGGTCGTCGCCGACCCGCTGCGGGCCCGCGAAATCCTCGAACTCACCCGGCAGACGCTCAAGGAGCTGCACGAGGCGCGGCTGTGCGGCGATTTCGCCGTCGCCACGGAGGAACTGCTGGCCCGCGGCGACGCCGTCACCGGAGCGATTGCCCTGGCGCTGCTGGGACACGCGGGCGACGAGGTGGGCTGGGACGACGCCTGGCGCGCCCGGCTGCGAACCGCCCGCTCCCACCCGGTGCCGGCCGTGGCCGCCTGGGCCCGGGAAATCCACGTCGGCTCCTGGACCACCTGAATCCGGTCGAGCCGGGCAGCGAGGAACGAGCGGCCCCACATCTGAAGCTGGTTGAGCCGGGCAGCGAGGAACGAGCGGCTCCACACCTGAAGCTGGTTGAGCCGGGCAGCGAGGAACGAGCGGCCCGTGTCGAAACCACTTCTGGCACCCGGTAGGCAGATCCGGCCACAGGTTCCCGGACACCCACGACTTGGTTTCGACACGACCTGCTCGCTGGCGCTCGCGGGTCGGCTCAACCAGCTTTGGGGCGGGATGGTTTCGATGCGACCTGCTCGCTGACGCCCGCGGGTCGGCTCAACCGGCTTGGGGCGGGTCCCCCTCAGCTGTCGTCCGGGCCGTCGGGGTGGGTGGCCAGACCGACAGCGCCCACACCTGCGCTATTCCCGACAGCAGCAGCACCCCGGCGCACGCGAGGGCCAGCAGAGTGGGGGAGACGTGCGGAAGAAGCAACCCGCAGGCCCAGATGAGGACGAACCCGCCCGCCAGTTCGCTCGAACTGGAAACCGCCATGGCGCGACCCAGGAAGCGTTTCGGCAGCGCCTTCACGCACCCGACGAACCAGAGGTTCATTGCCATCCCCAACGCGACGGCCGCCAGGAAGAACCCGGCGACCACCACCGCACCGGGCAGGCCGAGACCCGGCGGGAGAAAAGCGACGGCGGCCGCCGCGGAACAGACGGAGGAGACCAGCAGCGGCTTCGAATCGGGAACCCAGCGGGTCACGACACCACCCACCAGCAGGCCCGCGACATAGGCGGTGGAGAACATCGCCCAGCCTGCGGCGCCGCCGTAGCTGCGGGCGGCCAGCACGGGCCCGAGCAGCTGATAACCGGAGAGCCACGCGCCGGCCGCGAGGAAACCACAGACGGCGCAGGCCACCAGCCACGGCGAGCCCCGCAGGAGTGCGCGAAACCCCCTGGCAGAAACCCCGGCATCCGGTTCGCCCCCGCCGCCGGTGGAACCGACACCTTTCCCGACCGCCAGCAGGAGCGCCGCGGATAGCAGGAAGGTCGCCGCGTCGACCAGAACGGCCACCTCGGCGGATACCACGCTGATCAGGACACCGGCGACGGCCGGCGAAGCGATCCGCGCCAGATTTACCAGCGTCGCCTGCGTCGCGACGGCCCTGGTCAGCTCCTCGCCCTCGACGACCTCGGCAATCATCCGCCGCGACGACGGAAGGGTCAGGGAGGACAACGCCTCCCCCAGGAACAACAAACCGCCGATCGCAACGATGCTCGACCTGGCGTGCAGCAGACCCACCCAGAGCAGGACCTGCACCACACCCGCCAGGCACCGCAGCACCTGGGTGGTGCGGATCGGGCTGCGTCCCCGGTCCGCCAGCACACCCCCCGCGAGGGTCATCACCACCGGGGCCAGCGCCCCCACCGCCAGAACGGCCGAGAACTTCGCCACCCCGTCGCGGTCACCCAGCAGCGCGAAGGCCACCGCTATGGGGGCGATGCCGCTGCCGAACGCATTGAGCGCCTGCGCCACCGAGACGGTCAGCACCCGCCTCGCGTGGGAGCCGGTGGGGCCAGCCCGTTGCGTCACGTCTTCTCGTGCTCCTCAGGGGTGTGGTGGCCTGCGGCGTGAGGGATGCCGTTGACGTAGAACCAGCGGCCGTCCACCCGGAGGAAGGAACTGACCTCCCGCATGGTGCCGGTCTGGTCGCCCTCCTCCCACGTGGCCGAGAACGCGACCATTCCCTCCTCGTCCCAGGCCTTGCCCGCCCCGCTGTGTTCGATGGTCAGGCCGGTCCAGCGAAGTCCGGGCTCGGGATCGATCGACTCAGGGCGGGTGTTGGGATGCCAGGTCTCCAACAGGTAATCCCTGAGCCCCAGCGCATAGGCGCTGTACCGCGAGCGCATCAGGGCGACCGCGGTGGCCGCGGGCCGACGGCCCTCGTGAAGGGGACCACAGCACGTCTCGTAGGGGCGACCGGTGTCGCAGGGACAGATGTCGGGGGGAGCGCTCACGAACCCAGTATGTCGCCTACCGGTCAATAACGCTCAATCGATGTCGTCAATTGAGAAATGGTGAGGCCGGGGAAGAACGGTTGGTTGAGCCGGCTTCGGAGGAGAGGGGCGTTCACGCGCCGTTGTTGGCCGCGGAGCGGGCGTCCTTGGCTCGCATCAGGTCCAGGGAAATCATGCTGCCCAGAATTGCCAGCCGCCGGTCCGGGGATGTGCCGGGCGGGTAGTACAGGGCGTACCGGTCGTGGCCGAGAAACGCCTTGGCGAAGCCCGCCCGCTCCCTGCTGACCTGCGCGACGGCCCCTCCGCCGTTCGCGTTGACCACATTGAACTCGCGGTCGAAGAAATTTCCCTCCACCATGAACTCCTCCCCGGTGCTGAGGGCGATGGAGAACCTGCGGGAGAAGAACGCCACCTTCCTGGCGACGGTCGCCAGCATGGAACCGTCACCCCGCACGATCTCGTAGGTGTCCCGCCAGAAGTCACGAACGTCGCTGAGGTGCGCCAACCGGCTGCCGTCGGCATCCAGCACGTCGAACTCGCGGGGTCCCAGGAAGAACCGGCGGGCGCCGCCCTCCGTGCCAGCCACCATGCCGACGACCCGTCCCTGGTCGTCGAGGATGTCGAACTCGGGGGAGAAACCGCTACGGAACTGCTGCAGGATGAGTAGATCCTGATTCAGAAGACCAGCTTGCCTGCTCATGACTCAAGAGTAGAAGGCCGGGAGGTCAGGATAGGCTGGTGCAGGGGGCAGGAGCGATGGCCGTTTGATCCGAGGAGGGATCATGAACCCGCTGAGTGCCGAAGACTTCATCGCGTGGGCCGATCGGCTCGCCAGGCTGCCCTGGCCGCTCACCCTCGACGCCTTCCGGGGGACGGCCATCAGTTTCGGATGGTCCCCGACCGACAGGCCCTGGGAGTTCGTGGTGGACTTCACCAGCGGGCCGCGGCGGATGGTGCTGTTCGGGGGCAGGTCGGGGGGAATCCACAACATGTCCTTCCCGCTCATCAAACCCCCGGGCGAATCCGCGGAGGATGCCGCGCAGCTGAACGAGCTGTTCGTCTCCTACGAGACCACCGGGACGCAGGCGTGGGGCAAACCGTTCTACACCGACCCGAGCGAGGACCCCACCGTCGCCTGGCGGCTGCCCAACCACACCGTCGCCGAAATAGTCGGCGGCCCCGACATGATCCTCTCGACCTTCTTCACACCCCAAGGGTCGTTCATCTACGGGTGAGCCGGCCCGAAGCTGGGTTCAACCAGCTTGAGGGGTCAGCGTGCCACCAGGGTCAGGACCGTGACCTCAGGGGGGCAGGCGAAACGGTACGGGGCGAACGGCGAGGTGCCGATCCCGGCCGAGACGTGCAACCAGGCGTGGTGCCCCTCAAGCCGGTGCTCCGACAGGCCCTTGACGCGGTCCGTCGGGAGGTCGCAGTTGGTGGTCAGCGCACCGTGGCCGGGAACGCACACCTGACCGCCGTGGGTGTGACCCGCGAGGATCAACTCCACCCCGTCGGCGGTCATGGCGTCCAGGATGCGGCGGTACGGGGCGTGGGTGACACCCAGGCTGAGATCCACGCCGTCGGAGGGGGGACCGACCACGGCGGGGTAGTGGTCCAGGTCGTGGTGGGCGTCGTCGGTGCCGCGCAGCTCAATGCGGTACCCGCCAGCCTCGACGATGGCGCGGCGGTCGTTCAGGTCACGCCAGGCGCCGCTGCGGGTCAGGGCCGCCCGCAGCTGTTCGGTGGCCAGCCGCTCCGGGGTCCCGGAGAGCTCGGAGCGCCCTTGGATGACGTAGCACAGCGGGTTCTTGAACTCCGGTTTGTGGTAGTCGTTGGAACCGAAGACGAACCCGCCCGGCACCTCCTGCAGCCGTCCCAGCGCCGACATCAACGGCCAAGTCGCGGTGTCACTGGCGATGTTGTCGCCGGTGTTGATCACCAGGTCGGGTTCCAACTCCGCCAGCGACCGCAGGAAATTCAGTTTCAGCTGCTGGCCGGGCAGCAGGTGGATGTCGCTGAGATGCAGTATCCGCAGCTCAGAGCCACCCGGGGGCAGTACCGGAACCGTCACGTGACGCACCCGGAAACGGGTGGCCTCCACCAGACCCCAGGCGAAGCAGCCCGCCGCAACCGTGGCGAGCCCCTTCGCCACCCTGAACGGCGTTGTCACCGTTCACCGGTCGGGACCGTGGTGGGCATCGGTTGCCCGGGTGATGGGACCGGGGGCGCGCCCACCGTCGGAGCGGTGGTCGGCTGGGGTCCCTTGGAGAACTGCATCCGGATGGTCGAGAACTTCGCGGCGCTGCCCGAGGGGCTGATCTTGCCCAGATAGGTTCCGGCCGGCTGGGGGCTGAAGACCTCCATCTTGGCCGTGGTGAACCCGGCATCCTCAAGGGTCTGCTTCGCCTGCTCGTAGCTCATGCCCGCGACACTCGGGATCGGGACCTTCTCGCCCTCAAGCACCCGCTGGTTCGGGGCCTCGAAGCTGGTGTGGGGGACGTTCTTGAGCGCCGCCGACATCGCGGCCCGCCAGATGCCGCCCGCATCCTTGCCACCCGAACCCTCCAGGACGGTGCCCGTGGACAGCCGCATCCCGTCGATCGACTTCCTGTGGTTCTGGTAGTACGGGTTGATGTTGTCGACGGCGATGTAGGAGACACCCGCCATGTCGGGGGTGTATCCGGCGAACCACACGGACATGGCGTCATCGGTGGTTCCGGTCTTGCCCGCCTGGGGTCTGCCGTCCGACATGCGCGCCCTGGTGCCCGTGCCCTGGGTCATGACCGTCGACAGCACGTGGTTGACGCCGTCGGCCACCTCGGGTTCGATCACCTTCTTGCAATCGGCCGACGGGATCTCGATCTCGGTGCCGTCCTTGGCCTGCACGCTCTGCAGGATGATCGGGTTGCAGTGCACCCCCCGGTTCGCGAACGTGGCGTAGGCCTCGGCCATGGACAGCGGCGTCACGTACGCGGTGCCGAGCACCCACGACGGGTAGTTCGCCATGCTGCGCATGTCGGTGCCGTCGGCGAGTTTCACGCCGAGTTTCTGGGCCATGTCGATGGAGGCGCAGATCCCGACCTTGGCCTCCAGCTGGATGAAGTAGGTGTTCACCGAGTTCTGGGCGGCCTTCAGCATGTCGATGACGCCGTAGGCCTTGTCGTAGTTCTTGGGTTCCCAGCTGCCCTGGAAGGTGAACGTGCCCTCGCAGTTCTTGAACTTCTGCCCCTTGAACTGCATGGTTTGCGGGGCGTCGAAAGTGGTGCTGGTCGGCACGCCCTGCTCCAGGGCGGCGCCTATCACGAAGGGTTTGAAGGTCGACCCGGGCTGGAAGCCCTCGATGCCGCCGTACTGGGTGGACACGTTGACGTTCTGCCAGGTCTCGCCCTCACCGCTGCCCAGCTTGGTGCGGCTCTGGGCCATGGCGGTGATCAGGCCGGTGCTCGGCTGGATCAGCACGGACCCGCCCCAGACCGGGTCCTTGGCGCCGACGGTCTGGGAGACGGCTGCCTCCGCTGCCTGCTGGGCCTCCGGGTCGATGAGGGTCTTGATGGTCAGGCCGCCGCGCTTGAGCCGGTTCGTCCGCTCCTCGGCGGTTGATCCCAGCGAGGGCATCTGATCGGAGGTCAGGGTGCGCACCACGTAGTCGCAGAGGATCGGGAACTGGGAGGCGGTGCAGCCGTTCGGGGTGGTCTGCAGGTTGGATTTGTCGAAGCCCTCCTGCATGGCGGCATCCGCCTCCTCCTTGGTGATGGCCCCCACCTCGGAGGAGGCCATCCGCTTCAACACCTGGTTGCGGCGCTCGATGGCCTTCTCGGGGTTCTTCACCGGGTTGAAGGCGACGGGGTTCTGGACGATGCCCGCCAGCATCGCGGCCTGGGCGAGGGTCAGATCCTTGGCGGTGGTGTTCCAGTAGTGGTGCGCGGCCGCCTCGACCCCGTAGGCGCCGTCGCCGTAGTAGGCGATGTTCAGGTAGCGCTCCAGGATCTCGTTCTTGCTGAAACGTTCCTCGACCGCCATGGCGTAGCGCATCTCCCGGATCTTGCGGTCGATGCTGACGGCCTGCGCGGCCTGCACGCCCTCCTCGTCGCCGCGGTCCTTGGCCGCCTCGATCTGCACCTGCTTCACGTACTGCTGGGTGAGGGTGGAGGCGCCCTGGGTGGAGCCGCTGAGGGTGCGGATGACGGCGCGCCCCAGGCCCTGGATGTCGATGGCGCCGTGCTCGTAGAAGCGGTGATCCTCGATGGCGATCTGCGCCTTCTGCATCAGCGGGGAGATCTGCTCGAGTGCGACGTAGGTGCGGTTCTCCTCGAAGAAGGTGGCCAGCTCCGATCCGTCAGCCATCAGGATCTTGGACTTCTCCGACTGTGGCGGGGTCTCGAACTCCGCCGGCAGGTACTGCATGTTGTCGGAGGCGGCTTTGGTGAAACCGCTCGCGAGAGCGACGAACGGCACCGCCAAACCCGATAGCAGAAGCCCGCACAGTACGCTGACGGCCAAGAACATCGCTACGGATTTGCCCTTGCTTCTGGGCGCGCGCGTCTTCATGGCCCAAAGTGTACGTGAGGTTCACGACAGGCCAAGGTTCACGCCTCCTGGGGTACCTCGTCGTCAAGGGCGGACAGGTCCGGTCGGCGGAACAGGCTCACGGTCGCCGCGGCCAGCCCACCCCACAGGGTGAGGATGGCGACGATCATCATGACGATGGCTGCTGCACTCATGCGGACACCTCTTCGGAAACCTCGTGTTCGTTGTTCTGCTCGTCGAAATCAGTGCGGATGCTGCGCCGCCACGGAAGCAGTGTCAAAACCACCGCGATGATGATCAGCGCCGCGGACATGCCCCAGCCGAAGATCACCAGCAGATGCTGCGGGTAGTTCTCGTAGGGTTTGCCGAGCTTGCCGATGAAGTCGTTGATCAGCATGTAGCCAAGCACCAGCGGCGAGGCAACACCGACCAGCGCCATCCAGCCCCGGCCCACCTTGAAACTGGAGAAACGGTTGAGGTGGTCGCGCAGCACCGGGAGTTTGCGGACGAACCACACCGTCGCGATGATGCACGCCAGGGCCCCGCCGAGGATGCCGTACTTGTTGACGAACTCGTCGGTGATGTCGAGGAAGTACAGCCCCGTGGTGGTGGACAGCAGGAAGATGGACAGGATGGTCATCGGGATGCCGATCACGAGGGTGGCCTGCACCTTGGGGATGCCCAGCTTGTCGCGCACCGCGGAGACGACCACCTCGACGATGCTCAGCAGCGACGTCAGCCCCGCCACCGTCAGGGAGGCGAAGAACAACACACCCATCAGCGACCCGAGGGGGGCCTGGGAGATGATCGTCGGGAAGGCCACGAAAGCCAGCGTGAGGCCCTGGCCGGCGACGTCGGAAACCCCGAGCCCTGCCTGGTTCGCCATGAATCCGAGGGCCGCGAAGACCCCGATGCCGGCCAGCAGTTCGAAACCGGAGTTGGCGAAACCGACGACCAGCCCGGAGCCGGTCAGGTCGGTGCGGCGCTTCAGGTAGGAGGAGTAGGTCAGCATGATGCCGAACCCGACCGACAGCGAGTAGAAGATCTGCCCGAAGGCCGCCGCCCACACCGCGGGGTCGCCGAGCGCGCCCCACTTGGGGGTGAACAGGGCGTCCAGGCCCGTGCCCGCTCCGGGCAGGAACAGCGACTGCACTACCAGGACCAGGAACATCACCACCAGCAGCGGCATGAAGATCTTGTTCACCATCGCCAGGCCCTTGTTGACGCCCAGCGCGACGGTGATCAGGGTGACCGCCCACACCACCAGGATCGGGATGAACAGCGACGGCACGAAGTCGAGGCCGACCCCCGGGGTGTCCGCGACGTGCAGGAAATCCCGCATCAGGAAGGTCTTCGGGTCGGATCCCCAGGCCTGGTTGATGCTGAAGAGGGTGTACATCCCGGCCCAGCCGATGATCGCCGCGTAGTAGATGCCGATCACGAAGCAGACCATCACCTGCCACCAGCCGAGGCTCTCCGTCCAGCGTCCCATCCGTCGCAGCGACAGCGGGGCCGAACCGCGGTAGCGGTGCCCGAGGGCGTAGTCGAAGAACAGCAGCGGAATGCCCACCGCCAGCAGCGCGATCAGGTAGGGAAGGATGAATGCCCCGCCACCGTTCTTGAACGCGACGTACGGGAAGCGCCAGATGTTGCCCAACCCGACGGCCGACCCGATGGCCGCCAGGATGAAGTAGTTGCGGGAGTTGAAGCTCTCCTGCCTGGGCGCACGCTTTTCCATTGATTCCGCTCCGAGGGTTTTACTCGGTTCCACGGCTGGGTGGTACACCCGAAGGGTCGCGGAACCTTCACGATGAACGCTTCAACTTAGTACGAGAAAGATGTGGAAGTGGAGCGCGTCCAGCAAATGGGCGAGTCGGTTTGCAGGATTGTTATCAAACCAACCCTCCCTCGGCTGGGAGGAGCGAGGGGGAGCGGCGCTAGACTCAGCCACGTTCACCGCCCGTCAGGAGGAGTTTTGCGAACCATGACCACCCGAACCGGGCTCCTCCGTGCAGGACTGGCCCTGTGGGACGGAGCGAGCTGGAGTGTCGCCGCCATGGCGCTGGTCTTCGCCAGGTACACCCTCACGCTGGCCCGGCCGGAAACCCAGTTCGTCATCCAGTACGTCGTCGCCGCGGTCATCCTGCAGATCGCCATCGGCCTGATCACCAAGCTCTACCGTGGCCGTCACGGCATCGCTTCGTTCGAGGAGTCGGCGCTGCTGGCGCTCATCACCCTCGGGATCGGTTTGGTGCTCGGGATCTTCTCGGTCTTCTTCGCGACCCCCGGCTACCCGCGGGTGGTGACCTTCACCGTGCCGCTGGCGGCGCTGGTGCTGATGGCGGCGGGCCGTTTCCTGTTCCGCACCGTCAGCCGCTCCACCCAGCACCACGAGGGCGGGGAACCGGTCCTCGTCTACGGTGCGGGCAACGCAGGCCAGCAGCTCGGGCGGCTGCTCGCCTACGACCCCGACGCGCCCTATGAGGTCGTCGGTTACATCGACGACGACCCGGCCAAGAGCAACCTCCACGTCCAGGGAGCCAAAGTCCTCGGGAAGCGCGGGGACATGGTCTCCATCGCCCGGGCCCACGGCATCAACAAGATCATCGTCGCCATCCCCACCGCCGACCGCACGTTCATGCGCGAGATCTCCGAGCTGGCCGACGAGGCGGGCCTGGAGACGCTGGTGATGCCCTCCACGAAGGACCTCGTCTCGGGCCGCGTCGGCTTGGGGGACCTGCACCAGCTCAACGTCACCGACCTGCTGGGGCGCGCCCAGATCAAGACGAACCTCGGGGAGATCGCCGACTACCTGTCCGGCAAGGTGGTGCTCGTCACCGGGGCCGGCGGCTCCATCGGCTCCGAGCTGGCCCGCCAGCTCCACCGGTTCGGGCCGAAGGAACTGGTCATGCTGGACCGCGACGAGTCCGGCCTGCACGGAACCCAGTTGTCCATCTACAACCAGGGCCTCCTGGACACCCCCAACATGGTGTTGTGCGACATCCGTGACGTCGAAGCCCTCGACAAGGTCTTCGCCGACCACCGTCCCGACGTGGTGTTCCACGCCGCCGCGCTGAAGCACCTGCCGATGCTCGAGCAGTATCCCCTCGAAGGCTGGAAGACCAACACCATCGGCACCCTCAACGTGCTGCGCGCATCCGAGAAGTACGGGGTCCAGCGTCTGGTCAACATCTCCACAGACAAGGCCGCCGACGCCACCTCGGTGCTCGGCAAGACCAAACGCCTCGCGGAGGAACTGACCGCCTTCTACGCCGGCAAGACCGGTCGCACCTGGCTGTCCGTGCGGTTCGGCAACGTTCTCGGGTCGCGCGGGTCGATGCTGCACACCTTCACCCGCCAGATCGAGCAGGGCGGTCCCGTCACGGTCACCCATCCCGAGATCACGCGCTACTTCATGACCATTCCCGAGGCCTGCGAGCTGACCATCCAGGCCGGTGCCATCGGGCGGCCCGCCGACGTCCTGGTCCTCGACATGGGTGAACCAGTGCGGATCCTGGACGTCGCCAAGGACCTCATCAAACGCTCCGGCAAGGACATCCGGATCATCTTCACCGGGCTGCGCCCCAACGAGAAGATGCACGAGGTGTTGTTCAGTGACGACGAAGACCGCACCCCCACCACGCACGAGATGATCAGCCGCGTGAACGTTCCCGCGCTGGACCCGGAGCTGCTGGAAACCGTCGACGGCTCCGATCCGGAGTCGTTGAGCAGGCTGACCCATCAGCGCAACGCCAAGGAGGCGGCCCGGATGGCCGAGGAACAGGCCCACTCCGGTCTCGACGGAATCAACCTGGAGCGGCCCAGGTCCTGACATGCGAATCCTCTACATAGACCACTACGCCGGATCGCCGACCCTCGGGATGGAATACCGTCCCCACGCGATGGCGACCGAATGGGCGGGGATGGGCGCCGAGACCGTCCTGCTGGCGGGCACCCACTCCCACCTGAGGAAGAAGAACTTTCCCGACGCGAAGCCACTCGAACCCGTGGAGATAGATGGCGTCGAGTTCCGTTTCATCCGCAACCGCGCCTACGACGGCAACGGCATCGGGCGGGTGCTCAGCATGGCGGACTTCGTCGGCCGTGGTTGGCTGGCCGCCAGGCGGATCGCCCGCGAGGTCCGGCCGGACGCCGTCATCGCGTCCTCCACCTATCCCTTCGACACCTACCTGGCGCAGCGGGTCGCCAAGGCGTCGGGGGCGCTGCTGGTCCACGAGATCCACGACCTGTGGCCCCTGACCCCCATCGAGCTGGGCGGGCACTCGCCGAAGCACCCCCTCATGTGGGCGATGGCGCAGGCGGAGAAATCGGCCTACCGCAACAGCGACGCCGTCGTGTCCATCCTGCCGAACGCGGAACCCCACGTCCGGTCGCTGGGGATCGTCACCCCCGTGATCCCGATTCCCAACGGCATCGAGAGCGACGCCCCCCACGAGCCGGCGCCCGAGGCGTTCGCCTCGCAGGTCGAGGACCTCCACGAGCGCGGGCGCGCCGTCATTGGCTACGCGGGAGGCATGACCAACGCCAACGCCATGGACGATTTCGTCTCCGCGATGGCCCTGATCCGCGACGAACCCGTCACCGCGCTGCTGCTCGGCGACGGCCTGTACCGGACCGACCTGGAGAAGCAGGCCAGGGACTCCGGGGCGCACGTGATCTTCGCGGGCAGCATTCCCAAGTCGCAGGTGCACGAGGCGTTGAAGCTGTGCGATGCCCTCTACATCGGGTCGAAAACCAGCCCCTTGTACACCTTCGGGGTCTCGGCCAACAAGATCTTCGACTACATGGCCACCGGGGTCCCGATCATCAACGCCTTCGCGTCCGAGCACTCACCCATGGTCTACGCGGGCTCCACCATCCGCGCCCGTGGTGAGGACCCCGCCGACATCGCCCGCGCCATCAGGGAGGCCGTCTCCCTGCCCGCGGAGGAGAGGGCCAGGCTGGGGGAGCTGTCCGTGGCCTGGGTGCGTGAACACCACGCGATGCCCGTGCTGGCCAGGCAGTTCCTGGACGTGCTGGGCGGGCGGTTCTGAACCCCGCGATGACGGGCTAGGTCGTCGCTTCACAATGGTAGATTTACGGAGGACCGGGCGTCCGCCGGTCTGGAAAGGCTTCAGTACATGACGCAGGCCGCTGCCATCGGTGTGGTCAATCACGGTGTGGGAAACCTAGGGTCCGTGATGAACATGTTGCGTTACATCAACGCCGTCCCGGTGTTGGTCTCCACCCCCGAGGAGGTGGCGGCTCAGCACCACCTGATCCTTCCCGGGGTCGGCTCCTACGACGCGGGAATCGCCGGTTTGCGGGAATCCGGGATGGCCGACGCGGTCCTGGATCACGCGGCCGCCGGAAAACCCCTCCTGGGAATCTGCCTCGGGATGCAGATGCTGCTGGAGGGCAGTTCCGAGGGCGAACTCCCCGGCTTGGGTCTGATACCAGGGCATTGCGAGGCGTTCGCGGATCACGTGACCAACCGGCGCATCCCGCACATGGGTTGGAGGGATGTCCATTCCGTCGAGAACGGCGGTTTCGCCCTTCCCGATCCAGGACGCTTCTACTTCGCCCACTCCTACTTCGCGCCCTTGGCCGAAGGCGGGATCACCTGGGCCCGCGCGACCTACGGGGTGGGCTTCAGCGCGGTCGTGGGCCGGGACTCCGTGGTGGGCATGCAGTTCCACCCCGAGAAGTCCCACCGTTTCGGCATGGCGGTGCTGACCGAATTCGCAGGATGGCGAGCATGAGAGCACGAGTGATAGCCACGATGCAGCTGCTGGACGGCTTCGTCGTGAAGACCCGGGGATACGGGAAGACGACCTACATCGGCGATCCGATCAACACGGTCAAGATCTTCAACGACAAGGGCATCGACGAGTTGGTGGTCGTCGACATCTCCGCCCGGCGTGGAAAACCGGTGGTGACTCCCGCCCAGATCGAGGACATCGCCACCGAGGCCTTCATGCCCCTCGCCTACGGCGGCGGCATCAAGACCTACTCCCAGGTGCGTGACATCCTCTCCGCGGGGGTCGAGAAGGTCATCTTCGGTTCCGGTCTGCTCGACGCGCAGGACACCGTGGCGACGGCCGCACAGAACTACGGCAGGCAGGCCGTGGTCGGTGCCATCGACGTCGGTGTCGACGACCAGCAGCGGTTCCGTCCCTTCCCGGGCGGCGGGGGACGGCCCCTCGACCTCGAACCCGCCGAATGGGCCCGGCAGGCCTGTGAGCTGGGGGCGGGCGAGCTGATCGTCACGGACATGACCCGCGAAGGTGAGATGGGCGGCTACAACCTTGACTTGGTGCGCTGCGTCGCGGACGCGGTGCCGGTTCCGGTGATCGCGCACGGCGGGGCCGGCAGGGTCGAGCACTTCGCCGCTGCCCTGGACGCGGGGGCCGCCGCCGTTGCTGCCGGGTCGATGTTCACCTTCTACGGCCCGCACCGGGCGGTTCTGATCACCTATCCGACGGAGCAGGAGCTGGATGCCGTCCTGCCGCAGATCAACGACTGACAGGAGCTGAGGATGACCGTTCTGGAGTGCAGCCACTGCATCATGCGCAGCGTCGACGACCCGGCCCTGGAGTTGGTCGACGGGGTCTGCAACCACTGCCGCCGCTACGAGGAGCTGCTTCCCAGCAGGGTCTTCACGGGAGCCGACGGCGAGGCGAAACTGTCCGCCATCGTCAAGGAGATCAAGGAGGCCGGCGCGAAGAAGCGCTACGACTGCCTGATCGGCCTGTCCGGCGGCGTCGATTCCACGTCGGTTGCGGTCAAGGTCAAGGAGCTGGGGCTGCGACCCCTCGCGTTCCACGTCGACAACGGCTGGAACACGGAACTGGCCGTCAGCAACGTCGAGAAGACGGTCAAGGCCCTTGACCTCGACCTGGTGACCGAGGTTCTTGACCTGCGCCAGTTCTACGACCTCCAGCGCGCCTTCCTGCTGGCCTCCACCCCCGATGCGGACGTGCCCGCCGACCACGCCATCCAGGCGTGCATGTGGAAGTTCGCGCGCAAGTACGGCGTCAAATACATCATCTCCGGCATGAACTTCCGCACCGAGGCGATCAGCGTCCCGTCGTGGTCCTACGGGCACTCCGACTGGCGCTACATCGAGGCCGTCCACGACAAGTTCGGGCGCGAGAAACTCACCACCTACCCGCATTTCGGGTTCACGGAGCTGGGCTACACCAACACGGTGGCGCGCGTGCGGATCGTCAGCATCCTCAACTACTTCGAGTACAACAAGGCCGCCGCGGTCAAACAGATGCAGGAGCAGCTGGACTGGCGTCCCTACCCGGGCAAGCACTTCGAGTCGATCTTCACCCGCTTCTTCCAAGGCTACATACTCCCCGTGAAGTTCAACATCGACAAGCGTCGCGGGCACCTGTCGGACCTGATCAACTCCGGCCAGATCACCCGCGAACAGGCTCTCGAGGAGATCGAGCACAACGACTACACCGAGGACCTGATCCGCCGCGACCGGGAGTTCTTCTGCAAGAAGCTGAACTTCACGGATCGCGAGTTCGACGATTTGATGGCCGCGCCCGTGAAGTCGTTCCGTGACTACAAGAATTCCTATGGTTTCGTGCAATTCCTGCGAAACGGCGTCAACGTGCTCCGCAAGAGAGGTTGGTATCCGAAGTGAGTCTCGCCCTGCATCTCTACCAGTCGCCCATGGACAACGAGTCCAGGTTGATGCGGATGGCGCGCAGCCTGGTGGCAGCGGACCTCGGCGTTCAGGTCCGGCTGGTGGGCTTGCAGGTGGACGAACGTTCCGGTCTGCAACCGGTAGAACCCGGCATCGTGATCGACCGGGTCGGTTCCCCCACCCCGAAACACGACACCCTCGTGAGCCGGTTCCAGAAGGTCGGGGGCTGGTTCCAGGAGGTTTACCGGGGCTACCGCGACGCCGACATCGCCGTCGTCAGTGCGCACGCCGTCTGGGCGCTGCCCCTGGCGTGGGCGCTCGCAAAACGGGCGAAGGCCCCGCTGGTCTACAACCCCCACGAACTCGAGACCCGCACCCCCACCATGACCGGGGTGAAGAAAGCCCTCGCCGAGCAGGTGGAGGCCCGTTTCATCCGTCGCTGCCAGGTGGTGACCGCCGTCAACGACGAGATCGCTGACTGGTACGCCGGCCACTACCGGATCGCGCGGCCGCTGGTGGTGGTCAACTATCCGGCTGAGGTGACTCGTGGACGCCCCGCCCGTGACCTGCGGGGCGAACTGGGGTTGCGTGACGACGAGGTGTTGTTCGTGCACACCGGTCACCTGACCGAGGGGCGGAACATCCCGCTCATTCTTGAGGAGTTCGCGGCAGGGGCCAGGCATCACGTCCTGTTCGTCGGGGCGGGGGACATGCAGTCCCTGGTTGATGAGGCTGCGGCGCGGTCGCCGTTCATTCACCGCATGGATCCGGTGCCACCCGATGAGGTGGTCTCGGTGGTGGCGGGTGCTGACATGTCGCTCGCGTTGATCGAGACTCTGTCACAGTCCTATGCATGGGGTTCGCCCAACAAGCTGTTCGAGGCTCTCGCTGCGGGAGTTCCGGTCCTGGCCTCCGACGTTCCCGAGGTGCGTCGCCGCCTGGGGCCTCTCGCCGGGGAGCTGATACTCTCCTCCCCGAAGGACCAGCTGCGGGGATTCCTGGCCCGTCTGGACCGCCCGATGGCGTTGTCGTACCGGGAGCACCTGATCCCGCTGCCCACGTGGGAGGAAGGCGTCGAACCCCTGGTCGAGACCTACCGGGCTCTTCTCCAGGGCGGCTGAGCCGATCGGTGGGCCAGCTGGTTGAGCCGGCCTGCTCGGCCAAGGGCTCACGGCCTGGTTTCAACCGGGTTTCAGGAAGGTGTCTGAGTTGACTTCCCCTTCGGGAAGACCGCCGTCCCGGTGTCTCTCAGAACTGCTCGTAGATGAAGCCGCCGCTGAGTGGCGGGCCGAACAGCAGCACCAGCAGGATCGTCAAGAACATGAGGAAGGCCAGTAGCGTCCACAACCAGGTGCCGAATCTCGGCTCCGGCACGTCGAACGGCGGCAGGTTTCCGTCTTTGACACGCACCGGATTCACAGTGGGTTGCTCGCCCAGTCCTTGGAGGTGGTCAAGAAAGCGCGAAATCGATGCAGGCCCGGTTGACATGCAGCCACCCCTTCCATCCCAGATGCATCACGTCGTAAAGGAAATACGGGTCGTATTCGTGACCCGAGAAATCTGCCAGCTTGGCACCGTGTTGGGCGGCCACCTGCCGGATCCGTTTGTAGTACATGGCTCGCCGTCCTGCCGGGTATCCGGTGTAGTCGTACCACGTTCCGTGCACCGGGGCGCTGATCAGTAGCACCTCGATGCCGTGGGCCTTCGCCACCTCCAGGAACAGCTCCAGGTCTCCGTACTCCGGGGAATCAGCTGCGTAGTCCAACTCGGCCATCGACCCCTTGGACTTCTCCAGGGCCGGTTTGACATAGGTCGTGTAGTAGTTGTCCTCAATGTTGAGGTCATTGCTGGAGGCCGCATCTCCCTCCCGCTCGGCCGCGGCGAACTGTGTTTCCCAGTCGATCCCGGATACAGGTGTTGCTCCATCCGCGATGAAGTACGGCGCGGTGTAGCGCGCACCGTCGACGGCCGACTTCGCCAGTTCCACGCGGCCGCTGACAGCCAGCTCCACCCGGTCAAGCCGGGCAGCGGGATGCGTGGAGGTTTGGCGTAGCGCGGCGACGCGATTCGCGATGCGCTGCCGAAGATCCTCACTCAGCCGGGAATCGCCCAGCAGCCGGTTGTAGCTCTCCGCGGAGAACACGTCCTGGAATGCCCCCGGCAGCTCGCCCTCGTTGGTGAACCACTGGGGCGAAACGATCAGAGCGACTTTTTTCAGCGGCGTCTCGGAGGCGGTCGCGGACAGCACGATTGCTTGGTGAAGCGACTGGGTGTAGCCGCGTCCCGAGACGAACAGGTCGAAGTCGCTGACATGCTGCGGAAAGAACCGGGCGGGGTTCTGCGGGGCCGGTGAACTCAGCTCGGACGAACCGAACAGCAGCAGATTGCGGTTGCCTTCCGGGGCACCTGCCACCGCACGGGAATAGGCCGTGGGGTCACGCAGCCGGTTCAACGTGGTCGCGTAGAACAGGTCGCGTTTCGACAGGCTCGACTGCCCGTTGGCGAACACCTCAGTGCCGAAGAAAGCCGGTAATGCCGGGGTGAAGAAGAACCCCGCGAACAACGTGCCACCGAGCGAGACTCCGAGCAGCTGGGTAGCGGTACGGCGTTTCACAGTTTCTCGTTGACGAACGCCAAGATCTTGGTGACCGTCGAGACGTCGTCGCGCTCGATCTCGGTGGGTGGCACCTGGATGCCGAACTCCTGCTCCAGGCCGAACAGCAGTTCGACGAAGCCCATTGAATCGATCAGGCCGGCCTCGAACAGGTCGAGGTCCGGATCCGACAGCACTTCATCAGTGTCGCAGACCTGGACGATCAGGGCGGAGACCTTCTCTTCAACTTCCGTCATGCTCATGCCTTTCATTGTCGTCGTGGTCGCTCAGTGGGCGAAATGCCCCGAGAACAGCAGGAAACCGAACATCGCCAGGTGGAACGTGGCCGCTATCCCCAGCAGCCGGTACCAGAGCTTCTTGTGATGCTTCTTGTAGAACCCGGATTTGCGTTCGTAGATGTCGTTGAGCACCAGCAGCACCCCGTGGTAGACACCGTAGACGATGTAGAACCACTCGCTGCCGTGCCAGATGCCCATCAGGGTCATGTTCACCAGCAGCGCGACGTGCGAGGCCCGCACCTTGTCCTTGAACACCTTGCGGCGCATGAAAGCCATCAGCAGGCGGGTGTAGACGTAGTCGCGCAGCCAGAACGACAGGGTGATGTGCCAGCGGTTCCAGAAGTCCTTGATCGACTCGGACAGGAACGGCAGCCTGAAGTTCTGGGGGGTGCGGATCCCGAACAGGTACGAAGCCCCGACCGCCATCAACGAATAGCCGGCGAAGTCGAAGAACAGGTTGAACCCGTAGTAGTACATGTAGCGCACGGTGCCCCACCGGGAATCCGGCAGGTCACGCAGCCAGCCCGCGAACAGCGTGGCCAGGGCGAATTTGTAGAAGGCACCCAGCACGATCAACCACAGCCCGCGGCCGAGGATCGCCAGGTATTCCCCAGGCTTGAACCGCCGCTCCGCGTCCTGCAGGAACCGGCGCGACCGGTCGATAGGTCCCGACGAGATCGTCGGGAAGAACGCCACGAAGTACAGGTGGTCCAGCACCGACTGGCTCTTGATGAGTTTGTCGGAGATCTCGATGATCACCTGCACCGCGCGGAAGGTCAGGTAGGACACCCCGATGAACCCGAGGCTGGGGAAGTGGAACAGGCCCGTGACCTTCACCAGGATCAGCGGCAGCAGGGCCAGGGCCACGGCGGCTCGGCGTTCCCAGGCGTTCTTGTTGCCGTGTGTCGTGATGAACCACAGGTGTAGCTTCATCAGGACCGTCTCGCCCACCAGGAAGGCCCCCAGCAGGGCCAGCTGCTTCAGGCTGCCGGCCAGGGTGATTCCCAGCATCGCGACGGTCGCGAACAGCCCGTAGTACTTCAGGTTGCGCCCTGTCAGTCCGAGGACGACGGCAGGCAGGGCCAGCGCCGCGAGCGCCACGAAGAAGGTGAGCTCACCGAAGGCCGCGATCACAGGGCGGCCCGCAACGCCGTCCGGTCGGCCTTGCCGTTGGCGGTCAGCGGGATCGCCTCGACATAGCTGAAGGACTTGGGGATCATGTAGTCCGGCAACAGGCCCTTCAACTGCTTGCGCAGCGCCACCGTCGTGCGCAGCGGGCTTTCGGGGACCTCCGGGAGCTGCACGAAGGCGTGCAGGTGGCTGATCGGACCGCCATCCTCCTTGGTCACGGGCAGCACCACCGCGTGCTGCACGTCCGGCAGGCTCCGCAGGTTCGTCTCGATGTCCTCGATCTCGATGCGGTAGCCGTGCAGCTTCACCTGGAAATCGATGCGACCCGCGAAGTGCAGCATCCCGTCGCGCAGGAAACCGGCGTCCCCGGTGCGGTAGGCGCGCTGACCGTCCACGACGGTGAACTGCTCGGCGGTCAGTTCGGGCTGGCCGAGGTAGCCGAGGCTGACGGTGTCGCCCGCGATCACGATCTCCCCGGTCTCTCCCTCGTCCGCCAAGGTGTCGTCGGGGCGCCGGATCTGGATCGTGGTGCCGGGTTTCGGGGTTCCGACCGGCAGCACGGGGCAGGCGTCGAGCAGATCGTCGTCGCACGCCACCGACGTGACGGCAACCGTCGACTCGGTGGGACCGTAGGTGTTGATGACGCTCGCATCCGGGAAGCGACGACGCAGCTCGCGGGCCGTCTCGTTGCTCAGGGCCTCACCGCAGAACAGGAAGGTGCGGAGTCTCGGCAGCAGGGTGGCGTCGAAGGCCTTGGAGGCCAGACACAGGTCCGCGAACGACGGGGTGGAGACCCAAACCGTTGCGCCGGAGCGGCCCACCTCCTCGTACAGGTCCTTGAACCGGGCTATGTGGTCGCGGTCAATGCTGACCATTTTCGCCCCCGAGGCCTGCGACATCATCAGTTCGTAGACGGACAGGTCGAAGGAGAAAGGCGCCTGGTTCAGCAGCACGTGGCCGCCGTCCGGGGCGGGACCGATCAGCGTCAGCGCCCAGTCGACGAAGGCCGCCACCGATGCGCGGCTGATCTGGACCCCCTTGGGCCGCCCGGTGCTGCCGGAGGTGTAGATGACGTAGTACGGCTCGTCGTCGCCTACCGCTTCGAGGTCCACCTCGCCGGGTTCCGCCGTCGCGAGGCGTTCACGACCCCACACCTCGATTCCGGGCACCTCGACCGGGTCAACGGCCAGCAGCAGCCGGGCGCCCGAACTCTCCATGATCGCGCGCAGCCGGGAGGCCGGGGTGGAGCTGTCGACGGGAACGTACGGATGCCCGGACTTCACGCAGGCGAGGAAGGCCACCAGCATCAGGGGGTGTTTGTGGCCGTGGACGATTACCGGGGTGGAGTCGTCCGGGAGGGCGGCCGCGATCGCCCCAGCCAAGGATGTGGAGCCGGATTCCAGTTCGGCGAAGGTGAGTTCCTCGTCACGCCAGCGATGGACGACGCTGCTTCCCGATGTCGCCGCATGAGCGGATACGGCTGCGATGATGTCCAAGATGCCTCTCCCTGGGATTGTGGGGCCTCGAGAAAGTATAAAGGGCCCACGCGAGGCTGGTTGAGCCAGTGCTTGACCGCCGGGGGTTCGGTTCAGCTGCGGAAGATGGCCGCGATGGTGCCGAGGATGATCTTGATGTCGCCGGTGAAGCTGCGGTTGCGCACGTAGTCGCAGTACATGGCGACCTTTCTCGGCAGGATCACCTGCGTGTAGTGCTTCTCGGGGTCCTCGGCGGCCGCCAACTCGTCCTGCTCGTTGCGGTACGCGATGGCCGCGGGATCCGTGATGCCGGGACGCACGGAGAGGATTTCCGCGCGGGCCTCCTCACCCCACAGCTCGACGTACCGGGGCACCTCGGGGCGAGGCCCCACCAGGGACATGTTGCCCAGGGCCACGTCGATCAGCTGCGGCAGTTCGTCGAGTTTCGTCTTGCGCAGCACCTTCCCGAGGGGGGTGATGCGGTTGTCGTCGGCGCTGGTCACCTGGGAACCGGAGTTCGCCACCCGCATGGTGCGGAACTTGTGGATCCGGAAGAGACGCCCCCCGCGGCCCACCCGTTCCTGGCGGAAAAAGACGGGGCCGCGGTCGCCGAGCCACACGAACAGGCTGACCAGCACCAGGATCGGGGCCAGCACCACCAACCCGATGACGGAGCTGACCAGATCGAAGACACGTTTGGCGATCATGGTCACCCCAGGATGGATCGGACGGCGTCGACGACCTGCGTGACGTCGTCGCCGGTCATGGCGGAGAAGATCGGCAGGCTGACGGCCCGGGCGAACTCGGCGGTGGCGACGGGGAAGTCCTCCGGGGCGTGGTGGTAGGTGTCGCGCCAGTAGGGCTGGAGGTGGAGGGGGATGAAGTGCACTGAGGTACCCACCTCGTGTTCCGCCATCAACTCGATGAAGCGGTCGCGGGAGACTGGCGCGTCGGGGTTCAGTCGCATCACGTACAGGTGCCAGGCGTGGCTGGAATCCTCGGGTGCGTGCGCCGGGAGTGTGACCGGCAGGTCCGCGAAGGACGCGTCGAAGCGGCTGGCGATTGCCGCGCGGCGGTCGGCCATTTCGCTGGCTCGTGTCAGCTGCACACGTCCCATCGCCGCCGCGGTGTCGGTGAGGTTGTACTTGTAGCCCGGTGCGACGATGTCGTAGTGCCAGCTCGGTTTGGTGGAGGAGTAGCGGTCGAAGACGTCGCGGTTGATGCCGTGGAGCCGCATGGTGCGCATCCGGGCGGCCAGGTCGGCGTCGGGGGTGACGACCATGCCGCCCTCACCGGTGGTCATGGTCTTGGTGGCGTAGAAGCTGTAGACCGTCGCTTCGTGGCCGTGGGTGCCAACCAGTTTTCCCTCGTTCAGGGTCGGGAACGAGTGGGCGGCGTCCTCGACGACCTTCAGGCCGTGGCGTTCGGCGAACCCCGTGAGGGCCCCGTCGGGTACTGCGAGCCCGGAGAAGTGCACCGGGGCGATGGCGATGGTGCGGTCGGTGACCTTGCGTTCCGCATCCTCCAGGTCGATGCACAGGGTTCCGGGATCGACGTCGACCAGGACCGGGTCGCCGCCGAGGTAGCGCACCGCCTCGGCGGTGGAGGTGAACGTCCACGTGGGAACCAGCACCTCGGTTCCGGGACGCACCCCGATGGCCTCGAAGGCCAGGTGCAGGCCCGCGGTGGCCGAGTTGATCGCCACCCCGTGGGCGTCGGCGCCCAGGAACTCGACGAACTCCTTCTCGAAGGCGGCCGCGTTCGGACCGGTCGTCAACCATCCGGAACGCATGGTCTCGACGACGGCCTCGATCTCGGCCTCGGTGATGTCTGGGCGCGCGAACGGAAGGAAAGCCATGGATGGGAGCCTACACGCGCGCCCCGGTTACGCCTGCCCGTGTTCGTCGACGACGGCACGGGGTAGCCTGAACCGGTGATTTCCGACAGTCGAGGGGACAGGGCATGACGTTCACCCCGGTGCAGCTCAACTCCCCGGCGAAAACATCGAGTGCCCGCAAGGGCATCTTCTCCATCATCACGGTCGGTCTGCAGGGCGGAACCCGCACGATCTCCAACTGGTTGATCGCCCGGGTTGCGGGGCCGGCCATCTACGGGGCGGTCGCCAACGCCTTCTCCCTGGCCTCACTGCTCCACACGTCCTGGCCGTCCAGTGCCCAGCAGGCCGCGTCGAAGTTCATCGCCCGGGCCCGCGGCAAGCAGGACGACGCGGAGGTCCACGCGGTCGCGAACCACATCTCGGCTCGGGTGCTGCAGGTCACATGCCCGTTGGCCGTGGTAGCCCCGGTGCTGTGGATGACGCTTTACGGCGGGACCTGGTGGGAGGGGCTGTGCGTCAGCGCGATGCTGATCACGCTGTGCACGTCCACCTATGCCCGCGGGGTGCATTTCGGGGCCGGGCAGGTGGCGCGCGGCACTAGGGTGGACATCGTCTCCAGCGTCATCGGGATAGCGGGGACGGGTCTTCTGCTGGCGCTCGGGGTGCACAACCTCCTGCTGACCGTGCCTCTCAGCCTCGCGCTGGGGGCCTATTCGTTGCTGTGCTGGCCATGGACCGCTCATGGGCGTCCAGGGCGGGGGCTGCGCAGCGAGATCGACAAGTTCGTGACCTTCTCCGCCATCGGTTCCATCGCCAGCTCGGGCATGCTGTACCTGTCCCAGATGATCACCGGGTGGTTCGGGGACGCCGCCTCGGGCGTTTACGCCGCCGCGGCCCAGCTCGTCACCCCGATGGCCATGATCACCGGCGCCCTCACCGCGGTGCTCTACCCGGCTCTCGCCGCGGCGCACGGCGCGGGGGACAGTGAGAAGCTGCGTTCCCACACCGACCTGACCACCCGCGGTTTCGTGGCGTTGCTAATCCCGGTCTTCGGGGCCCTGGCCATTGCTTCCCGGCCCCTGATCCACCTGATCTACGAGCTGGGGCGTGGGAAGGAGGGCTACATGGAGGCCGCCGTCCTGATGCCGGTGTTCTGCGTCGCCCTGCTGCTGAACAACGTTGCCACCCCGTCGGTCAGCGCAGTCACCAGCGGCGCGCACAGGAACGTGCGCTACTCGATGCTGCTGTCCCAGGCCGGGTTGCTGACCGCGATCGTCGTGTGGGTGACGACGGTGCCTTTCCTCGGGCTCTTCGGGATCGCTCTGGGCTACGGTGCGGGCGCCACCCTGACCGCCCTGTCCCTGATGGGGGTCGCATGGCGGCAGACCGGTCAGCGGTGGAACGGGCTCGCGTTCTTCCTGCTCGGAAGCGCCGCCCTGATCGGACTGGCGTCCTGGGCCGTCCAGAGCCTGTCACCCTCCTACTGGATCGACCTGGTGGCCGCCGTGATCTTCGGGATCGTCTGGCTGGGCCTGTCGGTGCGGCCGATACGACGGGTCATCTCCGCCCTCAGGTCCTGAAGGGTGTTCCCAGGAGTCAGGGCAGGACCAGGCCAGCGACCTTCACGCCGGTTGCCTCGACCAGGTTGAGGACCTGGGCGACGTCCCGGCGGGAGCTGGTGCCCCGCCGCACCACCAGCAGGGTGGTGTCGGCGAGTTTCGCGCCCAGGACGCCGGCGCTCGATGCGGTCAGGGGACCGGTGTTCACGAGTACCCAGTCGTGCGTGGCGCCGAGTTCCCTCAATGCCTGGGCGTATCCGGTGCGGGTGAGGAACTCGCCGGGGTTCGGGACCGGCCCGCCGGCCCCGACGACGTCGATCCCGTCGGCAGGGGAGACGACATCGGCCAGGGTGGCGTGCTGGCCTACCACGTCGGCCAGCCCTTGGGCGTTCCCGAGGGGACGGGAGGCCAGGTCCAGGTCGACCAGGGCCACGCTGGCTCCGCTTCTCGCGGTTGCGGAGGCCAGTTCCCGGGCCAGGTCGGTGGCCTCGGAGTCGATCCCGCTGACGGCGATGACGTTCTCGCCCGGACCCGCGGACAGATAGGGCAGGCCCTGGCTGAGTAGCTGAGCCATGTCGTTCAGTCCGGAAGCGGTGAGCACCGCGTCGTCGGTGAATTCCCGCAGGTCCTCGGGGCTGCGGATCTTGTCATCGAGGAAGGTCCGCAGGAACAGGTAGAGGAAAGCGACCAGCAGGCCGACGGCAACGCCGACCATTGCCCGGGTGAGTGTCCCCATGGTGGAGGCGGCACTCGGCTCGGTGGTCACCTCGATGGAACCGACAGTCAGCTTCACGCCCGCGTAGGAGGGCAGCGCGTTGTCATCGACGGCCGCCCGGAACTCGTTGCCGATGGCGTTCATGACGGTGGTGACGCGCTCCTCCGGGCCGCTCAGCGACGCGGTGAACACCAGCGACTGGTTGGGGGTGCGGACGTCGAGGGCCTTCTTCAGCTGCTCGGCGGTCATGGCCGGATCCACGGTCTTGCCCGCGGGGGTAAGCACCCGCGGTGAGGTCAGCAGTGCGGGAGCTGATGCGGCGAGCTGGTCGATGGCGGGTTTCTCGCCCGTCGGGGAGGTGCCCTGCTCCGTGACGTGCATCGTGATGGTGAGCGATGTGGTGTGCTCGGGCTTGTTGGTGAACTGAACCACCATCGCACCGAGGACGGCGGCCAGGATTCCTGCCAGCAACGCACCCAACCAGTAGCGGGACACTAGCCTGAGATACGATCGCACTGACATCAAGAAGGGCCCTTCCACGTGTGATGATTCCAACAGCTTAGCGGCAACTCTGCGTAGACTGAGCCTGCCCAGTTACTAGGAGGAAGAGTATGCCGGTGCAGCCCAGCGTAGTGTGGATCACGTCCGGGTTCCCGTATGGCGGTGGGGAACAGTTCATCGAAACGGAGGTGCCCCACTGGGCGGAGTTCAAGGGCAGGGTCATTTTTCTGCCCGAGAACCACATGGGCCGCGGCAAGCGGCCCACGCCACCCGAGGTGGAGGTTGACACTGGGTTGATGTCCGACTGGCATCGTCGTTCCGCTCAGCTGAAGAACTCCTTCAAGGCCTTGTTCTCCCCGGTCCTCTGGCGTGAACTGAGGTATCTGTTCGGCACGAAACGGGTCAGTTTCTACAAGCTCAAACATGCCTTCCTGTCCGTGGTGCGGGTGCAGATGGAACTCCAGCACCTGCGGCGGATCGCGGCCGGGCTTCGTCGCCCGATCGACGTGGTCTACACCTACTGGTTCTCCGTGGGCACCTGCGCCGCGGTTCTCGCGCAACGGGAGGGGATCGTCAGGAAAGTCGTGTCGCGGGCGCACAACAGCGAGTACTACGAGGACGCCAGGCCGGAGGGGTACACGGCCCTGATGCGCCAGTTCGCACCCGAGATCCACACCCTCGCTGTCATCTCGCAGGACGCCGCCGAGTACGCGTCGCGCTACGGTCTCGGCCCTGGGCAGGTGAGGGTGTGCCGGCTCGGGGTCCTGGACGGCCCGATGTGTGTCCCCGCGGATCCCGGAACCCTGGAGTTGATGTCGGTCAGCACCCTGAGCAGGTTCAAGCAGCTCCACATCATGATCGACGCCGTCCGTCTCGTCGCCGAGGCGCTGCCGGAGGTCAAGGTCGTCTGGCGGCACGCGGGCGACGGGCCGCTGCGTGAGGAACTCCACGCCTTGGTAGCCGCGAAACTGAACGGTGTTCCCAACCTGACCCACGAGATGCTGGGGCACATCAACAACCCCGACCTGCTGAAGCTGTACGCGGACAGTTCCGTAGACCTGTTCCTGAACACCAGTTCCAAGGAGGGCGTGCCGGTCTCGATCATGGAGGCGATGGTGCGCGGGGTTCCCGCGATCGCCCCCGACGTCGGTGCTATCCGTGAGGTCGTGCTGCCGGAGTTGCTGCTCCCGGCCGATCTCACCCCGAGGGACATGGCCGACCGGGTGCTGGCATACCACGAACGCGCCAAGGATCCCGCGTTTCGCCAGCAGGTGCGGGAACACGCGCTGGCCTCCTACAACGCGGACGCGAACTATCCGGCCTTCGTCCGCTACATCGGCGAGCTGGCGGAGCAGGACGGGTGAGAATGACGAGAGCAACGACCGCCGGGCAGCGCAGGAGCCTCCAAGGATTCACCTCGGTGCTTCTGTTCCTGATGCCGGTGGTGGCTTCCCTGGGTTCGGTTGTCTCGATCGGCGGTTTCGCCGCGGCCCGGCCTCTGGCCGCCGTCCTGGTGGTGGTGACCTTCCTGGTCACCCCGCGCTGGAACCGCGTGTCGATCTGGATCGTGGTTCTGATCGTCTGCTGGCTGGTCTGGGGGTTGGTGATGCCCCACGGCACGGACGCCTTCAAACGCCTGCTCTCGATAGCGCTGAGCTTGGCGAGTGTCCTGGCCTTCGTCCTGTACCCGTGGACCCGGGAGAGGCTGCGGCTGCTTGGGCGGGCTTGGTTGTTCGCGTGGATCGTGGCGGTGATACCGGCGATCTACGAGATCGTCAGCGGCAAACACCTGCCCAACTACCTGTCGAGTTCGCCCGGCTGGGTGCGGGAGTCCTCCGACGACATCGCCTCCTATTTCGTCAACCCCAATCCCTTCGCCTATTTCCTGTGCGCCGCCATGGCCGTGTTCATCATGGCCTCGCGGCTGGAGAAACGCTGGGTGCGCAACGTGATGCTCGTCTGCTGTGCCCTCAGCCCGGTCATCATCTACCCGACCAACAGCCGGCTGGTGCTGGCGGTCTCGTTGGTGATGCTGGTGTGGATGGTGGCCACCCGGGAAGTCGTGCGTCCCCGGCTCAAGTTGCTGACGGCGGTGTCGGTGACGCTGGTCATGGTAGCGGTCGTGGTGCTCATCAGTTCCCCCGCCATCATGAACCGCATCTTCAACTCGTTCGAGGGGTCGGGATCCGACCGGTTGAAGCTCTACATGAACGCCATCTGGATGTTCCTGTCGACCTTCGGGCTCGGCATCGGGCCGGGCATGTTCGAGAACACGATGCGGCGCAACCGGGTGCCCTACATCACACACGAGGCCGTCAATCCGCACAGCGGCGTCTTCGAGATCCTCAGCCAGTACGGTTTCCTCATCGCAGCACTGGTCGGGGCGGCTCTCATCGCCGTGGCGTGGCGTGGCATGCGCGGCATCGGCAGGATCGACGAGGCACCCGAGTACCGGATGATCCGGCAGGGAGTCGTGATCACCGCCATCATGATTCCGGTCCTTTCTTTCGGCGACAGCACCTTCCTGGACTCCCCCATCGCATGGATCCAGGTGGCCACGTTGCTCGGTTTCTACTGCGCCTACCGGCAGATCGCCCGTCCCGTTCCGAAGTGGGCGAGGGACGGTGACCCGGAGGTGCCTGAAAGATTCCGGGTGGTTCGGCGGACCCTGGCCGCGGATCGTCGTGACGACGAGCCGGTGGCGGTGCCGGCCGGATGACGGGCGAGCCCACCCGGTTCTCCCGGTGGGGGAACCGGATCTCGTGGCTGCTCGTGCCCTTGGCTGCGGTGATGCAGTTCGTGTGGCTGAGACGACCCGTGAGCATCGCGGGTGTGACGATGACGCTGGAGTTGCCGCTGTTCGGATTTCTGGCGTTGATCGCCGCTCCTTGGGCGGTGGCGCGGATCCGGGTGATGAATCGGTGGGTTCAGGTGTTGGCGGGAGTCTTCACCGTCCTGATCGTTTATGCCATGGTGGGTATCGCGTGGCGTGCCGGTCCCGTAGTTGAAACCTCCCACTTGACTGTGGTTCCCGGCTCCTATTTGTTGGTGCCGCTGCTGACGGCGCTGCTCGCGATGGCGGCCGGTCTCGGACTCGCGATGGCCGCGGACCGGCGGCACCTTCCCGTCGTGCTGACTTGGGCGGCGGGGGCGTTGGTGGTCGCAGGATTCGTGGCCTGGCCGCGTCAGGTACCGGTGCATCGTTCCCTGCGCCTCGCGACGGCGCTGGGAGGATCGGCCTCGATCCACCTGGTGTTCTTGCTGGCGGCGGCCGTCGGGCTGGGCTGGTACCTGCGGTCCCGCGGGACGGTGCGGTCAGTGGTGGGAGCGGCCGGACCTGCCTGGCCGGGACTGGTGCTGGTTGTCCTCGGGGTCACGGGTGTGCTGGCGACGGGGTCGCGTGGCGGCCTGCTGGCCCTGGTTGCCTGGGTGGTGCTGCTTGCCGTGCAGCTGTTGTTCGGCCGGAACGTGCGGCAGCGGAGGCTGTGGCCTTGGCTCGTGACGGCCGGGGCCGGCATCGGTGTTGCCGTTGTGGTGGCTGTCCTGTTCCCCTCCCTCGGGCGGCTGTTCTCCCTCGGTGATCCGCTGCGGGAACAGAACTTGTTCTCCGCGCTGACCTGGTGGACGCGGGACTGGCAGACGATCGTCGCCGGTGCCGGGTCCGGGCAGGTGTGGCCCTGGTTCGCCATCGACAGCGGCCTGGTGCCCGCACCCGGCGAACGGATGGTGCCCACTCCTGCCGGCCAGGTGCTGCTCAGCCCGCACTCGACGCTGCTCGCGGTCGTCGTCGAACTGGGCCTGGTGGGCGCGCTGCTGGCGGGGGTGATGGTCTTCGCCCTCTGCAAGCTCGCCCTGCGGGGGCGCGAGGACGCCTTCGCCGCGCCGCTGGCGCTGGCGCTGCTGGCAACCCTGGTGGCCTTCCTCTTCGACACCTACCTGTTCAAGGAGTTCGGCAACGCCTTCTGGTGGTGGCTGGCCGCGGGAGCCGTCGCCGTTTGTTGCTCGCCCGTGGAACGGCAGGCGCTCAGCAACAGCACCACCAGCCCCAGGTGAGCGCCCATCAGCGGCTGGCTCAACCAGGTCGAGTGGGCCGTCGACAGCGGCAGCACGGTCACGGTCAGGGCGATCGCGGCCGATCCCAGGGCGCGCGTGAGCGTGTCGCCGCCGCGCATCCAGCGGCAGGCACACACCACCATCGCCACCAGGGCCGCGGCGAACACCGCGAAGGTGACCACCCCGTACTCGCACAGCACCTCGGTCAGGCCGGAGTGGGCGTTGTTGAGCCCGTAGAACTGGTGGGGGTTCTCCGGCAGCAGGGCCCAGTGTTCGAACCCGCCCGGCCCGGTCCCCAGGTAGCCGGTGTGCGGCAGGATCCACAGCGCCGAGTTGAGAAGCAGCAGACGCACCCAGATGGAGGAGCCGGGGGCGGTGGCTTGATCCAGGTGCAGGTATTCGAGTGCTTGGCTTCCTGGCGGCATCCCGAGTGCCATGGAACCGGCCAGCAGCGCCAGGAGGATGACGGTGACCAGGCGGGTGCGCCGGTTGCACAGCAACCACACCACCACGCCGATCAGGAAGGCGATCTGGGCGAGCCGTCCGCTGGTGCGCAGCAGCAGCACGATCTGCCAGGCTGCGAAGGGAATCAGGAGCCAGCGTGTCCAGCCGGGCGCCAGACGCCACGCCAGGGGAACAAGCAGCAGGCCGACTGTGATGTGATATGCGTACAGGTTGGGGTTGTCGTAGGTGGCGGCGATCAGGTTGTAGGTCCAGTCCAGGGGCTTCCAGTAGACGGCCGGGGTGTTGCCGGGAAGGTACTGATCGGTGAGGATCTCCCAGGTGCCCACCACACCCGTCACCGCAAGTGAGGCCAGCCAGCCCCACACCGCGGCGCGAACCATGCCACGATCAGAACCGAGAATGCTGAACGCCAGGCAGACCAGCACCGCGAACCCGAGGACCGCCCCGTGACTGAGCTGCACACCTTGTGGGAAACGCAGTGCCCCGAGCGCCCCGAAGGCGAGGAACACCGCGGAGACCACCACGACCCCCACCAGCACCGGATCCTTGGAGGGACGGCGCAGGAACTGCCAAGCGGTTCCCGCCGCCAAACCAAGGATGACCAGGCGGGAGGGCATCAACAGCCCGCTGGGAAGGTAGATCGATACCGCCACCAGGGAGGGCAGCACGAAGATCCCGATGCGGATCAGCCACTGTTCGAGCCGCTTGTTCAGCACATGGATTCCTTCCTCGCTCAATGCCGGCCCGTGGCCCGGGACGATGCGACGGATCGTCTCGTGCGCTGCTGGGCGGTTACTGGTTCATGGAGTCCCATGACGTCCTTGATGTCCCGTGGACCGGCGCGGGCGAGTCTACTTCCACTCCTCCAGGAATTTCATGCCGTTGTCCCCCAGCTGCTGGGGCGAGAGCGCCTTGGTCGTGCCCATTACCAGAAGGCGGTCATACTTCTTGTCGGTGATGCACGTCATCACCGTCGTCTTCTTGTTGTTCTTGAGGGAGATCTCCTGGGGGCCGCAGGTGAAATCGCCGACCTCGGCCGGATCCTTCAGTTTGCTGCGCACACTCTCGAACTTGTTGGGGGAGTCCGTGAAAACCATGATCTGAGTGCTGTCCGAGGAGTCGTAGAAACTGACTTCCTGGCTGGTTTTGCTGTAATTGAAGTCGCCGAACTTCTTGGGAAATTCCGGGGCGGTGGCGGGCCCAGTTGTCTTCGGGGCGGAACTCGTGGCCGTGGGGGTTGAGCTCGTGGCCGCGGGGGTTGAGCTCGTGGCCGTGGGGGGTGATGTGGGGGACGCGGTGGAATTGGAATTTTTGGTGATCAACCACCAGGCGCCCAGGCCCAGGGCGACCACGAGAACACAGATGAGCACCACCAGCACCATCCGGCTCTCCCCTCCGCCGGGTGGCTGCGGGGGCTGCGTGTACCCGGGCGTCCCGTAGGGCTGGGAGTAGCCCTGCTGCTGAGGGGGTAGATAACCCTGCGGTTGCTGGGAGTAGCCCTGCTGCTGGGGGGGTAGATAACCCTGCGGCTGTTGGGAATAGCCCTGCTGGGGCTGACCTTGTTGGGGGTAACCCTGCTGGGGGTAGTTCTGTTGGGGTTGGCCTCCCCAGGGCGGCTGCGCGCCGGGCTGGTTCATGTTGGGGTAGGGATAGTTGGTCATGTACAGCTCCTCGCGAACCATGGTAGGAGAACCGGCGGGTCAGATGGGCGGGCGGGCTCGATAAATGCCGGTCCTACGCCGCTGCAACCGCACGCAGCATCCCCGGCCTCTGGGGTGGGTCACGGAAACCACGTCCAGCCCCGGCGCGACGGATCTGGCGATCTGACGCCCCGTCTTCCTGACTGGCGCCCAACCCTCGGGTTTTGTTGACGCAGTCTCCTACTTCCAGGCCTCGAGGAATTTCTGTCCTTCTGCCCCCAATTCTTGGGCGGAGGCGCTCTCGTTGGAACCGAGCTCAAGAACTCCACCGTACTTTTTGGTTATGCACATCATGAAGTACTTCTTCTTTTTCGTTTCCTTGTCCTCGTAGAAGCTCCGGCCGCAGGTGAGCTGTCCGACCTCGGTCAGGTCTTCCATTTTTTTGCGTTCCACGTCGAAAAGGATTTCGAGCGCCAAGAATTGAGCCACAATCCGGTCGCCCGAAGAATTTTCATAAACGTTGCTTCTGTCAATGTTTTTAACGAAATTGTAGTCGCCGAACTGTTTGGGCAACTCCGGTGCAGTGGTGGGCGACGGGGTTGGTGTCGAGCTGGATCTTCTGGGCGTAGGGCTGGGGGAGGTGGTCGTCTTGCTGGGCTGCGTGTCTGTTGGGCTGGGGGAGGTGGTGGTTGGTGTGGGTGTGCTGGGGTCGGCTGGTTTGGTGTTGTTGGCGATGACCCACCAGGCCCCGAGACCCAAGGCGATCACCAGGATGCCGATGATCACGATGAGCAGGATGCGGTTTGTTCCTCCGCGGCCTCCGCCGGGTGGTTGTGGTGGCTGTCCGTAGCCGGGGGCGTAGGGCTGTTGGTAGCCGGGTTGGGTGTAGGGCTGCTGATGGCCCGGTTGTCCATATCCCTGAGGTTGTTGGGGGGATGGCTGTGGTGGTTGTCCGGGTCCTTGGGGTTGTTGGGGGGATGGCTGTGGTGGTTGCCCGGGTCCTTGGGGTTGCTGGGGGGATGGTTGTGGTGGTTGCCCGGGTCCTTGGGGTTGTTGGGGGGATGGTTGTGGTGGTTGCCCGGGTCCCTGGGGTTGTTGGGGGTACGGCTGGGACGGCTGCTGTGGATATCCCTGCTGGGGCTGTGGGCCCTGGTTCGTCTTGGCCTCCCAGGGCGACTGCCCGCCGGGCTGATTCATATTGTTCCCTGAAGGGTGATCGTTCATGTGTGGCCTCCTAGCGGACATAGTATGAGAGCCAGGAGTTCACGCGGAGGAGCGGTCCATCGACTCGGCCCTCAACGCGAGACTGGGCTTTGCCGGGCGGGCGACGTAGTTTTGGGTGATGCCGACCACCTCACGCCGCTGGAACCACAACATCCACTACCACGGCGTGATCCTCAGGGAGATATCCAAAGGGGCCCGGACCGCCCTCGACGTCGGCTGCGGCAATGGGCTGCTGACCCGGGAGTTGCAACGGGTCGTACCCGAGGTTGTGGGAATCGACGCCGATGAGCGGGTTCTGGACCAGGCGCGTCGGGACTGCGGAGACGTCGATTGGGTGTCTGGAGATTTCCTGACCCATGATTTCGGCCGTCGTTTCGACGTGGTGGCTTCGGTGGCCGTGCTGCACCACATCCCCGACCTCCGGGCGGGCCTGAGGCGGTTGGCCGCGCTGACCGCCCCGGGCGGGGTCCTGGCGATCGTCGGTTTGGCACGGGCGACGAGGCTCAGGGACCGACTGATCCACGTCCCGGGTCTGTTCCAGCACTGGTGGTTCTCGGCGCGGTACGGCTTCTGGGAGCACGCGGCCCCGACGGTGTGGCCACCGCCCCACGACTACACCACAATCCGGCGGGTGGCCGCCGAACTCCTGCCCGGGATGGTGTGGCGGCGCCTCCCGTTGTGGCGCTACTCCCTGATCTGGCACCGTCCCGTCACGACGTGAGATCAATGCCGCAACCGGTGAACTCTGCCTCTCCCTGTTCCGTCAGACGGACCGCCCGGGTGGTTCCGACCCGGGTGATCCAGCCGCGCTCCAGGAACAGCCCGCACAGCCGCGTCCCGAGAGGCCCGGCCAGGTGGAGGCGGCGTTCGGTCGCATCCATGCAGGAGTTCGCCGCCAGGGAACCCAGCCCGGTTTCCCACGAGTCGAGGAGATCACGGCCGGCCTCCGTGGGCCGCCAGGCGGCATCGATCAGGTCCTGTCCGCGCAGCTGGTCGGCGAGCCCGACCCCGAGTCGTCCCGCGAGGTGCCGGTAGCAGGTGCGGCCCTCCCGGAACCGGGCCTCGTCGGAGGACGCCCGCAGGCTCCGGGGCGTGGGCAGGAGGGTGCCGGAGAGGACCCCGAGGTCCTCGATGACCCGCGCCACGTGTTCACCGGCGAGGGTGACGTAGCGGTGACGGCCCTGGCGTTTCTCGGTGGCGATGCCCCGGGCGACGAGAACGTCGACGTGTTCGCTGGCGGTGGAGCGGGCCAGGCCCGCGTACCGGGCGAGCTCGCCGACGGTCCAGGCCCGGTTCGTCATCAGCGCGGTGCACATCGCGGCGCGCGACGGATCCCCCAACGCGGCGGCGACCAGGGAGATCTCCGGCATTCTCTCGGGAAACGAACGATCGGGCACCCTTCCATTCTCGCCGCCCCGGGTTCGGCGCGCACCGAATCATCCGGGCGTGACCATGGTTGCCGAACTCTGATGACCGGGACTGAACGAGGAGGCCTGGATGGTGCGCGGCAACAGGCGGGCGGCGACGGCCGCGGTGCTGCTCGGTTTCTTCGTCGTCATGCTCGACGTCACCGTCGTCAACGTGGCCCTCGGCGGCATCGGCGCCGACCTGCGGATCGGGATCGGGACGCTGCAATGGGTCGTCGACGCCTACACGCTCGTGCTCGCGGCCCTGCTGCTCGCCGCCGGGGTTGCCTGCGACCGCATCGGCGCCCGGAAGGTCTACCTGATCGGCCTGCTGGGGTTCGGGGTCCTGTCCTTCGCCTGCGCGATGGCGCCTACCGGCGGGACGCTGGTGGCGGCCCGGGCCGTGCAGGGAGTGGGAGCGGCGGCCGTCGTGCCCGGGTCGCTGACGCTACTGGGCGCCATCCACCCCGACCCTGCCGCGCGGGCACGGGCGATCGGCCTGTGGGGCGGAGCCGGGGGAGTGGCCGCCGCCGTCGGGCCGATCCTCGGCGGGATGCTGGTGACCGCGGTCGGGTGGCGGTCGGTGTTCTGGATCAATCTTCCGGTGATTGCCGTGGCCGTTCTGCTCACCGTCGGAGCGGTCGACGGGACGCGCGGGGCCGCACCCCGGGGCCTGGACCTGTTCGGCCCGGGGCTCTCAGCGCTCGGGCTCGCCGCGGGAACCTGGGCGGTGATCTCGGCGGGCGAACACGGCTGGGGGATCCCGCAGCTCGCGGCTGCGGCCGTCGGCGCTGGGCTGTTGATCGGTTTCGTCGCCGTGGAACGTCGCGTTCCCGAACCGATGCTGCCCCCCGGCCTGTTCGCCGGGCGGGGTTTCACGGTGGCCGTGACGGTCGGGTTCTGCCTGAACGTGAGTTTCTTCGGCCAGCTCTTCGTGCTGTCCCTGTTCTTCCAGCGAACCCTGGGTCTCGACGCCTGGGACGCGGGTCTCGCGCTCGCCCCACAGGCCTGCAGCGCGGTTGTCGCCGCCCCGCTCGGGGGCAGGGCGGCCGCCCGGTTCGGGGCTTTTCCGGCGATGTTGACGGGGCTGGTCCTCGGGGCCGCGGGGTTCGCCGGAACCGCGTTCATCGGCCCCGGCACGGCGCCCCTGGTCGTCTCCGGCGTCACCTTCGCCGCGGGGTTCGGAATGGCCTTCGCGATGCCCGCCGCGACCGCCGCAGCGGTCTCGGCCGTCCCGGACGAACTCGCGGGAACGGCCGGAGGGATCGTGAACGCGGCGCGGCAGACCGGCAGCGTCGTCGGCGTCGCCGTCCTGGGTGGCGTGGTCGCGGCCGATGCCTCCCCGTCCGGTTTCCGCGTCGCGCTGCTGCTGGCAGCCGGGATCTTCATCGCGGCCGCGGCCCTGGTGGCCGCGGCCGCGCGTGACCCGGCCTGACCCCCTCGGGACGGGGTTCCTCAGGTGATGCTGGCCGCGTAGATCTCCGCTATGGAGGCTGCGAGCGTGGAGTCGAACTCCTCCTTGGTCTGGTCGTCGCACAGGCCCGCGAGCAGGGCGCGGGAGAAGCTGGCGATGAGACCGGGGTTGCGTGCCAGGTGCTCGTCGGCCTCCTCGCGGCTGTAGCCGCCGGACAGCGCCACCACCCGCGCCACCCGCGGGTGGGCGATGAGACCGGAGTACAGGCCGTCGACGGTGGGGATGGTCAGTTTCAGCATGACCTCGCGGCCCTCGGGCAGGGCGTCGATGTGCCCGGTGAGGTCCTTGAGGAGCAGCTGCTCGGCCTCGGCTTTGTCCGGGGCGTGGATGTCCACCTCGGGTTCGATGATCGGCACCAGACCCGCGTCGAGGATCCGCTGCGCGACCTCGAACTGCTGGTCGACGATGGTTCGTACCCCCTCGGGGTCGGCGCGGAGGATCACCGAACGCATCTTGGTGCCGAAAATGTTGGCCTGCACGGCCCGCGCGAGCAGCTCGTCGAGGCCGGGCATCGGTTTCATGACGCGGACACCGTTCTCCTCGTCGGCCAAGCCCTTGTCCACCTTGAGGAAGGGGACGATGCCCTTGACCTCCCACAGGTAGTCGGCGCTCGGGCGGCCCTCGATCTGCGAGTCCATGGTGCGTTCGAAGAGGATCGAGGCCAGGATGTGCCGGGAGTCGAAGGCCGGGCTGGTGATCACCCGGGTGCGCATGGCGTGGACCAGGTCGAACATCTCCTCCTCGGTGGAGTAGCGTTCCGGCCCGATGCCGTAGCCCTCCAGTGCGCGTGGGGTGGAGCCGCCGGACTGGTCGAGGGCGGCGACGAATCCCTGGCCGTTGCGCATCCGGTCCATTTGCTGAGTGTTCATGGCGTCTCCTCGGTGTAGTTGTGCGTGTCGGCTGCGATGACCGAACGGCCCGCGGCGACGCGGGTCCGGTTAATGAATTCGATGTTAATAGTTTTCACGAGGGGCACAAGAAGCGGGGATTTCCGCGGCCGGAGCCCGGGATCCGTGTGCGGCCCATCAGGGTTCGGATGTGAGCCCGTCCAGCGAAACGGGTGTTTCGTTGTTGTCCTCCCGCAGCGTCTTGGTCTCTTTGGCCTCGAGTTGCCGGGCGCGGCGGCGGGCGGTCAGTTTCTTGATGTGCGCGTGATGGTTCTCCAGGACAAGGTCCTGCCGGTCCGCCTGGTCCACCAGGGCCTTGAGGATATCGTCGAACCGCAGGAGCATCAGGTCCTCCGCGACCTCCACCTGGCGCCGCCTAAGCAGGCGTTGTGCCACCTCGGACAACGCCCGCTGGAGGACGGGGATGATCTCCAGCAGCAGGAATACCGTTCCCACCGCCCCGGCCATCAGCCCGCGGGTCTTCGCGACGTTCCACCTCCAGGGGGGACGTTTCCTGAACGGCAGTTTCTTCGCCACCTGCTTCGCGGCGTCCTCGTCGGTGAGCAGCTCGTCCAGGCCCTCGATGGGTTCGCTGCTGAGGAGGGCCACCAGCAGCCGGAACGGGAGCTGCGGGCGGGGTGAGAACGGCCAGTCGACCGCTTCGGGGGCGACGGGCAGGTCCGCCAGGAGGGCGTCCACCTGTGTTTCGATCTGCTGGCCCTTCGGTAGGGCGCGCAGCTTCTTGAAGATGGCTTTCTCGATGTCCCGCGAGGTGTTGGCCGTCATGAAGGCGGAGTCCGGGATCGAGACCACGAACGCCTGCAGATCCACCTCCTGGGTGTCGGCGCTCAGCTTCCGGAACTGTTCGAACAGCGGCGACAGGGGATTCTTCTGGTCGGTCAGCAGCAGCTGGAGGAAGTAGGCCGCGACGTTCTCGGTCAGCTCGCCGCCGGCGTTGGATCGTTTCCTGAGCAGGCGGGCGGTTCGCCAGTACATCCAGACCAGTCCGAGGCCGTAGTACATCGCGCCGTCGTGCAGGCAGGTCCTGAACAGGTCAACGATGTCCTCGGCCAGGCGCGCAAGTTCCTTGTCGCTCAGGGATCCGGCCTGTGCGGTCCGGTGCTTGAAGAGTTTGATCCGGTTCCGGAAGGACCGTTCCTCCCGCTGCCAGCGGGCCGGGTCGTGCCGCAGGACCTTGAACAGCAGCCGGGGGGCGTGGAAGAACACGCCGGGTTTGAGACGGAAGGGTGAGGGTTTGTCCGCGGCCGCCTCCTTCGCGACCATCGGGTCCGCGTTGGGGTCGGTCCTGGCGTTCAGGTTGGACATCAGGTCGGCCGGTTTCAGGTCGAGGTCGATGCCCGCCGAGCCCACCAGGCCGGTGATGACCTCGGTGACGGTGGTGACGGCGAACTCGTCCAACGGGTACATCACCCAGTCGTCGTCCTGGCCAGGGAGGAGGCTCCTCGGGTCCAGTGACCCGTTGGGGTTCGTCATGGCGTTGATGATCGTTCCTCCCAGCTACCCGTTACCGCTTCCCATTGTGTCAAACCTGCAGGGTGCGCTTGTGTTTTCTGGCTGTTTGCCTGCGCTGTAGTGCTGGCGCTCGGCGGGAGGGCTGGCGTTCACGTCGGGAGGGCAGTTTTCGGTGGCCTTCGTCTAGGACATCCCCGTTTGTGGGTTCCCCTGCCCGGAAGGCGAGAAGAGCTTGGCCAGTGAGACGGGGGTCGCGTTGCCGTCCTCCTCCCCGATTTCCGCGGCATTCGCCTGCTTGGCCTGGCGTTCAGCCATTTTCTCGTGGTGCTCCGCGCGGCGTCGGGCGACGAGTTCGTGCTGCGGTTCCCGGCCCAGCAGGCTCTTCGAGATCTCATCGAACTTGAGGAGGACGAGGTCCTCAGGCGTAGCCACCCTGCGATGTTCCAGCATGCGCCGCGCCACCTCGTCGAATGCCTGGTGGAAGACCGGGACGATCTCCAGCAGTAGGAAGACCGTCCCGACCAGGCCGGTGAGTATCCGCTGGGTTTTCGTTACGAGCCGGTTCCAGTGCGGGCGTTTCCTGAGCGGTAGTTTCTTCGCCACTCGTTTCGCGACATTCGTTCCGCGGGACGAGCCGTCCAGTCCGTCGACGGGTTCGCTGCTCAGGGCGATGACCAGCAGCCGTGGCGGGAGTTTCATCCGGGGGGAGAACGACCAGTCGAGCTGTTCGAGGGGAACGGGAAGATCGGAGAGGAAAGCGTTGATCCGCGATTCGAACCTGCGGCCCTTGGGCAGGGTGCGCAGTTTCTCGAGGATCAGGTTCTCGAGGTCCGCCGGGTTCTGGGTCTTCAGCAAGTCGGTTTCCGGGATTTCCTCCAAGCGTTCCGGCAGGTGAAGGTGCTGGGCGTCCTCGTTCAGTTCCTGGTATTGCCTGAACAGGGACGACAGGCGGCTCCTGCGTTCGGCCAGCAACTGCAGATAGTAGGTCAGGATGTTGTCCGCCAGGTCGTCGGAGGCATCGGGCCGTTTCCTGAGCAGGCGGTTGGTTCTCCAGTTCGTCCAGGCCAGACCTAGGCCGTAGTACGTCGCGCCGTCGCGCAGGCATTCCTGGAACAGGTCGGTGATGTCGCCGACCAGAGCCAGCAGGTCCTCGTCGCTCAGGGATCCGGCTTGCGCGGCCCGGTGCTGGAGGCGACCGAGCCGGTTCCGGAAGGATCGTTCCTCCCATCGCCAGCGATTCGGGTTGTGTCGCAGGATCTTCAACAGCAGCCGGGGGGCGCGGTGGATCACGCCGGGTTTGAGGCGCAAGGAAGAGGACTCCTTTGCCGCCGCCTCATCCGCAACAGCCAGGTCCGCGTCGGTCTCGGCACCCCAGTTCGTGATCAGGTCGGCCGGGTCCAGGTCGAGGCTGATGCCTGCCGAGGCCACCAGGTCGGTGATGACCTCGGTGATGGTGGTGATGGCGAACTCGTCCAATGGGTACATCACCCAGTCGTCGTTCTGACCTGGGAGGAGACTCCTCGGGTTCAGCGACCTCTCGGGGTTCGTCGTGGCGTTGATGCTCGCTCCTCCTCCCTGCCCGTTGCCGCTTTCCATTGTTTCAAACCTGCGGGGTTCGCTTGTCTTGTGGTCGTTTGCCTGCGCTGTAGCGCTGGCGTTCGACGGAAAGGCTGGCGTCGTTCACCCCAGAACCTGACCGTGGTCATATATTGACCACGGTCAGGTTCTGGTCTAGCGTGGACCCATGAGCGATCGAGTGAGCCGCAGGCGCGCCAGGACCCGGGAGAGGATCTTCACCGAGGCCATGCGACTGTTCGCCGAGCGGGGATTCGACGCCGTCACCGTCGCCGACATCACCGAGGCCGCAGACATCGGCAAGGGCACCTTCTTCACGCATTTCCCCAGCAAACGCGACGTCTTCCGGTACCTGGGGGAGCAGGTGGTCCGGGTCGTCCTCGACGCGGATGTGGGCGACGGCACCGCTGAGGAACGCCTCCGGCGGATGCTCGACGCCGCCGCCGACTGGCTGGAGGCCCACCCCGAACCGGCCCGGCAGATGGTCAGGGCGCGGTCCTTCAACCTCTCCCTCGACCTCGGTTCGGAGAATCAGAAACGCTTCAACGCGGCCGTCGCGGACATCCTCGCCGCGGGTCGCAGCAGCGGCGAACTGCGCGACGACGTGCCCCTCGGGGCCGCCGCCCTGGCCGTGCAGTGCGGCTACTACGCGTGCGTGATGACGTGGGCCGCGCACCCCGACGGGGAAACCCTGCGCGACCGGTTGGCCACCTCCCTCGACATCATCCTGAACGGGCTGAAGTGACCTGTCCCACGACGAACCGCCGCGCCCTGCTGACCGCGGCGGGCGCGGGCATGGCGGTCTCCGCCATGATGCAGACCCTCCTGGGCAATGCGACCCCCCGGATCGTCGACGAACTGGCCGCGCCGGAGCTGTACGGCTGGGTCGCCGGCAGCTACCTCGTGTGCTCCACCCTCCTGCTGCCGCCGTTCTCCCAGTACACCGACCGCCTGGGAACTCGCCGCGTCCTGGTGGCGGGGCACGCCTGCTTCCTGACCGGCACCCTGCTGATGTCCTGGGCACCCACCATGTCGCTGCTGCTGGCGGCCAGGGCCGTCCAGGGCGTCGGCGCGGCCGCCATCACTCCCGCAGTGCTCGCCGCCCTGGGGCTGAGCCTCGACGCATCCTCCCGCGCCCGGGCGCTCTCCCGGCTGGCGATCATCCAGCTGGTCGCGAACCTGATCGGCCCGCCGCTGGGCGGCTGGTTCACCGACGGGCCCGGGTGGCGTCTCGGGGTGCTGACCGGGGTGCCGCTGTCGCTGATCGCGCTGCTCGCGGCCCGGAGCTTCCCCGCCGCCACCCCACCCGGGGGCTGGTGGCGCATCACGGTGCGCGGATCGTCGCCGCGCGGCGCCGGCCCCGGGGCACTGGTGTGGCTTGCGGCCCTGTCCGGGGTGATCTCGATCGGCGCGATCACCTACGCGCCGCTGGCCCTGCAGACCCTCCACGGCGTCGACGCCACCACCACCGGCTGGTTCCTCATCCCCATGCTCCTCGGGATCGGGGCGGGAACCTTCGCCTCCGGGCGGTGCGCCCCGAGCACGTGGGCGCGTCCCCTCGGCTGGGTCCTGGGGTTTTCCGGGGCGGCCCTGGCGGCCTTCCCCCAGCTCGTCGTCTTCCTGGTGGGCATCACCCTGCTGGGGGTGGGTGTCGGCCTGGTGCTGCCCCTGCTGCTCCTCGACGCGCAGGCAACCGCATCCGAGGAGCGCATGGCGCGGGCCAGCGGAATGGTGCAGTTCGGCCGCAACGCCGGTGCGGCCGCCGGGATCCCCGCCCTGAGCCTGTGGATCATCTCCGGACTCGCTGCGGGCCCCGCCCTGACCGGCCTGTTCGCCACACTGGCCGTCCTCGCCGCCCTCGGGCTGGTGGTGTGGCTCACGCAGGGCGGCGTGAAGGAGAGGAAACGATGATCATCGGACTTGACCGGGTGCGCGCCACCGACATCCCCCTGGTGGGTGGCAAGGGGGCCAACCTCGGGGAACTGATCGCGGCGGGCCTTCCCGTCCCCGGCGGGTTCTGCGTCACCGCCGAGGCCTACCGGACCGCGATGACCCCACTTCGGGAGGAGATCGCCGGATTGCTGGAGACCGGGAACCACGACCGGCTGCGGGAACTCGTCGCGGCCGCCCCGCTGCCCGACGGACTGGCCGACCGGATCCGTACCGCCGCGGGAAACCTCGACGGGCCGGTCGCGGTGCGTTCCTCGGCCACCGCCGAGGACCTCCCGGACGCGTCCTTCGCGGGTCAGCAGGAAACCTATCTGGGGGTGGCCGGCGGGGACGCCGTTGTCGAGGCGGTGCGCCGCTGCTGGGCGTCGCTGTGGAGCGACCGGGCCATCGCCTACCGCGACGAGCAGGGATTCACCCATGACGACGTCGCCCTGGCGGTCGTGGTGCAGCGCATGATCCCGGCCGACGCCGCAGGTGTTGCGTTCACCCTCGATCCGGTCACCGGGCGAAGAAGGGTGGTGATCGAATCCGCCTGGGGGCTCGGCGAGGTCGTCGTCTCGGGTGCGGTCACCCCCGACTCCTTCGCCGTCGAACGCGGCCGCATCGTCGAACGGAGCACCGGCGACAAACGCATCCGCATCGACATGACCGTCACCGGCGAAACCGCCACCACCGAACTCCCCGGCGAACAACGCGGCTGGGCATCCCTCACCGACCACGACGTGGTCGCGGTGGCGCGGCTCGCCGAGCAGGTCGAGCACCACTACGGCCGGCCGATGGACGTCGAATGGGCCCTGGCCGGCGGGAAGCCGTGGCTGCTCCAGGCCCGGCCCATCACCACCGCGGCCCCGGTGGGGCCGGATCGACGGGTGGGGCGGACAAGTCGCTTCATCCGCAATGACATCATCGAGCACTTTCCGTCGCCGTATCCTCTCGACCTGATGGTGACCCGGATCCTGGTGCGCTGCCTCGACGCCACCACCGGGTTCGCCGGGCTCCGGATGCGGCCCATCGACGGGCTCGTCGAGATGGATGCCGACGGCGCCGTCACCATCGGCCATCCCCGGATCTCGTGGTGGCGGCTGCCCACCGGGATCGTCCGGATCGCCCGGACCCCGTGGCGCGACCCGCGCGGCTGGGATACCGACACCGGCGCCAGGGTGCGACGGTTCACGGCTCGGCTGCGCGACCTGCCCGTCGCGACGCTGCCCGGAGTGGACATCGCCGACGCCCTGGTGGACGCGTCCGGCCAGGTCGAGGCCATGGTGACCTCCCGTTTCGTCGAATACCTCGGCTTCCACGTCCTGCGCGGGGTCCGGCTCCGCGTCCTGCTGCGCCTGGCAAGGGTGAAAACCCGGCCGGAGGACCTCCTCGGCGACCTCGACTACGCCACCGTTGTCGTTGACCGGGAACTCGGCCGGCTCGTCGCAGCCATCCCCGAACCGGTGCGGCGGCTGCTGACGCAGGACCCCATCGACGTCGACGCCGTCACCCAGCAGGACCCCGAGTGGTGGGGGAGGGCCGAGGACTTCCTCGCGAGGCACGGGGCCCGCACCACCCGCATGTACCAGCCGTTCTCCAGCCGATCGTGGCGCGACGACCTCCCCGCCTTTCTCGGGACGGTCGCGGTGATGGCGCACACCGAGCGGCGCGAACCAGTCGCCGCGCGACCCCACACCGACCTGATGGCCGAGGCGACCGGCCGGCTGCCCCGGTTCCTGCGTCGCCGGTTCCTGCGCCTCGTCGACGACTACCGCGCCGGTCATGTCACGCGGGAAGCCGGGGTGGTGGACTTCGAGGAGCTGGGGGAGCAGATGCGCCGCTTGGCCCTCGAGGCGGGACACAGGATGGTGGCGGCCGGGCTGCTGGCCGAGCCGGGGGAGGTCGCGCTGCTCGGTTTCGATGAGCTGCTGGGCTGGCTGCGAGGCGAACCGGTGGACGTAGCGGGGATCGTTGAGCGGCGCCGCCGCGCCCGGCACCGCGCCCTGGCGGCGTGGCAGCCGGAACGCGACCCCGTGAAACCGGGGAGCGGCATGACCGGGGTGGCGGCCAGCCCCGGGATCACCTCGGGGCCGGTGCGGGTCATCTCCGGCCCGGCCGAGTTCAAACGCCTGCGGCCCGGCGACGTTCTGGTCTGCCAGGCCACGGACCCCGCCTGGACCCCGCTGTTCGCCTCCGCCTCCGCGGTGGTCGCGGAAACCGGGGGACTGCTGTCGCACGCCGCCATCGTCGCCCGCGAATACGGCATCCCCGCGGTGCTCGGGGTCCTCGAGGTCACCACCCGCATCCACGACGGCCAGGTCGTCACGGTCGACGGAAGCGCGGGACGGGTGCGAACGGAAGAAACACCCCGCTCCGTTGCCCGCTGAAACCGGGGACAGCGGTCGGTCGTCTCCACGGTTTCCCGCAGCGCCCCGGCGGTGGGTGATCCTTCTCCCGGGAGTATTCCTGAGGAAAACTCCCGGATAACCAGTGGCAGCGCTCCGGGAACGGGACGGAACGGGCGTAGGGAAAGACAACGGCATGAACGCGGCTTGAAAGGGTGTTTCTGCATCCTTCTGCTTTTGGTCTATGTTTTCCATCCAAACCGCACTCACTTTGGATAATTCCCGAAATGCGAAGTGGTAACCGGGTTGTAATGTGACGTATACTCCCCGAGTCAATTGAGGAGGGGCATGTTCAGGAGAAGTGGAGCTAGAGGGAGGAGGAAGCCGCTTGCGGTTTTCCTTGCGATCCTGATTGCCGTGGCTGGCCTCATGGTAATTAATCCCGCGGCGAGGGCGGCCGAGGTGAGCGCCATTGATTCGGGAAGCATCCGTGTCACGAAAACCGATCAGGGCGATTCCACGATCTACATGTACAGCAACGTCCGGGTGGATGCGAACTGGAGCATCCCGGACGGCACCGGGCACGCCGGCGACACATTCAAAATGGGTCTGCCCGAGGAACTCGGCGGCATCGTGGGCAGTTTTGAGCTGAAGGGCAAGGAGGGGGATCCGCTGGTCTATGGCACCTGCCAGGTTGCCAGAGCCGAAGTGGTCTGCACCCTCAACGCCACCGTGGAGGGCAAGAACAACGTCGGCGGTTCACTGTGGGTGCGCGCCCAGGTGATCAAAGTCACCGAGGCCGACAAGTTCGTCTTCACCCTTCGTGGCAACGTCAAGGTCGATGTTCCGCTTCCGAACGGGCAGAAGGGCATCGGCTACAACCCCAAACTTCCCACGGACATCGAGAAGAGCGGCTGGTTCGCCAGCGGCGATCCGAAAGGTATTCGCTGGAACATCGTGGTTCCCGGCGCCAAGATCGCCGATCGCTCCCGGACGGTGATCACCGACACCTATGGGGTTCAGGGCACCAAGCTGACCCTCCAGCGGGACAGCATGCAGATCTTCTGGATCCCCAACACCCCGAAGTGCTGGACCGAAATCACCAGCCCGGAGTGCCGCCACAACCTGGATTCCTCGACTACCCCGTCGGTAAACATCGCCCACGACGAAAACAAGGACGTACTTAAGGTCACCGTCGACAACAAGGGTCAGAACTTCCAGGCCGACCGGATCTACGTGCTCAACATGACCGTGAAAACCGACACCAAGATCATCAACGGATCACGGTTCACCAACACCGTGACCGTGGATGGCGAAAAGCGCACGTCCACCGCCGTGAAGAGCGCCTCGGGTGGTGGTACTGGTTCTGGTGACACGGTTGGGCACATCGGTGTGAAGAA